>ERZ791858.4-NODE-4-length-351473-cov-9.103765_pt1 | contig 351473 bp, 304 predicted proteins | sample MGYA00510284_ERZ791858 | MGnify/ENA primary metagenome ERZ791858 (study PRJEB30046, sample SAMN00792077) | human gut metagenome | study: EMG produced TPA metagenomics assembly of the A metagenome-wide association study of gut microbiota in type 2... | reverse complement strand
TGAATGCTACTATCCGGCAATGCTGTTGCCATATGTAGCTTAGCATAAATGGGACTGGGGAAGGTTCAACTACTTCCCCTATGTTCTCTGTAACTTATCAACCATATCAGTTCATTATAAAAATCTCAGATTTTTGTCTTGACAACTGAGCCACTATATAATTTCTACTGTTGTAGATCAGCCCGGCTGCTTTCTCCAGTATGAGCGTTAAGTAATATAGAATAATTTCTACTGTTGTAGATGAAGAACTTCCTTTTGACTGAATTTAGGTTAAGTAATATAGAATAATTTCTACTGTTGTAGATCAATAATAATATTCCATAGAATCTCCCTGTTAAGTAATATAGAATAATTTCTACTGTTGTAGATGTGCCGGGTTTAAGGTACTTTCTCTCGTTAAGTAATATAGAATAATTTCTACTGTTGTAGATAGCGTATCTATCACAATCATACGGAGATAGTTAAGTAATATAGAATAATTTCTACTGTTGTAGATAAGAGTTCTTTTCTCAGCTTCTACTCTGTTAAGTAATATAGAATAATTTCTACTGTTGTAGATAACATTGCCAAATGCAGTGCTCATAGGTTAAGTAATATAGAATAATTTCTACTGTTGTAGATATGTGTGCTGCGCGCTGGCAAGCCTGAGCGTTAAGTAATATAGAATAATTTCTACTGTTGTAGATCCAATTGTGCGCTTAAAACTGCTATTGCGTTAAGTAATATAGAATAATTTCTACTGTTGTAGATGCGGCATTGATCGGTGTTGTTATTGCAGTTAAGTAATATAGAATAATTTCTACTGTTGTAGATCCGACCACTGCAAAGGAAATATGACTTGGTTAAGTAATATAGAATAATTTCTACTGTTGTAGATAAATTGTATTACAAGGAGAAATTAAAGGTTAAGTAATATAGAATAATTTCTACTGTTGTAGATTCCTTGCGAACCAGTCGAAAAACGCTTTGTTAAGTAATATAGATTATTTTTTTAATAAATTTCACTGTTTTAGTAACTGAAAAATTTACGTGACTGTATATAAAACCAAGACAACAAGCAATATTATGTCAGTGTTTTGTTTTATTAAAAATTAAACTAGACGATTTTGATTCATTAAAGTAATATATAAGAATACGAAGTCAAGTTTTCACAGTTATTAGATTATCGATACACTGCGTCGACAATCTGGGAGCAATATATTTTTATTATTATATTAGATTGCGAAATAAAAGATTTTCCACTCACTGAGTGGAAATTTCATCTAATAACTAAAGATGAACAAATATAATATTTCCAATTCTAACAGAAAGGATTTATAGAAATGGCAGATTTCAAATACGAAATAGTAGAACACATAGGCATACTCTCAGAGAGTGCCAAAGGATGGACAAAGGAACTCAACAGAATTTCATGGAATGGCGGAGAACCAAAGTATGATATCAGAGACTGGGCACCGGAGCACGAGAAGATGGGAAAGGGTGTTACGTTGTCTGAGGATGAGATGGCTAAACTGAAGGAATTGTTGTAAATATCATTTGAATTACATGGAGGACAAAATCATGAGCAAAGTATTAGAAGAAATGAAAACCAGAAGAAGCATTCGCAAATTCAAACCGGACATGATTCCGCAGGACATTCTTGACCGGATAATTGAGGCCGGAACCTTTGCGGCAAACGGCAGAGGTGCACAGAACACCATTATTATTCAGGTGACAAACAAGAAAATAAGGGATGAAATCGCTAAGAGAAATGCCGACATAATGGGAAGTAATACTGATCCATTTTATGGTGCGCCGGTTATTCTTATCGTTCTTGGAAAGAAGGACTGGACTACACATGTCTATGATGGCAGTCTTGTGATGGGTAATCTCATGCTTGCAGCACATGATCTGGGTATTGGAAGCTGCTGGATTCACCGCGCGAAGGAAGAGTTTGAGTCTGACTGGGGCAAGGAGCTTCTCAAATCACTCGGTATTGAGGATGAGTATGAGGGAATCGGACATTGTGCTCTTGGATATGTCGATGGAGATTATCCTGACGTGATTCCGAGAAAAGAGAATCGCGTATTTTACATATAGGAGATAACCACCATGAATTTTTTATTTGTAGCACTGGGCGGCGCCGTAGGTGCAATGGCCCGATATGCCATCAGCCTTATACCTTTAAAAACTGAATTTCCTTTTTTGACTTTAATCACCAACGTAGTTTTCTACATTTTCGCTGGAATCCTATAATCTGTTTGAATATAATCACTGCCTGCTTGGGTGCGGATATGTGTTGTTGAGCTGTTTAGGATGTATACTCGGTGTGATGTGTGGCGAAAAACTTGCTGCAATAATCAAGTGATGAGTATCGTGCGGTTTTGCGAATGTGCGTGTGTTTCTGAATAGTTACAATACAAATTGATGGGGAGATAAGTGTATATGAGTGAAACGGAAAACAATGAGCTGACTGCCGAGAAGCAATCTAAGGAACCCAGGAGCAATCAAAAGCTAAAGCTTTTGTATCTGGCGAAAATTCTTTTGAATAATACGGATGCCAATCATGACATTACGCTTGATGAGATTTTAAATAAGCTGCATGCATACGATGTCACGGCCGCGAGAAAAAGTCTGTATGATGATATAGCACAGCTGAATGAATTTGGTATCAAAACCCAAAAGACGCAGTATGGCAGGACTGTCCATTATAAGGTGATAGGCAGGGCATTTGAGCTGGCGGAGCTTAAGCTTTTAGTGGATTCTGTCGCGGCTGCCAAGTTCATCACTGAGGAGAAATCCAATGAGCTTATTAAGAAGCTGGAGAGTCTTACAAGCAGACAGGAGGCTGCCACTCTGCAGCGTCAGGTATATGTTGCCGGAAGAGTGAAAACCATGAATAGCGACATCATGAAAAATGTCGATGCCATACACAATGCAATTGCAAATAATTCAAGACTTTCTTTTCAGTATTGCCGGTGGAATACAAAAAAAGAGCTTGAGGTGAAGCATGACGGCGCCAGATATCATGTCAGTCCATGGGGACTGCTGTGGAATGATGGCAATTACTATCTGATTGGATATGACCATGATACACAGGTAAAGGAGATTCATCATTACCGTGTAGACAAGATGAAGAATATACTGATTGAAAATAAAGTCCGTGAGGGCAGGGAGAAGCTTAAAAAACTCGATATTGCTTCTTATGGCAAATCGAAGTTTGGTATGTACAATGGAGAAGAGATTAAGGCTGAGATACTGTGCAAAAACAGCGCTATAGGTGTCCTAATTGACAGGTTTGGAACCGATGTGACAATCTTAAAGAAGGATGAAGCTCATTCGCGTGTTTTTGTGAAGGTAGCTGATAACAAGCTTTTTATTCATTGGATTATGGCAATGGGGGATAATTTTAAGATAATAGGCCCGGAGAATCTGGTGAAAGAGGTTCATGATGAGCTTAACAGACTGGCAAAACAATATGGGCATACAGACTAAATTTTGAAGAGAGGTATACATGAGTATTTTAAACGTAGAGCACCTAAGCCATGGTTTTGGCGACCGTGCTATTTTTGAGGATGTTTCCTTCAGACTGTTGAAGGGCGAGCACATAGGGCTTGTCGGTGCAAACGGTGAGGGAAAATCGACTTTTATGAATATTATCACAGGCAGACTTATGCCTGATGAGGGCAAAATAGAGTGGGCCAAGAAGGTGCGTGTGGGTTATCTCGACCAGCACACAGCGCTTGAAAAGGGCATGACTATCGGCTCAGTTCTTTCCTCTGCATTTGATTTCCTTTATGATATGGAAAATGAGATGAACGACATATATGCGCGTCTTGGCGATGTGGACGAGGACGAGATGAATAAGCTGATGGAGGAAGCCGGCACGATTCAGGACATGCTTACCATGCATGATTTCTATATGATTGATGCAAAGGTTGAGGAGGTTGCAAGGGCTCTTGGACTTTTAGACCTGGGGCTTGATAAAGACGTTACCGATTTAAGCGGTGGTCAGAGAACCAAAGTGTTGATGGGAAAGCTCCTCTTGGAGAAGCCGGATATTCTGCTTTTGGATGAGCCTACCAACTATCTGGACGTAGAGCATATTGAGTGGCTTAAGCGATATCTGAACGATTATGAGAATGCGTTTATTCTTATTTCTCACGACATACCATTTCTAAACAGCGTGGTAAATCTCATCTATCACATGGACAATAAGAAGCTCGACAGGTATGTCGGGGATTATGACAAATTTATGGAAGTCTATGAGATGAAGAAAGCCCAGCTTGAGGCTGCGTACAACAAACAGCAGCAGGAGATTAAAGAGCTGAAGGATTTTGTGGCGAGAAATAAGGCGCGTGTTGCTACAAGGAATATGGCGATGTCACGTCAGAAGAAGCTTGACAAGATGGATGTTATTGAGCTGGCTGCTGAAAAGCCAAAGCCGGAGTTTAACTTTAAGACAGCGCGTACTCCGGGGCGGTATATCTTCCAGACAAATGGACTGGTTATTGGCTATGATGATCCGCTTTCATCTGCTCTCGACCTTGAGATGGAAAGAGGACAAAAGATTGTTCTTACCGGTGCAAACGGCATCGGAAAGACGACATTGCTTAAGAGTATTCTTGGGCTGATAAAGCCGCTTTCAGGAAGTGTTACACTTGGAGATTATCTGGAGATAGGGTACTTTGAGCAGGAGATGGATCAGTCGGTTACAACCACATGTATTGAGGAGATATGGAACGAGTTTCCTGCATTTTCGCAGTACGAGGTGCGAAGCGCGCTTGCCAAGTGTGGTCTGACCACGAAGCATATTGAAAGCCAGGTGCGTGTGTTAAGCGGTGGTGAGCAGGCAAAGGTACGCCTGTGCAAGCTGATAAACAGAGAGACAAATATTCTGCTTCTGGATGAGCCTACCAACCATCTGGATGTGGATGCTAAGGATGAGCTTAAGCGTGCTTTGAAGGAATATAAGGGCAGCATACTGATGGTATGCCACGAGCCGGATTTCTATGATGGGCTTGCGACGGATGTGTGGGATTGTTCAAAGTGGACTACGAGATTATAGATTTATAAATTATGAATTAGATATGCATGCCTTTTAAGACATAGATATTTAGAGCAGGAGATGATTTTTATGCATATCAGTATACTTTTAATGGAACAGATAATAGAGCTTTTTATCATGATTTTAATGGGTTTTATTATCGTGAAAGCAGGTATTGTGAAGGATGATGACAGCAAGGTTTTATCAAAGATTGTACTGTATCTGATTATACCGTGTGTTATTATCAATGCTTTTCAGGTGGATTACACTTCAAAAACAGTGAGAGGTCTTTTGATTGCATTTGCGGCATCGGTGATTTTGCAGTTAGTTTTGCTGTTTATCATTTCTGCTATGGGCAGGCTTTTCCATATGAATGAGGTGGAGGTCGCATCTGTTTATTATTCAAATTCAGGCAATCTGATTGTTCCGATTGTGACATTTATACTAGGGCAGGAGTGGGTGCTCTACGGCTGTGCTTTCATGAGTGTGCAGCTGGTATTTTTGTGGACTCACTGCAAAAAGATTATAAGCCGTGAAAGCTCCTATGACTGGCGAAAGATTGTCCTTAATATCAATATGATTTCCATAGTAATAGGTGTGGTGCTTTTCTTTACAAGGATTCATCTGCCACAGCTTATCAATGACACAATCGGTTCTGTCGGCAGTATGATTGGACCTGCAAGCATGATCGTGACAGGCATGCTATTTGCAGGGATGGATTTGAAGAAGGTTTTTGCCAACAGAAGGGTGTATTTTGTTACCTTTCTCAGGATGCTTCTGGTTCCGTTGATATCACTTATTCTTATTAAAATCAGCCATATGGCATATCTTTCTGCAGATGCGCCAAAGATTATGCTTATTGTTTTCTTGGCGGTTATTACGCCTTCGGCATCGACTGTCACACAGATGTGTCAGGTGTATGGCAATGATTCAAGGTATGCCAGCGCAATAAATGTAGTGACAACGCTTTGTGCTGTAGTGACGATGCCGGTTATGGTGCTTTTGTATGAAGAATTTATATAAAAACGAAAAGTCATGAAGCACGTTTTTAAACTAGAAGGTCATCACACAGTCCCTGGTGATTTCATCAAGCGAAGATACACCGCACATCTTCATGGTGTCTTCAAGCTCTGTACCGATTTTGTCTATGTATGCACGTACACCATCGGCCTTACCGCCGTATACAGCCGTTACAAATGGTCTTGCGATAAGAACTCCGTCTGCACCCAGTGCAAGGGCTTTAAAGACGTCTGTGCCGCTTCTGATGCCACCATCTACAAGAATCTTAATGCCTGAGCCTTCAAGAGCCTTTACGATGCTTTCAAGCACCTCAGCAGTGGCAGGACACTGATCCAGCACACGTCCACCGTGATTTGATACAATAATAGCGCTTGCGCCTGCTTCTTTTGCTTTAAGCGCACCCTTTACGGTCATAATTCCCTTTACAATAAATGGGGTTCCGGCCATCTGTATGATATCGCAAAGCTCTGAAACTGTTTTGCTTCCGGCTGGCGGATCAAGATTTTTGAGGAATGGAAGACCGGCTGCATCGATATCCATAGCTACTGCAAATGCGCCTGATTCATGTACCAGCTTCATTTTCTCACGTATGGTCTCAATGTTCCATGGCTTTACGGTAGGTATTCCTGCACCATCTGCATTTTTGATAGCCTTGGTGGCTGCAACCATGACATTTGGGTCAGTTCCGTCGCCTGTGAAAGCTGCGATACCGTTCTTTGCACAGGCTGACACGAGGATATCGTTGTATGTCACATCATCCAGACAGTCTCCGTAGTGTAGCTGTACCGCACCGACAGGACCTGCAAATACCGGATATTTAAAGGTACGGCCGAAGAGGGAGAGAGAGGTGTCTACAGGCTTATTTTCGGCAATAGTATCCATGTTTACACGGATTTGTTTCCATTTGTCGTAGTTGCGTATGGCTGTGTCGCCGATACCCTTTGAGCCGGGACCAGGCATCTGGTTTTTGCATGCGCGGCCGTTGCATTCAGGACAAGCTTTGCAATATTTACCCAGACGTGGTCTGGCATTTTCAATGCATTCTTTATAGTTCATATTTTCCTCCGAGTGTGAAATCTTTTTAAATTTTATCAATGAGATTATAGCACAATAATTTTTTAATGTATACAAAACAGATGAAAAGCTCTTGACTTGGAGTGGACTCCAAGTGATATAGTTTCATTGTAACAATCAAAAAGGAGGCGATGTGAGTGACTATCAAGGAAGTGAGTGAGCGTTTTGGTGTGTCTACTGATACACTCAGGTATTATGAACGCATAGGCCTGATTCCACAGATTGCACGGACTGCAGGAGGTATACGCGATTATACCGAATCAGATATCAGCTGGGTGGAGCACACTATATGTATGCGCAATGCCGGAGTTCCGATTGAGGCGCTTATAGAATATATCAGGCTTTTTCAGATGGGAGATGCCACATTTGAAGCAAGGTGTCAGCTTCTCAAGGAGCAATACGAGCAGCTTGATGAGCAGAAAAAACAGATTGAAAACACGATGGAACGCTTACAGTATAAAATTTCTAAATATGAGAATGCGATAAAGACAGGTGAATTGACCTGGGACAAATAGGAGGACAAAATATAATATGTATCTTGAGAAAATTAACGGACCAGAAGATGTAAAGAAAATTAAGATAGATGAACTGCCGGTGCTGGCGCAGGAGATAAGAGATGCCCTTTTGGTAAGAGCAAGTAAGCATGGCGGACATTTTGGACCGAATTTTGGAATGGTAGAGGCGACAATCGCTTTACATTATGTATTTGAATCACCTAAGGACAAGATTGTTTATGATGTATCGCACCAGAGTTATCCTCATAAGATGCTTACGGGGCGTAAGGAAGCGTATTTGTCTGAACAGCACTATGATGATGTGTCAGGCTATACAAATCCAAACGAGAGCGAGCATGATTTTTTTACAGTCGGACATACATCAACGTCGGTCAGTCTGGCTGCAGGTCTTGTAAAGGCAAGGGACTTAAAGGGTGAACACGGCAATGTGATTGCTGTCATCGGAGACGGCTCATTAAGCGGAGGAGAAGCACTTGAGGGACTTGATTTTGCTGCTGAGCTTCAAAGCAATTTTATTATTATAGTAAATGACAACGATATGTCGATTGCTGAAAATCATGGAGGTCTCTATCAGAATCTTGCTCTGCTTCGAAAGACTGACGGTCAGGCAGAATGCAATCTGTTTAAGGCTATGGGACTTGACTATGTGTATGTGGACAGGGGCAACGATGTTACAGCTCTTATTAAGGCATTTAAAGAGGTCAAGGACAGCACTAAACCGGTTGTAGTGCATATAAACACACTTAAGGGCAAGGGTTATGCACCAGCAGAAAAATGTAAGGAGCAGTGGCATTACAGCGGTCCATTCGATATAGAAACAGGAAAGCCGCTATTTGACAATGTGGAAGAGGATTATTCTTCTGTAACCTGTGAATATCTGCTTGAAAAGATGAAAAATGATTCTTCTGTTGTAGCAATTACTTCCGGCACTCCGACTGTTATGGGATTTACAGAAGATAAGAGAAAAGAGGCTGGCAGTCAGTTTGTCGATGTAGGTATTGCAGAGGAGACTGCAGTGGCACTGGCATCAGGTATCGCAGTAAATGGTGGTAAACCATTTTATGGTGTATACAGTTCGTTTGTACAGAGAACCTTTGACCAGGTATCACAGGATGTCTGCATCAATAACAGTCCGATTACAATGGTAATATATCAGGGTTCCGTATATGGAATGAATGACGTTACACACTTAGGCTTTCAGGATATTCCGATGCTTTCAAATATTCCAAATCTGGTATATCTGGCACCGGCAACAAAGGAAGAGTATCTGGCCATGCTCGACTGGAGTATGGAGCAGACATCTTATCCGGTTGCAATAAAGCTGCCGGGTGGACCGATGATTTCAGATGGTTCAAGGGTGACAAAGGATTTTGGCAGACTCAACAGATATGAGGTGGCTCAAACAGGAGAAAAGATTGCGATTATCGGTCTGGGAACCTTCTTTGAACTGGCAAAGGAGGCTGCGAAGCTTCTTAAAGAAGAAGCCAGAATCAACGCAACTGTAATCAATCCGTATTACATCACCGGATTGGATGAGGCGCTTTTGACTAAACTTAAGCAAAATCATGATATTGTTATTACTTTAGAGGATGGTATTTTAGATGGCGGCTTTGGTGAAAAAATCGCACGATTCTATAGTGCAAGCAATATGAAAGTGATGAATTATGGATTGAAGAAGGAATTTCTTGACAGGTATGATGTGGATGCTGTACTGAAGGAGAATCATCTGACTGCAGAGCAGATTGTGGAGGATGTGTTATCAATTTCATAATAAAATCATAAATTCTAGATATAAAAAGACGATTGATTTATCAACCGTCTTTTTGTGTTTAATAATATAAAATATCTGAAAAATAACAGATGTGGAAAATTCCAGTCATTAACAGACATTGACAAAGGAAGCAGTGTATTAAAGGACTACTTCAGACATATGTTGAAGCATACTAATGTACTGCAAGCGGAGCGGTACTAATTTTTAGCGGTACACATTTATTCGCTAAACACAAGTTTAACGAATAAATGACCTTGTAAAAGTACTAAAGTACTACAGCAAAAACATACATTTGCTTATTTTTTGCATAATACCTGCAATTTCGATACGTACAACAATATATAATAATACAAGAATAAGCCACCGAAACCTCTATTTGCATCAGTTCCGATGGCTTTAAATCCATAGCTTTCTATACAACAATACAATTATTTATTATGCAATTATTTATTGTGACTTCTCATGCATTCCCTGTATTTAAGTATAAGCTCGATTGAGTCCTCAACTGATATCTGGCTTGTGTTCAGGCATAAATCATAGCTTCTTGCGTCTCCCCATTTTTTACTGGTGTAGTAATTGTAATAGCTTGAGCGCTCTTTATCTTTTTTCTTAATTATGTCTTTAGCCTTGTTCTCCGGGACATTTAGTCTTTCACTGATTCTTTTAATTCTGTCGTCCATGTTGGAACGTATGAAGATATTGAGACAATGCGGCTCGTCTGCTAAAGCATAATCTGCACAGCGGCCTACAATAACACAAGGTTCATTTGCCGCAATCTTTTTGATAGCATCGAACTGTGCTAAAAATACCTTGTGATTCAGAGGCATATCAAGAAACGGTGCTGTGGAATAAGAGCCACCTGTGTAGGTGTCCATGACCAGCGAATATAAAAAGCTGTTTGTAGGCTTTTCGTCATGCGACTCAAATATTTCCTCGCAAAGTCCTGATTCCTTAGCTGCCTGCTGTAAGAGCTCTTTATCATAAAATTTAATTCCAAGTCTTTTAGCTAAATCTTGTCCGACCTGTTTTCCGAGGCTTCCAAATTCTCTTCCTATTGTGTAAATTTCGTTTGATCCCATAATTCAGACCCCCTTATATAAATGATTAATACTATATCACTATGTGATAATTCAATTTATTTGTTATTTATATTATATAACACTTCAAGCAAATTGGCAAAGTATTTTGGTAAAGGTGCATCAAATTCCATGTATTCACCGGTTTTTGGATGCACAAACCCTATTGTTTTTGCATGCAGGCACTGTCCTTCCAGGCCTTTGAAGCGGTTTTTTGTCGGGGAATAGCTGGAATACAGCATATCTCCAAGCAAGGGATGATTAATACTTGCCATATGCACGCGTATCTGGTGTGTTCTGCCGGTCTCAAGCTTAAACTGCATATAGGTGTAGTCACCAAAGCGTTCAAGCACCTTATAATGTGTGACAGCCGGCTTTCCGTTTTTCTCATTGATCGCCATTTTCTTGCGGTCATTGGGATTCCTGCCTATGGCGCCCTCTATGGTGCCCTCGTCATTCTTTACATTGCCACAGACAATGCCTACGTATATACGGTTGCAGCTATGGTCCTTTATCTGTTCCGATATCTTTATATGGCTTTCATCGTTCTTGCAGACAATAAGGGAGCCGGTGGTATCCATGTCTATGCGATGCACTATACCGGGCCGTATTTCGCCGTTTATACCACTTAAAGAGTCCTTGCAGTGGTACATTATGGCATTTACAAGAGTATCGCTGTAATGCCCGGCTGAGGGGTGTACAACCATGCCCTTTGGCTTGTTGACTACCAGTACGTCATCATCCTCATAGAGTATGTCAAGAGGAATGTCCTGTGGCAGGATAGGTGTCTGTACGGCATCAGGAATTGTGACATCTACTATGTCATCAGTCTTTAGCCTGTAATTTGCTTTCTGGGGCTTATCATTGACCAGTATTTGATTTTCTTTTAGTATCCGTTGAAAAAAGGAGCGAGAAATATCCGGATAAATGCTGCTTAGGTATTTATCCAGTCGTTCTCCCTCCTGTTCACTCTGGACTTCAAATGTATCTCTATTCATAGTGAAGCTTTCTCTTTTTTATTTTAGTAACTATTTAAAACTACATTGCACACTTTAAAAAGCGCATACCGCACTAATTTTCATGCTTTCCATCATGCTTTTTGTCAGGGAAGATTAAGGAAAAATCCTCCTCCTTGTAGTAAAACAGCCCGAGTATGATAAACATAAATGCCGCTACAGTGACGTATATATCAGCTACATTGAATATCGGAAAATTAATCAGGCTAAAATAAAAGAAATCAACCACATAATTATTTACAATACGGTCTATCAGATTGCCGAGTGCACCTGCAACAAACAGTATTACAACAATATTCAGCAGTCTAAAACGTTTTGAGACAGGTATTTTGCGATACCATACACACAAAAGTATAACAACTGCAATGGTAATCACTGAGAAAAAAATCATTTTGGCACGCAAAAATGCCAATGGATTCTCAGACCAATATGTAAAATGAAAGATATTCTGTATTATTGAAAGCAGATCAACACCAAATGCAGCACTCTGGTTTTCCAGGTATCTAAGCTCGAATACTCCCGGAACGAGAACAAACACACCCGTGGATGATTGCTTTAGGTTTATAACAGCCAGATACTTTGTAAGCTGGTCAATTGCTACAAGAATCAATGCAATGATGCCTGCTGTACACATCTGTTTTTTTGTTTTATTTTTCTTCATAGCTGATTAGAGACTCCGCTTAATAAGATGAACCCGGGAGATCAAATGAATCCATGAGACTCTGGATATCTCCTGAGATATCTACTCCGTGTGGTGTGGCGATGAAGATAAAGTTGGATATCTTCTGCAGATTACCGTGCAGGGCATATGCTGAGCCTGATGTGAAATCTATGATGCGCTGTGCCACATCGACATTAAGTCCCTCCATGTTGATGACGACTGTACGTCCGTTAAGTAATGTGTCTGTTATTTCTATTTCGTCTTCAATTGAACTTGGTTTTATTACGCAAACTTCCATGTCTGATGATACCTGCTTTCTGGATGATTTTGATATTGGTGTAATCTTGGATGTAGTCTTAACAGGCTTCTCCTTTGGTGTTGTATCACGCCTTGTGCTTTTTATGGCCGGTTCCTCTTCAACAGCTTCTTTTTTTCTGCGGAAAGGATTTCTTGGAAGCTCTTCTTCTTCCTCATCATCGAGGTAATAATCTTCGTTATCGAACTCCTCATCGTCCTCAGAATTTAAACTCATTTTGTCAAGAATCTTATCTATGAAACTCATTTCTATATTCCTTTTCTATTTTTATTTTGTGTATAGCATATGCAAAGTATCAGTTAGCCTTGCTGTAGTCGCGCTCTCCAAATATTCCGGTACCGACACGTACCATTGTTGCGCCCTCTTCTATTGCTACTGTGTAATCTCCTGTCATACCCATGGACAGAACATTCATACTGACATTATCTATGTTTTTCTGTGCTATGTCAACTGATAATTGCTTAATATCTCTAAAGTATTGTCTGTTATCCTCAGGATCATCTACAAATGGTGCTATAGTCATAAGTCCTTTTATATGGATATGGTCCAGTTTAGCAATTTCTTCAACTAAAGAGATAGCCTCATCTCGTGATGTGCCAAACTTAGATGCCTCTCCTGCTATATTGACCTCAACCAGTATGTCGCAGCTGCAGTCATGCTTTATGGCCTGCTTTTGTATCTCCTTTGCCAGATGCAGTGAATCTACAGAGTGAATAAGTGAAGTTTTTCCAACTATATACTTCACCTTGTTGGTCTGAAGATGCCCAATCATGTGCCAGTGAATATCTTTTGGCATAACCTCCATCTTTTCACACATTTCCTGTACCTTATTTTCGCCGAACTCACGGATGCCCTCATCGTATATCTCACTGAGCATCTCAACAGGTTTGGTTTTGCTGACTGCAATTAGTGTGACATCACTATAGTTTCTGTGAGCTCTGTCACATGCGGCCTTTATATTTTGCTGAACCTGATGTAAGTTGTCTTTTAACATAAAATCTGTCCTTTCTGTATATTTTTCAATAATATTTATTATCAATAATTATTTGGTTATGGTCTGGTTTTCCTTCACGGATTTGCCATCCAGGGCTATATGGTCATAAAGCGAAATGCCATATGGCGTTTTGGCTTCTACAATTGTGTAGTCATCGTTTGATGCAAGTACCTTTATCTGCTTAAACACAGCGTATCCTTTGTTGATATTGTAGACACCTGTGAGCTTGTCCTTATCTGTTCCCACCCTGTAGGTTGACGAAGAATCAGGCTTTACAATGATATCGCCGTCCTTAAGATATTCATCATCTACGAAATAAAAGTCATCATTCTGGCTGAATATTGTTGGACTGACTATATTAACTGAGCCACTGCTTTTATCCTTTATCATGAGTGACGAATCATCGGAATCGCCGCTTGCAGTGAAATAATCCTTAGGAATAGTGAAAAATTCCTTTTTGGTTATAGCTGAATTAGGTATTTTAAGCCCTGTGTCTGCTCCAAGCACGAGCTCTATATTGGTAAAACGCTCATTTATATAGCGGATGAGCGAGTTTTTCATATTCAGCTTCAGGAAAAAAGCATCATCCTTCTTCAAAAGGCTGAATGATACCGTGGTTGTATAGTCATCATCGCAGAATCTGATTTTTATGACTGACTTGTCATTCAGGCTCTTGGCAACATTGTCAGGAACATTTATGAGTATATTCCAGTTCTCACTTGTAATCAGCTTATAAACAGGATCCAGCTGATTGATGGTGCTGTTGTCGGTTAAATCAGTCTCTTCATAATTAGTGTTGTTGTACTGATCCAGAGTGAAGCTGTCTGTAGTGACATCCTCATAGCCGTCTATTCCGTAATAGACTATTCCGGGAGCTGTCGGCTTATATGTATAGAAGGTGTTGTTAGCCTCAGCAGTACTGATAGTATCTGCCAGGCTTGTCAGTGCATTTTGACTGAGAACCTGTGTCAGCTGTGCAGACAGATCGTTTTTGAATGTATAAACCTTTGAAAAGTATCGTCTGTTGTAGCCGGATGAAAAGCTGTTTATGTCAGTGATAATCTTCCCGGCAGCCTCGTCAGTGATGGCGGAAGCATCATTTTGAGCACCGGTAATCTGGGTTGCAATGGAGCCGTCTGTATCAACAGAGTAGACAACATCACTTGTTGCAACCTTTGAGCCGTTTGACACAAAGTAGTTGAGGTTTCCTGATTCCTCAGCATACACTACACTTTCCTCACGGATTATCATGCCCTTATATATGTTGTTGGTCGCTATAGTACCCTGTTGTACCTCGTATTCAGATACCGGGTTTGAGGTGAAATACGTAAATATGTGAAAAATCACATAGATTATTATTACAAAAAACACTATAAAACCGATATTCAGATTGAAGCCGGTGTGATATTTCAGTACTTTTTTATTCTTTCGGGACACAATTTTACTCCTTAAAAAAGGGATGTGAAATACACATCCCCATAATTAATCATTTATAAAGAAATGATAACCTTTGCCTTGGCACATTCAGGCAACTTGTCAATATTCCTTGAAACACTTAAGATGAACTTCACCTTAAACTTCTCGCTGATTATATCAAGCTTTTCGATTGCCTTGGTGATATCCCCCTCATCATCAAGTGATGCAATTGTAAGGAAGCTGTCTAAATACATCTCCTCCAGATCATGATCCTGCGATATGATTCCGCATATAAATCCTAAAAATTCATCACAATTGTCAATAGGATAGTCCATTACATTGATTAGTCGAACCTGGTTATTAAGCTCATACATATGCTTCTGGCTCTTATCAAGAAAAACTATGGAACCTTCATTTCCCTTAATTGATGAATTTACTTTGTCTAACAGCTCTTTTGTCTTGCCCTTGCCCTTGTCTCCACAAATAATTTCTATCATGGCTCATTCCTCCTATGGATAAATATTGTGATTATTAATAAAAAATAATTGTATTTTTATATTATTATAGTATAAATAACCATAAAACTCAATATTTAATTAGCAAATCCACTAAGTATTTCATTCATGAAGCTATAAAGATCCTTTTTACCATCTGCCTTGTAAACTATGCTTATGATGCGCTCATTTTTAGCATTCTGGCTTAGCAGTACGAGGCAATACCCGGCTTCACCCGTAGTGCCTGTCTTTCCTCCTGTCACTGTGACGTTTTCAGGAGCTGTATATGCTCCGGTCAGATAGCCGCAGGTATTCTTAAAGATCTTTGAAACAGCCGCGCCCTGGGCATTTGTATATGCCACATCATGGGTCTGTGAACTGATGATTGCAACAAAGCTCTCTAAGGATATGGCATTGGAAAAAATGAGGTACATGTCATATATGGTAGTGTAATGATTTTCATCAGGAAGACCGCTTGGGTTGACAAAATTGCTGTTTGTGGCACCAAAACTTTTTGCAGTGCTGTTCATCAGCTTGGCAAATTCTTCTACAGAACCACTGCAGTACTCTGCCAATGCTATTGCCGCATCATTGCCACTCTCAAGTAAGAGCCCATACAATAAGTCCTGCACTGTAATGACATCGCCCTCCTTTAGGCCACATACAGATGATGAATGGCCAGGGTTTGCAGCGTCATGACTTACTGTGACTGTCGCATTTAAATCACAGTTTTTAAGAATTATGTATGCAGTCAAAATCTTTGTAGTGCTTGCAGGATAGAGCTTTTCAAACAGATTCTGGCTATACAGCACCTGATGAGTGTCTATATTAAAGGCTCCGGCGCCCTCTGCGGTTTTTGCAAACTGCATATTGTCCTGACCAAAATTGACATCATTTGTGACGCAAAGGTTGGACGCAAAATAATTACTTCCGTTGTATCCATTTATATAATCGGTGGAATAAGTATCATATGCATTCTCAATCTTTGTACCACAGCCGGTCATAAAAACCGCTGCTATGCATGTCAGACATAGCAGTCGTTTAATTCTTTGTTTACTTGTACATCTCACGCCAGTCAAGATCTCCTCTGTCCAATGATAAAATGAGCAGCTCTGCTGTAGCCAGATTGGTGGCAAGTGGTATATTATGCTCATCACAAATACGGAAAATACTGTTTACCTCAGGCTCGTGTGGCTTAGGCTTTAATGGATCACGCAGAAAGATGACAAGGTCTATGTCATTGTGCTCAATCTGTGCTCCAAGCTGCTGGATGCCTCCTAAGTGTCCTGCAAGATATTTGTGTACTGAGAGGTTTGCAACCTCTTCTATCAGACGTCCTGTGGTGCCTGTGGCGTACAAATTATTTTTGCTTAAGATACCTCTGTATGCTATGCAGAAGTTCTGCATCAGTTTTTTCTTTGAATCATGTGCAACTAATCCTATGTTCATTGCTAACCTCCCTATGAATATTTCTTCGGCTGTAATCCAACATTCAGGACAATTCCCATTCCCATGTACAGTGAAACAAGTGACGTAAGTCCATAACTGACAAAGGGAAGAGTCATACCGGTATTGGGCATAAGACCTGTGGCTACGCACAAATTGATAAAAGCCTGAAAGCCTATAAGTGCTCCCATGCCACAGCATATGAGCTTTCCGCTTGTGTCCTTTGCCTTCCTTGCTATAAGTATACACTCAATTACAATAAGAAGCAAAAGAATTATTATACTGATTGTACCAATAAAGCCAAGCTCCTCTCCGGCAACAGCAAATATAAAATCTGTTTGAGGCTCTATGATGTAGTTGGTGTTCTTCATAGAGGTTACAACAGAGTTGTTAAGTCCCTTGCCAAACAACTGTCCTGAGCCTATAGCCCAGATAGAGTTCCTTTGCTGTGCTGCTGTATCAGCGTAATTTGTCGGGTCTAGCCACGACATGATACGCGCAGCAGGATAAAAGCCTTTTTTGATGAGTGCATCGGCATGTGTATATATATAGCTTATCACTATCAAAACTATCGGTACTGAAACTCCAAGTACCGGCATTATTATTTTATAACTTAATCCGCTAATAAACAAGAGGGTAGCGAAAATTAATGCAGTAAGAATTGTTGTTGAGTTGTCCGGCTGTTTTAAGATAAGAAATAAAGGTATACCGGCAAAAATTGCAGATAATGCAAGAGTTCTTACTGTATTTATACTATCCTCAAACCTGGAAAAGAAATAAGCAAAAAACAAAATAAGTATAATTTTTGCAAGCTCAGAAGGCTGAAATCTGATACCTGCGATCTCAAACCAGCGCTGTGCACCCTTTGCATCATCACCTGCAAATAGAACAAGTAACAACAGCACAATCATTCCGGCATAGTATATCCACACGAATTTGAGCAGAAATGTGTAATCTATAAGGGAAAGCACTATCATAATAGTCAGTCCCATTACAAAGCCTATTATCTGCTTGCTTTGTACGGAGTGCTTGGCACTGCCTATCAGCAGGATGCCTATAATCGACAAAGCTATTATGTATACTACTAATTGAAAGTGATAATTCTTTAGTCTGTACTGTTTGAGCATTTTGTTACTTCCTATCTGTTATCTTTGTAATCTTAATTCTAATACTAATGATATGATGGTCAAAAGGTATTTTGTTAAAGGTTATTAATTGATTTTTTGTCGCGCATGATAATCCGGACCTCGTAAGCATCATCGTTTATATTCATATGTCTTTGTATCACGCTTTTTATTTCTTTTTTAATCTGTGCCATATTGTCAGAAGCAGATATTGTGCTCCTATCTTCTGCAAGTGCTATTTTAAGCCTTTTCTTGGCGTATTCTCCTGTTTTGGAAAATTTATGCATCATACAGCGGCACCTCTCATATCGTCAGTGAAATTGATTATCTGACCGGATATACGGGCAAATACAGGACCAAGCCTGCTTTTGGCCTCACGGACAGGTATTCCTCTGTTCTGGCAAATGATAACACTTTTGTCATAGGGAATGGTGCCGATAATCCTGGTAGAAAGAAGTGCTGTAATATCATTATCTGATATCATCTGATGCCTTCTTACCATATGCTTGTCATATGCATTAACAATGACTGATATATCGTCAAGATGTGCGCTATCGAGCAGGCTTATGCATCGCCTTGCATCGTGTATGGCAGATACATGCGGTGTGGTAACTACTATCGCACGGTCTGCAGGTGAGGCTGAAAACCAAAAGCCACTGTCGATACCAGCCGGAGAATCTATCAGACAATAATCAAAGCTTGCTTTAAGCTCCTCTATAAGTATCTTGAAGCGTGCCTCATAGCTGCATAGCGTATCCATGGAAGGTGCTGCAGGAATTACATATAGATTGGGATACTTTTTATTGCGTATGATTGCCTGTCTGATACGGCATGAGCGGTTTAAGATGTCGAGGATATTGTAATTGACCTTGTCCTCTATTCCCATTACCAGGTCCAGATTGCGAAGTCCCATGTCTGTATCGAGCATGATGACTTTTTTATCTAACTGTGAAAGTTCAACTCCGATGTTGGAAATAACTGTAGTTTTTCCAACACCGCCTTTTCCTGAAGTGAAAACTATTGCTTCACTCACAAAAATAAACCTCCTAGTCTGTTCTGGCACTTGAGCCTGATGAGTTTACACCCTCAGCCTTGACTGCGAGTAAATTGTCAAGTGACTCCAGATTATAATAATATGAAATTATATTTCTGGATGCAGCTGCAGCATTGTGTGAGCTGTATCCATATGATATACGTGTAGCTATTGTAATTTCAGGATCGCTTGATGGAGCGTATCCTACAAACAGCGCATGGTTTGGTCTTGTCTCAACCTGCTGTGCTGTTCCTGTCTTACCGGACACCTCAACGCCTGTAAAGCCGCCAAATACATCGTGCAGGTCTTCGACCACCATACGCATTCCCTGATGGATGGCATCCCACTGGCTTTGATTAAGTGTGCCTGATATATCGGTTGATTTTGAATCATACTGTTTGACTGTTTTGCCGTCTGCATTCACAATTTTGTTCATCAGCTTATAGTCATAAAGCTTTCCGGAAGCAACTGCTGTCACATATCTTGAAAGAGAAATAGTCGTAAAGTTGTTATTACTCTGTCCGATAGCTGCCATAACAGGATACTGTGTGGCAATGGACGGCGTCTTTTCTACTATCTCAACACCTGATTTCTGGTTTAGTCCGTATATAGATGCATATTTTTGTATGTATTTCATACCGTTTTCATCGTCATATGAACCGGTGTCCTTGCTTGCAAGCCTGAAGCCTGTTGTGTAGAAGAATACGTTACATGAATCCCTTAAAGCTTCAGATACATTGTCCATACCATGCGCTCCAGGATAAATCCAGCATTTTGGCTGATTGCTGATTTCTGTAAATATTCCGGTACAATTGATCTTTGACGAAGTATCAATGACCCCCTCGGCAAGACCTGCGGTGCTTGATATCATCTTGAAGGTAGATCCCGGTGCAGTCTGCTCCTGGGTTGCATAATTCCATAGCGGATTAGACTTGTCCTCTCTGAGAGACTGATAGTAATCAGCATCTACAGTGTTTGCAAGCTTGTTGTTGTCATAGCCCGGATAGCTGACTAAAGCCTTTAGCTGTCCTGTCTTTACATCCGTTATGACACAGGAGCCTGTACATGGGTCAAGGGCAAGCTGTGCAGGTGTTATCTCTATGTTGTTTATTTTGTCCATAAGAAATGCATATGGACTGATGGAGCCATTGGCAATGTTGCTTACTGTTGCATCGTCATAATCGAGTACACCCTGGTCAAAAAGCAGAAGGCACAGCTGCTGTCCAGTGACCGCCCCGGAATTTACCATATATTTGTATATAATTTTGGCAAAGTCTTTATTGTCAGTCATGGCATTCCTGATATACGAGCAGAGTGCTGTGTAAATCTCGCTTGAATCAGCATACTTCTGGTCCACATCAAGCTTTGTTATATCTATCCACTGCTTTGAAATGCAGTATTTGAGATAATCACGCGGTGAGAGTGTACCGGCCTTCCATGAGGCATATGTGGAATCAGAGGTATCTATCTGTTTGCTCAACAGCAGTCCATCATCGTTTAGCACTGACATAACACATGTAAAATAATCAAGTGTCTGCTCCGACATGGAAGCAGTGCCTGAGGTACCACTTTCAAGCTCGCTGTCAATAGTGGATAATGCATCCTGCAGCTGACCGCTGAAGGAATTGTATATAGCCTGCTCAGTTGCTGATGCATCTGATGCATTGAAATGTGTCAGGTCAACTACATTGTTGTTGATCAGTGCAAAGTAAACATCATTTATAGGTATTTCACCGGATTTTATTTTGGAGTAAACAATTCCGGCTATCTCCTGCTCTAACAGCTTGTATGTGGCCTCCTGCAGCTTGATGTCAATACTTAAGTAGACATCATTTCCGGAAACAGGATTCTCCTGACTTATTACCTCGTTTATCTTACCGACATTGTTTACATAGACCTGTTTTTCACCGTTTTTGCCTCGCAGATAGCTCTCATAGTACTGCTCTAAGCCTGACTTACCCACCATATCATTTTGTGTATATGAGTCATCATCCTTTGACAGCTCATTATACTCATCGGTAGATATCTTGCCTGTGTATCCTATGAGTGATGAAATATATTCAGGATAGTTGTACTTGCGGATGGTATCCTCTTCAATTGATATGCCGGTAAGAGTATCTGAATGCTCATTGACATATGCTACTATCGAATCATTTACATCATTTGCAATAGTAGTGGTTTTGTATTTAGTGAATCGGTTCTGTTTTATGGCATATCTCATCACTACAATATCATAAGTGGCCTGTGTATCATACTTGCTGCTTATATCAAAGCATTCATTCTGGTCAGAGCTTAGAAAATCAATAATATTCTGGGCGCTGGCATTTGCCTCGTCAAATCCAAGTGCTTTATTGTATTCGAGCTTATCATATTTCTTTCCGAACACATCTGACAGAAATCTCTTTTTTGAAGTTTCAGATGTGAATGTAAAGCTGTATGTACCATCATCGTTTAAAACAACCGGAAAATCATTGTATATGGAGCCGCCATTGTTTTTTATCACATTGATAATTTCATTAAGCTCTTTGTTTAAAAGACGATTGTGCTCCTTCGTAGATGAATAGCTGCCGTTGTCTGAGATGACTACAGAATATGCAAGCTGATTGTAAGCAAGCAGCTCACCATTTACATCGTATATATTGCCTCTTGATGCCTCTATGGACAGCGGCTTTTTAATCAGCATTATGAAGTTTTTCTGATAATCTGCACCTTTAATAATCTGAAGGGTAAAGACTCTTTCGGCAAGCAGGGCAAACATGAAAATAATTACTGCTGCTAATACAAAAAGTCTTGAGCTGAAAAATTTCTTCAGAAAATCTTTTATATCATAAATCAAATTTCTTTGCTCTCCTTTTCTCGTATGCTTCCAGTTTCTGGTTTAACTTAAGAAATACCAAATACAAAAGTATACTGATAACCATTGTGTATACAAATTCAGGTATGATAATTGACTTCAGATAGTACAAAAAGCTAAACCTGCCACGCAGTAAAAACATGAAAAAGTATACTACCAGATTGTAAAACAAATCGCTGCCTCCTATCAGAAGCATAGGAAGCTTTATATCATCAGGATAGAATCTTTTCTGGAATAATCCATTGATAAAACCGATATACATATATATTAAAGCATACAGTCCTATATATTTTCCGCAAAATATGTCAATAAGCAGGCCACAAAAGAAGCCTACCCACAGTCCTTCTTTTTTGCCACGCATAAAGCCAAAGGATGATACGGCTATAATCAACAGGTTTGGTGAGATATTGGCAAAGGAAAGAGTCTTAAACAGCGTGGTCTGCAATACAAAGCATAAAGTTATTATTATAAATAAAACAATTCTACGTCTCATGCTGCTCCTTACTTATTTTCAGTTGAATTTTCAGTCTGGCTGTCACCGGCTGTTTCTGCACTTTCGGGGGCGTCAGCTGTCTTAGAGTCACCGGTCTGCTTAAGCTGTGTTATGACCATGACATTTTCGATATGCTCAAAATCTACAACCGGTGTGATAGTGCCGGATTTTGTCAGATTGTTGGAATTATTTTCGATTTTTGCCACATAGCCAATCAGTATGCCCTGCTGGTAACGGTCTGACACGTATGAGGTAACAACAGGATCGCCCTCTTTCACCTTGTTGTCGTCATCCTTTAACTCCGTAAAGGTAATTACCTTGTCATCGTTCATGGTTTTTATATTGCCACTGACGGTGAGGTTGTCCTCCGTGGTGGAAACCATGCCACTGACCTTGCTGGCATCATCTATGATACAGCGTACCTTGGCAAAATTATCGCCAGCATCGGTAACAATACCTACAAGTCCGCTTCCCGCAAGCACATTCATGCCTACGTCCACTCCATCCTTTTTTCCTTTGTCGATAGTAAAGGTAGAAAACCAGTTTCCGCTGTCCTTTGCTATGACACTGGCAGCGACCTTGGGATATGATGGATATTTGGCATCCAAATCAAGAAGCTGTCTGTAATTGTCAAGCTCATACTGTTCAAGTTTGTTGGTTGTGAGCTGTGTTGTAAGCTCTTCTACCTCGGCCTTGAGCTTTTTATTCTCAGCCTTGACATTTTTTAATGTGCGTATTTCTGTAACCTTATCTGAAATGTGGATTCCAAAGCTGTTTATACCCTTCTGCATTGGGATGAATACATATCCGGCAACAGTCTTTAAAGGACCACCGGAGATATTTAAGGTAAGGCTTAACAGCATGGTCACAAAGCAGACTGCTGTCATAATCAACAGTGTGTATCTTGCAGGCAGCTTTTTATTGTGCTTTCTCTTTCGATTGCGAAAATTCTTACTCATATTAACCTCGGTTATTATTTTTTGATGCTGAACGGAAGTCTCTTATATTTTGAATCAGAAACTATTTGTACGAGCCCGCGTACTGCACTCTCCTCAGGACATTCTGAGCAGATGACCTTTATACCTGTAATCTGTTCAAAGAGCTGGTCAAGTCCTGCAAGCTGTGAGCCGCCTCCTGTGATATAAATGCCTGAATGGATGATATCCTTTGCAAGCTCAGGCGGAGTCTTCTCAAGAATCATTTTTATTGATGTGCATATAGACTCAAGGTTTGACTTCATAGCCTCGTAAACGATCTTTGAACCAATTTCCATCTCAATAGGCAGGCCGCTTACCACATCACGGCCCACTACTACCATACTGTCCTCTCTTCCCGGAAGTGCAGAGCCTATAGTCTCCTTCAACAGCTTTGCAGTCTTTTGTCCGATTACAAGATTGAACTCCTTTCGCACAAAGGAGATAATTGACTCGTCAAGTCTGTTGCCACCGAAATGAAGCAGGTCACTAAGCACCAGGCCACCGAGTGAAATAACGGATGTCTCTGTTGTGTCAGCGCCCATATCTACTATCATGACACCGGTTGGCTCGTTTACATCTATTCCAAGACCTACAGCATCAGCGATAGGCTTCTCACAGAGCATGACCTTTTTTGGCTTTGATTTGCTCTTATAGAAGAGCTCATAGAATGCTCTTTTCTCCACATCTGTGATATCTGTCGGCACAGCGATGATGAACTCGGCATTTTTGATACGTGCCTTTGTCTTGTGCTCCAAAAAGTCAAAAATCATAGTCTGAAGCAGATTATAGTCAGCAATAACTCCCTCTACAACAGGAAATATGACGTTGATTGTCTCAGGTGCCTTTTCATACATGGCATATGCGCGGTCTCCATATGCATATATCTGATTCTTGTCTATTACGGCTATTGTGTTTTTCTCAAGCATTGTCTTGCCTGTAGCCTTTGAGTATACCTTGAAATTGTTTGTTCCCAGATCAATTCCGTAAACGTTGTTGCTCATAATAATTCTACCTCGTCTTCTGTTTATATAAGTTTATTTTCATAGAAGCTATAATATTCGTTATCTCCGATTATGATATGGTCACAAAGCTCTATGGAAAAAATCCCTGAGCCCTCAATTAATCTGTCTGTGACAGCAATATCATTTCTGCTGGGAGTACAATCTCCGCTTGGATGATTGTGCAATAAAACAAGCTTTGATGCATTTTTGTCCAGGGCGGTCCTGATGATGGAGCCTATGTCCACTACAGATGAGCTTAGTGAACCCTTGGATATGAACTTGTCTCCTAAGAATCTGCTTTTTACATCAAAATAGGCACAAATGACGACCTCATTTGTGAGATGCCTCATCTGCTCCATGTAGTAGTCAGCTATTGTCTGAGGATTATTCATTCTGATGCTTTGAACCTTTTTTGTCTTTGCTATGCGAAGCGACAGCTCTGCTATCGCCTTAAGCTGTATAGCTTTTATCTGCCCTATCCCGGGGATACTAAGAAGCTCCTCATAGGACATCGCATAGAGATTGAGCAGATTGCCATGCCTGCCGGAAAGTATGTCCTGCGCAATATCAATCACAGTCTTGTCCCTTGTGCCGGTCTTTATAATGATGGCAAGTAAATCAGCGTCTGACAGGCCTGATGCTCCAAGCGATAAAAATTTCTCATATGGTCGCTCAGAAGCCGGCAGATTTTTAATTGTTTTGTTATTATGCATTAATCCCTTTCGCTTCTCCCAGGCGATTGACAACGGATTTAAGCAAAGTTTTCAGTTAATTGTAGCACACCTAATCCAGCTTAACAAGATTTCTCTCATAAAGTTTTTGTAAAGACATCAAAATTCCAAGCTTTGCATGGTACCATGTGAGTCCTCCCTGGAAATAAACCGCATATGGCGGCTTCACAGGGCCATCGGCAGAAAGCTCAATGGATGAGCCCTGCACAAATGCACCTGCTGCCATGATGACATCACTGTCATAGCCCGGCATAGCCCATGGCTCAGGGGTCACATAGCTGTCTACAGGTGCTGCTGCCTGTATGCCCTCGCAGAAGGCTATCATGGCATCGCGGTTATTGAACTCTACAGCCTGTATGATATCGTGGCGGCTTTCAGTACCGTCAGGAACTACCTTAAAACCAAGCTTTTCATAGATTTTTGCGGCAAAGATCGCTCCCTTTAATGCTCCGCTTACAACAGTCGGTGCTAGGAAAAAGCCCTGATAAAATGACTGGATGACTCCGAGTGAAGCTCCAACCTCCTTGCCAAGTCCCGGAGATGTGAGACGGTATGCGGCATTTTCAACACATTCCTTTTTGCCGACAATATAGCCTCCGATTGGTGCAAGTCCGCCTCCCGGATTTTTGATCAGTGAGCCAACCATCATGTCCGCTCCAACCTGTATAGGCTCTGTATCCTCGACAAACTCACCGTAGCAGTTATCGACCATACAGATCACATCAGGCTTTATGCTCTTTACAAAAGCAATGAGCTCGCCTATTCTTTTGACCGAAAGTGTAGGTCTTGTAGCATAGCCCTTAGAGCGCTGGATTGTGACAAGCTTCGTTTTTTCATTGATGGCTTTCTTTATTCCGTCATAGTCAAACTCACCGTCAGGCAGTAAATCAACCTGCGCATATGTGATGCCGTACTCAGCAAGTGAGCCCTTTGAAGGGCGTATGCCTATTACCTCCTCAAGTGTATCGTAAGGCTTTCCGACAGGGCTTAAAAGCTCATCGCCCGGGCGCAGGTTTGACATGAGTGCAAGTGCAAGTGCATGTGTGCCACAGGTAATCTGAGGCCTTACAAGTGCATCTTCTGCGCCAAAACAGTCTGCGTACACTCTCTCAAGTGTATCCCTTCCGAGGTCATTGTAGCCGTAGCCGCTTGATGCCTGGAAGCACTCTGCGCTCACCTTGTTTTTCTGCATGGCGGCTATGACCTTAAGCTGATTATACTCAGCATTTGTGTCTATTTTGTCAAAACGCTCCTTAAGCTCCTTTTCTACAGAGGTTCCGAAATCCAAAACCTCCTTTGATATTCCAAGTGTCTCATACTGCCTGTAAATGGCTTCATTGGTATCTAACAAATTATAATCCTCTTTTCTGCTAAAATTTCTTGTATTTTATTTAATATTTTATTATCATCATATGAATATTCATTTTTTTCTATCCATATGGTATCTTTTTCTCTCCTAAACCAGGTTAGCTGTCTCTTTGCAAAACGCCTTGACTCAAGCTTTACCTTGTCCACAGCCTCATCAAGTGAATATTCTCCATCAAGATATGCAAGGATTTCCTTGTAGCCTATGCCCTTCATGGATACCATATCGCTCGTACAGCCCATTGCCTTTAGCTTTTTCACCTCATCGACAAGTCCGTTTGAAACCATGATATCAACTCTCTTATCTATCCGCTCATAAAGCCTTTGTCTTACATCATCCAGTACAAAATAGGCAAAGCTGTATGGTGACTGCTTGGCTCTTTCAGTCTCATTGTGCTTTGAAATCGGCTCATGGCAGGTGTGATAGTATTCAATTGCCCTGATGACGCGCTTTACGTTATTCTCATGGATGCTCTCATAGGATGCAGGGTCGATATCCTTAAGCTTTTCATGCAGTGCATGGTTTCCGTGCTCGTTAGCAAAGTCGTACAGGCTTTTTCTGTACGACTCATCCACATCCTGCTTTGTGAAATCAATGTCATACAAAAGTGCCTGTATATAAAAGCCGGTGCCGCCGACAACTATCGGTATCTTTCCTGCTTCGTATATCTCATTAAGTGCTTTTTTTGCCATATCCTTAAAGATAAATACATTGAACTCGTCAGAGGGCTCAAGCTCATCTATCAGATAGTGCTTTATGCCGTCCATCTCATCGACTGTAACCTTCGCAGAGCCTATATCCATGTATTTGTATACCTGCATGGAATCCGCGGATATTATAGCACCATTTATTTTTTTTGCAAGCTCAATCGATAGAGCTGTCTTTCCTACTGCTGTCGGTCCTGTCAGGACAATCATCGGTTTTTGTGTCATATTGCACCTCAGTCCAAATGTGTATGTTGTCATACGATACGTTTGAATTTCTTTTCTATCTCATATTTGCTCATAGAGATGATGGTTGGTCTGCCGTGTGGGCAGTTGTAAGGATTGTCGAGTGACAAAAGCTCATCTATCAGCTCATTTATCTCAGGAAGAGTAAGCTTGTCATTGCCCTTGACTGCTGCCTTGCACGACATGGATGCGACCTTTTCCGTGATGATATCAGGAGTCTGCCTGCCTGTCGTATTGGAAAAATCATCGAGCATCTCTATAAACAGATCCTTCATATCTATGTTAAACAAATTATCTGGAATTGCACTGATCATGTATTCCTTGCCGCCAAAATGCTCCACCTCATAGCCAAACTGTTCTATCTGAGGTCTGTATTTCTCAAGCATCTCGCTTTCCTTTGCATCAAGAGTCATGACAATCGGAGGGCTTATGCGCTGTGATGTGAAATCCTTATTGGCAAGTCTTGCCATTGTTTTTTCATACAGTACCTTCTCATGAGCTGCATGCTGGTCTATGATGTACAGCTTGTCCTCAAACTCTATTAACCAGTATGTCTTAAAGAGCTGGCCTATGATGGAAAACTGCTTCTTGGAGCTTTCTGTAAGAAAAACCTTGTCGTAATCGCCGAGTGTCTGCTGGGTGCCGGTGACAACCTGTGCAGGTTCACACGCAGAGGAAGTCTCAGGCGCTTTTGCAGCAGGTTCTATTGCTGAGTAATCTTTTACTGCTGACGTCACGCTCTGTCCGTACACGCTCCTTGATTCCGCGGCCCTCACCTCATTGATACGCCTCTTCTCAAACGGCTCCGGTATTGGCTCCTTATACTCATGCACTATCTTTTTAGGCGCCGGCGTACTGTCTACAGGCACATCGGGAATCATCTCCTTGTGGGATAGAATTGCATATATTGTGTCACACAATTCAACATATATCTCGTTGTTGTTGTCGAACCTAAGCTCCATCTTGGTCGGATGCACGTTGACATCCAGCTCACTGAAAAATGTAAAGTAAAGCACTGTAAACGGATACTGATGCTGCATTAGAAAGCTCTTGTAGGCCTCCTCGATAGCGCGTGACAATATATTGCTCTTTACATATCTGCCGTTTATGAAATAATTCTCATAATTTCTGTTGCCCCTCGTGATGACAGGCTTTCCTATAAAGCCCTCCACCTTAAAGTATTCGCATTCATGCTTCACCTCAAGCAGTGATGACGATATCTCGCGTCCGAATATATGGTATATGATATCCTTTCTGTTGCCGTTTCCGGAGGTGTGAAGCTTTGTCTGGTTATTGTTTATGAACTTAAACGATATATCAGGATGTGAAAGCGCAAGCTTTTCAACCATATCGCTTATGTAGCTGCCCTCTGTCTGTGCTGTCTTTAAAAACTTACGTCTTGCCGGAACATTATAAAACAAATCCTTTACTATGAAGGTAGTACCGTCCGGAGCACCGATTTCCTCGTTGGAAAGCTCCTTTGAGCCCTCAATCACATATCTGGTGCCGGTGAGCTCATCGTATGTCTTTGTGATAAGCTCAACGCGGGCAACTGCCGAGATGCTTGACAGTGCCTCCCCTCTGAAGCCGAGTGACTTTACAGTAAGTAAATCCTCTGCCGAGCGGATTTTACTCGTGCTGTGACGGTAAAATGCAACTGCAACCTGGTCTCTTTCAATTCCGCAGCCATTGTCAGTGATACGGATAAATGAGATTCCACCATCCTTTATCTCCACAGTAATGGCTGTGGAACCTGCATCTATGGCATTTTCCACCAGCTCTTTAACCACGGAGCACGGACGCTCAACAACCTCTCCTGCAGCTATTTTATCTATTGTTTCCTGATTTAATATGGCAATATTTGGCATTTTAATCCTTTCTACCAGCGGTTTTTAACCTTGTTCTGGAGCTGATACAGCTTGTTTAACGCATCAAGTGGTGTCATGTTGCCTATGTCTATGCTTCGAAGCTCATCAATTATGTCATCATCCTTCACTGTGTCGAAAAGCGAAATCTGTGTCATATCAACCTCGTCAAGGTGCTCCTTTTTATGCTTGTGGCCATTGTCAACAGATATGTTTTTTACAGTATCTGTGATATCATTTGCAAGAAGCTGCTCTGCGATTTCCTTGGCACGCTCTATGACAGAATCAGGCAGCCCTGCAAGCTTTGCTACCTGTATGCCGTAACTTCTGTCAGCTCCGCCCTTTACGATTTTTCTTAAGAAAACTATATCATCGCCCTTTTCCTTTACAGCGATGCAGTAGTTGTTTACACTGTCAAGCTTGCCCTCAAGCTCGGTGAGCTCGTGATAATGGGTTGCAAAAAGCGTCTTTGCTCCGAGGAGCTTTGGATTACTTATATGCTCTACAACTGCCCAGGCGATGCTTAGTCCGTCAAATGTACTCGTGCCTCGTCCAATCTCATCGAGAATGAGCAGGGATTTTGCGGTTGCATTTCTTAGTATGTTTGCCACCTCGTTCATCTCAACCATAAATGTACTTTGTCCGCTTGCAAGGTCGTCAGATGCACCGACTCGCGTGAAAATACGGTCTACAATACCGATATTTGCAGTTTGTGCAGGTACAAAGCTTCCAATCTGTGCCATGAGAACGATAAGCGCTGTCTGTCTCATGTAGGTGGATTTACCGGCCATGTTTGGCCCTGTGATGATTGAGATTCTGTTTTTGTGCTGATCCAGATATGTATCGTTTTCTATAAACATGTCATTTGTAATCATTTTTTCAACTACAGGATGACGGCCGTTTTTTATGTCTATTATTCCGCTTTCATTTATCTTTGGTTTGCAGTAATTATTCTGGCTGGCAACAAGCGCAAGGGAAGCAAAAACATCAATCTGTGCTATAGCTCTGGCTGTTTTCTGAATCCTTGAAACATTGTCGGAAATCTGTTTTCTTACATCACGAAACAGCTCATACTCAAGTGATGTGAGCCTGTCTTCAGCTCCAAGAATGGTATCCTCAAGCTCTTTAAGCTCCGGTGTTATGTAGCGCTCTGCATTGGTGAGTGTCTGCTTTCTCACGTAATAATCTGGAACCATATCCTTGAAAGAATTTGTGACCTCAAGGTAATATCCAAATACCTTGTTATACTTGATTCTTAAGTTTTTGATGCCTGTTTTTTCACGTTCACTGGCTTCAAGCTCTGCAAGCCATGTCTTTCCCTTGGTTTTTGCGTCTCGAAGACGGTCAACCTCCTCGTTGTAGCCAGCTTTTATGATATCTCCATCGCGCTGTGAGATAGGCGGCTCATCTTCAATGGATGAAAGTAAAAGCTCATATATATCCTTAAGCTCGTCGAACTCTTCATTAATCTCATCGGTAAGCTCACACGGTATGTCTGAAAGCTGCTGCTTTATTGGAGGAAGCATTTTTAATGAATCCCTGAATGCAATAAGGTCGCGCGGATTGGCTGACTGGTAGGTGATTCTTGTGATGAGACGCTCAAGGTCATAAATAGGATTAAGGTATTCCCTGATTTCATCTCTTGTGATTTCGTTTGCATTAAGTGCTTCGATAAGCTTCTGGCGCTTTATTATCTCTGCCTTTTCGATAAGAGGCTGCTCAACATAGGTGCGAAGCAGTCTTGCTCCCATAGCCGTGCGTGTCTTGTCGAGTACCCAAAGCAGTGAGCCTCTCTTTTGCTTTTCTCGAAGTGTCTCAACCAGCTCCAAATTACGTCTTGATGAGCTGTCAATTATCATATATTTGCCTATTGAGTACGGATGAATCTCAAGTATATTGTCGAGCGAGTTCATCTGCGTCTCATAAAGGTACTTTAACAGGGCGCCGGCAGCTATGACTCCACTCTCATAATCCTCAAGGCCCAGAGCATTTATTGTCTGTACGTGGAAATGTGAAAGCAGTGTCTCATTTGCAAGACCATCAGAAAAATACCATGAGTCGAGTGCTGAAACAGTAATTGACAGCCTGTTTTTCATATCGTCAACATCTATTCCGCTCATGTAGAAGGCCTCGTTGCATATGATTTCCGATGGATTAAATCTGCTCACCTCATCTAACAGCTTTCTTTCCGTATCCACCTCTGTCGTAAAAAAATCACCTGTTGTGACATCACAGGTTGCTATGCCGTATTTGTCTTCAGTGTATACAATCGACATTATGTAATTGTTTTTTGCCTCATCTAAAGAAGCCATATCAGTGTTTGTGCCCGGTGTCACAACACGGATTACCTCTCGCTTTACGATTCCCTTTGCCTGCTTTGGATCCTCCATCTGTTCACAGATAGCTACCTTGTGACCGTTTGATACGAGTCTGTTGATATATGAGTCTGCCGCATGAAACGGTACTCCACACATAGGAGCTCTTTCTTCAAGTCCACAGTTTTTGCCTGTGAGTGTAAGCTCAAGCTCCTTTGAAACCATTATCGCATCATCAAAAAACATCTCATAGAAGTCTCCTAAGCGATAAAATAAAATACAATCCTTATATTGTTCTTTTGTCTGCAGATAATGCTGCATCATTGGTGATACTTCTGCCACGAATATTTCCTCTCTTTATGTGTATAAATATTATTCATGTGTATAAATATTATTTAAAATCCGGCCTATATTTTTTAATAATTGCTTCTGCGACCTTTATGCCGTCGATTGCCGCAGATGTAATGCCTCCTGCATAGCCTGCGCCCTCTCCGCAAGGGTATACACCCGAGATGTTGCTCTCAAAGGATTCATCTCTTTTTATGCGAAGCGGAGAAGATGTGCGTGTCTCCATACCGGACAAAATTGCATCTTTTCTGTCAAAACCATGTATCAGATGACCAAAATGTTCCATTCCAAGCTTGAACGACTGCTCCATGTCAGCGTTCATCAGTCCATTCAGCTTTGCAAAGACGGTGTTTCCCTTTGTACAGGAGCTAAAATCACCGTATGCTGTTGTTAATCTGTCATCACAGAAATCACCGAAAAGCTGCTGTGGTATTAAACCATTGCCTCGCTTATAATTTTCTGTTTCAAGCTTTTCTTGATATCTCACTCCGGCGAGGGCATCATCTGCTCCGAAATCCTTCGGCGAAACAGATACTATGATGGCACTGTTCGCATTTTTGCTGTTTCTGTCGTGATAGCTCATGCCGTTAACCACCGTGTGATTTTCGGTTGACGATGAGTTGACCACATATCCTCCCGGACACATGCAGAATGAATAGACTCCTCTGCCATTCGGAAAATTGGATGTGACCTTGTAAGGGCTTGGAGGAAGTATGATTTTCTTTTGAATACCATACTGTGATTCATCTATCATGCGCTGCGGATGCTCCACGCGAAAGCCGACTGCAAAGCTCTTGCATTCCATATCAAAGCCTTTATTGTAAAGCATATCAAATGTATCTCTGGCGCTGTGTCCGAGTGCCAGAACGCATACATCTGTCTTTATCTCACTATTACTGTTACTGTCAGAATCCGTGTAAACACTTAATAGCTTTTGGGAAACTATGTCAAGATTGTTTACACAGGTGTCAAATACAAATGTAACCCCTTTGTTAACCAAAAACTCACGCATGTTGACAATTACTTCTGAAAGCACATCAGTACCAATATGTGGCTTGTTGTCATAAAGTATGGACGGATCTGCCCCAAAGCGCACAAATGTCTCAAGCACGAGACGATTTCTGCCCGACGGATCCTTTACGGATGTATTCAGCTTGCCGTCTGAAAATGTTCCGGCACCGCCCTCACCAAACTGTACATTGCTTTTGGGATTAAGTATGCCGCTCTCCCAGAATTTTTGTACATCGCAGGTTCTTTTCTCAACCCGGCTGCCACGCTCGATAACTATCGGGCGAAAACCTGCCTCTGCCAGTATATATGCACAAAACAAGCCGGCAGGTCCTGCCCCTGCAATAACAGGTCGCCTGTCAAGCGGTATATGGCCGCATGCAGGTATCATGTACTCTTTTTCTTTATATATGAGCACAGATGAGCTGGCTGCTCTTTTTACAATTGCTTCTTCGCTATTTTTTGTATCCTCTATCTCTACAGCAACTGAATATGTATAGAACAGCTCAGGCTTTTTACGCGCGTCAAGTGATTTCTTTAATATCCGGTATGTAAAGCCTGTCTTGGCATTGAGCTTAAGCATTTTTATTATTTTCTTTTTTAATGCCTCATCACTGTGCGTGACGGGGAGCTTTATCTGGTTAATTTTAATCATTTACTGCATTTCTCCTGCTATATATCCACTTGTCCATGCCCACTGCAGATTGTAGCCACCGCATATGCCGTCCACATCAAGCAGCTCGCCGCAAAAGTAAAGCCCCGGATGGATTTTGGACTCCAATGTACGTACATCTATTTCCTTTGTATATATGCCGCCTGCACACACCTGTGCAAATTCGGCTCCTCTTGGCTTTTTTACCGAAACGGCCGTATGCTTTATTGAGCGGGTGAGACTTATACAATCATCATCTGTCAACAGCCTTCCCTTTTTGTCAGGAGATACACCTGATTTGTGTATCAGCTCAAGAAGAAGCTTATTGTTTAAAAGTCCGTTAAGCATCTCATTTAGCGAGCGGTTGTCTGTCGTTGTAATGCTTCTGTCCTTTATGTATCCGTTAAGCTCATCATCACTAAAAGCCGGCAAAAAGTCAATTATCACCTTGACCCTTTGACCTTTATCGAGGGCTCTTGACATAAGACTTGAAATCTGAAAAACAGGGATGCCTGAGATGCCATAGTCAGCTAACTGCAGCTCCCCTGTATTTTGCTCTGTCATTTGACCGTCTATCACGGAAGTGACAGTGGCATCGCACCTGACACCTGTGATTTTTTTGAAATTAAGACCATCACAGCTAAAGCCGCAAAGCGCGGGTAATGGCTTTTGGATATGGTGTCCGAGAGCTTCTATCTGTCGAAACAGGCTTCCGTCACTTCCAAGCTTCGGGGAAGCCGTAAGGCCACACGCTATGATAAGCCTTTTGGACTTAAAGCTGCCCTTGTCTGTTTGGATGCAGTAACCGGTCCGGTCATCTGTCTTCTTAGTTGCCGGATTAGCAGCAGAATTTGTGTCCTCAGCCGTAATTCCTGCTGCCTTAATTTCTGTAATACTAATGCCTGTTTTCACATCCACATGAAGCCTCATAAGCTCCATTCGAAAGGCTGCCACAACAGATGCTGCCTGCCTTGAATTTGGATAAATGTAGCCACCATTGTCATATGCAGGTATTCCAAGTTCTTTAAAAAAACGTATTGTGTCTGCATAATTAAATTGCGACAACCCGTTTTTAATCAGTGCTTTACTGCCGTGAAACTTATTTACAGACATATTAGTGTTTGTGAAATTACATCTGCCGTTTCCTGTTGCCAGTATTTTCTTTCCTATATCATCCTTGTGCTCTAAAAGTGCCACGCGTGCTCCCTTTGATGCAGCAGCTGCTGCCGCCATCAGCCCGGATGCACCGGCACCTATTATAATTACATCGTACATATTCTTTCCCCTAACTGATTTATTTTAACATTAACTCGAATAGCTTTCAAGAAAATCGTACAAATCAGTTTCGTTAAAAAAGTAGAGTCCATTTGTAACCTTATTTTTTGCTTCATCTGGCAGCTCTTCAAAATACACGCCTGTGTCAAAGTATTTTTCACTTGCTGAGCCGTTGTATACAGACAGCATTCCGGAGTCATTTTTGATGCAGTATTTTGCATTCTTAGCCTCATTTGATGTCAGAAGGCTTTCTTTTTCATTTTTTTCTTCTTTATCATTTTCATTGCTTTGTGCAATTATCGCAGCCTTGTCTGCTGCTCTTTGCGTATTGATTTTTTCTATCATAACAAGTGCAAGAAGAATTACAACAATAGTTAAAAAACAGATACTGATTTTGCTTTTCATATTATCACCTCAAAATCAGTATCTGTAAATTTTTGTTATTTATTCAATTTTATAATAAATGACATTTTTTTGCCACTTTTATGATAAGTGTCCCCTTTGGAAAATGTCTAAGCTCATCCTCAGTCAGTCCCTTGAGTAAAAGCAGCGCCACTGCATATGAGATAACCGCAATGATTGCAGCTAGAATGAAGGCGATAATCTCAATATGACAGGCCTTGTAAAGTATAAAGTATACTATATACGAAATAACTCCCATTATGAGCGAGCTGATGGCAGGTATGATAAAGGTCTTTTTTATTTCCTGCTTAAAGCCGCTGTACTTCTTTAAAGCCATGCTGTTCATAAAGCACATGAGCAATGCAAAAAATGTATTGGCAAGCACAACTGCATGTATATTGAGCCTGAATATGAGCATAAGCAGTATGAGTACTATGACATGCGCTACAATGGATATCGCAGCGTTGATTACAGGAATCTTGAGCCTGTCAATTCCCTGCAGCAGTCCGTTGGACAGAGTGGAAAGCGAGTAAAATACTACCGCAACCGCACCGACATACATCATAAGTGATGCCTCAGCATTTGTTGCACGGGTGCTTGAGAACAGTATATTAAATATTGGCAGTCCAAACACGGCAAGCCCTACTGCACATGGGAATGCGACAACCATAATAAAGCGTGTGGAAAGATTAATCTGTCCTCTCACTGCCTCCATATCGTCCCTGTGATATGCGCCTGTAAGCACCGGCACAAAGGATGCTGCCATAGCTGATGCTATGGATATAGGCACATTGATTAAAAGCTTGTACTTTCCGGTGTATACACCCCACCATACGTCTATATCATTCTGAGTGTATCCCTGAAGCAGTGCAACCTGCTTGAAAATACCCTGGTCGATAATACCACTGATATTGTATATAGTAGTACTTAAAAGGACCGGAATAACCGTAATTACAAGAATCTTCATTGTGTAGCCAAATGAGCTCACCCTGACATTTCGTTCTCTTTTCATCTGTCTCTTGAACACCTTCATATAGATGGCAAAGATAAATACCACAAATAAAAGTGCTGCTACAGAGCCAAGCACTGTTCCAAGTGTACCGCCCGCTGCACCATATGCAGCGGCATAGTGTTCCTTGTCACCAAGCACTGCGCCAATCCTTGTACCTGTACGGTATAGCACATATGCAGCCCATACACTGACTATGGCATTTACTATCTGTTCTATTATTTGTGAGACGGCACTCGGCATCATAGTACCCAGTCCCTGGAAAAAGCCTCTGATGACGCCAAGCACTGCAACTACCAAAAGCCCCGGAGCCAGTACTCTTAACGCAAAAATACTGTATGGTGTGTTAAGAAGCGTTGTTGCAAAAAAATTGCCACCAAAAAACAGTATGAGTGCAACCGTTGTTCCACTGATGGTTGCAAAAAGCAGAGCACACTTCAGTATCTGATACGTCGCAGTCCGCCTTTTTTTTGCCATCTGGGCTGAAACCATCTTTGATACGGCAAGTGGTAAGCTGTATGATGATATAATCAGCATGACATTATATATTTCAAAGGCTGTGGAATAATAGCCGATTCCGATATCGCCCAATATACGCTGCATCGGTATGCGATATATGAGTCCTATTATTCTGCTTATGATAGATGCTACAGCAAGTATGGAGCCCTGTACTAAGGCATTACTTGCCCCATTGTTTTTTTTAGACATTTATAAAATCCTCTGTTTCAATTGATAACCAGCTTAAATATTAGCGTGTTATACCTAAAGCGTCAAGTATTTTTCTCTGGTGCTCTTCCATTACGGCCGCCTCATCAGCCTCCATGTGGTCATATCCGAACAGATGAAGCATGCTGTGTGTAATCAGAAAGGCAAACTCTCTTTTTTCGCTGTGCCCGTATTCTAAGGCCTGCTCCTTTACCTTGTCAACGGATATGATTATGTCGCCTAGCATGACCTCTCCTGTATCAGGATTGAAATCATCCTCATTCTCATCTGAAAGGAAAGAAAAATCTCCGGGTGTTTCATATGAAAGCATCGGAAAAGATAATACATCTGTAGGCCGGTCTATCTGTCTGTACTCCTTATTGATGGCATGTATCCCTTCATTGTCTGTCAGTGTCAAATTAACCTCCGCCTCATACGGAAAGCTCTCATGCTCAAGTGAAGCAGAAACAACAGCTTCTGCGACCTTTTCATAATCAAAATTAAAATTGCATTCTACTTCTTTTTCGATAAAAAAACTCATTTAAGCAGCTCCTCCTTTGTAAGATAGTCTCGTATTTTTAAAAAGTGATTCATGGAAAGCCCTGATTCATCATACATTCCTGAGCTTGACAGCTCATTTAATGTCTGGATAATAAGTATCTCGTGATTCCATTCACTGTCTGCCACATCGTTTTTGATATGATCAAGCCTTACTATTAAAGCATCGACCATATGGATGAGTGCGGATTCAGGGGTCTGTGGATGTCTTAGCTTGCCATAGTACTCATAGAGTATATTGGTCAGCTTTTCAGGAAAATGCATGGCTAATGCCTGTTCCACTCCTTCCATGACGCTTTTATGCCTCTGCCACTGCCCTATGCGGTAATAAAAGCCTCCTGCTGCACATAGCGCTGTGTCCAGTCCTGCAGCCTTTGCAGCCTTTATGGCAATCGTCGATACGAAATTGCCATGATTGTATTCAGAGAAATTGTGCTTTTTAAGCTGCTTTACAGCAGGAAAATCCTCCTCTATTATTGCTATAAGCCTGTCATTTGTTTCATCAGTGCTAAGTGGCTTAAATACCCTGGCACAAATGATGCCGATAAGCGAAACAATCATGCCGCTTACAGCTCCGGCAGTAATAATGGAAACAGAAAACTCCTTTGTTGACATATAATAGAATATGCCAGGTGTCACAATGCTCATACTGATTGTGATAAGATATATACATATCTGAAGCTTGTCTTCCTTTAGCATCTTTGCAAGGATAGCACCTGTGATTACAAGAAGCAGCTCACATACGAGCTCAAAGCAGTCGCCGGATACAGTAATTGAAAGCAATATACAAAAATAAGTACCGCTTATAAATGCCAGAAACTCATTACCAATCAGACAAAGCAATATAGGAAAAATCATCACCGGCCTGCTGTACAGCGGCATAAAACCGCTTATGATACACACTATAGAACAAATGATAAACGCAAACGTAAACCTAAGATAATCAGTTCTTGAGTTGTTCGACAGCTGCAGTGTGTTCCGCTCGTACTCAAGCTCAAATAAAAGCAGCATATAAAATATGATATCTAAAAAACCCATGCATATCCACTCATCCGGATATACATCACCGAGCAGACACAGCACAAATGAAAGAGCTAAGATTGATATAAAAATTGATATTAGTGATACAACCCTTCTCAATTGCTCTTCCTCTGCTTTCTTACAGTCTTTGCAGTCTGCTTATTTTCATAATCATCATAAGCCTGAACAATTTTTTGTACAAGCGGATGACGCACGACATCCTTGCTTGTCAGATTGCATATGCCTATATCATCTATGTTTTTAAGCACCCTAAGTGCCACATCAAGCCCTGATTTTGCTCCCGGTGCAAGATCCTTTTGTGTCGCATCACCTGTCACGACAACCTTTGAGCCAAAGCCGATTCGTGTAAGAAACATTTTCATCTGTGCAGGAGTTGTATTCTGTGCCTCATCAAGTATGATAAATGCATTGTCAAGTGTACGGCCTCTCATGTACGCAAGAGGAGCCACCTCAATAAGGCCCTTTTCCATGTTGCGCTGGAAGCTCTCAGCTCCCATTATCTGATAAAGAGCATCGTACAACGGTCTCAAATATGGGTCAATCTTGCTCTGCAGATCTCCGGGCAGAAAGCCAAGCTTCTCGCCTGCTTCAATCGCAGGACGTGTCAGGATAATACGACCCACCTGCTCATTTTTAAAAGCTGTTATAGCCATTGCCATGGCAAGATAGGTCTTTCCTGTTCCGGCAGGACCCATGCCAAACACAATCATCTTTTTCCTGATTGCATCGACATATTCCTTCTGGCCTATGGTTTTTGGCTTTACAGGCTTGCCATTTATTGTGTGACAAATGATATCCTTGTCAATTTCAACAATCTCACTGCCTCTATGCTCCTCTAAAAGTGCAAGTGCATAGTTTACGTTCTGCTCTGTAATGACGTTGTCTCTCTCAGCCAGCGCAATGAGCTGCTCGAACACCTCTTTTGCCCCATCAATATTCCCCTGCGCTCCGATAATCTTTAAGGAATCATCTCTTAAGACAAGCGTTACATGCAGTGTGCGCTCTATTTTCTTGGCGAATGCATCAAACTGCCCAAAGACGTTTGGTATATATTCGCCCGGTATTTTTATAGATACTTCATTTAAACTCATTAGCTCATGTGCCTTTCAATCAAAATATTTTTCATTATAACATAAAAATAAAATTTGTCATAATTTACCTATAATTTATTCCCTCTGATATATCAATTTTCATGGTATTTTTTTCTATGTATATACTGCACCACGTGATATCGGGATATTTTTCCTCAAGCTTCTTTTCAAGGAGGCTGTAATCTGCTCTCTTGTGGCTGCCTATTGTTACATTTTCACTCTCCATAAAGGAGATGACCGACTCATCATACGTGAAACGGTTTCCTTCAGGCACAATGTGCCAGATTCTTGTGCAGATGAGTGCATGTATACAAAAAACGCCGGTAATTGCAGCCGTAATAATACGTATTTTATATAGAAATGCTCTTATCGCAAAGTATCCCTGTCTTTTTACCACGAGAAGCCTTGTATGCGTCTTTTTCAGGTGCGGCTTCATTAGAAAAATATCTTCTGTACTGCAGCAGGCCTCATATTCCTTTGGACTTACATATTTAAGGTTCCATATTTTTATATGGTTTGCCGTGCACAGATTTATGAAGCGCCTGATATTGCAGCCTGTTAGCCTTACTGTTGCATAAGCTTTAATACTCATATATAACACCCTTTAAATGACCGGCTATTATTATTAAATCCTTTGTAAATTCCTTGATTTCAAGGCGGCTGCCGGATATTTTTATGGTACTGTCTGCTGCCCTTACAGTTACGGCCTTGTCCGAAAATGACAGAATACCCTTGTGGTTTTCTATAGTCAACTCATTATAACCATATGCTGTTACAATTGGAAGCCCTAGCACTATGTCCTTTGGAAGCTCGAACGAATCAGTTACTTTTTGCATCTTCATATATTAACATATGTTTATTTAGGCTGAATTATGCCGGTTATTTGTGGTACGGCTCATTATTGCTGATGCGAAACGATCTGTAAATCTGCTCCAGTAAAATTACGCGCATGAGCTGATGAGGAAATGTCATTTTAGAAAATGAAAGCTTATAGTCAGCGCGCTTTAATACATCATCGGACAGCCCCAGAGAGCCTCCTATTACAAAAACAAGATGACTTTTGCCTCCTGTCATAAGCTTATCCATTTTCTGTGACAGCTCAACCGAATCAAGCTGTTTTCCATCTATCGCCAGACAAAATACATATGCATCATCCTTTATATTTTTAAGAAGCCTCTCACCTTCTTTATTTTTTACGATGTCTATCTCTGTCTGTGTGGCCTGTTCGCTTGTCTTTTCATCGGAAACCTCAGTGATTTCAAGCTTACAGTAACGGCTTAGGCGCTTTGAGTACTCAGCAATCGCATCTCTGTAAAATTTTTCTTTAACTTTTCCTACACATAATATTGTAATTTTCATCGTTTCATTATAACATATAACTATAATTAAACAATATGGAGGCCGTATGAAAATATACGTTGATGAACAAAAACGATACGAGGATACAAAAGCAACCGGACAGTGCTTCACCGTAGTCGGTGCGATAGGGCTTATTGCTATTGTGCTGCTTGATACAGGCGTTATAAAACTTGCCGCTTTAGACTCGGTAAACAAGCTCATGGTTTCTATCGTAATGGGGCTTGTTTTCTTGATATTTTTTATCATAGGAATGAAGTCATTTATGGAGCTTAAGGACATTTCAAAAAAAATTGACCGGAATAATTCCCTCGAAGAGGAAATCATGGAATACGTGACCGTTACTCATAGGGACGAGCTTATGACTTTAGCGTCATCTGGTGAAAAAGGAGATGCCTGCTCAGGTGATTTATACTACAAAAGAGCTGAGCTTATCACATCAGTCATTACTGAAAAATACAGCCTGCTTGAGGAAAGTTTCCTCGATCATATGGTTGAAGAAATTTATTCTAAAATTTATAGTGATATTGTCGAAGAATAGTGCTATAATAATAACAATTTATTTTTTATGAGGTGAACAAAATGAAAGAACTGCAAGATCGAATTCTCAAGGATGGCCAGGTTATTGGCACAAACATCTTAAAGGTCAACAAATTTATCAACCATCAGGTAGATCCGGTGCTTATGGAGCACATCGGTGAGGATTTCGCAAATCACTTTGCCGATAAGGGAATCACAAAGGTTGTCACAATAGAGAGCTCAGGAATTGCTCCTGCACTTATGGCAGCAGCCAAGATGAATGTACCGCTTGTTATTTTAAAGAAGCAGCCTTCAAAGACATTACATAATGATTTATATCAGACACAGGTTACTTCATTTACAACAGAGAAGAGCTATGAGCTTACACTCTCACGCGATGTTATATCAGAGGATGACAATATTCTTTTGATTGATGATTTCATGGCTGACGGAGAGGCTGCTACAGGTGCCATCAGACTTCTTCGCATGGCTCACGCTACAGTTGCCGGTATAGGAATCCTTATTGAGAAGTCATTCCAGCCTGGCAGAAGAAAGATCAACGAGCAGGGCTATGAGGTTTACTCACTTGCACGTATCAAGTACATGGATGAGTATCAGATAGATTTTATTGAAGAAAATTAAAATAAGATTTAATATTTGAAATCAATACATATTATACGCAAAATCCACTACCCTATTTACAGATTTATGAGTCTGTCATTGAGTAGTGGATTTTTATTATTGTTAAAGTATATGTTTTATGCTAAACTGCCGGATTATGCTCCGAAATCGAAAAGTGAAAGCTGGTTTGACTCCGGCAGTGAACCAAGCAGTCCCAAATCTGACATGAGGTCTACGGCTGTTCGCGATACATGAGTTCTCTCCCTGAAATCGTCCTTTGAGAGGAATGGTCCGTCCTTTGCCGCTTCCGAAATATAAATAGCGGCATTGTCGCCCAGTCCGTCAATACTGTTTATGGCCGGCATGAGCTTACCGTCAATTATCTGGAAACGGTTAGGGTGAGCCCTGTATATATCAAGAGGCATGAAATCAAAACCTCTGGCATACATCTCCTGTACGATACGCATGTCCTTAAATACATCCTGCTCCTTGTTTGACAGCGTGTCTTTTCTTTTCTTATAGTCCTTCATGTAGTTTTCGAGTCGGTCCTTTCCCTGACACATAAGCTCATATGAAAAGCCTGTGGCACGGATTGAAAAGTATGCTGCGTAGTATGCAAGCGGATAGAAAACCTTACAGTAGGCGATTCTCCATGCCATCATAACGTATGCCGCAGCATGGGCCTTAGGGAACATGTACTTGATTTTCTCGCATGACCAGATATACCAGTCAGGCACACCGTGTGCCTTCATATCCTCCTTCCACTGTGGCCACTGAGGGCATTTGCCCTTGGCAATAATGCCCTTTCGCACTTTCTCCATGATGTTGAAGGCCTCCTCAGATTCAAGTCCCATGGAAATCAGATATGTCATAATATCATCTCTGGTACAGATACAGGTTGAAATGGTAGCTGTGCCTTCCTCGATAAGAGTCTGTGCATTGCCAAGCCATACGTCGGTACCGTGTGATAATCCGGCGATACGAATGAGGTCAGAAAACTCCTTTGGCTTTGTATCAAGGAGCATGCCCATGGCAAAATCGGTACCAAACTCCGGTATACCTAAAGCTCCAAGCGGACATCCATCGATATCCTCAGGTTCTATGCCCAAAGCGGAGGTGTTCTGAAACAGTGACATGACAGCCTTGTCGTCAAGCGGAATCTTTGTTGGGTCAACACCTGTCAGATCCTGCAGCATACGAATCATGGTAGGATCATCGTGTCCGAGTATATCGAGCTTTAACAGGTTGTGGTCGATTGAATGGTAGTCAAAATGTGTTGTCGTGATGTCAACGGTCATATCATTCGCAGGATGCTGTACAGGAGTAAAGGTATTAATCTCCTCACCCATCGGCAGCACGACTATACCACCCGGATGCTGTCCCGTAGTACGTCGAACACCAACGCAGCCCTGCACTATCCTGTCTATCTCGCAGTTTCGCTTTCTGACACCGCGCTCCTCATAGTAGTTTTTAATGTATCCAAATGCGGTCTTGTCAGCAAGTGTACCTATGGTTCCGGCTTTAAAGGTCTGGCCCTCTCCGAAAATAACCTCGGTATATTTGTGTGCCTTTGACTGGTACTCACCGGAGAAGTTCAGATCGATATCAGGCTCCTTGTTTCCCTTGAAACCGAGGAAGGTCTCAAACGGAATATCAAAGCCCTCCTTGCTTAACGGTCTGCCGCACTTTGGACAAAGCTTATCCGGCATATCACAGCCACCACGGCCTGAAAATGCCTGTACCTCTGGTGAATCAAAATCACTGTATTTGCAGTGTGTACACAAATAGTGAGCATGCAGCGGATTAACCTCTGTGATACCTGACATGGTTGCAACAAACGAGCTTCCTACGGAGCCTCGCGAGCCAACCAGATAGCCATCCTCATTTGATTTCCACACAAGCTTCTGTGCGATGATGTACATTACGGCATAGCCGTTTGAAATAATAGAGTTAAGTTCTCTGTCAAGACGCTCCTTAACTATCGGCGGCAGCGGATCACCATACATCCTGTTTGCCTTGTTATAGCAGATTTCACGAAGCATGCCGTCAGAGTTTTCGATAACCGGCGGACATTTATCAGGTCTGACCGGTGAGATACGCTCACACATGTCTGCTATCTTATTGGTATTGGTGATGACTACCTCCTCAGCTTTTTGGCTTCCGAGATATTCAAACTCCTTTAGCATTTCCTCTGTGGTCCTTAAGTAAAGCGGAGCCTGCTCATCTGCATCCTTAAAGCCCTTTCCGGCCATTATAATACGACGGTATACCTCGTCCTCGGGATTTAAGAAATGTACGTCACAGGTTGCAACAACCAGCTTTCCAAATTCCTCTCCAAGCTTTACGATTCGCTTATTTATATCAATAAGGTCATCGTTTGAAGCAATATCGGAATCCTCGTCACGTATCATAAATGCGTTGTTGCCAAGAGGCTGTATCTCCAGGTAATCATAGAAATTCACAAGTCTTGTGATTTCCTCTTGTGGTCTTCCGTTTAAAATAGCCCTGTAAAGCTCTCCTGCCTCACAGGCTGAGCCTATTAAAAGCCCATCACGATACTTGTTAAATTCTGATTTTGGTATTCTCGGTCTCTTATTATAATACTTGATGTGTGACAGCGAGATAAGCCTGTAGAGATTGGTACGCCCCTGGTCACAGGTTGCAAGAATGATGGCATGGTATGTAGGCATCTTCCTTATCATCTCAACAGATGATTTTGCCAGGGCATTTACCTCATCTAAGCTTGATATGCCCCTGTCCTTTAGCTTTTCTATGAATTTGACAAATATCTCTGCGGTACATGCGGCATCATCCACAGCTCTGTGATGATGGTCAAGCGAGATGTTTAGAGCCTTGGCCACTGTATCCAGCTTAAATCTGTTTAGCTGTGGCAGAAGCACTCTCGCAAGAGCCACCGTGTCCACAATTGTAGGATTACACTCCATGCCAAGCAGCGCGCAGTTTCGCTTTATAAAGCTCATATCAAAGTCAGCGTTGTGGGCGACCATGATGCAGTCCTTGCAAAACTCCATAAACTGTGGCAGTATGACATCCACTGTTGGCGATGTGATAACCATGTCATCCCTTATCGAGGTGAGCTCCTCAATCCTGAACGGAATAGGTACCTCAGGGTTTATAAATGTGGAATAGCGGTCTACAATCTCGCCACCGATGACCTTCACCGCACCTATTTCTATAATTTTATTCTTTTCCGGAGAAAAGCCTGTTGTCTCTATATCAAATACCACGTACTTGTCATCCAGCGACTGACCGGCTGCATTCTCCACAATATCCTTTGTATCATCGACCAGATATGCTTCCACACCGTAAATGACCTTAAATTTATCATCCACAGTATGGTTAGCATCAGGGAATGCCTGCACATCACCGTGGTCTGTAATAGCAATGGCCTTGTGCCCCCAGCGCATGGCACATTTCACAATATCCTTTACGTCAGACACGCCATCCATGTCACTCATCTTTGTGTGACAGTGAAGCTCAACACGTTTTTCGGCAGCAGTATCCTCCCTCTTTGATGTAAAATCAGGTATCTTTTTAAGTCCGACTATTGAGCTTATTGACAAATCACTGTCATATTTATCTACAGTCACAACTCCCTTTGCCTTAACAAAGTTGCCCGGGGCAATATATGCAAGAATATCTGCTACGTCATCATTTCTGGCAAAGAGCTTGAGCATGATGGTATCTGTGAAATCAGTGACCGCAAACATGATGATGGTCTTTTCGTTTCTGATTTCGCGGGATTCAACCGTAAGAATCTTGCCCTTTATTGTAACCTCACCGATAGGACCGTCAATCTTTTCAATAGCCATCTCCTCATCATCAAAGCTTCTTCCGTACACGATATCAGGGTCATTGTCATATTTACGTCTGAAATCTCCCTTGCGCTCGAACTTCTTCTCAAATTTCTTTTCAAATTTCTTCTCAGGCTTTTTATCAGTGCCTGTCTTTGCTTCATTCTTCTTATCTGAGGCTTTAGGAGAATCTGATGTGCCACTCTTTTTTGTATCAGATGTATTTTCACTGCCTCCTACAAACATTGCACCGTCATCGACAGCCACTTTAGCATCTTCATCACCGTCATCCTTTGCCATGGCAAATTTAGTGCGGGCGACAATATTTTGCACCTCCTGCTCAATCTGCTTGTCAGCATTCTGACGGTATTTGCTGATCTTTGGTTTTTCGTACTGCAGTTTAACGATAAAATCCATCCCACAGCGCTCGCAGAACACCTTTTCAAGAAATTCTATGACCGTATTGCCTCTGGTCTTTGCGATTATTGTCTCTTCAAGTGTGACTGTGACATGTGTATCGTCGGTAAAGCTCCACTTTGAGGTGCGCAGCAGATTGTACAAAAGCACGCTGTGACTGTTTATTTCGTCAAGAATACTGTCAAAATAGACATCAAAAAGAGTCTTCGGTGTGTACTGCGAAGACAACTCGTAAGACTCTATAATTTTTACTGTAATATCTTTACTTTTAAATATCTGTTTTTTAATGCTTTCCTCGAGCTTCCAGATATTTTTTTTGAAAATAAGGCGTTTTGCTTTTACATATATTTTGTAAAAATCTCTTGCATGGTTTACGGAAATTCTGGTGACATCAGCATTCTCCAGCAGATTCTCCATATCCTTGTCCAGCTTAAGTGTAGGGAAAACTTCCTTAAATGTTTTTGTCAAAATTATTCACCCCAATGGTCAAGCTCATATTTCAATGCACCCAACAGCTCGCTCTCAGGCACCTTTTTAAATACCTCACCGTGCTTTATGATAAGACCCTCGCCGATTCCTCCGGCTACACCAAGATCTGCTTCCTTTGCTTCACCCGGTCCGTTTACCACACAGCCCATGACAGCAACCTTTATGTCAAGGTCATATCCTGAAACCATTGTCTCCACCTGATTTGCAAGCCCGATAAGATCTATTTGTGTGCGGCCGCAGGTAGGACATGAAACAACCTCTATGCCACCCTTTCTAAGCCCCAGAGTTCTTAAAATGAGCTTGGCAGACTTGATTTCCTCGAGAGGACTTCCGGTGAGAGACACACGTATTGTATCACCGATGCCCTGGTTTAGTATCAGTCCGAGTCCGATAGCTGACTTTATATTGCCGCTTATTATTGTGCCTGCCTCTGTGATACCCACATGGAGCGGATGAGTAGTCTTATCTGAAATAAGCTCATGTGCTTTAACACACATCATGACATCTGATGATTTGATACTAATGACCAGATTGTCATACCCCATATCCTCTATGAGCTTTACCTTGTCCAGAGCGCTCTCCACAAGCCCCTCTGCTGTCACACCATGGTATTTCTCTACCAGGTCTTTTTCAAGAGAGCCACTGTTTACACCGACGCGGATAGGGATATTTCTCTCCTTTGCTACATCTACCACAGCCCTTACTCTGTCCGCGCTTCCTATGTTGCCGGGATTGATTCGGATTTTGTCGGCTCCGTTTTCAATCGCAGCTATTGCAAGCTTGTAATCAAAGTGTATATCCGCAACAAGCGGTATGCTGATTTGTTTCTTAATCTCCTTAAGTGCCCTTGCGGCCTCCATCGTAGGCACAGCACACCGGATTATATCACAGCCTAAGTCTGTCAGCGCGTTTATCTGCGCAACTGTGTCAGCTACATTCTCAGTCTTTGTATTAGTCATTGACTGTATGAGAATCGGGTTTCCTCCACCGATTACTTTATTTCCGATTTTTACTATTTTTGTCTCCATGTGTATATCTCCAATCTGTTATAAAATCAGACTATTAGCTTTCTGATATCATTGAACATGACAACAACCATCAGAAGAAGTAAAAGCACTATGCCAACGAGATGCACATAGCCCTCCTTCTCAGGGTCTACTCTCTTTCTTCTTATGGCTTCAACTATCAAAAATACAAGTCTGCCACCATCAAGTGCCGGCAGTGGCAGCAGGTTCATCACACCGAGGTTTGCAGAAATCAGCACGCCCCAGTTTAGCATATTTAATATGCCAAGCCATACTCCTGACATAGAAACTGCCTGCTCATAGGTGTCTCCCATGTTCTTTACAATGCCGACAGGTCCGCTTAAGTTATTTACAGATGCAGCCCCGGTACAGAGCATTTTAAGCCCCTCTATTGTTGTATAGATGTTGTATTTCACCTCGTAGCAGCTATAAAGCAGTGCCTTTCCCAAGCCGGGCTTTGTACGCTCTCCTGACACGTTAAAGCCGTACAGATACCTCTTTGTTGTCTCGTCATATTTAGGCTTCAACGTGGTGGTGTGCTTTTTGCCATCCCTAAGGTAGGTCACATCAACTGTTTCACCTTCGTGAAGCATCGAGTAGAGGCTTATCTCGCGGTAAAAGTGTATATTCGTATTGTTCAGCTTTACAATCTCATCACCGGCCTTGATACCGGCCTCCTCAGCCGCATACCCCTCAATAACACCTGCAAGCTTTGGACTGTCATAGCCTACAGAGCAGATGATAATGAGAGCAAAAATAAATGCCATGATAAAATTAAAAAACGGTCCCGCGAAAACAACGCTTATGCGCGCCCACACGGATTTGTTGTTGAAGGCTCTGTCATCACCTGAGCTTTCATCCTCACCCTCCATGATACAGGCTCCGCCAAACGGAAGCAGCTTTATGGAGTATTTTGTCTCTCCACGCTGTACTCCAAAAAGAGTCGGTCCAAGTCCAAGACAAAATTCATTGACCTTTATGCCATTTGCTTTAGCAAGCCAGAAATGTCCGAGCTCGTGAAAAATTACTATGATGCTGAATAATATGATTGCAATAATAATACTAATAATGTTCAAAATTACCACCTTTTACTGATATAATCATATGCGCACTGCTCTGTATCAAGTATCTCATCCACTGAAGGATTTTCAATAAATGATGCATTCTCCATACATGCCTCGATTATATCGATTATTTCCAGATATTTAATCTTTTTATTCAAAAACAGTGCCACTGCTCTCTCGTTTGCAGCATTGAAGGCCGTAGGGATATTGCCTCCTGCCCTTGCAGCCTTCATGGCGAGAGCAAGCCCTTTAAAGGTATCAAGATCCGGTGCCTCAAAGGTCAGATCCTTAAGCTTAAAGAGATCAAGCCTGTCACCGGAAAGCGCAGGTCTGCTTGGATAATACAGTGCATACTGTATAGGTATACGCATATCAGGAGTACCAAGCTGTGCTATAACTGCTCCATCCGCATACTCAACAGCCGAGTGAATGACACTCTGAGGATGCACTACAACCTGAATCTGCGACAAATCGACATCAAAAAGCCATTTTGCTTCAATCACCTCAAGCCCTTTATTGACCATGGTTGATGAATCAATAGTGATTTTTTGACCCATTGACCAGTTAGGATGCTTTAGTGCGTCCTCCACCCTTATACTCTCAAGCTCAGAGAGCTTTCTGCCTCTGAACGGACCTCCGGATGCTGTCAGAAGAATCTTTTTAATCGGATTCATAGAATTTCCCTGCAGTGACTGGAAGATGGCACTGTGCTCACTGTCCACCGGAAGAATGGACACACCATACTCCTTCGCAAGCGGAATAATGATATGACCCGCTGTAACGAGGGTCTCCTTATTTGCAAGTGCGATGGTCTTTTTTGCCTTGATGGCGGCAATTGTAGGACGGATGCCAAGCATACCGACAATTGCGGTTACAACTATATCGCAAGGCTCAATGGTGGCACATCTAATTAGACCGTCCATGCCATAGCCTACTTCGATATCAGTATCCGCAAGACTTGTGCGAAGCTTTTTGGCATCGTTTTCATCACTTACACTGACAAACTGTGGCTTAAATTCCCTTGCCTGTTTCTCTATAAGGGAGAGATTTCTGCCACAGGAAAGTGCCACAACCTGCATATCGCCATGCTCTCTTATCACATCAAGTGTTTGTGTTCCGATAGAGCCGGTTGAACCAAGTATTGATATTTTTTTCATGATAATTCCTCGATTTATATTTTTCTCAGTGGTTCTGAATAGTTACCTTAGCTTTTTGTTTTCAATGGTTCTTAAATGTTACTTTTTAACTTAAAAAGAAGCTAGCCAGATAATAAATGATTGGTGCTGTGATAATCATGCTGTCAAAGCGGTCTAAAATACCACCATGTCCGGGTATCAGATGTCCGTAATCCTTGATATCATAATTACGCTTTATGGCTGATGCACACAAATCTCCAACCATTGAAATAAGGCCTGCAACAGCAGCTATAACAGCAAGTATAGCAATCTCTGTGCCGTCTATATTCATATGATTTCTGAATATAAAGCAGTATAAGGCTGTAAGAAGCGCACTGCCGAGCACACCACCTACTGCACCCTCTATAGACTTCTTAGGTGAAAGCTTTGGTGCCATTTTGTGCTTTCCAATCAGCACTCCAACGCAGTAGGCGCATGTATCACAGCCCCATGAGCATAAAAATACCAAGAAGGCAAGGTAAAGTCCGTTGTTGAGTGTACGTATCTGGTAGACATATGAAAGCATTGCTCCCACATAAAACATACCAAAAAAGGCTGCCATGAGCTGCTTTGCATCATATTTCGGGTATGAAAGCACATACACGAACATCAGTACGATAAGAAAGCCCATGAAAAGCATCATTACATCAGGTATGAAGCTCCACCTTAAGTTGATGTAAAACAAAATCAAAGCAATATACGGTACAACCGATAAGAGCGATTTTTCAAATTTAAACACCCTGAAAAGCTCAAACATACCTATACACGAAATCAGAAGTGTAGAAAAAAGAAGCACCTCGTTTCCTGTTACTATAAGAAATATAGCGGCAATTACAAGAACTATACCACTAAGCAGTCTTGTCTTAAACATTATTTATCCTCCGTGTCGTTCGTTTCTTTTAATCCACCAAAGCGACGGTCTCTTTTATTATATGCATCTATAGCCTTTTTAAGCTCATTTTTATCAAATGCCGGCCACGGAACGTCTGTAAAATAAAACTCAGCATATGCAAGCTGCCAGAGCAGGTAGTTTGACAGACGCTGCTCCCCACTTGTGCGGATGAGTAAATCAGGATCCGGAAGCTCTCTTGTGTCAAGATATGATGAGAATGTATCTGCATCTATATCATCTGCCGACAGTTTTCCAGCATCATGGTCAGCTATCATATGCTTTACAGCACGTATCATCTCATCTCTGCTTCCGTAATTAATTGCAATTGTCAGGTTAAGACCTGTATTTACTGATGAAACTTCTTCAAGGTTTCTTATTTTCTCCTGAAAATTCTCTGAAAGCCTGCTTATCTCACCTATTACGCGCACACGCATATTGTTTTTATTGGCAGTCTTTATGCAGTTTTTAAGATAGCTTTCAAGAAGCTTCATTAGTGCAGCGACCTCAGACTCAGGGCGGTTCCAGTTTTCAGTGGAAAAGGCGTAAAGTGTCAGATATTTAACGCCGAGGTCGTTTGCAGCCTTACATATATTCTCAACATTTTTGGCTCCTACTGTATGACCGTAGTTTCTTGGCATACCCTTACTTTTGGCCCAGCGGCCGTTTCCGTCCAGAATGATTGCTATATGTTCCGGAGTACTCATATTTTATTTCCTTTCATTTATGCATATTATATATTTATAATCATGACGCATCATTTATTTGCTGGTCACACAGTTAAGTGTGAACAGTAAAACCGGGAATAAGCAAATAAGGGACACGAATAACATGTCCCTTGTTTGTATACGTGATATAAATACTATACAGTAAGTATCTCTTTACATTTTGCGTCAACCGCAGCGTCAACCTTTGCGACAAACTTGTCGGTAAGCTTTTGAGCGTCATCCTCGAGGCCTTTAATCTCATCCTCTGAAATGCCTTCCTCTTTGCCGGTCTTCTTGATGCTGTCGATTGCATCCCTTCTGATATTGCGGACAGCAACTTTAGCTTCCTCGCCTTTTTTCTTGATGTCCTTTGCAAGATCTTTACGTCTCTCCTCTGTAAGCTCAGGGAAAACAAGTCTGATAAGCTTTCCGTCGTTTGTAGGATTAATTCCGATGTCAGAGCAGTTTATTGCTTTCTCAATCTCCTTAACCATAGAAGCCTCCCATGGCTGAATCTGAATCATTCTAGGCTCTGGAACACTTACATTGGCTACACTCTGAATTGGTGAAGGTGTGCCGTAATAATCTACACGAAGCTTGTCAAGAATATGTGGATTGGCTCTTCCTGCACGGATGCCTGCATACTCTTCCTCGAGATTATTTAATGTTTTTTCCATTTTATCCTGGAAAGGGTTTAATCTTGAATCCATATTATCCTCCTGATATGCATTATATGCAATTTACTATACAGTAACCTTTGTACCGTTAAATTTGCCTGTAAGAGCATTTACAATGCTGTTTTCCTCATTGAGTCCGAATACATACATAGGCATCTTGTTCTCAAGGCACATGATAGACGCTGTGAGGTCAACTACTGCGAGCTTCTTCTCAACAACCTCTTCGATTGAAAGCTCATCATACTTCTTTGCAGCAGGATTGGTCTTTGGATCACTGTCATATACTCCGTCAATTGCTTTGGCAAGGTAAATACCATCTGCTTCAATCTCAATGGCACGAAGCACCGTGGCTGTGTCTGTTGAGAAATAAGGATGGCCTGTACCACCAGCAAAGAAAACAACCATATCATGTGCGAAATACTTGTTTGCTCTGTCCTTAGAGAAAAGCTTTGTCATGTTGCCGCACTCAAACGGAGTAAGAACAGCTGTCTTCATTCCGACATATCTGAAAATCTCAGATACATAAATGCAGTTCATAACTGTAGCGAGCATACCAATCTGGTCAGCCTTTGTGCGGTCGATTGTCTCACTTGTTCTGCCTCTCCAGAAGTTTCCGCCACCGATAACAATACCTACCTGTGTACCTTTATCAACAATCTGTTTAACCTGTTTTGCAACCTCAATGACTGTAGCCTCATCAAAGCCGTGGTGCTTATCACCTGCAAGTGCCTCACCACTTAATTTTAGTAATATTCTACTCATATTTATTTACCCTCGAAAAGTCCCTGAACATCGATATCAGCGTATGTCTGAGAACAGAAGCCCTCGATAACGGCACCATTGTTAATCTGTACTGAACGTGACTTGATATTACCCATGATAACTGCAGAAGTATCTACTACAACAGGTCCCTGAACATCTATATCGCCCTTTACAGCTCCTGCGATAACTGCTGAAGATGCTGAGATATTGCCGATGATAACAGATCCTGCACCTATCTTTACAGTTCCTGTTGAAACAATTTCACCCTCAACCTTAGCTACATCAGCGAAAAACTCTGATGAATTTGTGTTGCCGTTGACTGTTCCTGTAACAACAATCTTGCCGTTACACATTACATTTCCGTTGATGGTTCCCTGAATATCAAATGATCCTGATGACTGTAAATCTCCTGTGAGTACAGTACTTGCTGTGATGACTGATGTTTCGTCCTGTACATCTCCTGATAAAACGTTATTGTTTACTGGCTGTGTATTTACTGGCTGTGGTATATCATTCATTTGTGGTATCTGCTCCTCTTTTTGTGTATTGATTGTATGCTCTGCAAAATTTTCACTTGGAGTTGGTCTTGGTACAGTTGTCTCCTGTGGCTGCTCCTCGACATGCTCAAGTAATCCGTCGAGCTTTGAAAGCTCTGATGCAACGTCAACATTCTCTCCTATAGTATCAACTACAAGATTGTCAGCTGTCTGAGCCTTTGGCTCTACTTCTTTCTCAGGTACATCTCCGGGTACAAGCTCGTTTACAGCCTGAGAAAAATCATCCTTAAATTCTTTGAATAATCCCATGAATATTTCCTCCATTTATTATCTTATCCAACAGTATCTGATTTGATATATTGAACTTTATATGTATTATTATCAATCGGCAATATTTCGGCACCCTGCGCTTTTATGCTTTCAACAAGCGGCTCAATAGCCTCTGCCGTGGTTGATCTGTTTGAATCATCATGTAATAACACAACTGAATTGTCATATTTGGCAATACCTGAGGTGACATTATTGACAATATCATCGACACTGCAATTGTCGGCCGTATCACCAGAATTGACATTCCAGTCAAAGTATGTGATATGCTTTGAATTGAGTATCTTTACAAGCTCAACCATGTCTACATTACTAATCTGGTTCATGCTGCCACCGGGAAAACGATAAATATCCGGTGCTATTCCAGTCAGATTGGTGATATAATCGGAAATCTGTGTCAGGTCATCGGTAAATGCCTCTGTTGATTCATAAATTTTACTGTATGAATTACTGTAGGAAGCCATCGCAATAGTGTGTCCGTCCTGCACTATGCGCTTATAAACATCATCATATTTACCGGAGGTATCTGCTGTGACAAAGAAGGTAGCCTTGACGCCACAGTTGGCAAGGGCATCTAAAATGGCACCGGTGTTATCACCGGGAATACAATCAAAGGTAAGATATACCTTTCTTGTATCCCCATCATGATACACATTGTCTTTTGACTCAAGCTGTTTCACGACAGCCTGAGTTTTTGCGCCAGAGCTTTCTTCATCAGATGCGATGTCACCATCATCAGACTCAGTACCGGTAACTGTGCTTGATATAGCTGTATTTAACTGAAGCTCAAGCTTGTATATTCTCGAATTCAGTTTGACAACCATGATGCCCAGTACAACTATGGCAAGTATAGATATTGCTATCCATATTGCTATAGTCATAATAATACCTGTCTTAATCCGGCTCACACGTTTGCGACGCTCCTGCTGCTGTCTGGCTAATTCATTATCCTTTGAGTCCATATGCGTCCCCCATTATGATTGGTTTTGTTTCCTCTTACTATTTTACCATATTTTTATATCTTGTAAAGATAAAAAAATTCCGCAAAAGTTTAAAAGTTAAACTTTTGCGGAACAGCATTCGTTTAATCAGTATAAAGATACAGTTTAGACTCCAGCCATCTGGGCAGCAACCTCAGCAGCGAAATCTTCCTGCTTCTTCTCCATACCCTCACCTACCTCGAAACGAACCATCTCGGTGATTGTAAGATCCTTAGAAACTGACTCAAGATATTTTGCAACTGACTGCTTTCCATCCTCTGCCTTAACATATGTCTGGTCAAGAAGACAAATCTCTTTTAACTGCTTAGATACACGACCCTCAACTAAACCATTGAACATCTTCTCAGCCACGATAGACTCCTTGTCTGCCATTGCAAGCTCACCAAGCTTTGCCTTAGCAGCATCTGATAAGAAGTTCCATACATAGTTCATGTTGTTCTTGTGCTCGTTGAAGTTGTTGATATCATCATCGCTCCAAAGCTTCTCATTAATAGCCTTGTCAATTAACTTATTGAGAATAGGCTTTGGAAGTGTTGTAGCATCATTTAATGCACTGTCAACTGTAATCTCTCTAAGCTTTGCAAGCTCTTCATCAGAGATATCGTTTCTGCTGATGTACTGTGGGTTCATAGCTGCAACCTGCATAGCAATATTTGTGATTGCTTCTTTAGCTGCATCATCTGCTGCACCATTTGCTGCAATGATAACACCGATTCTTCCACCACCATGGATATAAGAAGTAACAACCTCACCTGTAACCTTTGCAAATCTACGAACAGATAACTTTTCTCCGATTGTAGCTGTCTTCTCTACAAGAAGCTCGCTAAGTCCGTTTGTAGCAAGAAGAGCGTCGATATCCTCTCCATTTGCACCACCATTTAAGCCAGAAGCAAGTGCTGTATCTGCTACAGTCTGAACAAACTCCTGGAATGTCTCGTTCTTTGCAACGAAATCTGTCTCAGAGTTAACCTCTGCTACAACTGCAACGTTTCCGTTTACAGCAACACGTGCGATTCCCTCAGCGGCAATTCTGCTCTGCTTCTTTTCCATCTTAGCTGCACCGCTTTTTCTTAATACCTCAACAGCGGCATCCATATCACCGTTTGTCTCAGTTAAAGCCTTTTTGCAGTCCATCATACCTGCGCCTGTCATTTCACGCAGCTCTTTTACCATACCTGCTGTAATAGCCATTTGATTATCCTCCGATATTAATCTGTTTTATTCCTCAACTGTCTCGTCAGAAGCTTCCTCAGCAGTAACCTCTTCCTCAGCTCCCTGCTTTGCCTCGATAACAGCGTCTGCCATCTTAGATACGATTAATTTGACAGCTCTGATAGCATCATCGTTTCCTGGGATAACATAATCTAACTCGTCAGGATCGCAGTTTGTATCAGCAATACCTATAAGAGTGATTCCAAGTGCCTGAGCCTCTTTGATACAGATACGCTCCTTCTTAGGATCTACTACAAATATTGCATCAGGAATTCTCTTCATATCCTTGATTCCGCCAAGGTTCTTCTCGAGCTTCTCCCACTCCTTCTTGAGTGCGATAACTTCCTTCTTAGGAAGAACATCGAATGTGCCATCCTCTGACATTGTCTCGATAGCTTTAAGTCTTGCAATACGGCTCTCGATTGTGCGGAAGTTTGTAAGCATTCCACCTAACCATCTCTCGTTTACATAGTACATACCGCAACGCTCTGCCTCAGTCTTGATTGCATCCTGAGCCTGCTTCTTTGTACCTACGAAAAGGATTGTACCACCCTGAGCAGCGATATCAGATACGGCATCATATGCCTCATCAACCTTTCCTACAGACTTCTGTAAGTCGATGATGTAGATACCATTACGCTCTGTGTAGATGTAAGGAGCCATTTTAGGGTTCCATCTTCTTGTCTGATGTCCAAAATGAACACCTGCCTCGAGTAACTGTTTCATTGAAATTACGCTCATTTTATTTACCTCCGTTTGGTTATTAATCTTCCGTGTGTTTCCAATTAGATCAGCCACCGGTAAGCGTTATCCGGCACCGGCGATCATCCGCACACGTGCTTTATAGTATTTAAGCCTTTGGAATTATAACATACCAAAGGCTTATATGCAAGTAAAAAAATTTATTTCTGTGTCAGAATAGTGATTATATCATCATACGATGCTCCCTGTGGGATAACATGCTCACCATCTGCTATAAAATGATCAGCACCCTTTTGTCCAATATATATACGAAATTGTTCAGCATCATCCACTAGATTGAGAGCTTTAAGCTTTTCTGCAATGGTGCGACATGTATCCTGACTTGTTACTGTAATTGTGTATGTTGTAACAGCATCCTGTGGCTCTACAGTCTCCTGCTTTGCATCCGCTGCCGGCTGCGCTGCTTCCTGCTGTGTATCTTCCTGTGCTGTTTGGCTGTCCTGCATCTGACTATCCTGTTCAGTTTCGGTTTTTTGGGAAGAAGCATCTGAGTTTGTAGCAGAGGAGTCAATTTTTTCACTATTATATTCGTCTGCGACTGTCCCGGAAATATTCTTTTCTTCAACCATACCGAGTGTTTTGGCTTTTTCTATTATTTCTGTATCAGACATGGACTGCTTATTGTCGTGAAAACCAATCATCATAATGATTACCGCAAAAATAATGCCTAGTCCAAGTCCACGCAAATAGTATTTTAATCTCACTTTATTTGCCCTCTTTATATAAATCTATTATAAGCTTTACCTCACCGGTACCAAGAGACAAAAGCTTTGCTATCTCTACATTGCTCTTGCCCGATTTATAAAGCTTAAGGATTTCATGTGTGTGATTTATTATATCAGCATTTGCGCTGCTGCCTGCGGGCGTACCCAAAGCAGCATCTGATGCCTTGACCGATACAGAGGCCGCTGTACCTGTTGCAGCTGTTGCACCTGCCTTTGACGTAGGGGCTGCTGAAGCAGGCTGTGTTTTAATGATACCTGAAATATCTATATCTGCCATTTGCTTCATGTCAGGCTTTGTATCCTGCTGTATTGTGCCAGACTTAGGTTCTGCCGGCTTTTGCACGGCTACAGACGGTTTTTCAGCCCTCTTTACAGAGTCTGCAGAAATCGGCTCGAAGGAGCTTCTGAGTCTTGATGATGCTTTATCTATATCGCCTGAAAGCCGTGTAAGCTCATCATGCTTGTCATTTAGCATACTGTATAAAAACATTATTTCATTATGTGCCTTGTTTATCGAATCAAGCACTGTATCAGAATATTCATTTATCGCCATTATTTTGGAATTTGCTTCCTTTTCAAGACTTCGCTTTGTCTCATCCTGCTTTTGGGTTATTTCCTCGTCCAAGGCATCGCTTAAGTCCTTTTTGGCGGCAGTCACTTCTTTTTCAGTTATTATTTTTAGTTCCTCAGCACTCATATCGGCTATTTTATCTAAATCCTTATGTGAAAGCTTGTCATTTACCATAAAGCTTCCTATAAGGAAAACAACACCTATGATGATGAGAGTTATTTCTAATGTTGTCATATAAACCTCAACCCTCTTATGCGTTTGTAAGTATATTCATATAAGGGCCCATGACCTTACGCATTTTAATCAGTCCCTTTGTGTGAAGCTGTGATACTCTTGATTCTGAAACCTCGAGGATATTGCTTATTTCTTTAAGGGTAAGATCCTCATAATAATATAATTCAATAACCCTGCGCTCCTTCTCGGTCAGATTGTCAAGCGACTTAACAAGCATTGTTTTCAGCTCTTCCTGTGTAACAATATCCTCCGGCTGTGCATAATGTGAATTATGTGCAGCATCCATGACAGGCTCAGGTCCTGACTCATCAAATTCATCGAGAGATACAACATTTGTTACTTTAAGCTGCGACTGCCAGCTGCAAAGCTCATCCTCTGAGATAGAAAGCTCCTTTGCGAGGTCTGCATCATTTGCTGTTTTTCCGGTACGAAGTTCAATGTTCTTTATTGCCTCGTCTATTTTCCTTTGTCTTTGTCTGACTGTTCTTGGAATCCAGTCCATTTTCCTGATCTGATCAAGTATGGCTCCACGGATTCTAAGGCTTGCATATGTCTCAAACTTGACATTTTTTTCAAGATTAAACTTGTCTATGGCATCAATGAGGCCAAATATCCCATAGCTTACCAGATCATCATACTCCACGTTATGCCCAAGATACATGCTGAGGCGTCCTGCCACAAGCCTGACCAGCTGTGCATATTCTATTATGAGCTGTTCCCGTAGCTTGGGAGAGGGATTCTTTTGATATTCCTCCCACAGCTTTTCCTTTTCTATAGCTTTCATTATGCCCCCTGTTTACCAGTATATTATTCTGCAGCTAGCTAATCTGTTTATCATCGTCATTATCATTATCAAAGACTTCGGAATCATCAGTCTTTGCCTCGGCCGCTTCAGCTTTCTTTTGCCTGTCTTCCATTGCCTTAAATGCACAGCTTAGGATTACTTTAAGTATCGCTCCGATTATATAGAATACCACAAGCACAGTTAAAAGTCTTGTTGTAAAGCTCATCAGATCAACGCCCTGCCGTAGGGATATAATACTGCATACTAAGCCGGCTAAAAGCATAACAAGAGATGGTAATAAATTATTCTTCATGTTAAATCACCTTTTGCTCTTTTCCGACTGCTTTGATGATATAGTCACCGGTTTCACAGTCAAGTATAACAGTTCTTCCGTAATTAAGACCGGTATCCTGTGCCTTCAGAGGAATTTTCAGCTCTGCAAGCACGTGCCTGGCCATATCGGTATTGCGATCGCCAACATTTCCGATTGTAGAACTGCCTGACATCTCAAACATCTTAGCTCCACCGGCAATCTTTGCAACCATTCGTCTGGGATTCGCGCCATTTTTTATCATTTGATTATAAAGTTCCCTAATTCCCGTATCGCCAAACTTGGCTATATTAGTGTTATTTCTGAGTTTGGTGCTGTCAGGCAGCATATAGTGTACAAGCCCACCGATTTTTGAAGCCGGATCATAAAGGGTGAGCCCTATGCATGAACCAAGCCCAAGTGTGGTCAGAGAATCAGGGGCTTTGGCAACCTTAAGATCTGCCATTGATACTTTAATAGTACTTGCCATATGGATTCTCCTAAATACTAAAAACTAATTCCTAAAGCCGATAAAATATTATCATATGAATCCGGGTCAGGCATAAGGATAAAATATCCGTTCATCATTATATCATCACCAAACTCCGTCTCTATAAAAAGTGCATTGTCACCATATTGTCCAAACTGAATTGCCGGCACGCTTAATATGGAAGCGGCCATATCTACAGCAATATACGGAATGGAAGGTAGTATTTTAAGATTTGTCATAGTTGAAAGCGCTGACAAATATGCGCCTGCTATTATGTTGCCAATCTCCTTCATGGCAGATAAATCCATCTCGTCAAAAGGCTCATTATAGTCCTGTGGTCTGCCCATCAGCTTGTTTACCAGAAAGTGTGCTGCCGGAAGCTTCATGAGAAACATCATACTGCCGGAGATATCGTTGGTAACCTCAAGAAATATACCCACTATTGTCTCTTCCTCCGGACATATGGCATCTCCAAGCTTTGTCGCATCCATTAACAGAACTCTTGGAACTTCCATTTTCATGGTAGTGCCAAGCATGCCGGCAATCGCTGTCGTGGCATTGCCGGCACCTATATTTCCGATTTCCTTAAGGACATCCATATACATCGAATTGACATTATCTAAAGAAAATTCACTCATAGTATTCACCCTTTTATTTGTTAAAACTTATATAGTGAGGCTTTTATACCTCACTATACATTGCTGCAAATCAGTTAGCGTCCTTATCTGAGACTATTGAGCCTATTTCAAACAGAGAAATCAGTTCATCTCCGTTTTTACCTATACCGTTTATGAACAGCTCCTTGCCTGTAGATGAAGCATCTATATTAGGCTTATCTATTTCATCAACCACAAGTGTGACAACTTCACAAACTTCATCGACAATAAGACCTATCTCACCCTTTTCTTCAAGCTTTAGGATAATTATTCTGGTTGATGATGTATATACATCATCGTCCAGTCCCATTTTTATGCGGGCACTCATTACCGGAACGATATCACCACGCAGATTTATGATACCCTTAAAGTATTTCTGCGCCTTTGGCACTCTTGTAATCTTCTGCATTCTGACGATATTATCAACATAGCCAATATCAATTCCGAATTTTTCTTCGCCTATTTTGACTGAAATATATTGCTTTGTTTCTTTTTCCTGTATATCAAATTCATTTTCTGGCATGTACTTCCCCTCCATTACATAAGTGTATTTACATCAAGTATCAAAGCTACATCACCATCTCCAAGTATTGTCGCTCCGCTGATAAGCTTGTTGCCGTTTATGTATTTTCCTAAAGACTTGATTACAATCTCCTGCTGTCCAATGAGATTGTCAACCACAAGACCTGCCTGCTGATCTCCCTTTTGGACAATTACTACCGTAAGATGATCCGGCTCCTGCTCCTTTGGCTCAATGTCCAGCATCTTATCAAGGCGGATGATTGGAATAACGCTTCCACGCAGGTGAATAACCTCCTTAGCCTGTACATATTTGATATCCTTCACAGGAATATCCTCTATATTTGAGATAGAGCCGAGCGCGATGGCATATATTTCATCACGGATCTCGACCATGAGAGCCTGAATGATTGCAAGAGTAAGAGGAAGACGTACAGTAAATGTAGTACCCTTACCAAGCTCGGTTGAAACCGATACATCACCACCCAGCTGTTCAATGCCGGATTTAACAACATCAAGACCAACTCCTCGTCCGGAGATATCGGTAATCTGTTTTGCCATTGAAAAGCTTGGCATAAAAAGGAAGTTGATGATATCTTTCTGAGATAGATTTTCAGCCTGTTCAGCTGTGACTATGCCACGCTCGATAGCCTTGTTCTTTACGGCTTCAGTATCGATTCCGTTTCCATCATCTCCGACCTTTATGACAACATTGTTACCCTCCTGGTATGCATTTAAGAAAATAGTACCTACCTCTGGCTTTCCACGCTCAAGTCTGACCTCATTGCTTTCAAGTCCATGATCAGCACTGTTTCTAAGCAGATGTTGCAGAGGATCTCCAATCTGATCCACAACTGTACGGTCCAGTTCGGTATCTTCACCGGTTATGACAAGACTCATCTTCTTATTCAGAGTACGAGACAGATCTCTTATCATTCTAGGATATTTCTGTGTAACACTTTCAATAGGAACCATTCGTACCTTCATGACAGACTCATGGAGATTGGTAGTAATTCTTTCCAGATACTCAATCTGTTCATGGAATGACTGGTTATTATTGTTTTCTCCATCAGATGAGCTCATGGCTACAAGAGAGTTCTTTGCAATAATAAGCTCAGACACCTGATTCATAAGCATATCAAGCTTTTCGATATCTACTCTGACTGTTCGGCTTGTAGTAGCTTTTTTATGAGAAACAGCCTGCTTTTGAGAGTTATTTGCAGTTTTTGGCTTTGAAGATTCTGTCTTTGCAGCAGGAGTCTTTTCCTCTTTTTCTTCCTTATCTGCCTTTTTTGTCTCTTCAGGAGCCTGTGCTGTCTGCTCTGCTTCACCCTCCAGGTGAAACTCGGTGATTTCTTTTCCCTCAACCTTATCAATCTCAGATACGTTGGAAGCTGCATGCTCCAATTTATCAAAGCCCTCGCCTGATGCAACATAAAAGCTGAATGACAAATCAAACTTCTCATCCTCAATATCCTGTGAGCTTGGTCTGTAAACCAGAATCTGTCCCAGCTCCTCAACTGCCTTGAAAACAAGGAAAGCTCTTGCTGCCTTGAGCAGACAGTCGCTTGCTACGGTAACTGTCATGCCGTATATTTTAAGGCCTGCTGAAATTGCCTCGTCAATTAAATTTTTCTCGTTGTTTGTCAGTTCGATTGTATCAAGTGCACTGTCAGATGCATCTGATGAAACTTTTGCTTCAGCTTCAGCAGCCTTTTCTTGAGGCTCAGCCTGTCCGTTTGCTTTTGCAATAAAATCGTTGAGTTCCTTTATGATAACCTCATTATCATCAGTACCCTCATCAGATGTGGATTTAATATTCTCAACATAGCTGTCTATAGCGTCAAGGCACTTAAAGAGCAGATCAATCATTGAGCTGTCAACTTTAATTTTATCGCTCCTGACCTCCTGAAACACATTTTCCATATCATGTGTAAGGTGTTGCATGCGCTTAAAGCCCATTGTACCTGCCATACCCTTTAAGGAGTGGGCAGCACGGAAAATCTCATTTATAGTGTCTTTGTTTTCCGGCTCCTGCTCAAGAGTCATGATACAGTCAGACAATGTCTGAATATGCTCCGAACTTTCATCAATAAAAATTTCTAGATACTGGCTAACATCCATTTTATTTTACCCCCACATTTTTTGTGATTGCTTTGGCAACATCTGATAGTGTAACGACTTCATCAACCACACCTGCCTCATAGATGGCTCTTGGCATGCCATACACAACACTTGATTTCTCATCCTGTGCAATGACATAGATAGGCTTTGATTTGCCAAGTGAAAGAATGCCATTCGTGCCGTCTGCCCCCATACCTGTGAGTACCACACATACAACCTCATCATAATTAGAGGATGTCAGTGAATCAAACATGATATTGGCACAAGGCTTGAGACCGCCGATAGGTGGCATATCATTAAATGATATAACATGTGAAGCACCTGATTTCTTTATAGCTATATGTGTACCGCCCGGAGCTATATACACTACTCCGTTTTTAAGCACCTCACCGTTTGAAGCCTCCTTCACCTGAACCTGACTTAGCTCATTAAGGCGCTCAGCCATACTCTTTGTAAAGCCGGCAGGCATATGCTGTACTAAAACAACCGGTGCCAAAAGTTCAGCCGGAAGAAACGGTATTACACTTTGCAATGCCTTTGGACCACCTGTAGATGATGCAATTGCAACTATTTTATTGCTGCATGTTGCCTTGTGTTTGTTTACAATAGCACTGGCTTTCTTCTCAACAGCTGTGACATTGCGTGAAGCACTATGAACAGGTGTGATTCTAACGGCTGCATACACAACCCTGAGCAGAGTTTCCTTAAACTGGTTTCCCTTTGCCTCTATGATATTGTTTGGTTTTGTGACGAAATCAAAGGCACCAAGCTCTAAAGATTTGATAGCTTCATCTGCTCCCTCGATGGTTAGAGTGCTTACCACCACAACAGGTGTTTTTATGCTCTCCTTCTGCAGATGTGAAAGCACCTCGAGACCATTCATCCTCGGCATATTTATATCAAGAATAACAGCATCGTACTTGTGTGTACGGAGCTTTTCAAGTGCTTCCAGTCCATCCTTACATGTATCAGTTGCCTGTAATTTATTGTCTGAATTGATTATATCACACTCAACCCTTCTCAGTAGTGCAGAATCATCAACTATTAAAATGTTAGATTTCATATTATTACTCCATTTCCCTTCGCCTTATGCGTCTTTCTTCTTCAAACACAAATCTGACTATTTTCTCCCGTTCTGTCATGCGGTCGAAAATAAACTTTGAACGTGCAAAATATCTGTCTGCATAATCCAAAGACTGAGTACAGTTTATTACCTTACAAACTATATTGAAATGTTGTGTACACTCCTCAAGTGCTAAAGAAAACTGAGCCATAAAATATGTACCTTCTTCAAGAGGTGTGCTTAGAGAAAATCTGATGCCTCCTCCGCTTATATCAAGGATAACTGATTTGACAGTACTCATATTTTTGCTGTTTATTGCATGATTCTTATACATCTTTTTGCAAAACTCAGGCTCACCCTCAGCTTTATCATCGTATCTGACTTCATAAAAGTCCATGTCTATAGTACATGGAAGTCTGAAAAACTGACGTCTTTGTATCTTTTCCAGATTATTTGTAAGCTCTATAGCAAGAAAATACATATTTTCCTTACGATAACGCTGTCTGACTATAGCAGAGCTTTTTAGTATAGTTTTGTTTTTTGTGTATATTATAAAGTCAAATTGCGTGCCAATCTGAAATAAAACCATTCTGCCACTGTCAACTGGCATAGTTATTTCCCACATACTGTCTGTTAGATTGTCAGAAAAGCTGCTCTTATATGATGTGCTGTTATCGGATAAACCGGATGCAAAGATATCAATTTTGTCACCCGGAAAAATCAAACTTGTATATTCCATATATCTTCCTCTTAAATTAACTATTGCTTTCTGTTAAAAAAGTTTGAAAAAATATGTGAGATGGTTCTTTTCTCATCCAAAGCAGCAGATTCATTATCCAAAAGTCTTTTTGCAATTTCTTCAAATGATCGCGCAGCCTTTGAGTTCGGATCATAAATTGAAAGTATCTTCTGCTGCCTGACAGCCTTTTCAACCATTGCATCAGACGGCACATATCCCAGATACTCAAGACTTCCGTTTAAGAACTGCATAACAACGGAATTAATCTTGTTGAACACTATACTGCCATCCTCTTTTGACGCAGCCCTGTTGGATATAACGCGTATGCATGCTTTTGACGGGTCGAAATCAGGTCTCTTATACAGTGCTTTAAGCAATGAATATGAATCGGTGATTGAGGTAGGCTCCGGGGTTGTAACCAGCACAATTTCGTTGCTGGCCGCAACAAATTCCATGACCTGCTCAGACACACCTGCACCGGTATCAATTATGATAAAATCATACATACTGTTCAATTCATTTATTGCAGAGACAATGAAATGAATCTGTTTGTGGTTTAAATTATTAAGCCCCACAACACTTGAGCCGGCTGAAATAAAATCAATGCCCAAAGGTCCGTTTGAGATGATGCTCTTTATAGTCTGGTTTTCATATATTACATCAGCAAGAGTATACTTAGGAATAACACCAAACATCACTTCGACATTGGCAAGACCGAGATCAGCATCAAAAATAATTACTCTCTTTCCGAGTCTGCTGAGCCAAACCGCCAGATTGACAGAGGTATTGGATTTGCCCACACCACCCTTGCCGCTTGTAATGGTAATAATACGGGCCGGTTCTATATAATTTTGATTACGCTGCTTAATAACATTTCTAAGCTGCTGTGCCTGGTCCATTATTGTCTGCCTCCGAGTAATTGTTTGACAATCTTTTGTGTATCAAATACCTCTATATCATCCGGAACGTTTTGTCCATTCGTGACATATGATATACCGGCATCAGAGTATAGCTTAATATTTAACAGATTGCCATATGATGAGGTTTCATCAAGCTTTGTAAATATCAGCTTGTAATCGTCAATATCCTTATAGGAATCAATTATAGATATAAGATCCCTGTACTTGGTTGTAGCACTTAAGACGAGATATACCGACTTCTCATATTCAGGTGATAGACCTGCAAGAAGTGCTCTCATATCATTCCGCTGTGTCTCGTTCTTGTGTGAAAAGCCCGCTGTATCAACAAAAATCACATCTGCCTGCTCATATTCAGCCACCGCACTATTTAACTCTGTGGCAGTATAAATGACAGACAAAGGTGTATCCAGAATATTTGCAAATGTACGTAACTGGTCTGTTGCAGCTATTCTGTATGTATCAGCAGTGATAAATGCGATATTTTTATTATAATTAACCTTGAATTTTGAAGCAATTTTAGCAATTGTGGTTGTCTTGCCAACGCCTGTCGGTCCGACAAAGAAAACAACTCTTGGTTTTTTGCCGTTTACCTTTATAGTTTCAGGCTGACCAAATCTTAAAACGAGTTTCTGGTATACATTGGACAAAATCACATCAAGGCTGTTACCCGGACGTAAGAATTTCTCGATTTCATCCAGAATCTGATTGATATATTTCTCATCCACCTCATTATCCAGCAGTGTCTTGTATAAAATGCGGACAAATTTAAGCTCCTGTGCACTTTGAGGCTTTGATGGCTCATTTTTTTGAGGTTTATCAAATGTGCTTTCCATCATTTTGGCAATGGAATCAAGCTCCTTGATTTCCTGTTCAATATCGCTGGTCTGTTCAGCCGCCTTTGGGGCTGCCGGTGCAGGTGTAGGTTTTAAGGTCTCAGATGCAGATTTTGGGGCGAATGAAGGCATCTTTATTTCTTCATCTGCCTTGTAATCAATTTTACCCGGGAGTGTAGTCCTTGCAAGCTGCGAGGTCGTTATTGTCTGTGTCTGTTTTTTTTCATCCATTGCCGCAGTCACCTCATATGTTGAGCTTTTGAATATACCAAATAATCCCTTTGGCTTAATCTCCTTGATATTCATAATCACAGCATTTGGACCAAATGCCTGCTTTGCACATTCAATTGCTTCTTCTTTTGTTTTTCCAGTGAATTTGTTAATAGTCATTTATGCAGTCACCATTCCTACCGACTGAAGCTCAACATTTGATTCAACCTCATTGTAGGATAACACAATGAGATCCTTGAAATAATCCTCAGTCATTTTCTTAAAGTACATTCTAACAATTGGAGATGTAATAATAATAGCACTCTTTCCCAAACTTTCCAACTTACCAATTTCTGTTTCAACAGATTTGATAATAGCCTTTATCCTGTCAGGATCAAGAGAAAGGTAAGAGCCCTGCTCTGTCTGTTTAACAGATGACATAATTTCCTGCTCCACAGCAGGGTCAAGTGTGATGACACTTGTGGTCTCATTTGCAGGAAAATACTTACTTGATATAGCTCTCTTTAAGCCCTGGCGCACGTATTCCGTAAGTACATCTGTATCCCTGGTGGTCTGTGCGTGATCGGCAAGCGTCTCAAAAATTGTAAGCAGATCCCTAATAGAAATTCCCTCGCTCAAAAGATTCTGAAGCACCTTCTGAATCTCACCAAGACCAAGCAGCTTTGGTATGAGTTCGTCCACAATGACAGGATTTGATTCCTTGAGATTGTTGACCAGATTCTGTACATCCTGTCTGGTGAGAAGCTCTGCAATATGAGATCTGATAACCTCAGTCAGATGAGTAGCTATAATCGATGGCGGATCTACAACTGTATATCCAAGACTCTCAGCACGCTCTCTTTGGCTTTCCGTAATCCATATGGCCGGAAGATGGAATGAAGGCTCAAATGTAGGAATACCTGTTATCTCCTCCTCCACATAGCCCGGATTCATAGCCATGTAGTGATCAAAAAGTATCTCACCTTCTGTTACCTGTATGCCCTTTATCTTGATGATATACTGATTAGGATTAAGCTGTATATTATCCCTTAATCGTATGATAGGTACGACAGTTCCAAGCTCTAAAGCAATCTGTCGCCTTATCATTACAACTCGGTCAAGCAGATCCCCTCCCTGATTTACATCTGCAAGAGGAATGATACCATAGCCAAACTCAAGCTCAATAGGGTCAACCTGCAGCAGTGAAACGACATTTTCGGGTTTTCGTATTTCCTCGGCATCGCTTTCAGCCTGTGCGGTCTCATCCTCTATGCTCTCAATACCGGCTTTTTTATCCAGATTTTTACCTGTTACAAAAAAAGCCACCGCAAGCCCAATAAAGAGCCACCACTCATTGCGAAGAGGTGTGAGTATACCTAAAACCACAAGTACAATTGATACAATATAAAGCACCTTGGCTGTGCCAAAGAGCTGGCCTAAAAGCTCTCCTGAAAAATCATTCTCATTGGAGCCTTTTGTGACAAGAATACCGGTTGAAAGAGATATAAGTAACGACGGTATCTGTGAAACAAGTCCGTCTCCGATTGTGAGCAGGCCAAACTTCTGTATGGCCTCATTTGCATCAAGCCCCTGAAACATAACACCCATTATGGTGCCTCCAACCAGGTTGATAAGTGTAATAATAATACCGGCTGTTGCATCTCCCTTTACGTACTTTGTAGCACCATCCATAGCTCCGTAGAAGCTTGACTCCTTCTGGATTTTATCACGGCGAGCCTTGGCTTCCTTGTCAGTGATGGCTCCTGTGTTTAAGTCGGCATCAATAGCCATCTGTTTGCCGGGCATAGCATCGAGCGTGAATCGTGCAGTTACCTCAGCAACTCGCTCAGATCCCTTGTTGATAACAACAAACTGGATGATAATGAGCACTATAAAAACGATTGCACCGATGACTAAATTACCTCCACCGACGAATTGACCAAACACATTTACAACCACACCCGGGTTTCCGGTTGATAAAATAAGCCTGGTAGATGAGACATTAAGTGAAATCCTGAATATAGTCGTAAACAGTAAGAGTGTCGGGAAAAATGACATATCAAGCACTTCTTTTACAAAAAGCACCTTAAAAAGGATGATGAGTGCTATTGAAAGGTTGAATGCAAGCATAACATCTAACAGGAAGGATGGAATAGGTATGATAAAAAACAAAACAGCACATAACAGATATAATCCCACACCTAAATCTGTCTTTTTTAACATATTCTATTCCTCCTTTCCGTCAAATCACGGACTGTATATATAAAGTCCGTATTTATCTTTTTGTTTTATAATAATAAATTAATCTAATTATTTTCCTTGTAAATCATGGCAAGTATTTCCGCAACTGACCGATAAAGCTCAGGCGGTATCTCAGCTCCAAGATCCACATTGTGAAAGAGCATTCGTGCAAGAGGTTTATTCTCGACTATACGGATATTATTGTCTCTTGCTATTTCCTTTATTTTCTGCGCCACATAATCCTGACCCTTTGCAACCACTACCGGAGCATCATTTTTTTGAGCATCGTACTTTACTGCAACAGCAAAGTGAGTAGGGTTGGTGATGACAACATCAGCCTTTGGCACATCCTGCATCATCCTTCGCTGTGAAGCCTCCTGCATACGTTTACGCTGCTGACCCTTAATGACCGGATCTCCCTCTGTGTTTTTAAACTCATCCTTGACCTCCTGTTTGGTCATCTTCATATCATTGTTAAACTTGTGCTTATTGTAAGCAAAGTCAGCAATACCGACTATCATATAGACAATACTGATCTTAAGACCGGTATTTATGATGATATCACCAATCAGTACTATTGCCTGTTTGAGCGGAAGCTCATAGAGTATAAATATATCATTCTGATGTGATTTAATAGAGGAATAAGCCACATACATAATGATTCCAACCTTTAGCACAGACTTAAGAAGCTCAAAGATGGAGTCCTTTGACAGTATCCTCTTAAATCCGTTTATGGGATTAAACTTGCTAAGCTTTGGAGCCATAGGCTTAGTGGATATTTTAAATCCAACCTGGATGATACTCACGAGAATCGTGATTACAACTCCGAAAGCAAAAAACGGCAGCACAGTCAGTAAAAACTGAAGTATTACATTATTTAAATAATGCGTAACCGAAACAGATGAAATCTGCTCCTGTGACTCCTTTAAAAAGTCAGGCATTTTTTTATATACAGTAGAAAACAATCCAATCAGATTGCCCCCTACAAAGGATATAAATATCTTTAATACTAAAAACAGCACTATAAGATCAAAGGCAGCTGTAAGCTCCTTGCTTTTTGCTACCTTGCCCTCTTCCCTGGCATCCTTTAACTTCTTTTCAGTTGCCGGCTCTGTTTTCTCTCCACCCTCGCCATCCTGTGCAAACCATTGCAGATTGTAGCACAACACTGTATGCAATTTGGAAAATTCATCTAAACTGTCAGTACATTCCATCAATTATCGAAACCACCATAGTCTTAATTTCTGTAATAATAAAATTAGCAATGCTCGGAATTAGATATACTATCAAAAATAATACAATAAATCCTGCTATAATTTTTAACTGGATACCTACAGAGAACATATTCATCTGAGGCGCAACCTTTGCCATGATTCCTAGTATACAGTTCATTATCATCATGCACGCAAAGACCGGAAGAAATATCCTGAAGCCTATTACAAACATATCGCCCATATACTTAGTCATGGTGGAGAGCATATTGTCAAATTGAAACTGTGTACCTCCAAGCGGTACAACTGAAAAAGAGTCACAAACTGCCCTTATAAGATATGTGTGCATATCAGATACAAGAAGCAGGACAAGAACTACGTAATAGTAGAAATTACCTGTAACTGTTGTCTCTGAATTCATCGATGGATTGAATTCTGTTGCCATGGACAGACCTATATCCATATCAATCAGATTTCCCGCAAAAATAACAATGGAATTACATATATTGGCCGCAAAACCTATGAGCAGTCCTGTAATTCCTTCTTTTACGACCAGTACAGCAAAACCTACTGCACTGACATAGGAAAGCTGTGGTCTTTCTATGATATTGTACATAAACAAAGCAACAAAGGCTGATAAGCCGGTCTTGACACGTGCCGGAACCGCATTATCTCCAAAAAACGGAGCTATGTACACAAATGATGCAATACGCACCAGAATCAGCAAAAAATATTCAAAATTTGCAATAGAAAAAGAATAATTAATCATATATCATCCTATCCCATGCTTATATAATAACTGAATTTGGACCACAAATCAGTCATAAATCCGGACATAGTGTCGAGCATCCATGAGCCACAGAGCATCATCACAAGAAAAATTGCAATTATTTTTGGCACAAATGTAAGTGTCTGCTCCTGAATTGACGTAACTGTCTGAAATATACTGACTATAAGTCCGACAATCAGCGAAACAAGCAAAAGCGGAGCTGATGTAATGATTGTAGTATAAATTGCCTCTCTGGCAATATCTAAAACAGCTTCCTGGGTAATCATATGTACACCTCCTAGTAAAACGTCTTGACCAGATTACCAATAACCAGATCCCAGCCATCCGCAAGGATAAACAAAAGTACCTTAAACGGCATCGAGATGGTTGTCGGTGGAAGCATCATCATACCCATTGACATTAGCACTGATGAAACAACCATATCTATCACTATAAACGGAATGTATATTAAAAAGCCTAATATAAAGGCTGTTCTAAGCTCACTAAGTATAAAGGCCGGAACAAGTGTTGTAAAAGGCACATCATCATAGTCGTCGTACTCATCTCCTGAGATATCAACAAACAGCTTTATGTCCTTAGTCTGTGTCTGCCCATACATAAACTCCCTGAATGGTCCCTCAGCCTCCTTTATAGCCTCCTGCTGTGTGATTTTACCCTCATCAAGAGGCTTTATAGCTTTTTCGTTTACCTGTGAAAAAGTCGGCCACATAATAAAAAGTGTCAAAAACAAAGCCAAACCGACAAGAACCTGATTAGGTGGTGCTGTCTGGGTACCGATAGCTGTTCTGACAAAATGCAGTACGATAATAATTCTTGTAAAAGAAGTCAGCATGATGAGAATAGAAGGTGCTAAAGATAATACCGTAAGCACCAAAAACATCCTGACAGGTGTGGACAGAGAGCCTGACTCATTGTTGTAATATATGTTCAGACCATTTGTGCTGTCAGAGGTGGCATCGGCTAAATCCTTGTCACCACTGTCAAGACTTTTAACGTCATCCAAATCGTTTGTCACATCATTTGTACTGATATCACCGGATGGTGAGTGGCTCTGACTTGCATTTACACTGTCAGGATAAAATATGCATAATGAAATTGTTACCATAAGGACTGCAATTGCAAAAATAAATGATGCTTTGCAATATACAGCCTTGAATTTCTTCATGAATCTATTCATGTCTGCTCCTGTTACCGTACTTTTCTTTCAATTTATCCATAATTGCTGAAAAGGATTCCGTATTCTGAGTCATGCTTTGAGGATCCTTAAATGATAAATCCTTTAATTCCTCCTCCTTAAGCTCGGTGAGATAATTCACATCATCCTTTCCGATTGAAACAACGATATATTTTGTGCCTGCCTCAACAATACTGATCATCTTATTGTTTCCGACGCTTATTGTTTCAATAATTCTAAGATTCTTATTAAAGCTTCGCCCCTTCTGGATACCCGCCATCCATCTGGTTGTAAAATATGTCAGGATAAGCACAAAAACAAAAATTATTAAAACTGTGATGAGCTGGACAAAGCTGTCCAGTGATGTTGCTGCTAATATCATTTTAATTCCTCTGCATAGTATTGATTAAATGTCAGCTGAAACTATTTTGTCTTTCCGGTGTTTATCTTTGAATTGATTATCTCAGTGATTCGTACACCAAAGCTTTCCTCAATTACGACAACCTCGCCCTTAGCTACATATTTACCATTTACAAGAATATCTATCGGTTCTCCTGCCAGCTTGTTAAGTTCTATAATCTTGCCCGGACCGAAATCGAGTATTTCGGAAATGGATTTTTTGGTGCGTCCAAGCTCAACTGTCACTTCAAGAGGAACATCCATGATTAAATCGATGTTTTCAGGCTGGTATGCCTGATTTGGCATGGCTCCAAAAGGGGTGAATTGAGCGTTCTGTACATTGACCTGATTGCCCATCATATTTTGTGCCCTCATATTCTGGTTCATCATTCCCTGATTCATCATGTTCTGACTATTCATATTCGAATTCATCATATTTTCGTTTATCATGCCCTGACTATTTGCTGAAGCATTATTCATGCTGTAAACATCCTGTGGCTGTTGTATAGGCGCAGCCTGTGTGGCGGTGTTTGAACTTTGAGGAACATCCTCTGTCACACTTTGTGTATCAAGCTCCATATTCTGAGATACCCCCTTACACATATCCTTTACAAATGCCGGTGGGTAAAGCTGCATTATCTCGCTGTCTACAAGATCACCAATCTCCATACGGAAGGAAATCTTTACAAACTCTTCAGACAGGAAGCTGTCAATTTCACCCTCGTTTAAAGTGTTTTTTAAATCAACAACCTCTGCGATAGGAGGGCTGATATCGATAGTACGATTGAGCATGGATGAAAGAGATGTGGCGGAAGACCCCATCATCTGGTTCATTGCCTCACTAATAGCACTAAGGTGCAGCTCTCCAATCTCACCATTTATATTCGTTCCATCTCCACCCATCATAAGGTCGGTTATAATTTTTACATCCTTTTCTTTGAGGACGAGAATATTGCTTCCGTTTAACCCCTGTGTGTATCCGATTTTGATAAACACACACGGCTTTTCATACTCGTCAACCATTTTGTCCCAATTTGAAAAAGAAACAACAGGAGTAGAAATCTCTACTCTTCTATTTACAAGTGAAAACAGCGTGGTTGCAGCTGTTCCCATACTGATATTGGCAATCTCTCCAATCGCATCCTTTTCGGATTCTGTCAATATCTCATCGCTCGAATCCGCCGCATCGTTGTTATTTAACAATGCATTTATTTCCTCCTGCGATAAAACTCCATCCATGATTTATTGCTCCTCTCTGACTACTGATGTAATTCTTACCGCATATTTATCACCGGAAGAACCAGGTAGTGCAGTAAACTTTTTGATATTTCCTACATAAATGTCCAACTCATCATCCACATTGGTGTCAAGTCTTATTACATCACCCGGCACAAGAGTAGAAAAATCCTTTACCGATATTAGACTCTTGCCAAGTACCGCTTTGACCGGTATTTGCGATTTTTGAATAAGGCTTTGTATGGCATTTCTATAGTTGGTTTCATCATGATTTTGTATGTTAGAATACCAGTATCTGGTATTCAGCTTATCTATAACAGATTCAAGTGTGATATAAGGCAGACATATATTCATCAATCCCTCAACATCACCAATCTTTATATTCATAGTGATAATAGCTATCATCTCGCTGGGAGATATAATCTGAGCATACTGGGAATTGGTCTCAATCCGCTCTAAATGAGGGCTTATATCAAGTACATTCTGCCACGGCTCATTGAGCAGATTGATGCATACAACTAAAATACGCTCAATAATCAAAAGCTCAATCTCTGAAAATTCTCTCGTCTTATCGAGAGTATCTCCCCTTCCGCCAAGCATACGGTCTACAATAGCATATCCAAGACCGGAAGCCATTTCAATTATTATATTCCCCTGCAACGGTGCAAAGTTTACAATGCCAAGCAGCACCGGATTTGAAAGCGCATTTGTGAATTCTGAGTATGTAACTGCCTCCGAATTCATCACCTCTACCTGCACTGACTTTCGCAGATAAACGGGAAGGTTTGTTGTAAGAAGCCTTCCATAATGCTCAAATATTATTTCAAGGGTCCTTAGATGTTCCTTTGAAAACTTAGATGGGCGGGCGAAATCATAGTCTTTCACCGTCTGTTCACTATTCTCTTTTATTTCATCTACATCAAGCTCGCCGCTGCTTAGGGCATTGAGCAGATTGTCTATCTCACTCTGAGATAAAACATCACCCATCTGTTAATCACCACCTGTATCCAAATTATTAAATATCTGCCTGTTTTAATACCGGCATAAGTATTTGTAAAGAAATCATCACTGGGTAAGCGAAGATACAATATTTACATCTACTATATAGTCTGCTCCGAATTTCTTCTGGAGAGTTTTGAGAATCTTATCATGAACAGCACTCTTATCGGTGTTGTACTGTTCCATTGTGTAATCGCCTATTATGTCTGTAATGTCTGCTAAGATAACATTTTTCTTGGCGGACAAATCCTCACCGTAGGTCTTATATCCGTCACTCTTTTTGTTGAGTGAAAGTGATATGCCACAAACAAGATAATGTGTATTGCCATCCTCAGATGGGGCAAAATTGAAGGTAAGTGTATCATCATCGGCTGTAAGTGCATAATCAACAATCTGATCCTGCGGCAGCTGTGAACCACTAGTTGCAGTGCCACTGTTTAAGTCTAGTGATATAGCCTGACACACCTGGTCTATCAGATTGTTTGCCTTTTTTGTCTCAGGTATAATTGTAAATATAAGCAGTGCTGTAAGCACAAGGTTTGCAAAACAAAGTGCTAAAATCAGTACTGAAATTAAATTCTTTTTCATATGCATTCCTTTCCGGATTAATTGGTATTGAACTCTGAATTGTAAGAATTATACACCTTAATCTCTACACGTCTGTTCCTGGCCCTTCCCTCTGGAGTAGAGTTGTCCGCAACCGGATCATAGTCTCCTCTTCCGGATGACTTTATATGGGCAGGGTTTAAGCTTGTATTGTCCCTGATGTAATTTGCAACGCTCAGTGCTCTGTACATAGAAAGCACATCATTACTCTCATACTTGGAACGTGATGAAACCGGAACATTATCAGTATGCCCTTCAATCTCTATCAGATTATCCTGATATGCAGCTAAAATAGATGAAATCTTGTTCACTACCGGATATGCCTCTTCCATTACATCAGCCTTACCCGATTCAAACAACAGGGCTCCATTCAGACTCAATTGCACGTACTGTGCATTGAAATCCACTTCCACAGCATCCTGTAAGCTAGTGTTTTCGAGCTGTTTTTCTATCTGCTCTGACATTTTTTCAGATTCAGAAAGCTCCATCTGCTCATACTGTTCTTCGGCATTCTTGTCATCACCCTCTGTGGTGCTTTCAGTTGTCGATTTGGAATTGGCCAGATCATTGTAATATTTATCCAAAAACTCAAGCTGGCTGACTCCTGCTCCAACAAGCCTGCCATCACCGATAGATGTGCTGCCTCCCGGCAAAACACTAACACTGCTTGTCAGTGATGCAATGACCAGCTGGAATTTCTCAGCGTCAACAGTTGACATAGAGAACAAGAGCACGAAAAAGCATAAAAGCAGGTTCATAAGATCCGAGAAGGTTGACTGCCACGCCGGTGCTCCCTTTGGCGGATCCTCAGGTCTCCTTTTCGCCACTATTCCTCACCTCCGCCTTCTGGTGAGAGAGCCTCTCTCTTGTCAGGTGAAAGGAAGGACTTGAGCTTTTCCTCAATAACTCGTGGGTTTTCACCCGCCTGAATGGAAAGCAGACCTTCTATGATAAGAGTCTTGAGAGTGAGCTCAAGCTCATTGTTAGCCTTAAGCTTGTTAGCAAATGGGGCGCAAAGCCAGTTGGCAATAAGCGAACCGTAGAATGTAGTAACAAGGGCAACCGCCATATTCGGACCTATTGTTGAAGAATCCTCAAGGTTTTTAAGCATATTGATAAGACCGATAAGTGTACCGATCATACCCCAGGCAGGACCCTGCTCTCCCCAGAATTCCCAGAAAGAAATTGTTTTCTTATGACGTTCCTCCATGCTTAGCATATCTGTTTCAAGAATGCCTCTCACAAGCTCTGCATCCGTACCGTCTACTACAAGCATAATACCCTTCTTTAAGAATTCATCGTCTATACTGCCGGCAGCTTCCTCGAGGGCTAAAAGTCCCTCCTTACGGCTGACATTTGACAGCTCTATTATTTTATTTATTGTCTCTCCAGGGTCTACGCTCTTTTCCTTAAAAGGAAGTGCAAATGACTTGATTCCGGCTATAAAGCCCGATAGCTTGTTAGAGCAAAGCACAGCCGAGAGTGAACCACCTATCGTGATAATTGCAGAGGGCGCATCAAGAAAGTTTAATAATGCAGGTACCCCACCATTTTGAATGATACCGAACAAAACCATTCCGATACCAAGAATTACTCCTAAAAGAGATGCTATATCCACTTATACACACCTTCCATAAATAAATATTTGTCGAATGACCTTAGTTATAATTCTACTAAATTTTAGTGTAAATGTCTATGTAAAAATAATATTTTTAATAAAAAATACACAAAATATTGGGAAATGACCTAAGCCATCCCCCAATACCTTGCGAAATTATTATCTCTTAAGATTGATAAGTTCCTCGAGAAGTGTATCAGATGTAGTGATGACACGTGAGTTTGCCTGAAATCCACGCTGAGTTACTATCATATCCGTAAACTGTGAAGACAAATCTACATTTGACATCTCAAGCTCTCCTGATGAGATAGAGCCTCCGTCAGCTGATATTTCAACTCCTATTCCATCAAACTCACCTGAGTTTAATGTGCTCTGATAGCAGTCGTCTCCGATTTTTTCAAGACCTGATGCATTGGCAAACTGTGCCACAGCTATCTGGCAGAGTATAACTGTATTACCATTGTCATATGAACCGTATATCTTACCATCGTCACTGACAGTTATGCCTGTAAGTGCTCCGAGTGCTTTTCCCTTGCCATCGCCCTGCAAGTCACCGTTCATACCTCCGATAGTAGAGGTTCCGTTATTATTATAGTTCATGGATTTGCTGAAATCCACTTCTATATTACTGAAATTACTTCCGTTGATTGAGGCATCCTGTGTGTTTAAGACGGAAAGATTCAGGTTTATTGTCTTTGCAGCCGGTGAATTTGCACTTGAAATTGATGTAAAAGTACCCTCACTCTGGTCAAAAACGAGCGAAGCGTCCTCAAATATAGTCTGGGGATCTACAGCCCTTCCTTTATACGAGTACATTGTCTGTCCGTTTGGTCCCTGGCTTGTAATAAAATTACCATCCTTGTCCACATCAAATATTGAATTTCCCTTAGAATCAACGATATCCTTAAGCGTTACATCATATGTACCATCGGTATTTGTCTTTTTAATACCAAACTTTGCAGTATAGTTGTATCCCAGGTCATCAAAAAAGCCTATAGTGATGATTCTTCCGGTGTTGGCTGCCTGGGCATCATTTTTATCAAGCACACCTGATACATATGCCTTTGTTGTAGCCTCCGGAGCTGAGGTTTTAGTGGCAGACGACATTACCTGCAGTGATGATACCGTATCCTTTATCACGTTGCCCTTTGCATCTACCTGCCATCCCTGCAATGTATATCCTGTAGAGCTCATACATAAATAACCGTTACCATCTACATAGAAATCGCCGGCACGGGTGAAAAGACGGTTTGTTCCATCACTTACCACAAAAAAGTTAGTCGCGTTTTTGTCATTTAATCTAAGATCAAATGGATTACCGGTAGTCTCAGCGGAACCGGCTCCGGTAATATTTACAGCAGTTGCACCCGACTTTACACCAAGACCTATCTGCTTTGCATTTTTTCCACCGGTACCGCTGGCTCCGTTTCCGGCCGAAGCGCCCGATGTAGTCTGGTACATAATCTCACTGAAACGCACTGAAGATGCCTTAAAGGCCTCAGTATTTACGTTTGCGATGTTGTTACCAATAACATCCATTCTTGTCTGATGTGTCTTGAGTCCTGACACAGCAGAATAAAGTGATCTCATCATAGTTGTTTGTCCTCCTATAGTATAGATGGACGGTATAGGCTTTTTCTGTCATTCAAAAGCCCTCTGCCTCCTTAAAAGGTCCGGCTACATAATTACCGCTCCATCAATATTTGTAAATACATTTGAATTAGTTTCCGCTTGGTCCATTGCAGTGACAACGGTCTTACTTGGCACATTTACTATAAACGCAATATCATCTACAAGCACAAGTGAATCGTTTACACCCTTGCTATCTGCAGCTGCTATCCCCTTTTGAAGACGCATGCTCTGGTCGTCGGAAAGATTAATATTTCTCTGTGTCAGCCTCATTGATGCATGCTTTGAGAATTTAACCGGCTGTGTCTGCTGCTTTAATATTTCCTCAAAAGATATACCATTTATCTTTTTTTCTGTAGATTTTTGCTTATTTAGATATTGATTTGTCAGCTGCTCTATGGATGAGTAATTATTAACGATATTCTTCATAATCCACCTCACGCAGTCTGATTCGTATCGTTTTCTTTACTGTCAGCCTGATTATTTTTATCTGCCGCAATAAGCTCCTTAAGCTTATCCTCATAAGCCTGAAGCTTGCTGTAATCACTGGCATTTATAAACTGCTTGCCATAATCCGAAAGTCCGTCGTACAGCTTTCTTGCTTCCTCTATGCTGCCCTTTGAATCTATCGTCAGATCCTCTATCTTTGGAAGCTTTGCTATAAGACTTGAAAATGTACTTGAGTTTACAATTGCATCGTAGTACTCATCCGTTGATACAGAATAGAGACTCGAGTAGTCGTACATTTTTTCATTGATAGACAGCTGAATCTTGCCATCCTTATATGTGACATAGTCTACCTTGCCACTGTAGTATCCGGAAGCACTATCCTTATCAGTAACAATAACCTCCTTGCCTACAAGTGAAAGTGCTGCACTCTTTGTAGTCTGGTCATTTGATGATGCCATGGATTCTTTCATAGAAAGAGTTGCCTCCAGCTGTGAGAATGTAGCCATCTGTGCCACATAGTCGGTGTTGCTTGTTGGTTCAAGCGGATCCTGGTACTGCATCTCTGCACTTAAAAGCTTTAAGAAATCATCATAGCCAAGATTTGAGCCACTTGCTTTTGCACTGCTTGTTTTTCTGTTTTGTGTCGGAGTGGTATTTGTCTTGTCTAGCTTTCCGTTTGTAACATTTGCTGTAATTGCCATTTGTCCTCCTTTTTCATGACACCTTATGCTGTGAAATCTACTGAATTTCCGTTATCTCTCATAATCTGTGTCACAAGTCTTTCTTCAGCGCGATCCTGCATCATATCGCTGTCTATGCCGCTGTCAGAGCTATTTGAACCATTATAGGAATTTGTGCTCTCCTGCTGTCTGCTGTCGTTTGCAGCACCCTGCTCGAGATTCCTCTCAAACTCATGTGATGCAACGGTGATTTCCACCTCATTTACCCTGATGCCTGAATTGTTTAAGGCTTCCTTGAGATTGACCATCTGTGTCTGTAAGGCTTCTTTTACAGCCTCATTGGAAACTGCAATTCTTGCAGATATCTCGCTGTTCTTCTGAGATACGTTGATATACATTCTTCCAAGGCTTTCAGGTGTAAGCTGAAGGTTAATTGCAGATTCTTCAGTGGTGTTTGATATGCTCATACTGTCGACAATCTGTCTGATGATATCGGTCGTATCAACACGTAAACGGCTTTGTGACTGTGACATTTCAAATGAAGTATCAGTATTCAGCTGTTCGCTGACAGATGCATGAAGCACTGAATTGTCTGAGTGTGCGCCATCATCATGATGCAATACGCGCTCACCGGAATCATCAAAGCTGCTGTCAGCCTGAGACTTTGACTGAGTCTTTTCTGTATTTTCATCTGATGTAATACCATTGCCTGTTTCGCCTGAAGAAGTGCCTTCGTCCGGGTTTTGGTAAGAGCTGTCCTGTGTACTGCCATCATATACCTTTACAGCTTCATCAGCAGTGTCGTTTATATTCTGACCCGAAGCTGCTGTATCGTCATAGCTGCTGTCAACCGTTTTTTCCGGTGTATTTACACTACCGGTCGATTCAGTGGTATTCGTTGTATCAGCCGAAGAAACTATATCTGCATCTAGTATTTCACCATCATCTGAAGCAGTAAGCTGTGATAATAAATCAAGCTGTGCATCATTTTCAGATGCAACCTCAGCCATATCATTAAACAGTGCAGTAAAGTCGGCATTTAAAACAAGTGCCTGTGGATCAGATGCATTTCCGGTGACCTCACAATATAAGGCCGACAGATTTGCAGGGTTGAGTAAATCCATAGCTGTCAGTCCAAGAAGCTGCATTGCATTATTAAGCTTATCCTCAGATATATCAAGGTCATCAGTTACTTTTTCAACTATCTGCGAAGATATATCATCGGTGATTTTTTTTACTTCGCTTTCTGTATGGCTGTTTTTTGATGCAGTTTTGATGCTTATTTCCTTAGTGTTGTTTTTATTTAAAGTATAAGAATTTCTTCGCTTTAAAAATGTAGTGCTGTTATCCTGCACAGCTGTCCGGCCGCCAAGATAGCTTTTAAAGTCAATACCGGATTGTGTAGATGTTTGCGTTACAGCCTTCTGCCCTGTCGAAACAGTCCGTCCACCTGATACATTTTGTACAACAGGTGATATTGTATTGTCTGCCATATTCTCCTCCTTTCTTTTATTATTGTAACCGGATATGCTATCAGTTCTGTGAAGGATTCATAATCTTAGTAACCTTTGCCGCCGTAGCCGAATCCATTTTACCAAGGATATTACCTCTCGACTGAGCATCCATGGCATTTAGTATCTTGGCAACAAGTGACAGATTGTCGGTCATGCTGTCAAAAATAGCTGCGGCCTCCTTAGGCTTCATTTTGGAATATGTCTGGGCATAATCCTTAATTTCATCATCCTGTTCAAGCTGTTCACACACCTGTTTATATAAGATTTCTGCATTGGCAGGATCTACCTGCTCGTAGAATTTCTTATATTCTTTTATATCGGGTGCTTTATCTGAAAAAACAACCTCCTCATAGTATTTTTCTTTTTCCTCCTCGAAGGCTGCCTGATCCTCCTTATAGGTGCTCAAATCCTGTATCTGGGCATTTAAATCATTGATTGTCTGGGCATCAGCCTGATTCTTGCTATTGGCATCATCCAATTGTTTTTCGAGTTCCTTAATTCTTGAAACCGCATCATCCAAATTTGTGTAGCCTGCGGTCTCTGTGGACTCAGATGCAGTGATATTGCCGGAATCAGGAAGTATCTTACTTAGTACAGGCACATCCTTTAGTGCCGGCGCAAGCACAGTCGAGCCAAAGCCACCCACATCTGCTTTTACAAAAACTGCAAATATTCCAAGCCATATTGCGATAATAAGTATAGTAACAAGCACCATGACTATCTTGCTTGAGACAGAATCACTGTCATCATTTTCTGCATCGGGCTTATCGGCTTCATGATTCTTCTTTGCTTTCTTAGCTGCCTTTTTAGCGGCTTTTTCTTCCATTTTCTTTTCTTTTTTTGTTTTCTTAGCATCCTTGGTTGATTCTGCTTCGTTTAGTTCTGCCATATTTCCTCCGGACTACGAATTATAGGTAAAGCTCACAAGCTGGTCTATCTCTTTGGATTCGTTGTCTTTTTCCTCTTTTTGAAAATCCTCAAATTTCTTATCACGCAGCTTCTCATGCGTCTTACGCTCTTTCATAAGCTCATTCAATGCCACTCTTTTAACCTCCAACATATCCTCCGCTTTCTTTACATTCATAAGCTGTGTGCGGATAGCCGATTTGAGTGAATTTACGTTTTTTTTGCAAATATTAATTTCAGATATATTTAAGCTGCCTGAAAGCTGTTCCTTAAGAGCAGCTTCATAGACTGCACGCTTTTTAAACAGTTCTTCGAGCTTTTCTTTTTCAGTCAGATAAGCACGGTTTGCTTCCGAAAACTCGTTCTTTGCCTGTGTTTCAAGCTTTATTTTTATATCAAGTATATTTTGCATGCTGTATTTGAATTTTCCCATACTACTCGAACACCTTCTCTAAAAGCTCAAGCTCCTCTTCAAAGCTGAATTTCTCATCTGTTCCCTGACAAAGGAATGAGTTAACAGCACCGATTTTTTGAATGGCATAGTCGATATCTGGGTTTGAGCCGTTTTTGTATGCACCGATATTGATAAGATCCTCAGCCTCCGTGTATGTGGCTAGCACGTTTTTCAATCTGCCGGCAAGATTTTTGTGCTCCTTAGTTGCTATAGCGCTCATAACTCTCGAAATACTCTGCAGTACATCAATAGCCGGATAATGATTTTTATGTCCCAGCTTTCTATCGAGCATGATGTGGCCATCCAAAATAGAACGCGCCGTATCTGTAATAGGCTCATTGAAATCATCTCCATCGACAAGCACAGTGTACAGCCCTGTGATAGAGCCTTTATCAGCTCTTCCTGCTCTCTCTAAAAGCTTTGGCATCTCAGAATACACACTTGGTGGATATCCTCTCGTCACAGGGGGCTCTCCGGATGCTAGTCCTATCTCTCTTTGAGCCATGGAAAAACGTGTCAGTGAATCCATCATCAAAAGCACGTCTTCACCCTTGTCACGAAAATATTCGGCGATGCTTGTAGCTGTCTTTGCAGCCTTGTTTCTTATAAGAGCCGGCTTGTCAGAGGTTGCAACTACTACAACAGAGCGCGCCATACCCTCAGGGCCAAGATCCCTTTCTATGAACTCTCTAACCTCCCTGCCTCGCTCTCCAATCAGGGCAATTACATTAATATCTGCCTTTGTGTTGCGGGCAAACATACCAAGTAGAGTACTTTTACCGACTCCTGAGCCTGCAAAAATACCGATACGCTGTCCCTTGCCTACTGTGATGAGGCCATCTACTGCCTTCACTCCCAGAGGAAGCACATCACTGATAATTTCTCTGGACATCGGATCAGGTGGCGGTGCTTCTATCGGATATTCACTGTCAAGCTTAAGGTCTTTTTCATCACAGTCAGTTACACGGCCTATTCCGTCAACTGTATGGCCTAAAAGCTCATCACCGACAGCTACCGTGAGAGGATGTCCTGTATTTTCAACTATACAGCCGACACCGACTCCCTCCACATTGTCAAACGGCATCAGAATAAGATGTGAGTCTTTAAATCCTACCACCTCAGACATGACATAATCCCTGCGTTCCTTGTCAAGAAAAATCATGCAAAGATCATTGAGCTTAGCCTTGGGACCAATAGATTCTATCGTAAGACCGACAACCTTGGCCACCTTGCCAAAGCATTTATAGTACTCACCGTTTTTTAATTGTAAATACTTTTTTGCTACCTCTAACAATTAAAATCCCTTTCTCCCAACAATCATACAGCTATATCAGCTGCAAAGTGAACGTATATCTTTCACCATATTGTTAAGTTCCATATCAATTCCACAGTCAAACACTCCAAAGCTTGTCTCAATGAAGCAGCCGCTCGCGTCAAGATTTGCGTCATTTACAACCTCGATATCAATATCATTGCCTATGCGTTCCTGAATCTCAGCCAAATGCGACATCATAAACTTATAGTTTGAATGAGCTACATGTATACGAAATTCTTTGCCCACCTCGATATTTGACATGGTATTTTCAACCAGATGAAACAGGATATCCTTTTTATCATCGAACTGTATTTTAAAGACCTTGTTAAAAACCTGAATTATTGCATCTATCAGATCTGATTCAAGCTCCTTTGAATAAGCATCATATTTTGATTTCAAAGCGCTTTCTTTATCTGAAAGCTCCTGTCTTAAAGATATTTCTTTTTCGTCAAACTCTCTCTGACACTCAGTCAGACCATCCTCATAGCCCTTTGACTTGTTATCAGCATATAGAATCTGTGCACGTTGTTTAGCCTCATCTAAAAGTCTTGAGGCCTCTGCCTTTGCTTTGTCCAATATGCTATCAGCCTCAAGCTTTGCTTCCTCTAAGAGCCTTTCCTTCTCAGCTGAAACATCTATTTCTGTGACTACAGCAGCATTTATGCCATCATTGAAGCCGCTCTCCTGCGTGTCCGGACTTAGCGATTTTGTTTTTCCTAAGCTGCTCTGTGCATCAGATGATATGCCTGTATAACTATCAGCGGGGTGGCTTATGGAGTTGGCAAAAATCTGCTTTATCATGGAATTGCTATTTATCACGCGGACATTTTTATCTTCTCCGGCAACACGATACTGCTTTAATATATTAGACAACTATATCATCACCTCCGCCTCTTGAAATGACAATATCACCCGAATCCTCAAGCTTTCTGATAACAGCAACTATCTTTTGCTGCGCCTCCTCAACATCCTTCATACGTACAGGTCCCATGAAATCCATATCCTCTTTTATCATAGCGGCAAGTCGTTTTGAAAGATTCCTAAATATGACATTTTGTACTTCCTCTGTAGAACTCTTAAGTGCAAGCTCAAGATCCGCATTCTCCACATCGCGGAGCACTCTCTGGATAGACCTGTCATCCAGGAGAAGGATATCCTCGAATACAAACATCTTCTTTCTGATTTCTTCTGCAAGCTCAGGTTCATCAACCTCAAGTGACTCCATAATACGCTTTTCTGTAGCACGGTCTACACTGTTTAATATATTGACGATAGAATCTATGCCACCGACAATTGTATAGTCCTGATTGACAAGAGATGAAAGCTTTCTCTCCAGCACTCTCTCGACCTCCTTTATGACATCAGGTGATGTTCTGTCCATCTGTGCGATACGTCTGGCAACATCAGCCTGCTCTTCCGGAGGCAAAGCACCGAGTATCATGGCAGCCTGTGAAGACGACAGATAAGAAAGAATCATGGCAATTGTCTGAGGATGCTCGTCCTGTATAAAATTAAGCAGCTGTGCAGGCTCAGTCTTTCTGACAAACTCAAATGGTCTGACCTGTAATGATGCTGTAAGCTTGGAGATAACTCCCTGAGCCTTTTCGCTGCCGAGAGCTTTTTCAAGGAGCTCCTTGGCATAGCCGATGCCACCCTCCGCAATATACTGCTGCGCGAGACACACCTGATAATATTCATCCAAAACAGATTCTTTATCCTGCGGAGAAACGCTTCTGGTGTTTGCGATTTCGAGTGTCAGACTCTCTATCTCATCTTCCTTCAAATGCTGGAAGATGGCTGAAGCCTTTTCAGGTCCAAGTGTAATTAAAAGAATAGCAGCTTTTTGTAAACCACTGTAATCATCTATCATATGTAACTACTCCCAATCCTCATTAAGCCAGTTACGCAACAGCTGCGCGGCCGCTTCGGGATTTTCATCAACAAATTTTTCTATCAGAAGACGTGTCTCCGTCTTCTCGTTATATCCAATATCCTCAAGAGGCTCATTATTCTCAGCAGTCTGTTCTAAAAGAGAATCTACAGACAGCTCCTCCTCTTTTGGCTCTTCCTCACTGCTTCTTGTGCTCTTAAATACCACAAAGCCAAGCAGTGCAAAAATAAGGACAGTGATTGCAATCTGTAAAATATCACTCAACGAACGCATGCCAGATGCCTTGTCAACAAACTCCGGCTGCTCATATACAAGGAATGAAATCTGTGTGATACCTGTTGCATTCTGCACGGAAGTTACAAGATCCTGGTCTACATCCGTCACCTTTACCGGATCTGCATGCTTTGCTTTGTACTCCTCCCAGCTTGTATCCTTGAGCTTTCCGTTCTTTTCAAGAGTGCTTTCATCATATACCTTATACCTGGTGGCAACTACGGTAATTGAAGATGAATCATACTTGATTGAGCCTCCATCGTTTTTACTTGTAGTGATTTTTTCATCATTTAAATACTTTTTGTCGTTATCTGTAATTGACGACTCTGATGGAGTGCCATCCTGTGTAGTGTATGTAGTATCATCGCTGTTTGAATCAGTTCCGGGGGCCGCAGCCTGACCATTGGTTGCATCCGACTGGTAACTCGACTCACTGTCCAAAAGGCCTGTATCGGTCTGTCCATCAGGCAGAGTGTAATTTTTCTGGGCTGTTTCAGTCTTACTGAAATCTATGTCCAGATTCATGCCAACTTCAATATTCGAGAAAATATTTGAGCTCTCTAAGGTCTTTTTGACTTCATTTTTCACCTGCTCCTCTAGCTTTTGCTTATAAGAAAGCTGTGATGTTGCAAGACCTGCCGAGGTATCTGAATCTCCGCCCGAGTAAAGTACATTGGCCTTTTTGTCGATGATAGTAATGCCCTTTGTGGTATCGTTTCCAAGAGCTGTTGCAACAAGACGTGCTATTGCGTAGGCCTGATCATCTGTAATCGAATCCTTAAGTCCAAGGGTGACAGCCGCAGTTGCCTCCTCTTTCGATTTAAGAATGGTACCATCCTTGTCAGGCATTGTGATATCAACGCTTGCTTCATTTACGTATGACTGTTTTTCCAGATGATCCTTAAGCTTATCCTCCAGATACACCTGATACTTTTTCTGCTTATCAGCCTCGGTTGTTGAGAAGCTGCCGTCTGTGACATTGTCTATCGAGTACGCCTGCGCAGGGATGCCGTTATCACCCAGTGCCATAATGGCATTTACCTCATCTGATTTATTGACAAAAAACACAAGCTTGCTGTCCACCTCATAGCTTATATTGTTATCTTCAAGTACTCCCTTTATTGTGGAAGCCTCTGATGCACTCTGTGCCTCAACCAGCTCAACCTGTGTAGGTCTTGATATGACTACGCCAAGTATTACAAGAGCCACTATAACCACAGCTGCTATGCTTATAAGCACGGAGCGCTGCTTAGTATTGAATTTTTTCCACCATGCAGTTATTTTATCTAAAATAGCCTTTAAACGTTCTGGCATTTTCTATTACTCCTTATATTGACATCTGCATAAGTTCTTTGTATGCGTCAATTATTTTATCCCTGACAGCAACAGTGTACTGCAATGCCACAGCCGCCTTTGTTTCCGCAACAAGCATATCATGTGTATTATCAGACTCGCCAAGTGCAAATCTCACTTCCTCCTGCTCAGCTGCATTCTGCAAATCATTCGTCTCACCGATGCTTCCCATGGCAGCAGAAAGTACATCAGAAAATGAATCAGTCTTGTCAGTTTTGGTAAGAGAGGTATTATTAAAAAAAGATTTAATATCTCCTGTTGAAATTCCATTAATGTTTGAAATATCCATCAAAAAACTCCTTTATATATGTATCAGCCGGCTATTTGCCTATTTGTAAGCCCTTTTGTGCCATTGACTTGCTTGCCTCAAAGGCAGTTGTATTGGCTTCATATGCACGTGTGGCATCTATCAGATTGGTCATCTCTGTAACTGTATTGACATTTGGATAAGAGACATAACCATCTGCATCAGCATCAGGATTTGATGGGTCATACTCCTTGATAAAATCAGTAGAATAATCTGATGTCACGCTGCTTACCTTTACACCGTTTCCAACAGCGGCCTTCTTTGATGAAGAGTATATCTGTGAAAAAGGTGTGACATTTTTCTCAGAAAAAGTCACAATCTTTCTACGGTACGGTGTGCCTTCCTTTGTGGACGTAGTGTTTACATTGGCAATATTCTGTGCAATGATATCTGTTCTGAAGCGTTCAGCCGTCATGCCGGATGCACTTATATTAAAAGCTTGAAATAATCCCATATCATTAAACCTCCATGATTACTACAGTACGCTCTTCATTCGTGAAAACTGCGAGCTTATGCTGCTTGTCAGTGCTTCATACTTAATCTGCTCAGACGCAAGCTCGACATTTTCAGTGTCTATATCCACGTTATTGCCATCCATCCTGTATGAATAATTGGAATGGTCTGTATATACATTGGCCGTCAGCTTTGAGGTATCAAGCTCACTTATTTTTTTATCAAGTGACTGATGCTTGCATCTGCCAAGCTCCTGTGACAGTACCCCCTCAAAATTTAAATCCTTGCGCTTGTAGCCCGGGGTATCCACATTCGATATATTGTTTGCAAGTATAGCTTCTCTTTGGTAGCTTGCATCAGCCGCTTTGGTCAATACATTGACATAGTCAAAGGCTGTTGAGTTTATCATAAATATTCCTCCAATATACTTTTTGCATATTATAAAAAATACTACATAAGTACCCTAATATATATATTATAAAGCAAAATCGACAAAATACAAGATATTTTTGTTGTTTTTTACATTATATTGTATTATTTTGTCGACAGACTCACTATATATATGCCGAAAACATAGAAAAGACCTATGTTCTTTCAAACATAAGTCCTTAAAAATATACTTAAATTTATTTACTTGTTTTTATTTTGGATTCTATCAAGCTCATCAAAGACTACATCGTTTACTACTTTGATATATGTTCCTTTCATGCCGGATGAGCGTGATTCGATAACGCCTGCACTCTCAAACTTGCGAAGGGCATTTACGATTACCGAGCGGGTAATGCCTACTCTGTCGGCTATCCTGCTGGCAACAAGTATACCCTCATTGCCGTCAAGCTCATCAAAGATGTGAAGAATAGCCTCAAGCTCAGAATAAGAAAGTGTATTGATAGCCGAACGGACAATCGCTACCTTTCTCTTTTCCTCTTCATTCTCCTCATTCACGGATCTCATCATCTCAAGCCCAACCACTGTCGTGCCATACTCTGTAAGAATGATATCGTCAATGTCATACTCTCTGTCACTTCTGTACTCAAAAAGAGTTCCAAGCCTCTCGCCGGCTATATCAATCGGTGTGATAATAGCCTTGTACATCCTTGTATCTTCACCAAAGCCAAGTGTCTCGAGGTTTACATTTTCCTTTGTTGAAAGTATGCCAAGAAGTCTTTCATTGAGCTCAGTGTCAATATAGCCTCCAACCTCATCTACTATCAGTTCATGAAGCTCATCCACGCCTTTGCAGATACTTGAGCCAAGCACCTTGCCCTTTTTGCTGATTACAAGTATGTCTGAGTCGAGCACACCGGTGAGCACCTGACATATATCATTGAACACAACCTTTGATGAATTGTTGTTGTGAAGAAGCTTATTAATCTTACGTGTCTTATCTAATAATTGTACTCCCATTAATTGTTATTCCTCTCTTTCGGGCTTTTTATCTGTTACGTAGCCGCACTGCTCATCTGCGCAGGCAATCTTATTTCCCTTTATAATCATATATCCTCCACAACGAGGGCATTTTTCTGCAACTGGTCTGCCCCAGCTCATAAAATCACACTCAGGGTTGTCAATACAGCCATAGTATTTTCTTCCCTTCCTTGTTTTCTTAAGTACAACATCCTTACCGCATTTAGGGCAATTGACGCCGATTTTTTCAAGATAAGGCATAGTGAATCTGCAGTCAGGAAATCCCGGACATGCCAAAAACTTGCCGTGAGGTCCGTATTTTATAACCAGATTGCGTCCGCACTCAGGGCAGATTTCATCTGTCACCTCATCATGTATTGTAACCTTCTCAAGCTCATTTTCAGCCTTGTCGATTGCATCTTTAAGATCAGGATAAAAATTCTCAACAACTGTCTTCCAGTTAACCTTTCCCTCGGCTACCGCATCTAAAAGCGACTCCATATTGGCTGTAAAATGCTCATCGACAATAGTTGGAAATGATTCCTTCATAATAGAATTTACCACCTCTCCTATCTCTGTCACATAGAGATTTTTACTCTCCTTAGTAATATAGCGTCTGGCAAGTATTGTAGATATTGTTGGAGAATAGGTACTCGGACGTCCTATTCCAAGCTCTTCAAGCGTCTTTACCAAAGAAGCCTCTGTGTAGTGTGCCGGGGGCTGGGTAAAATGCTGCTTAGGCAAAAGCTCCTCAACTGTAAGAAGTGATTCTTCTGTCAGAGGATTTTTAAGAACGGGCTGCTTTTCTTTCTTTGCATCGTCTGCAGCAGTATATGCAAGCTCAAAACCATCAAATAACAGTCTTGATGTAGCAAAGCTGAATACATAATCTCCGACTGAGAGCTTTACTGTAGTAGTCTCGTACTCAGATTTTGCCATACGGCTTGCAGTAAAACGCTTCCAGATAAGCTGATAAAGCCTGAACTGGTCTCTCGACAGCGACTCCTTAATCTCAGAAGGCACTCTGTTTATATCAGTTGGCCTGATTGCCTCATGGGCATCCTGGATATTTTTGCTGCTCTTCTTTGTCCCCTCACCGGTGGAGAGATATTTGTCTCCATAGCTTTTTGAAATAAAATCCTTTGCCATGGCCTCAGCCTCATCTGATACACGCACAGAATCGGTACGCAGGTATGTGATGATACCTACCGTACCCTGTCCCTTTATGTCTACTCCCTCATAGAGCTGCTGAGCTATACGCATTGTCTTTGATATCGGAAAATTCAAAGCCTTTGAAGCCTCCTGCTGCAAAGTACTGGTCGTAAAAGGAAGCGGGGCTTTATTGCTGCGCTGTCCTTTTTTGATATTTTGCACTTTGCAATCCTTTCCCTTTATTTCGTTAAGCACCTTATCCATCTCTTCCTTTGAGGAAATGGCTATCTTATTGTCGCCCCTGCCGTATAGCTTTGCAGTTATTGGCTTCTTCTCACCCTCCACATCAACCGTGGCATCAAGGCTCCAGTACTCCTCCGGGATAAATGCATTGATTTCATCCTCCCTGTCACAGATAATGCGAAGTGCAACAGACTGCACTCTTCCCGCACTAAGTCCTCTCTTAACCTTGGTCCAAAGCAGCGGACTGATTTTGTAACCTACTATACGATCCAAAACTCGTCTGGCCTGCTGTGCGTCCACAAGATCCATATCTATTTTTCTTGGATGCTTTAATGATTCCTTGACAGCATTCTTCGTGATCTCATTAAAGCTGATACGGCTGACATCCTTGCCCTCAAGTTTAAGTGCGTGAAGCAGATGCCATGAGATGGCTTCTCCCTCACGGTCGGGATCGGTTGCGAGATATATCTTATCGGCCTTCTTAGCCTCCTTGCGAAGCTTAGCGAGTATTTCACCCTTTCCGCGGATTGTGATATATTTTGGTTCAAAATCTCCGTCCACATCTATTCCAAGGCTGCTCTTTGGCAAATCCCTCACATGACCGTTTGATGCCATTACCTCATAGTTTTTTCCCAAGAATTTCTTTATAGTCTTTACTTTTGCAGGCGACTCTACGATAACCAGATATTTAGCCATTATAAACTCCTTATATAGTAATTTGGAATTGTCTCCTTAACAAATCCTTTTTGTATAAGATTTTCTAACACTTCAAATAGTTCCGATAATTCATACGGCACTTTTTGAGACAATGTCCCGATTGCGATAGGACAAAAATCGAGTAAACTATACACCAATGCTTCTTTTTTATCAAGTATATTTTTTCTGAAATCCATCTGTGTGCACTCTGTAAACCCAGTCATTGTAATGTCTGAGACAAATTCATCAATATTATAAATAATGCCTGCGCCCTGCTTTATCAGGCTGTTGCAGCCGTAGCTTAAGGTGTCGGTGATACGCCCCGGAATGACATATACGTCCTTTCCCTGCTCCATTGCAAAATCAGCCGTAATCAGTGAACCGCTTCTCTTTTTTGCCTCAACTATAACTACTATATCGGATAACCCGGAAATTATTCTGTTTCTCATCGGAAAAAACATCTTTTGCGGGTCGGTTCCCGGCATAAGCTCGCTGATTATACCTCCGGAGACCTTTATTTTATCATACAGAAAGCGGTTCTCTTTCGGATAACAGGTGTCTGCTCCGGAGCCAAGAACTGCATATGTATTTCCACCAGCCTCCAGACACCCCATATGGGCATCTCTGTCTATTCCTCTTGCCATGCCGCTGATTATCTGTATTCCCTGCCTTGAAAGTGCTGCTGCCAGTACCTTTGCCACCTCGCAGCCATATGCGCTTCTGCCCCGTGCTCCTACTATAGCGACACTTTTTCTTGTTTTGTCGGGAAGAGCGCCTATGTAAAAAAGACTATACGGCGGATTATGTATATTTCTAAGCTTGTCCGGATAAGCCTCATCCTCCATTGTTACAAAGCCGATATCCTTCTGCTGAAATAATATCCACTCCTTCTCTACATCATAGGAAGCTCTTGATTCAAGGATTATTTTTCTGTCTTCATCTGCGAAAAACAAAATATCAGAAAGCTCATCCTTTGGCATAAAAAACAGCTTTTCTGCCGTTATACTGCAATCATGCAGAAGCTTTTTCTTCGCATTGCTTATATCTGTAAGGCTTGTAAGCCAGTATTTGAACTTCATGATACAGCACCTCCCCAGAACTTCTCATTGATGCTTCTGTAGCATATAGCTTCGTTGAGATGCTTTGTCTTTATGTTTTCACAGCCGTCCAGATCAGCTATTGTACGCGCAACCTTAAGTATCTTGTGGTATGTGCGTGCCGTCAGTCCAAGCTTGTCAAACATATTTTCCATGTAGCGTTTCTCTCGACTGCCGAGGAAACAGTATTTTTCCAGCTTGTCAGTTGATATTTTTGAATTATAAGAAAAGCTCTCATCTTTAAACCTTTCTTTTTGAAGCTCATGGCAGTGCATAACACGCTTTCTTATGTCCGCAGATGATTCATTGGATGTAGTACTGTTTATATCCTCAAAGCTAAGCGGTGACGCCTCCACACATATGTCAATTCTGTCTATTATAGGCTGTGAGACCTTATCAAAATATCTGCGCAGAGTCGGCTCTGAGCAGCGGCACCTTTGCATATCAGGATAATAGCCGCAGCCGCATGGGTTCATCGCACCAAAAAGCAGAAAATTAGCCGGATAAGTCACGTTTCTGCCGGCTCTTGAAAGCCTGATGCAGTGCTCCTCAAGTGGAGCCCTGAGCAAGTCTAACAGGCCGCCCTTAAACTCAGCGAGCTCATCCAGAAACAAAACGCCATTGTGTGCAAGCGATATCTCGCCCGGATTAATTCTCGTTCCTCCGCCGATTAATGCGGCCTGGGTGACAGAATAGTGGGGATTTCTGAATGGCCTGTTGTCTCTTAAGGAGCTGTCATTGTCCAAAAGACCGCAGATGCTGTATATTTTTGACAGCTCAAGTTTCTCATTTTCACTAAGAGGAGGCAGAATGGACGGCATACGCTCTGCTATCATTGTCTTGCCTGCACCGGGAGGTCCGACAAGCAGTATATTGTGCATACCACCCGCAGCCACCTCACATGCTCTTTTAATAAATTTCTGTCCGTTAACATCACAAAAATCGGCGTATCTTTCATCCATTTGCAGCTCATGTGCCATGCCGGTTTTCTGACACGTAAATGCTGTCTCATCAAACTGTGCAATTACATCATTTAAATGGCTTATCCCAAATATTTTTGCACCGCAGACGAGTCTGCCTTCATTTTCATTCTGCTTTGGAATAATAAACTTTCCAATGCCTTTGTTGTACTCATCAAATACAATCGGCAGAATACCGCTGACCGGCAAAATTTCACCGTTTAGATTTAGCTCGCCTGCCAGTGTGCAGTCCTTTATGCTATCAGCGTCAATCACCCCCATAGCTGTTAAAATAGCAACAGCTATAGGCAGATCAAAGCCTGTTCCGGTCTTTTTAATATTTGCAGGCGATAGATTTACTGTGATACGCTTGGCAGGCAAAACAATGCCAACGCTGTGCAGAGCTGTTTTAACACGCTCCTTTGCTTCTCTCACCTCTGAGGTAAGATTTCCAACCATATCAAAAACAGGCATACCGGTTGAAATATCAACCTCCACCTGTACCGGAATCGCACTGATTCCGTCCAAAACAGCCGTTCTGACTGTACTGTACATATATACTCCTATTCCAATTGGGGTAAATGCATAGACAAATGCACAAAAGACATGGCTCTATGATAACATATTTTTGCCTTTTGTAAACACCTATTCAAGCAGTTTTCGTAATTTTTTCAAACCGGCCTTTTCAATTCTTGAAACATATGACCTCGAAATGCTGAGCGTTTTAGCAATCTGTCTCTGTGTCAGCTCTTTTTCACCGTCAAGGCCAAAACGTTTCGTAATAATATAATATTCTCTGTCCGATAAAACGCTTCTCATATTTTGCTTTAAAATCTTAAGTGACTCAGATACCTCTATATCCGATACCACATCAGATTGTCCATTCTCAATCACATCCACCAGATGAATCTGGTTTCCCTCCTTGTCAGTGCCTATAGGTTCAAATATGGACACATCACCCCGGCTCTTTTTACGGCTTCTAAAATGCATCAGAATCTCATTTTCGATGCATCTGATTGCAAAGGTCGCAAAACGATTTCCGTAATCAGCTTTGAATGATGACACTGCTTTTATAAGTCCTATAGTGCCTATGGATATGAGCTCCTCCATCTCATCCTCGCTTACTGCATATTTTTTTGTAACATGTGCCACAAGGCGCATATTGTGTAATATAAGCTCATCCTTAGCTTCTTTATCATTTTGAGCCACTTTTTTCAGACATTCCGTCTCACGTTCTAAACTAAGAGGTGATAAAAATGTATTCACATAGCACCCTGTCATTATTTGCTTATAATATATTATGTTCAAATCTGTATTTTGTGATATAATCTTTGCCATGAATAGAAAAATAGACTACAAAATCAATGAAAATGATACAGGAAAAACAGTAGAAGGCTTTTTGAAGGAGCATGGCTACACACATCAGGTGCTTGTCAGGCTGAAGCAGACAGACCATGGCATACTAAGAAACGGTATATGGGCCTATACAAATGAAAGGCTGTGTAAGGATGATTTAATCACAGTCCAAATTATAGAAAACGAGTGCTCGGATAATATAGCACCTGTAAATCTGCCTCTTGATATAGCATACGAGGACGATGATATCATCGTAATAAACAAGCCGTTTGATATGCCTGCCCATCCCTCCGCCGGAAACCATGACAACACGCTTGCAAATGCACTCATGTACTACTATGGCAGTCAGAACAAGCCGTTTGTATACAGATGCATAAACAGGCTGGACAGAGATACCACAGGGCTTACAATTGTCGCAAAGCATGCACTTGCAGGCGGGATACTTGGCAACGCTGTCGCAAAGCGTGCCATACACCGGACATACTATGCCGTCTGCAGTGGGTGTACACCTGCATGTATGCGCATCAGTGCTCCGATTGCAAGAAAGGATGCTTCCACCATAGAGCGGTGTGTTGATTTCAAACGCGGTGAATATGCCGTAACCGACTTTATCAGAATCAAATATAACCCGGATAATAATTTATCGCTTGTCAAGCTAAGACTTCTTACCGGACGCACTCACCAGATACGCGTCCATATGAAGTATATCGGTTTTCCACTGATAGGTGACTTTTTATATAATCCGGACTATACATATATATCCAGACAGGCACTGCACTCAGGCCGTCTTGTGTTTACACATCCTGTCACAGGACAAAAAATGAACCTCATATCTGATATTCCATCAGACATGAAGTCCCTGTTCTAGTTGGTTTATTTTATCCTTTTCGTATGGGATATGCCCTTTTAAAACCTCTTTTTTTATGTAGCTGTAAGTATATTCTTCTCCCTTTACAGAGAGCATGACAAGCAGATACTCAAGCATTGCTTTTGTATCGGGATGAATCATGTAGTGATCCACGCTTTTTTCAAAGTATTCCAGTGCACTTTTGTCGGTGTACTTTTCTTTCTGATAGTTTTTTGAGGCACTTACACGGTCTATAAACATCTCGCAGACGTACCTTATGGGCATTTTCATGCCCTCCATTTTTGTATGTGCTTTATCGTCCCCCGGCTTTGAAACAGCATAGTCAATCCAGTACTCCAGGTGATGCTTATTGCGTCCCTTGTGATGAAGCCACGCAGATGAATAGCCCCTGTCAGCTCTCTCCGCATTATTCGGGCTCATATACCCCTTGTAATACCTGCAGCCGACGAAAAACTCAGTCGGTGAATATTTTGACATATCATGAAGAAGTCCCTGTTTATAAAGCCCTATCCTAAAGCACCCCTGCATGACTAAAATCTTGTGATGTGTAATTGTTATAAAATGTCTTATTGCTTTCATATGTCTATCTGCCTATGAGGATGTATACCGACTGCGGTGAGACATCTGCATACTGCTGGTTTTCACACAGCACCGGAGTGTCATAAAACGGTTCTTTGAGCGTAGAATCGCAGACTGCATACCATTTCATTCCTTTCTTTAGCTTAGGAAGAGCTAACTTCTCCCTGGATGAATAAAAATTGTAAGCTACGTATACATAGTCTTTGTTCACTTCATTGTAATCCCCACAGTACATCACACCTACACATAGCTTTGTGGCATCACACTCGCCTATCCAGGCATTCTTGCAGTGGTAGGACAAATCAGGATACCCAACAGCCTTGTAATCGCATAATTTAAACGGCTTTGGACAGGAAATAACAGGATGCTCATCCCTGAATTTGATAAGTCTGGTTAAGAACCTGATGTTTTCCCTTCTGCTCTGCTCATTTGACCAGTTCACCCAGCCTGTAGGGTTGTCCTGACAGTAAGCATTGTTGTTGCCATCCTGTGAATTACAGATCTCATCACCTGCCATAATCATAGGCACTCCCTGTGCCAAAAACAAAAGAAGCATGGCATCCTTCCACTTAAGTTTTCTTATCTCACGGATAAACCTCTTTCGCGAAGGACCCTCACAACCGTAATTATTGCTGAAATTCCATGAAGGACCATCAGCATTTTTCTCACCATTGGCCTCATTGTGGCGGTCATTGTACATGAATAAATCGCTCAGGGTAAAGCCGTTATTGCTTGATATATAGTTTATAAATCCGACATTCTCCCCCTGCTTTTTCTGCTGGTTTAAAAGCTCATACATATTGCAGTTGATATGGTTTAACATCATACGCGCCGCAAACTGGTACTCCTCCTTGTCAATATAGAGATTTTCATATGTCCTGTTTTGCGGTACAACTGACATATCAAAGCCGTCATAGAGTATCTTTGTCCGGCTAAGGAGAGCATCCTGCACAATCGCAGTAACAGGCAGCCTGTCCCCAAGCAGCTTAAAACCATCTACATGAAAGCTCATGACCCAGTATCTGAGCGCATCGAGTATCAGATTGTGGTCAGTTCTGTCCGGAAAATACATCTCTACGATACATTCCATGCCATTTTTGTGCAGCCTTTCAACGAGACGTCTAAGTTCATTGGAGGCATCTGAAGCGTCACTGGCATATGATGCTTTTACGGCAAAGTAATTGCCGGAGGTATAGCCCCAGAAATTGACCTTGTCATTTTGCTTGTCGGTGTGCACACTTTGCTCATCCTTTAAACAATACTTCGGCTTTGCATATTCCGGAATATCGTGCTTTACAGGGATTGTCATTTCTTCAAACTCGTATACAGGCATGAGAAGAATTGAAGTAAAGCCTAATTTCTTGATGTAATTTATTCTGTCAGATACAGCCTCAAAGGTGCCCTTATGCTTTTTGTCCCCTGAAACATCCATGGAAAAGCCTCTAACATGCAGCTTATACAGCTTCATCCGGTCCCTGGTTATCTCAGGAAAGCTGTCATATTTCCAGTCAAAATCACTACTGTCTATCCCGCAGGCTATTTCGTAGTCATTGTCACTTCTTGTTTTATCATTCCATTTTTCTCTGCCGAAAATTCTTGTGGCATAGGGATCTATGCATCTTTTTCCATTAATTCTAAAATAATATGCATACTCATTCCCGCAAAAGCCATGAAGTCTCACAGAGTAAAGTGAGCCTGTCGAATACTCGGCAGGTATATCAATCACACAGGCGGTATTTCCCGATTTATCAAGTAAAACAATGCTGCATTCATCCTCTTTTTCTGCTGCAAAGGTGAATACCGCACTATTCCCCTCAATATAAGCACCTGTTTTTAAAAAGTTTCCCTTTGTCAATCGAAATTTCATGCAACACCATCCAATCAATAATTCTAGTATTTATTTATTATACTAGTTTTGACTTTTTTTGTATAGAATAATTTGATATAATATAATAGTTACTTTAGATTACTATAAAGAAAGAGGTACAATATGGCAGAAAAAGCAACACCTGTTACACCTGATGAGGCAGACGATATCCGCGTAACACTTGATCTGGACAACGGAAGTGTCGAATGCAAGATTATCACCATTTTTGATGCAGATCACAAGGATTATATAGCTCTTCTACCGTTAGACAAAAATGGCAACGAGAATGAGAATGGCGAAGTGTATCTGTATCGCTATTTCGAGGACGAGGAAGGTCTTCCGAGAATAGAAAACATCGAATCCGACGACGAGTACGAGGCTGCTGCCGACAGATTCGATGAGCTTTTGGATGACGAAATGTTTGATGATATTTAATCATCTCTACTATTATTTTGTCTAGGTTCTTTACTTTCACGGACAAACCTGGAGGCTTGGGCTGATTTATCGTTTACCGACTTGACCGAGTAAACAGACAAGCTTGTCTTGGCACGGGTCATGCCGACATAAAACAGCCTTCGCTCCTCCTCTATGTCCTTTTCAAGCACAGCCTTTTTATACGGCATTATCCCTTCATTTGCATCAATTATATACACGTTTTCAAATTCAAGCCCCTTTGAGCTGTGAAGGGTTGCAAGTGTCACGGCATTAGGGTCACTTTCTTTCGATAAAGCCATAAGCTTCATCTGCTTTGTATATTCCCTTATATGCTCATACCACTCTTCATATGTAGCAAAGCCCTTGGCTCCTGACTGGATTTCATCCAGTATATCAAACAAATCCTCTTTATTTATATTCCTATATTCGGCATATTCAGCTAAAAAGTCGTCATAGCCAATACCTCTTCTGATATAGTTTATGCTGGCATATGGATTCATCCGGCTTATAAGCTTCATGTCATACTCAAGCTTTTCTATCCGCTCAGCTATCCACGGCTTCTCATCAAACAGCTTAATCCACTCATCAAATGCCACAGTTGCATCACACAGGCTGTCTCTTGACAGATACCGCTTTGGTCTGTTCATAATCTGCAAAAAATCAGCTCTGTCTCTGCTGCCTCCTGCAATTCTTTGGTATGTAAACAAGTCTCTTGCAATCCAGTGCTCATATATATTAGGTATATTATCCTTGGTTTTGAATGGGATATTATAGCTCATAAGCTGCTCTATAAGCTGTCTTGGCTGGGTATTTGTCCTGAAAAGCACCGCAAAGTCGCTGAATACAGCTCCCGCCTTTATCTTTTTATCTATATCGCGTATAAGAAAGATATTTTCGTCTCTTCTGTTTTCAAAATCAGCAAACGTAACAGGCGCCTTTGACTTGCTTGCCGCAATGATTTTTTTATCAAATCTCTCCCTGTTGTGCGAGATGAGATTCAACGAGGCCTCCACTATATATCTGCCACATCTGTAATTAGTATCTAAAAGGATTCTTTTTGCATTCGGATAGTCCTTCTCAAACCCAAGCATTATCTCAGGCTTTGACCCTCTGAAGCGGTATATTGACTGGTCATCATCTCCTACAATAAACAGATTATTCTGTGGAGCGGCAAGCATTTTTATAATCTCATACTGCAGGCGGTTAATATCCTGAAACTCATCAATCAGTATGTATTTATACTTGTTCTGCCACAATGCCAGTATATCAGGTCTTTCCTTAAACAGCTCATAAGTATACGAGAGCATATCATCAAAATCAATAAGCCTGTTTTCCTTAAGCCTTGTCTCATATTTTATATATATATCCCTGAATATTTCCTCACCACACACTCCCGAGTAGAAATTTTCTATATCAATACGGCTGTTTTTAATCAGACTGATTTCAGCAAGTAAATTGCCTATAAACTCATTCTCATCCTTGTATTCAAGGCGGTAGTAGGATAAAATTTCCCTGATAAAGCCGTATCTCACAGACTCATCAGCAATATTGGCACTTGTAAAGCGATATGCATATTTGAGTATCGTAAAAAAGACAGCATGAAAAGTACCAAAAGATACATTCACCCTCTCGTCTTTCATCAGTGAATTAAAACGCTCCTTCATCTCATTTGCAGCAGCCTTGGTAAAGGTGATAACTAAAATTTCAGAAGGCTTCACATGATGCTTTGTTATTAAGTTTTTAGTCCTGTGTGTGATAACTGCGGTCTTACCGGAACCCGGTCCCGCTAAAACAAGCATAGCGCCATCCTTGTGTTCGATGGCGCCAAGCTGGGCTTTGTTAAAATTCATAAAATACCCTTTGTTAATAGATTAGTTATTAGAAAGCTTTTCTATACCATTCTTTATTCTGGCTATAGACTCCTCTTTGCCAAACACCTCCATAAGCTCTGTAGCTCCGCCCGGTGTCATCTGCTTGCCTGAAACAGCGGTACGGATTGGCCACATAACATAGCCTATCTTATAGCCCTTTTCTGTAGCATATGCCTTAAGCGTCTCAAAAAGTGCATCATTTGAGAAATCATCACAGCTTTCAAGAATAGGAACCACATCGTTTAATACCTCAAGTGATGTCTCTGGGTTTGTCTTCATCTTCTTGTGAGTATACATTGCAATATCATAATCCGGAAGCTCTTCAAAGAAATCAATATGTTCCTTGATGTCAGGGAATATCTCAATACGTGTCTGAACCATTTTTGCTATCTTCTTAAGGTCATAATCCTTTGTGACAACCTCCTTAATGTATGGCAGTGCCATCTCATAGAACTTGTCAAAATCAAGCTTCTTTATATACTCTCCGTTCATCCATTTAAGCTTTGTGAAGTCAAATACAGCAGGTGATTTACTCATATGATGATAATCAAACTTCTCAACAAGCTCAGGAAGTGACATAATCTCCTGATTGTCTGAAGGACTCCAGCCAAGAAGCGCTACAAAGTTTACAATAGCCTCTGTAAGGAATCCCTGATCCAGTAAATCTTCAAAGGATGAGTGACCGCATCTCTTTGAAAGCTTATGATGCTCCTCATCTGTGATAAGCGGACAGTGTACATATACAGGTACATCCCATCCAAATGCCTCATAAAGTCTGTTATACTTAGGGGATGATGAAAGATACTCGTTTCCTCTGACTACATGTGTGATGCCCATCAGGTGATCATCTACTACGTTTGCGAAATTGTATGTAGGATATCCGTCAGATTTGATAAGAATCATATCATCAAGCTCTGCATTATCTACTGTGATATCTCCGTAAATCTCATCCTCAAATGTGGTTGTGCCCTCTGTAGGGTTGTTCTGTCTGATAACATATGGCTTGCCGGCCGCGAGATTTGCCTCAATCTCCTCCTTTGACAGGTGTAAGCAGTGCTTGTCATATATAGAGATTTCCTTGCCTGCAACAGTTGTCTTAAGACTGTCAAGACGCTCCTTGTCACAGAAGCAGTAATATGCCTCTCCCTTGTCAATAAGTTCCTTTGCATACTTCATGTAGATACCCTGTGCCACACGCTCACTCTGCACATATGGACCGCATCCGCCATCCTTGTCAGGTCCCTCATCATGGACAAGTCCTGTCTCTTCGAGTGTCCTGTTTATAATATCAACAGCACCCTCCACCTGGCGTACCTGATCTGTATCCTCTATACGGAGAATGAAATCACCGCCCTCATGCTTTGCAATCAGGTAAGCATACAGTGCTGTTCTTAAATTTCCTACATGCATTCTTCCTGTCGGGCTTGGTGCAAATCTTGTTCTAATCTTACTCATTTTAAAATGTGCTCCTCTATATTAATATTTTTTAGTCATTTTTCAATTTGAAATTATATAACAATATGGAAATTTTATCAATCCTCAGATTGAACTTCCATATCAAGCTCTGCAATTTTATTTAAAATTCTGTTTACCTCGTGGATTCTGTCACCAAGCTCGTTCCTGTGTGATAAAATCTCGCGCCTTAGCCTGGTTATAGTCTCCACATTTAAGGACATCCTGCCCCTTAATTTTTGTCTCCTGACTATAAGTTCATGCTTCTGCTCAACCATCTCCTTATGATCCACAATAGCGTTTGTGTAGTTGAGCCATACTCTGGCATCGTAGAAGTCATTTTTACTAAGCACCGAAACAAGCTTTTTGCTGTTGTATTCCAGATCCTCGTTTGTCCTTCTGAAGCGCTCCTTGTCTTTTACAGCAAGAAGATACTGCTCATAGTTGTATACAAATTCCTTTGAATTCTTCACATGATACTTCTCGTATGTGTAATCAACAGCATTTTTTATACTCACATACTTGATCTTTACTCTGTTTTCAAGAGCTACTGCTTTATTTTTGGATGCTGCAGCGCTTTTTACTTCATCTGAATAGCTTTGATATGTCAAAAGCACAAACGAGCCTGCAACCGCTGAAAGAAGTGCCCCGATAAGCATAAAGATAGTGGTATCAGCTCCATATACAATCTGCATCAGCGTGCATACAGCTACCACTACAGCAAAAAATACCACTAAAAGCACTGCGTACACTCTAAATGTCCGCTGTCTGCTTTTGGCATATTCACCATCTATATCGAACTGCACTTTTTCTCCCTCGAGATACCTCAGGTCTTTATTTATTACATCCAGACTGCTTTCGTTTTTTTCAAGACGCTTTATTGCCCGCGGGATCTCATCCTCCAGCTGCTGCATCTGCGCATACTGGCTGTCTGATATGCGGTTTTTGGTCTTTAAAAAATCACTTCTGGTCTTTTCGAGTGTCAATATGTTTGCAGCCGCATCATTCATGGTCTTTTTATCTGTTTCTGACATATTTTCCATCCTTTCTATGTCAGTCAGATAATTTGTGACAAGCGCATACTCTGTTCTGTTATCCTCGAGTTCTCTGGCGGCATCAACCATCTGTTCACATATTTCAACTACATTAAACCCTTTAGTACTCTCATCCGGTATACTCTCAATATGTAATTGTGTATCATCGATCTTTTTTTTGCGTTTAAATAACATGCGCCCTGTAATCCTCTTTGTATTTCAAAATTGTTTCTTTTTTTCTGCCCTCATCGCAACCATCTGAAGCTTCTGCATATACGCCCTTTAATACGCTGTCCAGATTATTTATTTCCTGCTCTGAAACACTATATTCCCTGACAATACGGGCATATCCTATGTCGTTATTATCAAGCTTATAGGCATATAGACAAGACCACAGTGATTTTCTGTCCCCATTTTGCCTGAAAGCCTCAAGATATAAATCCGCTGCTATATCAAACAAAAACAGCTGCACATAGGCTGTAGCAAGATTGTGATATATGTTTCCGTACAATACACGCTCAGTATGCTTTGCATCCTCACATGACAGCAGCTTTTTGTATTCAAAAATTGCTGCAGTGTACTTTTTCTTCTCCATCAGTCTGTCTGCCCTGATTTTCAAGCACTCAAACTCGCTCTTTTCCTCAAGCTCCTTAAGTGCATCATGTGTGTTCTTAAGCTCCTCCTTAGTGCAGTAGCCGCTGTACTCAAGCAGTTTAGTCACAAAAGCAGACAGTCTGCCGTTTGTGGATATAATGGTTCTAAGATGCATGGCAAGCTTTGGCAGATGTGCATGGTTTTCAATCCAGGTGCACAGCTCAAGACTCATGAAGTCATCATCCAAAAGATATGTATTGTTGATTATATAATAATTAAGCTCCTCTATCGAGTAAACATTTATAGACACACCCTCTATGTAATAGGGCATGGCTGCTATAGCTTCATTACACAGTAATAATTCTCCCATATGCCCTCCTACATAGTCATCTCATAGTGCCAGACTTTGCCCGAGCTCATAAATATTTCGCCAAAGCCTAAATCCTTAATCTCTATATCTATCCTGTCATCAGATACAGGTGTCGCCGTGATTCTGATTCGTGTAGCCCTATCCGGCCTTGGCGGCATATCCGTAAGTCTTAGTGTCTCAATCTTTGCCTCCCTGCTTTTAGGAAGCTGCTTCCAGAAATCCACCTCATAAGAGCCTGAAATTATAACCTCACACTGCCCCTTGGATTCAAACCAGTTGCTTCCGGCACTGATAAGATTATAAAACGACAGTTCTCCCTTATCATGTACCTTAAGGCTCAGATTGAACTTCATCTCATTCTCGCCCATATATACAAAAGGCCATTCTGCTTCCTTATCCCTCGTGGCTGCCGCATAACATGCTCCCTTAGTAAAGAGGTTATTGCCCATGAACACTCGTCTGCCCTTGCACAAAAGTGCAACAGACTGCTTCATCCAGCCCTCAGCAAACGTATCTCCCACGAGAAAGACCGTTGAGATAATCTGATTCTTAAAGCTCTCATTTATTATATCCAAAAAGCTTTTATCCTTATCATTTTTATCCAGAGTATAGCTTATGCTTTCATCTATAGATACAACCTGTGGCGTTGTGCGAAGATCCCTCTTTAGGGAATAAAAAAATATACTCTCCTTTTTCTGCACAAACATCACCACATCATGAAGCCACAGTGACTTGTCCTGGTTCAGTGCAAAATAATAAAAGCTCTCCTTTCGGTCTATAACCGTAAGCTGTCTGGAATTTATGCCAAGCCTGACCACCATGCCATAAAACATGCTCACGTTCTCCTTTGTCAGCCTGTCAACACATATAACAAGCCTGTCAAAGGATGAAGGATTACCAAGCTTGGATGGCAGTTCCATAACCTTTTTAAGAAACAAGGCCAAAAGCTCCTCTGCCATAAATGAATCATCATCAATGACTATTTTTTCACTATTCAGTGCTCTCTTAAGCAGCTGGTCAATACACACCATCTCACCGCTTTTAGAGAGTCTTCTTGCCTCATCTCCATAATACCATTTGCCAATGCTCTTACGGCGTGCAAGTACAAGAGGAATCTGAAACTCCTCACTGCCCGCAACAGTGCTGACAGTCTCCGGCTCTTTCATATTCTGTTGAAAATAACTAACCATAGCATAGCTGTCATTTAAGTCTATGCCTATATAGTATGAATTGCCATTATGTCCCATTATAAATCCTCTTAAATCAGCTTAAACAGCTGCTTAGTCGCAGCATCCAGCCTTTTATATTCGTCTATATTGCTCTTTAAGGTTGTCTCATCAGACAGTGTATCTGAAATTATCATCTCATTAATCAGATTATAGCGGCTGTGATCATTGTCACCCGGTATATTGTTGCATGTAAGACGATTGCTCTCCTTCACCTCTATGCTGTTGTCATGCTCCTCAGTAATATAATACCTGATCAGCTCACCGAAAAATATGACAAATGTCTTTACGTATATGCCGTCGTACATCTCAACCATATCCTCTGAATTAAACTCTTCGCCATCCTCGTCTCGGCTGTAATGCAGCACAACATGAGTCCCCGGAGTACTCTCATACTGTAAAAATGCCTTGTCATAGAGGAAATACTTCTCCAGCAGTCTGTAATCAAGCCTCGCAAAAAAATCAAAATACATATTGTTATATATATAATATTTAAGCAATGTATCTTCAATCTCAAGCTCAGCCTGAGTGATATCTGTTTTCTCAGCAAAATGCTTCAACAGGGCTAACTGGCAGGCATCATTTAATGTTCTGTTTCCAATAAATCGCTTTTCGATAATATCAAAAATAAAATCAGCCTTGCACCCGCCACTATGCAGATATCCATGTGCCACAAGAGATATATAAGCTAAAATCAGTTTTTCATTTCCGGCTCTTTTATAGTATTCCATAAAGATATCCGATATCTTTTCAGGCTCAATCTGCGTATAAATACCCTGTTCGAGAATACGCTCATCAAGCTTCATGGAAGATATTGAAAACTTATCAGCGGCATGCCACAGATTAATCAGCTCGTCTGTAGGCCCGGTATAGTTTTCACACAGGTATTTAAGCACCAGGTCACTGTATTTGCCTGTTTTAAAGGCAGATATGGCAAGCTGCACCATAAAATCATCATCTACATGCTGCACCTTAAGCGCATTCTCACACAAAACCACCTTTGATGCGGCAGCAAGCATGTCTATTCCATACTCCATGGCCATATCATACGCCTTTTCATAGAGGCGGTTTGATACAAGCATGTCAATAAGATATTTTCTTGCATCCTTTTGCAGGGTATCAAAATTAATGCTTTGCAAAAACGGCCTGACGTAATCCTCATAATCGTGAAGCTGACAATATTTTAAAATTCTGTATCCCATAACAGCTTTGTAGGAATCAGAAAAGGATTCACTATAAAATACAGGTTTAAACAGCTTCAAATCATCCTTTATAAAATCAGAATAATCCTTTACATGCTTAAAATGTGACACTATATACTGTGGTCTGTCAGGCGAGAGGCTTATACACCTGTCAAGGTATTTCTCGGCATCCATCAGCCTCTGCAGGCTGTATGAGATGCTTTTAACATATCTATAGCCTCTTGAGTCCTCAAAAAGTATAACATAGTCGTTTGAAAACAGTTCAAAATATGCACACTGGTCTGTAACCGGAACTATCTGAGGCTCCTTCATTTCATTCTGATATATGATAGCTCTCACTATGCGCTTATCAAATACAATAAGCTTGTGGGTATATATAATATCTGAAAAAGCTGCCGACAGCTCTTCATTGATAAATCCCAACTCAAGCATATCCTCGTATAAAACAGCCAGATTGTCATCAATGTGCCTTAGCTGTGCCTGGTCCATGGCAAACCTGCCCATAGCTTTCCTGTACTTGTGGTAGACCTCAGGCTCTGTTTCCTTGGCAGCAATTATATTGTTGTAAAGCACTGCAAGCTTTCGGTATGGCAGCTTATTATCAAAGCTGAAATACATCTGGATAATCTTTGGCACATGGGAAATCTGCCTGTCATCCATCGTAAGGAGATACGACTCATACAAGCCTGTCAGACGCAGCTTATTCTCGATACCCAGCTCAAACCATTTATGAAAACAGGTATCATTTTTGTGTCCCTTAATCAGGTAGCTGCATATGATGCCGACATACTCTGCCTCCGGACATATCTCATAGGCTGCTGTAAGAAGCTCATATACTCTGTTATCAAACCCGCCTGCCAGATCAACCGCCTCAAAAATTGCTCCGGCAAGCTCCTTTGTCAGAGCCTTTTCCTTTACGGCCCAGCTTAGGATGCGAAGCTCAAATACCGACAGCTCCTTTATTAGATAAGGATCCTGTGATATGAGATAATAAGCTTCAATATACAAATACGGAGACGAACAACCTCGCAGTACCCAGTATTTTATATCTTTAAGCTTACCGGCACTGTCATCAAAATACTGATCCCTCAAAAATAAAAGTACCCAGAACAAAAGCACAGAGTCAGGATTTTCATAAAAAATCAGCTCCACTTCGTGTGTCATATTGTCAACGTATGAAGGCTCTCTCTCTAACAGCGTCATCAGATACAGATAATAGCCCCAGATTGGAGCTTTCTTATCAGGATTACTGTGCTTGAAATCATCAAGAATCCACTTAGCTTCCTGCCTTTGCCTGTTGATAATAAATGCCTGAGCCTTCATCAGCTCATACATATGCTCATCCGGCACGAGTGCATGCAGGTGGTTTAATATGCTTATAGTCTCGTTTGCCCATACCCCGGTCACTATCCGCTTCAGCCTGAAACTGGTATAAAGCTCCATGATTCCGACCATGCATTCCTTTATGTCCTTTGTCACAGCTATATCACTTATGCTGCCATCATCATCTCTTACACCGGCCGTGATATCTATTGTAAAGCTCTGATATACACCATCAATATATATACGGCCAAAATTACGTCCGGCATGCATTGCAGATGCATCGATGATATACTCATACAGATAGGTTTTACCTATAAAATCATCAAGCGTTAAAACAGGCTTAGACAGCTTTATGAATTCACAATCCGTGCGCAGGCGTATCTCGGTATATCCCCAGTTATCCTTTGTTATGGTAAAGCATCCACGCTGTGACTCTTTAGAAGCCATAAAAATCTCCTCTGACTTGTCTACACTAATGGAAACAGGCTGTTTTTTGTTTACGCCAATCAGAAACTCCTCCATATTCTGACCGGATGGTCTGGCGCAGGCAAAGCCCTCATAGGTCAGCCTCTCATATACATTGTCATAAGGAATTGTATTTAAGAAATTGCGATTATAAAACAGATGATAAGCCTCATCCCAATTAGATGCCGCAAGCCTTGTAAAATCATCAAGGCTCTTTACAGCTCCGGTGGATGCTTCCGCATAAAGCCTTGTGATTCTTGCACAAAAAGAAAGACTGTACTCTATCTGATTGCATACAATCACAAATTTGCCCTCGCAGGCATCGCCCTCCGTAAGGCCCTTACTGTTAAATTGATAACGAATCCTGACTTTCTCGCCCTCGAAGTGCGGATTCAGACACTCCATCCTAGGATTAGTCGAATAAACTATGCCACAGATTTTTATCTGATTCGTACTTTCTATTACAAAGCTTCCCGCTTCGCTTCTTCCCTCAATGACCGAAAGGTCTATTGTCTCCTCTGAAAACGCCAAAATCGGTTTCGTGCCATTAAATCTGCCGGCAGCTATCTGCCCTATACGTGCTCGCACAATTGTTACCCCGTTTACGTTAAATGTTGATTTTTTATACACTTATTATATAATGTAAATTATATACGATTTGCAATGCTGTTGCAATGCAAATAGAAAGGAAATTACAGCTAATGATAGAACAAAAGGAACATTTTCACGGCAGTGACCTTGAAAAAATAGAAAAAATATACGGTATAAAGAAAGAAAATATTGTGAGCTTTGCGGCAAATGTCAACCCACTCGGTGAATCCGGTAAACTAAGGACTGCACTGTCTGAGCGCATTGATGCAATCACAAAATACCCTGACAGGGAGTATACTTCTCTCAGAAAGGCTATCGGCAGCTACTGCAAGTGCGATTACAATCACATAACAGTCGGGAACGGATGCACGGAGCTCATCTCACTTTTCATTCAGATTACAGCTCCCAAAAAGACACTTCTGTTAGGCCCGACTTACTCTGAGTACGAGCGTGATTTAAGGATAAACGGCAGTGATATCTCATACTATTTTCTTAATGAAAAGGATGATTTTAAGATTAATTCGGATGAATTCATCTCTGCGATCACAGCTGATACCGACCTTGTCATCATCTGTAATCCCAACAATCCAACCGGCAGTCTTATCGCACCGGATAAGCTCAAAACAATTTTAACCCACTGTAAAGAGACAAATACTTATGTGATGATAGACGAGACATATATAGAGTTTGTGCCGGATGTTGATGAGCTTTCAGCAATACCTCTGACTGAGTTGTTTGACAATGTGATTATATTACGCGGCACATCCAAGTTTTTTGCCACTCCGGGACTTCGTCTGGGCTATGCCATCACATCAAATTCACAAATTCTTACAGACATAAACACAAACAAAAATCCGTGGATGATTAACTCTCTCGCCGTTGTTGCAGGCGAAACCATGTTTTTGGATGAAGAATATATCGATAAAACAAGAAGCTTGATACTTTCGGAGAAAACCAGATGCAGGCAATTGATTGAAGAATCACACAAATTCAAGCTTTATCCATCCTACAGCAACTTCTATCTGCTTAAGATACTTGATGAAGGCGTGGATGCACATATGCTATTTGAGCGTGCCATAAGGCAGGGCATGATGATAAGGGACTGCTCTACCTTCCCCGGACTTGAGGAGCGGTTCATACGATTTTGTATAATGAAGCCAGAGGATAACACAAGGCTTATTAATTGTCTTACACAATGATGCTGAATGCCTTTATATAAACATAACATATAACCAAAAAGCCTCCGGAAGGATTTAATCCAGCCGGAGGCTTTTTTTATAAAGTAAAACATAGAATATGCTTTAAGCTCTATATTATTTTGCAGATAAGAACTCGTCAATACCCTTTGCTGCTGCTTTTCCTGCACCCATGGCAAGAATAACCGTTGCAGCACCTGTTACGGCATCTCCGCCTGCAAATACACCCTCTTTTGAGGTTGCACCTGTATCCTCAGTTGCTACGATACATTTTCTCTTATTTGTATCGAGACCTATTGTTGTAGAGGAAATAAGTGGATTTGGCGATGTACCAAGTGACATGATCACTGTATCACACTCCATCTCATACTCAGAGCCGGCAATCTCAACAGGGCTTCTACGTCCTGATGCATCAGGCTCTCCAAGCTCCATCTTGATAAGCTTAACACCCTTAACCCAGCCATTCTCATCAACAAGAATCTCTGTAGGGTTTTCAAGGAGATCAAAGATAACTCCCTCTTCCTTAGCATGATGTACTTCCTCTTTACGTGCAGGAAGCTCTGCCTCACTACGTCTGTATACAATGTGTGTCTCTGCACCGAGACGAAGAGCTGTTCTGGCTGCATCCATGGCTACGTTTCCACCACCGACAACTACAACCTTTTTGCCTTTTGAGATAGGAGTCTCATAACCCTCTTTAAAAGCTTTCATGAGGTTATTTCTTGTAAGGAACTCATTAGCAGAAAATACACCGTTGGCCTGCTCTCCAGGGATTCCCATAAATCTTGGAAGTCCTGCTCCCGAACCGATAAATACAGCCTCAAAGCCTTCTTCCTCCATAAGTTCGTCAATCTTAACTGACTTTCCGATAACTACATTTGTCTCGATTTTAACACCAAGTGCCTTGACATTCTCTACTTCTGCCGCAACAACCTTGTCCTTTGGAAGACGAAACTCCGGTATTCCGTAGCTTAATACTCCGCCGGCAGCGTGAAGTGCCTCAAAAATAGTTACATCATAGCCAAGCTTTGCAAGGTCTCCGGCACATGTAAGTCCTGCAGGACCTGAACCGATAATAGCAACCTTTTTGCCATTTTTCTCTGCGGCTGTCTTTGGCTTGATGCCATTCTCTCTGGCTGTATCAGCAACAAATCTCTCGAGCTTTCCGATTGAGACAGGATCGCCCTTGAAGCCTCTGATACACTTGCCCTCACACTGGCTCTCCTGTGGGCATACACGTCCACATACAGCAGGAAGTGCTGATGACTCTGAAATAATCTCATAAGCCTTTGTGAAATCACCATTTTTAACCTGCTCAACAAATGCAGGAATATTGATAGAAACAGGGCAGCCCTTCATACACTGTGCATTTTTACAGTTTAAGCATCTGCTTGCCTCTGCCATTGCCTCTTCTTTATTGTAGCCGTAGCAAACCTCTTCAAAGTTTGTGGCACGAACCTTTGGATCCTGCTCTCTGACAGGTACTCTCTTTAATACATCGACTTCCATTATTTGTCACCTCCGCAGTTTCCGCAGCCACCGTGATGTGTTGCGCCCTCTTCATAGGCAAGCTTAGCTCTGCCTTCCTCTGTCTTATATTGCTGCTGTCTCTTCATAGCCTGATCGAAATCAACAAGATGTCCGTCAAACTCAGGTCCGTCAACACATGCGAACTTAACCTTTCCGTCCACGATCAGACGGCATGCACCACACATACCAGTTCCATCAACCATGATTGGGTTCATTGAAACAATTGTAGGAATCTCAAGCTTCTTTGTGAGCAGACATGTAAATTTCATCATAATCATAGGTCCGATAGCTACACAGCAGTCATATCTATTGCCGGCATCAACAAGTGCCTGAAGCTGCTGGCTGCCGTTGCCGTGGAAGCCGTATGAGCCATCATCTGTACAAACATAAAGATTCTTTGCAACAGCTTTCATCTCATCCTCAAAGAAAAGGATATCCTTATTTCTAAAGCCCATGATGACATCAGCATCCACACCATGCTCTTTAAGCCACTTAACCTGTGGATATACAGGAGCTGTACCAAGACCTCCTGCGATAAATACGATGTGCTTTTTCTTTGTCTCCTCGAGGTTATCCTCCTGACAAAGCTCTGATGGACAGCCGAGTGGTCCGACGAAATCCTCTAATGAATCTCCCTCATTAAGAGCCATCATTCTCTCTGTTCCTGCACCGATAGTCTGTACTACGATAGTAACAGTCTCTTTTTCCCTGTCATAATCACAGATGGTAAGTGGGATTCGCTCTCCTACCTCATCTGTCTTTGCGATGATAAACTGACCAGGCAGACACTCTTTTGCAACTCGTGGTGCCTTTATATCCATAAGGATAATATTGTCAGCCAATTTTTCTTTTCGAACTATTGGATACATAGTCTTCCTCCTAGTTAAATCTTATCCCATTACATATGTAATCTGATACTCAATTATTTCATACTTTTTTAATTTTAAATGAAATGATATAATTTTTCAATATATTTCTTTAGATATTCCATAAAAATATGTTATATGCTTATGAAATTGTGTTATCTTCTGACATTCGTCCGGTACTTTATATCAAAAACAGGAACCAATTCATGCAAAAAATGAACCGGTTCCTGTATTTATCAGCTTTTATGAGAAATATACAAGCTCATCCTGCGGCTTCTCAGCAGGCTCGATGGAAACCGGATAAAGCACCGGTCCCTTTCCCTTGTACTCTCTTGCAAACTCCACATGCACCCTTGCGGTGATGGTAATCCACGATTTGTGAGGAATACTGCTCTCGTCCTCATACTTGCACTTAAAGCCTATAAAGGTCACGTCCTCTATACAGCAGGTCATCGCAAACCTGCCCGGTACCATAACACCCTTTCTAAGCTTATCAGGATTGTATACAAGAGCAAGAAATTTGACAACCTTGCCGTCGTACTTCTTGTAATTCTCCATGGCATCCATATACCAGATGGCATAATCTGCATCTGAAAGCTCAATCACATCCTGATTTATATCAAACGGCAGTTCCTCCGGACGCTCATCAATAGTACCGTCCTTGCGTTCGTAGACTATCTGGGCTTTACGGTTGATATTCTTTATGGTACGCCTTAAGTGTCCTCTGTCTGTATCATCGTCCGTCCTGTTAAATATGACAACATCACTCGCAAATACCTGTTCCTGCATCATCGCGCGCATATTATTCATATAAAGGTCAAATGTAGTGGAATCAACTGTGGCGAGTGACTGCACGATAACCCAGCCCTTTGGCAGCTCGGCCTCTATTATTTTATCAATGCCCCATGTGCCGTTGTACTCGATAAACACCTGTTCAGGCAGATACTGCATGTTGAGCTCATTCAGCTTTGCAGCTGTGAACTCATCCTCCGAGTCGATCTCTGCAACCTGGATATTGGCAGCCTTTAACTTATCCATATCATACTCCACATCACCATCCTCGCACATAATGATAAGCCCCTTTGAGCCATTAGCGAAATCATTCTCGAAAATGGTATCCTTAATCAGTGAAGTCTTGCCACTGTCCATGAATCCGGTAAATAAATATACTGGAATCTCTTCAGCCATTTTGTTAGTTCCTTTCTGATTATTGTGTAACTATGTTAAATACATTTAAGCAAGTCCGAAGAGCTCTTCAAGCTCATGCTCGTGGATATCTGTTCCGATAACAACGATACGTCCTGTATAGTCAGGCTCGCCATCACGAATCTCGTACTCGCCCGGAACCATATCAAAGTAAATCCACTTGCCGTCTGTGCCCTCTACCATGCCCTTTGAACGAAGAATCTTGTCATCTTCCACAAACTGTTTAAGGATTTCTTCGAGCTTAGCGCGCTCAAACTTGTGAGGTGTCTCCTTGCCCCAGCTTGTAAATACATCATCAGCATGATGATGTCCGTGCTCATGATCATGGTCATGACAGCCGCAGGTGCAACCCTCTCCATGGTCGTGGTGATGTTCATGTTCGTCATGGTCGTGGTGATGTTCATGTTCGTCGTGGTCATGATGATGTTCATGCTCATCATGATCATGATGATGCTCGTGCTCGTCATGCTCGTGATGGTGCTCATGCTCATCGTGGTCATGATGATGGTGATGATGCTCTGCCTCATCCTGTGCATGACGTGCCTCTGCAAGCACCTTCATCTCGAGATTGTCCTGACCCTCCATAGTCTTTAGGATCTGCTCTCCTTTAATAGCATCCCAGTCAGTAGTGATAACCGAAGCCTTTGGATTTAAAGCCTGAATCTGCTTTACGCAAAACTCAAGCTGCTCAGGTGTAGCATTCTGGCTACGGCTTAAGATAACTGTTGTGGCATACTCTATCTGATTGTTGAAGAACTCACCAAAGGCCTTCATCTGCTTGCTTGCCTTAAGTGCATTTACGACTGTAACAAGTGCATTGAGCTTGACCGGCTGCTCTTTTTCGATATCTATAACTGATTTCATGACATCTGATAATTTGCCTACGCCGGAAGGCTCGATTAAGATACGGTCCGGATGATACTTAGTAATAACCTCATTTAAATTCTTACCAAAATCACCAACCAGTGAACAGCAGATACAGCCTGAGTTCATCTCAGTAATCTGAATGCCGGCATCCTTTAAAAAGCCACCGTCTATACCAACCTCACCGAACTCATTCTCTATGAGAACTATCTGCTCACCCTTAAAAGCCTCATCTATCATTTTCTTGATAAATGTAGTCTTTCCAGCTCCAAGGAAACCTGAAATAATGTCAATTTTTGTCATTGTAATTCACTCCTTTTCTTTTCACTAAGTCCTATTTTACTAGCAATAATTCAAATATGCAAATTAAATTTTTATTATTAAATTATGTTGACACATAACAAAAGAACTACCGCACGCGGTAGTCCTCTCTAATACATTAATTGTATTTTCTTTTTCTAGCTGCTTCAGATTTCTTCTTACGCTTTACGCTTGGTTTCTCGTAATGCTCACGCTTACGGATCTCCTGCTGGATGCCTGCTTTTGCACAGTTTCTCTTGAATCTGCGTAATGCGCTATCTAAAGTCTCGTTTTCTTTAACTATTACACTAGACATAACCTAAAACCTAACCTCCCTCCAGTTGTGTATTGTGCATCAACTGTTAGGTATCTATACTTAATTGCACTAACATGTATTTTATCAAAATATCCGGATTTGTCAAGATAAATCCGGATATTTTTTAAAGAAATTATTATTTTAATTATATCAGGTAAAAAATCACTCCAAAATGACTCTAATCAAGCTTGATAAAGATTGATGTTTCCTTTTTCAGCGAATCTGCAATCTCATAGTTTTCATCCATCTTGTGTGAGATATTGTCCATATCCTCAACAATAAGCTGTGTACTGTCAGCCGCTGAAATCACTCCGTTCACACCCTCATTTATAGCATGTGATATGGTATTGATTGAAGAAGAAATCTCAAGCATGGACTGCTTCAGTGAATCAGTCTTCTCCTTGAAATCAGTCATGGTACCCTCAATGAATGAAGCCTTGTCATTGTACTCCACACCGGACTCAACAAATCTCTCAAACTCCGGAAGAATCGAATCATTAATATAGCTGACAAGACCATTGGCGTTGTCAGAAAGATTGGTAACCGAATTGGTAACAACCGCATTGATACGCTGGATATTGTTGGCTGCCTCCTGGCTGGCTGCAGCAAGCTGGCTGATCTCACTGGCTACAACCGCAAAACCTCTGCCTGCCTCTCCTGCCCTTGCTGCCTCAATAGAAGCATTTAATGCCAGCAGATTGGTCTGACTTGCAATGTTTAAAATATCATTGGTAAGTGAATTGACCTGCTTTACGCTGTTGCTATCCTCAATAGCCTTCTGCAATACCTCGAGAATCTCCGAAACCTTCCTGTCTGTTGTCTCCATGTTTGTACGTGCAACAGACTCCATTGACTGTGCATGAGCCTTCATATCCTTGGTGTATCCGGTCAGTTCATCTGTCTTTTCAGCAATAATTTCAACCTCTTTTGCCACATTATCTGTGTTGGCATTGATAACAGATGCGTTTTCAGAGATATCCTGCATGGTAGCAGACAGCTCCTCTGTTAAAGCCGAAAGATCCGACACACTGCTGTTGCTTGTCTGAACACTCTGACGCACATCATCAACAACCCTCTCCATCCTGGCCGAATTGGTGACAACAGCCTTGAATATAGCCTGCAGTTTTGTCATAAAGACATTGATGCCCTTGCCTACGGCGTCAACCTCAGCATTGTTGATAGGAGTAACCCTCTGCGTCAAATCGCCCTTCTTGTTATCAATATTGACTATGATGCCGTTAATTTCCTTCTGTGTACGAAGCAGAGGCTTGATAACCATGGTGACAACAGCAAAAACTACAAACAATAATGCAATTATACTTACTGCAATAGTAAATGTACATGTGACAACAGATGCGCGATAAGTACTTTCGAGACTCTTTCGTTCCTCCTGTGTAACAGAATTGACATGCTCACGCATTGATGAAATAGCTTTTTCAATGTTATTAGTATATTTTGCAATAGAGCCATTTGCTGTTCTATACGCTTCCTCGTTATTACCGGCGGCAGAATAGGCCATTACATTGCCACACTCCTTGACCAGACTTGTATAGTTTTCACAGATAATATTATAGTTTCTCTTGGTCTCCAAAGTTACATAAGGGTTATAATCACCAAGGAGCTGCTTTAGCTTTTCCTCGTGATTTCTCACTTCACTTACAATTTCAATCATTGATGAAATATCTGACGATATAATATGAGACAGTGCCAGCGTATGAATATTCATGGTCTCCATTTCAATATCATTAAGCATCTCCGTGCCAACCATTGAGTTGTCCACAATCTGAGAAGCAGCATCATTTACCTTTGATAAATTTTTAAGAGATAAACCACTTGAAATAACACTTACAAAGCCTACAATAAAAACAGGAATAAGTATCAATTTTGTACTTAACTTTTTCTTTCCCTTGACCTTTGGTTTGTTATTAACCTTTTGAGCTTTTTTTGTGTTGAGAGTTTTTTTAACTTTTGGTGCTTTTGCAGGATTTGATGCTTTTGCTTTCACCTTTTTTTGTTTTACTGTGCTATTTTTAACAGCGGCTTTACTTTTTTTTGAATCTAGTTTCATGTTATATACCCCTCTACTTAGTTACAGATTGTGTTATCCCCGCAACAAGATCATCCATTATCTTCTGAAGATCTGTATTACCAGGATTACCGGCCGCCATTTTTTCGCCAAACTCCGTCGTAGCATCCCAGTAAGAATTTCCTACTCTTTGGAATTTTCCGTACTGTGCCTGATCCATAACAGCCATAATAGCTGGAACCTTTGTGACCGCATCATCTGCTGCTGCCGCTTTATTGGCAGGGCCTGCATTTTGCATCTCAAAGCGAAGCTTCTGGTTATCCTCGTTTGTAAACCACTGGGCAAGCTTATTTGCCCACTCAGGATACTTGGTGTATGCATTTACAGCCACATATTTATAGCCTTTAAACGATGACATCTGAATCTGCTGTCCGGCACATGTGTATGTAGGCAGCTTTACAGCACCATAATCATCGCCCCATAATTCCTTGATTTTTGCTGCATTCCAGCATCCGCTGACACCGGCAATAACACTTCCGTCCTGTACTCCTGCAACAAAATCGTCCTGTACACAGTTCTTAAAGCCCGGCTTAGCCGCAATATCAAGCATAGCCTGTGCTATATCAACACCCTTGATGCTCGTGATAACAGCATTCCAGTTGCAGTGGTTTGTCACACCATCATCATTCACGCCAAAATCAAGCCCTGTATTTCCAAAAAATGCATAAAGATACCAGCCCGAGCTCCAGTCCATAGTCACGTACTTACCATTGGCCCCTGCAATGTCGAGCATGCCATCAAGCGTAGCTACATCGCTGTCTGAGAAATAATCCTTATTGTAATACATGAAATATCCATTGTCAGCGGTCAGTGGGTATCCATATAATTTGCCATCGATAGTGGCAGCCTCAACCGCACTTTCATCGTTAGCCTTTTTAACGGCATCCACATCCTCTATCTCATAAAGAGCGCCTCCCGCTACCATAGAAGCTATCTGGTCATCCGTTATAGAGAATACATCAGCACCATTATGCACATTTGATAATATATTATCTCTGGCATTAGCATCCGCTGACTTCTCGATAGTTATATTAAAATCAGTTCCTTTATTAGCCTCCTTGAAGCTTTCAATCATCTGTGTAGTAATATCCGCATCATCCTTCGAACACCAGACGTGCAGCTTTACTTCCTTATTCTTCGTTTTATCCGAAGAATTCTCCGTCGTCCCCACCTGTGTATTGTCATGTGATTTATTTGATACTCCGCACCCAGTAAGTAATGAAACCCCCATGGCAGCCACAAGTGTTGCAGCTATTAACCTCTTCATACATATTCATCCTTTCAGTTAACCCCAATTTATAATCTAGTACAATTTTACCATACTTTCATAAAAAAAAATAGGTCTAATTTGATTTTTTAACAAATTTAGACCTATTTTTAAAATATGCATTTTAAAGCACTATATATGCATTTTTGTTACTTAATCATACCTGAAAGTGCGTCCTTTACTGAAGCAATAGCATCAGGAATACCTGCCGGGTTCTTTCCACCGGCCTGAGCCATGTTAGGGCGTCCACCGCCGCCACCGCCTACCTTTGAAGCGATTGCCTTGATTAAGTTTCCTGCATGTGCACCGCTCTTTATGGCAGCGTCTGTTGCCATGGCAACAAGATTTACCTTGCCTTCATTTGAAGATGCAAGCACGATAACTCCCTCGCCAAGCTTTTCCTTGAGGGAATCACCAAGATCACGCAATACATTCATATCAACACCGTCAACGCTTGTTGCAAGAAGCTTGATACCGTTTACATCAACTACCTGATCCATAACATCGCCGAGCGCATCCTTTGCGGCCTTGCTCTTAAGAGACTCGTTCTCACTCTGAAGTGCCTTCATCTCAGCCATCAGGTGCTCAAGTCTCTCTTTGAGGTTGGCAGGAGTTGATTTAACAACCTTGGCAGCCTCCTCAAGTTCCTTCTCCATATTGCTGTAGTAAGCGAATACATTGTCACCTGTGATAGCCTCGATACGTCTGACGCCTGCAGCTACACCGCTCTCTGAAAGAATCTTGAATACCTTGATATCAGATGTATTCTTTACATGTGTACCACCGCAGAACTCCTTTGAGAAATCGCCCATTGATACGACGCGTACCTTTTCACCGTATTTCTCGCCGAAGAGAGCCATGGCACCTGTCTTTTTAGCCTCATCGACGGTCATGATATCTGTGCGAACTTCAATAGCTTCGTTGATTTTCTCGTTTACGATATCCTCAACTCTTTTAAGCTCCTCAGCGGTCATAGCAGAAAAATGAGAGAAATCAAAACGTGTTCTCTCAGCATCCTGATAAGAACCTGCCTGCTCTACATGTGTGCCGAGTACCTCACGCAGTGCCTTCTGAAGCAGATGAGTGGCAGAGTGATTTCTGCATGTGTTTGTTCTTGTTTTTGTATCAACAGAAAGTGTAGCATTCTCGCCTGTGCGGATCATTCCCTCTGACACATATCCTACATGTGCATATCTGTTGCCAACTACCTTTACAGTATCCTCAACAACAAATGTACCGCTCTCAGTCTTTATGATACCCTTGTCACCCTGCTGACCACCCATTGTGGCATAGAAAGGTGTGTTTGGCACGATCACAGAGCCCTTATCACCATCTGAAAGAGCCTCAACAACATCATCCGATGTGGTAAGGAAAGCTATCGCAGCTGTATCAGTAAGCTTGTCATAGCCTGTGAACTCTGTAGTAATTTCAGAATCTATATCATTGTAAACATTGGCATCAGCACCCATATAGTTTGTTTCCTTGCGGGCTCCTCTTGCCTTCTGTCTCTGAGCCTCCATACAGCTCTCAAAGCCAGCCTCATCATATGTGAAGCCCTTCTCTTCGAGAATCTCTGCCGTGAGGTCTACAGGGAAGCCGTATGTATCGTAAAGCTTGAATGCATCCTCTCCTGAGAGAACCTTGACGCCGTCAGCCTTCATGCGTTCTTCCATATCTGCAAGGATACCAAGTCCCTGGTCGATGGTCTTTGCGAACTTCTCCTCCTCCTGAGTGAGTACCTTAAGGATGAAATCCTTTCTCTCCTCAAGCTCCGGATAACCGTCCTTGCTCTCATCGATGACAACCTGTGCGATTTTGCCAAGGAATGCTCCCTGTATGCCAAGTGTACGTCCGTGCATAGCGGCACGTCTGATGATACGGCGAAGCACATAGCCCCTGCCCTCGTTAGATGGCATAACTCCATCAGAGATAAGGAATGTAGACGAACGGATATGATCTGTGATAAGACGGATAGAAACATCGTCCATCTCATCGACATGATATTTCTTGCCTGAAAGCTCGCAGACCTTGTCACGGATAGCCTTCATGGTATCAATATCGAATACTGAATCAACATCCTGCATTACAACAGCAAGACGCTCAAGTCCCATACCTGTATCAATGTTCTTGTGCTCAAGCTCAGTGTATCCACCGTGTCCGTCACCGTTAAACTGTGTGAATACGTTGTTCCACACCTCCATGAAACGGTCACAGTCGCAGCCTACCTTACAATCAGGCTTGCCACATCCGTACTTCTCACCGCGGTCGTAGTAAATCTCAGAGCAAGGACCACAAGGACCTGCGCCATGCTCCCAGAAGTTGTCACACTCACCGGTCTTTGGATCTCTGTAGAAACGTGTAATACGATCTCCCGGCACCCCTACTTCCTTGGTCCAGATATCAAATGCCTCATCATCCTCACCGTAGATGGAAGGATAAAGCCTGTCCTTTTCAAGACCGAGCACCTCTGTCAAAAACTCCCATGACCATGCGATTGCTTCATGCTTGAAATAATCGCCAAATGAGAAGTTTCCGAGCATCTCAAAAAAAGTAAGATGACGAGCTGTCTTACCTACATTCTCGATATCACCTGTTCTGACACACTTCTGGCATGTAGTCACACGGTGTCTTGGTGGAACCTCCTGTCCTGTAAAATATGGTTTAAGCGGTGCCATACCTGCATTAATAAGAAGCAGACTGTTGTCATTGTGAGGCACCAGTGAAAAACTCTTCATTGCGAGATGTCCCTTGCTCTCAAAGAACTCAAGGTACATACGACGTAATTCGTTAACGCCATAACTCTTCTTCATTACTTGGATCTCCTATTCTTTTGTCTTTGCGTCCTTCATTTTACGAAGCTTTACCCCTATTAAAGCCCCACAAAAACCTATGGCCGCCAAAACAATCATAATAATAACATATTGTGCTACGCACATGAAAAAGTCCCCCATAATTACCCTCCTAAATTTATTGAACTAATTTATTATAAATGAATTTGTGAAATAATTCAATAGTTCTCTCCAAAAGCGAACGTCTGATTTTCACGTTCAATCTCAATCACCCTGTCAGCCATTTCCTTATTGCTCAGCCTCTTTTTGTATTCAGTAATACCGCTGTAGTCCTGCCACATGTGCATAGGAAACACAAACTCTGCCGAGGTATTTTGTAAAAAATAATCAAAGCCCTTGAACTGATACTCCATAAGCTTTGGATCCATCGGGAAAAACGCCACGTTTATTGGCTTTTCCGAAAGCTTTTTTATCTCATGCCTGAAGGCTCTGCGCACTCTGCCGTTTATCAGATCACCTGCACCATCCCACTCCCAGTCGTTTAAATCACCGGCATGAAACAGGCTCACACCGTTTGATGCAACATAAAATGCCACCCCGGCATCGGTGGATCTAAGTGTCATTATGTCCAGATCATCAACATGATATGTATTGTCAGGTGAAACAAATGTCACCCTGTCCCTGACAGCGGGATCAATGCCATGCTTTGACAAAAAATGCGGACTGATACGGATATCCTTTGAAAAAACATAATGTATATTCGTATATTTGTCAGTCAGACGCAAAACATCCATATCATAATGATCTTTGTGGCTGTGACTTGCAAACATATAGATTTTTGTGTCCGGCTCATAAGATGGCAGCTTTCCGGTAAAATGCATACCCTCCACCTTGTCTCCATCAAAATAATCAAATATAAGCACCTTGTCATCCAATTCCACAAGAAAACAACTGTGATGTATAAAAATTATCTGCATGTAACCTACTCTCTTTCGCTTTTTTTCTCTCTTTCCGCAAAGAAATCAGTCTTTATGTATCATTATGCTATCTTTATGCAATATAGTCAACTTATATTTCGTAAAATATAGTAATTTAACTCTAATTACCAATCAATAATTATATGATTAAAGGGTCAAAATACCTTTTGACCCTCATATCATTATATAATTATACAAATCATGCCGCCATTTGAGTCATTCACAATCTTTTGCATGGTTTCCTGAAGCTTTATCTGGCACTCATCATCCATCTGCATTATTTTGCTTCTTATTCCGTCCTCCATAAGCTCACCGACAGACTTTCCAAAAATATTAGTCTTCCAGACTCCACTGTCACTGTTTTCACCATTTTTGATGTAATCTATCAGATCCTCTGCCTGTTCCCTGCTTCCGACTATCGGCGCTATCTCGGTCTCGATATTAGCCCTTATCATATGTATTGACGGTGAAATAGCCTTCATTTTTACGCCAAACTTGTTTCCATGGGCTATAAGCACCGGCTCCTCCATTCTGATATCAGACAGCTGTGGCATCACAACACCATAACCCTTCTGCTGCACCGATGAAAAAGCATCCTTAATCTTTTCGTATTCATTCTTTTCCTCAGTGAGTGAAAGAATCAGGGAAATCAGCTCCTTTTCCCCGGAAACGGTCACACCGCACAGCGCAGAAATATTCTCGTAGTAGTACTTCTCTGCAATCTCAATTTTGACCTTTACCACACCATCAGACAGCCCCATCCTGGCAAGAGATACCGCTTTCAATATATCCCCATCCGATTCAGGCATATCAGTGCTCATCTGTGCGACATCCTTCAGCTTAGAAGCCCTTGTAAGAAAAGTCTTTGCATATGTAATTACAGCCTGCTTTACATAATTGTCATAAGGCAGAAGCTGCACCCATTTCGGTATATCATAGTCCACTCTCGTGACTGCAAATTCATATAAGAGCTTTTCCATGATATCTGTAATCTGTCCCATGCAAAGCTTTTCACAGTCTATAGGAATGGCAGCCGCTTTATACTCTCTGCTAAGTGACTCGCATAAAAGTCTCGTTTCTGCCGCAAACGGCTTTGTAGTATTTACCACAATTACAAATGGCTTTCCTGAAGCCTCAAGCTGCATGACGGTTTCTCTTTCTGCTGCCTCATAGCTTTGTCTTTTTATATCGCCTATGCTGCCGTCAGTGGTTACAAGCACAGCCACTGTCGAATGCTCCTCTATTACCTTTTTTGTACCTACAACTGCAGCCTCCTCAAAAGGTATATCCTCGTCGAACCACGGTGTTTTGACCATACGCTCGCCGTCCTCCTCGAGATAACCGACAGCATCCCCCACTGTAAAGCCCACACAGTCCACAAGGCGTACCTTCACAGCGCTGCCATCATCCAGACTGATAGTAACCGCATCCTGTGGAATAAATTTCGGTTCAGTCGTCATAATAGTCTTTCCTTTGCCTGATTGCGGCAGTTCATCGACTGCGCGCTTTTTGGCATACTCATTGTCCATCTTCGGGATTACACAAAGCTCCATGAAATGCTTTATAAATGTGGACTTGCCTGTGCGCACAGGACCAACGACACCTATGTAAATCTCGCCGTTTGTGCGGCATCTGATATCTTTATATAAATCAAACTCTTTACTGTCCATAGTACTGCCCATAAAAGCTTCCTCCATACACTTTATTCTATAATCAAAGTGTATTCACCCGCTCTTTGAATTATTACACATAAAAAGGCCACAGGCTTCAAAACAGATAACCTGTGGTCTTTTGTAATAACATATAGTATTTTAAACCAAACTACTTAGCAGCCTTTTTCTCACATCCTGTTGTCTTGCTTGTAGAAGCATCAGCTGTTTCTTTAGCATCTGATTTGTCAGAAGCCTCCTTAGGCTCCTCTGGCAGACGTGCGTACATCTGCATACACTTGTGGAGCTTCTTTGCAAGCTTATTGTCTATCTGCTCAGGAGTAGCTCTCCACTGCCAGTTGCCACCGGTAGTTGAAGGAATGTTGATACGTGCCTTTGAATCAAGTCCAAGCAGATCCTGCATAGGAACAATAGCCATATCGGCAACTGATGACCATGCCGCACGCATCATGCCCCAGTTGTAGCCCTCCTCCTTTGTGAGATTTAAATAATTCTTTGCAAACCTTACGCTATCCTTTGGAGCTGTCTTCATCCAGCCCATAACTGTATCATTATCATGTGTACCTGTGTATACAACACAGTGCTGCGGATAGTTATGTGGCAGATAATCGCTATCTTCTCTTGAATCGAAGGCAAACTGGATAACCTTCATGCCAGGGAAGCCTGAATCCTTTAAAAGCTTCTTTACGGAAGGTGTGAGGAAGCCAAGGTCCTCCACGATGATAGGAAGCTTACCAAGCTTCTTCTCAAGCACGTTGAATAAATCCATGCCAGGTCCATCTTTCCATACACCGTTCTTTGCTGTATCATCCTTTGCAGGAATGGCATAGAATGAATCAAAACCTCTGAAATGATCGATTCGCACGATATCATAAAGCTTTGCCATAGCACTGATACGCTTTGTCCACCAGCTGTAGCTGTCCTTCTTCATAACATCCCATCTGAAAAGAGGATTGCCCCAAAGCTGTCCGTCAGCTGAGAAGGCATCAGGAGGACATCCTGCCACCTCGATTGGATTTAAGTCCTTATCGAGATAGAACTGTGTAGGATTAGCCCATACATCTGCCGAATCCATGGCAACATAAATAGGTACATCTCCGATAATTCTTATGCCCTTTTCATTAGCATATGCCTTTAAAGCAGTCCACTGTTTGAAGAAGAGATACTGGAGCATCTTGTAGAAGGCAATATCATCAGCATACTTCTCCTTTGCTTCTGCTATAGCCTCAGGCTTTCTCAACTTAAGAGCATCATTCCACTCGTTCCATGCCACTCCGCCATTGGCATCCTTTAATGCCATAAAGAGTGTGTACTCATCAAGCCACTCTGCCTCTTTACTGCAGAATGCCTCATAGTCAGCCGGTGTTTTCTTTGAAAAACGCTCATATGCCTTTCTTAAAAGAGCATATCTGTTGACATACATGATGCCATAGTCTACATACTGTGGCTTTTTGCCCCACTTATATGACTCGCACTCCTTCTTTGTCAGAAGCTTGTCCTTGCATAAAAGCTCCAGATCGATAAAATAAGGATTGCCTGCGAAGCTTGAAAATGACTGGTACGGAGAATCTCCATAGCTGGTAGGACAGATTGGAAGAATCTGCCAGTATGTCTGGCCTCCCTTCTCAAGGAAATCAACAAAACGTTTTGCCTCCTTTCCCATAGTTCCAATACCATACTGTGATGGCAGTGATGAGATTGGCATTAATACGCCGCTAGTTCTCATGTTATTTTTCCTCCCTTTGGTTATATACTCATTGTTTGGCTGCATGAGCCTGTATTTTAAAATAATATATAATATACAAATAATATATAATATACATATGAAATCATATGATATTTTCGCTTTATTTAGTTATTATAACATCATAAAGTGCAACTTGTAAATTAAATTAGTTAATGTTAATATCAAATTAATAAAAAGTTTAAAAGAGGTGTAACATAATGAATGAAACAACCAGGCAATTGATTATGCATAAGGTAAAGCATAATACGAAACGCCTTATAACATCCATTAAATGGGTAATCTTTTCTATCGTTGTCGGCATAGTCGCAGGAAGCTGCGGCACCGCCTTTTATTTTGCCCTGTCGGTCGTAACCGATTTCAGAATGAAATACCCTTGGCTCATTTACTTTCTGCCAATCGGCGGACTTGCCATTGTAGGACTCTATCATCTGTGTAAAGACGATAACGACACCGGAACCAATCTGGTAATATCGGCTATCCATTCAGGCGACAAGGTGCCCTTTAGAATGGCCCCGCTTATATTTGTATCCACACTTATCACTCACCTGTTCGGTGGCTCTGCCGGCCGTGAGGGTGCTGCCCTGCAGATGGGAGGCAGCATCGGAAGCTCTATAGGCAGGGTATTCAGATTTGATGAAAAGGACAAGCATGTCATGATTATGTGCGGCATGAGCGCTGCATTCAGTGCACTGTTTGGCACTCCGATGGCAGCCGCTATTTTCTCAATGGAGATGATAAGCGTCGGTGTCATGTATTATATAGCACTCGTTCCATGTGTGATAAGCTCCCTCATTGCTCACGGTATCGCATCATACTTCAATGTTACAAATGAATTTTTTGCTATTGAAAACATACCGGACTTTACTATTTTAAACTCAGTAAAAATCTCTGCGCTTGCAATACTGTGCGCACTCGTAAGCATACTCTTTTGTGTAGCCCTTCACTCAGGTGAGGCGCTGTACAAAAAATATCTGCCAAACAAATATACAAGAGTATTCATTGGTGGCTGCTTTGTCATCATAGCAACTATGCTTGTAGGAAATCAGACCTACAACGGCACCGGAATGAGTGTCATCCAAAGCAGTATAGACGGTTCTGTCAGACCTGAAGCATTTCTGCTAAAAATCATCTTCACCGCACTGACTCTTGGCGCAGGCTTTAAGGGCGGCGAGATTGTACCATCCTTTTTCATAGGCGCAACCTTTGGATGCCTGTTCGGCAACCTGACAGGCTTTGAGCCATCGCTGTGTGCAGCTGTCGGCATGGTTTCACTGTTCTGTGGTGTCACCAACTGTCCGATTACATCGCTGCTCATCAGCTTTGAGCTGTTTGGCTACGACGGCATGCCGTACTTTCTTTTGGCAATTCCATTCAGCTATATGCTGTCAGGATACTTTGGCCTGTATCGCAGCCAGAAAATCGTATATTCAAAATACAAGACAAGCTACATAAATAAATCAACTCACTAACATTTGCAAACTGCAACCAGGCATGATACCCCGGGTATTATTGCCTGGTCTTTTATTGTGTAAAGAGCTTTATCTCCCGCAGAAGCTTCATCTGCGAGAACCTCCCACAAAGCATCTGCAAGTTTAATTGTGATTTTATTTTTGCCGGCATTGTAAGCTACGAACACCTTCTCTGTATCGTTATCAATAGTATATGCTACAACGCCATCAGGCATATCATCCATGAAATGTACGGATTTCTTAATCTCATCTACTGTGTCAAGATAAAATGACTTGTGAGCCCTTCTTAGTGCTATAAGCCCCTTATAGTAGGCTTTAAGGTCCGAAAACTGCTCAGCCCTGTCATAATCTATTGCATTGACAGAGAGAGGACTGCAATAGCTGTTCTCTACAGGAGCTCCATCAGTTTCACTAATCTTTGTTCTCGCAAACTCCTCTCCCTGCAGGAAAAACGGAATTCCCTGCGCTGTAAAAAGGATGGCTGCTGCAAGCTTATTCATACGGATACGCATCTCTTCACTCTCATGTGAATTGGATATGATAAACCTGTCCCATAGAGTATAGTTGTCGTGACATGACAGATAGTTAATCGACTGCATAGGCGATTTGACCCACTTAGCGCACGTAACAGCCCGCTTTAGCTCTTCACCTCTGTCTGCAGCTCCATTGACAAAGCCCAGCTCATCCATATAGAACACATGTCCCTTTACCACATCTCGTATATCATCCGAAAACATGCCGATGCCCGGTGTCCTTGGAGCATTTATTTTCATGCCACGCTCTGATTCTGGCAGAGTGCTCTCTCCACCTGTCCAGCCCTCTCCGTACATTATTATATCAGGATTTATTTTTAAGAGGGCTTTTCTGGCTTCGTTCAGGGTTTCGATATCAAGTACTCCCATCAGATCAAACCTGAAGCCATCAATGTGATACTCACTCGCCCAATAGCACAGCGAATCGATGATATATTTTCTGACCATAGGCTTCTCTGAGGCTATTTCATTGCCACAGGCTGATGCATCAGAGTACTTTGCAGCATCCAGCATACGGTAAAAATAATTACCCGCAGTCTTGTAAAAGCAACTGTCATGAACATTGAGGGTATGATTGTAAACCACATCCATGATTACACCAAGACCCGCCTCATGAATCGAGTGTACCATCTCCTTATACTCTCTCACTCTCACGGCTCCATTAAACGGATCTGTCGAGTAAGAGCCCTCCGGCACATTGTAATTGTACGGATCATAGCCCCAGTTATACTGCTCCTTTAAGGAATCACTCTCGTCAATGCTGGCAAAATCATACGACGGCATAAGCTGCAGATGTGTCACTCCCATATCCTTGAAATACGAAAGAGTTTTATCCTCAGTAAATGCCTTAAACTTACCCGGATACCTGGAATGAGCAGATACACCGGCAGACACATCCACGATAGACACCTCAGTGATAACCATGCTCATAGGATCTGCAAGCTTTGGCCTGTCCTCATCTGCAAATCCATCAGGATCAGTCTTTGACAGGTCAATGACCATAGACCTGTGCCCATTTACACCGCAGGCTCTTGCATACGGATCATGCGAGCTGAATGTGCCATCTGCGGTGTGAACCTCATATGTATAATAAACACCATCCAGATTACCCTCTGCCGTAGCAGAAAAAATACTGCGAAGCTCTCCCTCTCCGCGTATCATCTCAAGCCTGCCTATCTCGGCCGAATCATTTCCCTTATCATAAAAAATAACAAAAACACTGTCCGCAACAGGCGAAAACAGTGTAAATGTTGTCTTTTCCTTTGAATAAATCGCTCCTAATTTCATAATGCTATCCTTTTCGTTTATTTTCGTATACATTATAATAAAATTTACAATAACTGTAAATAGAGCAATTCAACCAATTTTCAAAGACTTTTTAGTCAATATGCCATTTTTTCTTTTGCTGATGTGAAACAATCTTTATATACAAAGATTGTGGCAGAAATCTGCCACAGGTTGTAGCGAGCTTCATCCTGAGAGTAGGCACTATGACCGTTTTGTGCTTCATCATCCGGTCTATGGCATAATTGGCGCAGTATTCAGCGGAAATCCCCTTCAGCGCAAATCGCACATTCGCCACATCATTGAACTCTGTATCAACCGGTCCCGGACACAGACACCCCACATACACATGGCTGTGGCTCTGTCGAAGCTCACATGCAACAGCCCTTGAAAGGCTCGCAACATATGCCTTAGAGGCATAATAGGCAGCCATGTACGGACCGGCAGGAATAAGACCAGCAGAGCTTGCCACATTTAAGATAAAGCCTCTGTCATTTACCCTCATCTGTCTTAAAAGCTTTTTCGTCAGGAAGTGTACAGCACGCACGTTGACATCTATCATGCCCATTTCCTTAGCTATATCAGTCTCCTCAAACAGGCCGCAATCACCGTAGCCTGCGTTGTTTATAAATATTTCTATGTCTTTTTCCTCGAGATAGTCCGAAAGTCTCTGACACTCATCAAGCTGCATCAGATCCGCGGTAAAAATATCACACTCAAGCTCATTATGCGCGGCTTTAAGCTCATCAGAAAGAGCTGTAAGCCTCTCCCGCCTTCTGGCAACAAGAATCAGATCATACCCATCCTTCGCAAGTCTCTTTGCAAACTGCTCACCTATTCCTGAGCTTGCTCCTGTAATGACTGCATACATATATCATATCCCCTATTCTTCAATCATAAGCTCCCTTGCGCTTGCGTCAAGAGCTACGCTTGTGTTGTCGCTCTTATACATCTCAAGCAGCAATAGCCACAGCGTGTGAATCTCGTATATGAGAATATTAGATGCCGGCACTGAGTATGGAAGCAGTGTGCTGATATCAAAGTATCTGATGCCAAGTGGCGGTAAAAAAACAAGGTTGGTTGTCTGTCTTTTATCACCGGCAGTATGAATCATCTCATATGTAATCATCACAAAATCACTGCCCTTATAGGTACACTCATATGACACGTAGCACTCATCAACAGTCCAGGTGATGCCATCCTCTGTAACTGTCGGCTTTACTGCCTCATCATTGTACTCTGTAGTCTGACAGGAAAGCTTCCACTTAAGCTGCCCCTTCTTTGTTTCCTTTACCATGTCGGTAAGCTCTTTAAGTAATTCATCTTCTTTTTTCATATTATACACCTATTTTCATTATCAATGCTCATCAACTCTCACACCATGTACCACAAACCTGTATGTCTCACCGCTTGTGGAACAGGTTGAAAGAGTCACAACCTTGTCATCCTTTGTCGGGACTATGCCTGTATCCTTCATTGAAGAGGCAGCCATCCTCTGTACAAATTTGCCAAATGTCTCGTCAGGCTCAAAGCCCACAGTATACTCATCACTGTCATCACTTACCGTTTCATATGAGAAAATTTGGTACCTATACTTTTTGCCATCGACAAGTATCTGGAAATACTGATGGCTGTCATAGTAATTCTCATCACGGTTATAGTACTTAAGCTTTCCAAACATAGACAGGTTTTTCATATTGTGTCCATAAATGATTGTATGGCAGTCGTTGAAATCAGTCTTGTTTGAACCCTCAAGGAAGATGGAGCCTGCAGTGGCATGCTCTCTCTTAAAGGTCTTTCTGAGGTAATAGCTGTTATCCCCCGAATACATGACAGGGTAGCTGATATCCTCATTCTCAAAATAAATCCAGCCAACCACATCAGGGTTTTCGCTCCTTAGACCGGCGAAATCAATATCTATATCATCATACCACGGCGACTGTGCTTCACTGCCTTTCGTGCTGTCATCATCCTTCTTTGAATCGTCCACTGCATACTCATCCTGAAGCTTCTCATATGTCTTATCCGAGGTATTATAGTCAGAATAAATCTTAAACAGATGATAACCCGAATAAGCCACAAGAGACAGACCAATTATCAGAACTATAAATCTAATTACTTTCTTAACCATTTGTTTTCTCCATTTTTTTATCAGTCAGTACTGTAATACCGGTAAAAATAATCAACAATACAATGAATACAAATTTACCTTGCGAGGTTCCTAAAAAAGAAGCAGGATAACCAAGCACCGGGATATCAAACACAGGCACTCCGACCACATCAGACCATGCAACCGGCTGTACATCATTCACCTGATTTGCATCGCCCTTTGTAGTGTAGGTCTTTTCATCTGTATTTATTTCAACTACCCTGTGAGTCACAAGCTCGCCGTTTCTGTAAAAGGTAATGGCATCACCTGTCTGTATCCCACCGGCACCCTCCTTTACATACAATAGGCTCCCCTTCATGTAAGAAGGCTCCATGCTTCCGCTTACAACTACCATCGGCTCGATACTAAACAGCTTGGGAGCAAATATTACAATAATAATTAAAACAAGAATTAATAAAATTATACTGGAAATAATGTTAATAAGTCTCCTCATGAAAACACCTCTATATCAGAAAATATCATTTGTCGCTCACAAAACTGCTGTAGCAGCTAACCGGCTCAATATCAAATTGTATCGTCATATTACTATGTGTGTCACACGTATGATTGAACCTATCGACAATACGCTTCATGGCATCGGAGGCTGTATCGCATGAGCACTTCGACAAAAGCACAATGTACTGTGAATCACTGTACTTTGCTGCCACATCACCCACACGCAGGCACTTTCTAAGTGCTCTTTCAAGTGTAAGCATGGAATCCTTCATCTGACTATGATCCTTATCCGGCTGACTGCTATACATTGGCACAACAGTGACAAGCACCAGACTCTCCGGAATCGTAGAACGTTCACTCTTTCTAACCTCCAGATGATAGATTTCCTTGAACACAGGATATCCGCACATTAAAACGCCATTCATGCTCTCCTCACTGATATCGTCCTTCACCTCATCTATATTGTAGCTTGAAACACCCTTTGTGACAGATAAAAGCTCCTCATACACCTTGTTGAGCATGACAGTCTTTCTGACACCCAGATCATTGTCCATAATAGCCTTGGCGGCCTCATAAGTATCAAAAGCCATCTGTACCTTTTTGGTACGCATGCGTGCCACAATCAGATATGAGTATATCTGCTCATCCGAACGTTCATATACAATAGCCTTGGTGCAAAGCTGTTCAAGCTTCTCATAGCAGCCTGTATCAATATACAGCTTTGCCAGAGCCTTTACTGTATTTACGTATCTGGAATGGTAAAATGCATTGAGCGTCATAAACCAATGGGTATCCGTCAGGCGCGAGAGGAAATCACCGTTATAAAGTGCTATGGCCTTCTCATAGCTTTCAATAGCTGTCTCCTTGCTCCTGCTGAATGCCAACTCTGCCTCATTTATATATCTGTCAAACTCTTCGACATCAATGGATACTTCCACATCGTCGTTCCATTTGTACAAGCCGCCTCTTACAGAGACTATGCACTCTTCGTCAAAAGAAGCATCTCTTAGAGCCTTTCTGAGTCTGTATGCCAGATTTTTAAGGGCTCCTACAGGATTATCAGTCTCCTCCTCAACCTGCCATATAGCCTCTGAAATGTCTTCTATACTGACACCTCTGTTTCTGTTTATCGCCAGATATACAAACAGCTTTTCAAGTTTCTCAGACCGCCATGCCCCTTCCTGGACAGATGTTAAGTCATTACCTACCGTAAAGCTGCCAAAAGTTTTTAATTTAATCATATAAATCTCCCCATTTCAGACATTAAACATTGTTATATAGTCATAAACATATTAATCATTTGAAATCCCTATAAAACGTAAAAATTAAACCCAAATTAAAATTTACGCAAATCATCACTGCCGTCGTCGACAGTATTTTGTATTTTCATTATCTTAACAAAGTATGAGTAATCATCATTTACCTTTACCTCACACCTGTCACCCACCTTGTGCCCGAATATAGCGGCACCAAGCGGTGACTCCTTGCTTATCAGATTCTTTAAGGAATTGCCCCTTACGGTTGTGACAATCTTGTATGTCTCAGTCTCATCGTCATCCTCAAAATACACATCAACCGTATTGAACATACCCACCTCATCATCCCTTGACTCATCGGATATGACAACGGCAGTCTTAATCATCTTCTCAAGGTATCTGATACGGCTCTCGTTCTGGTTCTTAAACTGCTTGGCGGCCTTGTACTCGAAGTTCTCGCTCAAGTCACCCTGGGCTCTCGCCACCTTTACGTCATCAAGAGCCTTTTTTCTGACAACGAGCTTTCTGTACTCTATCTCGTCCTCCATTTTCTTTATATCATTTGCTGTCAATTCATCATGCATGTCTTAAACCCTCTTCCTGCAAAATTACGTCAAAATGTATTTAGAGAAGCCCTGCGATACCACAAAGCAGCACAATCGCACCAAGAACTATACGGTACCATCCAAACACAATAAAGTTGTGCTTCTTTATGTAGCCCATCAGGAATTTGATAACAATAAGTGAAACAACAAATGCCACAATCATGCCGATAATCAGAATAGCAGCCTCTTCCCCTGTAAAATGAAATCCAAATTTAACAAGCTTCAGAAGACTCGCACCAAACATAACCGGAATAGCAAGGAAAAATGTATACTCAGCGGCAACAGTCCTTGAAACACCAATTAAGAGAGCTCCGACAATAGTAGCGCCTGAACGTGATGTACCCGGAAAAACAGCTGCAATAAGCTGGAAAAATCCAATCATAAGCGCAGTCGTATAGCTTATGTCGACAAGTGAATTAATCTTGGCAGACTTGCCATTATGTCTGGTCTCAATCACAATAAAAGCGATACCAAAAAGTATAAGCATGATAGCTACTGTCTGGAAATTGTAAAACAATCTCTCGAATACATCATCAAAAAGCACTCCGATAATAGCTGCCGGAATAGTTGAAACAAGAATATGAAACCACAGCACGAAGATATCAGTCTTGACCCATGCACCGATACCTGTCTTTGCAAGAGGAGCTTTGTTATTCTTCCTGCCGAATGGCCAGATCTGGCTCCAGAACAAAACAACAACCGCCAAAATGGCTCCAAGCTGGATAACCACCTCAAACATACTGTAAAAATCGTCCGGGTTCTTTCCTATTCTAAGTGGTAAAATCTCATTCAGAAGAATCATGTGGCCGGTGCTGCTGATAGGCAGCCACTCTGTAATGCCCTCCACAATTCCAAATATAACAGACTTGATAATGTCAAAGATTTCCATAAATAAATTTCCTTCCTTCAAAATATTTTCTACAACCAATTTATTATATTATTTTTCCAATCACAAGTCTATGGAATTTAAGAAAATTTTAAATTAAATCTTTTCATATTATAAATTTTTTTGTAAAATACTCATAGCAATTATGAAAAAGTGAAAGGATGAAGACAAAACATGAAGAAAAAAATCAGTATCATGCTTTGCATAGTACTCTTCGCCCTGACAGGCTGCACCAACTCCGGCAGCACAATACGCTTCGGAGCAGCCGATATTGGTGGAATGTACTATTCATTTGCAAATACATTTACGGAACTTGCCAATGAACAGGGCTATGACTTTACCTGCAAGGTCCGTACCACAGCAGGCTCTAATGCCAATATAAGGCTTTTATCCGATGGCTATATAGAAATAGGCATCGCACAGGCAGACCTGATAGCCGACGCCTACAAGACAAATGAAGATTTAAGGGCTATAGCAGGGCTTTACACCGAGACCTGTCAGCTTGTTGTCCGCGCTGATTCAAACATACAGACTCTTGACGACCTGTCAGGACACACTGTAAGCATCGGAGCAGAGGAATCCGGTACCGAGCGAAATGCCTCACAGATTCTTGAGTTCGCCGGTATGCCATCATCCCTTGTTGCCACCAAAAACCTTGACTATATAGAGGCCACAAAGGAGCTAAAAGCCGGTGATATAGATGCCTTCTTCTGCACTGCAGGACTCACCACCACTGTCATAGATGAGCTCTCAAAGGAATGCGACATAAGGCTTATCCCGCTGACTGATACTGTGATAAGCAAGATGCTTGAAAGCAGCTCTGCCTACACAAGCGAGGTCATACCTGCCGGCACATACACAGGCCAGACCACAGATATAAGCACAATAGGTGTAAAATCAGTGCTTATCACAAAGTCTGATGTATCCGACGATACAATTGAGCAGCTTACATCGCTCCTGTTTGAAAAAGAAAATGAGCTCTCCTACTCCAACTCTCTTAAGCTTGAGCTGACATATGACTTTGCAACAGACGATATACCTATTCCATTTCACGATGGAGCGAAAAGGTATTATGAAGCCTGTGGATATAGCACAAATTAATTCGCGAATTAATTTTTAGTCCAATATATAATGTTCTAAAATTTAAGAAGAAAATAACAAGAATATAATCAATTAAAATTGAAAGGTAACACATGAAAATACAACTTGACATGTACCAGACACTGGCTGCTGCCGTGCTTGTACTACTACTTGGAAACTATTTAAAAAAGAAAATATATTTTCTTCAGAAATTCTGTATTCCGGCGCCTGTCATAGGCGGACTGATTTTTGCCATCATGACATGCATATGCTATGTCACAGGAATCGCAGAATTTTCCTTTGATGACACACTGCGCGAGGTCTGCATGGTATTCTTCTTTACATCTGTAGGCTTTCAGGCAAATCTCAAGGTATTAAAAAGCGGAGGCAAATCGCTCATCGTATTCCTGGGACTGGTAATAGTGCTTATCATATTACAAAACATAACCGCCGTGGGGCTTGCAAAGCTCTTAAACCTGAATCCGCTAATCGGCATGTGCACCGGCTCTATTCCTATGGTTGGCGGACACGGCACCGCAGGAGCCTTTGGCCCGGTGCTAGAGGACTTGAACATAAAGGGCGCGACGACCATCTGTACTGCAGCAGCTACCTTCGGTCTCATCTTTGGAAGCCTGATAGGCGGACCTCTTGGAAAAAGACTGATTGAAAAGCATAGCCTGCTTAATACAGCAGCAAACGAGGACGACAGCCTGCTGGTGGAGGATGAGAAAAAGCATGAGCGCCACACAAATATGTATGCTGATGCCGTATTCCAGCTCATCCTGGCAATAGGTGTCGGAACCATCTTTACAATGCTGCTCACAAAGACAGGGCTCACCTTCCCGATATATATAGGAGCGATGCTCGCAGCCGCACTCATGCGAAACATATGTGAGTACACAGGAATCGCAACCATCCATATGGGAGAGATAAATGACCTGGGAGGTATAAGCCTCTCTCTATTCCTAGGCATGGCAATGATCACACTAAGGCTCTGGGAGCTTGCATCACTCGCTCTCCCACTCGTCATACTGCTTGCAGCACAGGTGCTTCTCATAATCATATTCACGTATGTTATCGAGTTCAACATCATGGGGCGCGACTACGATGCAGCCATACTTGTATCAGGCACCTGTGGCTTCGGAACCGGAGCCACCCCAAATGCCATGGCAAATATGCAGGCTGTCTGCGACCAATATGTGCCCTCCATCAAGGCATATCTGCTCATACCGCTCGTGGGAAGCCTGTTTGCTGACTTTTTGAACAGCCTTGTAATCACATTCTTTATAAACCTACTGTAAAACAACCGGAGAAAATATGTTTGAAAAACTGAGAAAAATATTTAAAAACAGAGAAGAAAAAGAAAAACATAATTACGATTTAACTTTTGATAACGTGGCAATTCCAGAGGTGCACGTAAAAAGCACCGAAAGCCACGAGGACACTGATAAAGAAAATGCACCTATCAGCTATGACAATGTTGCCATACCTGAGGTGCATATCAGAAACAGAAAAAATAAATAAACTAAAACTCCATATGCCTTTTGCCCTTTCACAAAGCACATATCCTTCCCTGCTTATTGTCCTTATTCTGCCTTCTCAACAGATATTATCTTACCCTCAAACGGATCCACCTCTGAAATAGTTCCGGTATACTTTACAGTCACCTTATCTCCACTTGCGACACCCTCAAGTCCGTCAGGCTTCTCATCGAAGGTAAAGCTGTACGGTGTATCCTTGTCATCAGTCACTACAAACATGAAGTCCTTTATGTCATCGATTGTTCCTGTAAGCTCCTTCTCTTCCTGTGAGCCCTTTTCACCTTCATCCTTGGTATCAGCCTGCTTTGCATTTTCAGTGCCTGCTGCTGCCTTATCCTGGTTTGTATTACTCTGTCCGCAGCCTGCAAACAAGCCGGCGCAAAGCATAGCTCCTATTACAATTGTAATCAGTTTTTTCTTCATTATTGATATACCTCTTTCTTTTATTTACAAGCACTGCTATGAGTACGTTTTCTAAAGAGTACTCTTCTATCCACCTAAAGTAAATAGAATACATAAAATATTAATGAATTCTTAAGCATGCCTTGTAATTATAGTACTATGATAGTAAAATAGAGCTATATTATTTCAAATCAGGAGAATTCATATGGGTTACGATGAAAAAATTTTTAAAGCAAAGGCGAATATCAAGGCCCGCAGATTATGGCTTGTTTTTGCTATATTGCTGACCGCAAATTATGGTACCGACACAGCAAATGGCGCTTATTCTGTCAGTAATTATATCATTTTTGTTATTTTATGCTGGCTGCCTTTCGTGTGTGGTGACATACTTCTAAAAAGGAAAGGGAAGGATAATGATCATTACAGGCTAGCATTCGTCATCGGATATGGTATTTTTTACGTATTTCTTTTGTGTACGACAACCTCACCGATTGCATTCACCTACATACTTCCGATAATCAGCCTTATTGTAATATTTAAGGATGAAAAATTCATGATTTACTGCGCTGTTGCAAATATGCTAAGCCTTATTGCAAGTATTGCATTTCACATATTAGTACTAGGTCAGAACACTGCTGTAGACCACAAAAACTATCAGCTTCAGATAGCATGTCTTTTACTTTGTTACATAGGCTATATCATGTCGGTGCGTCACCTGACTGAGTCCGATGCTGCACTCACCGAGAGCATAAAGTCTGATTTGAATCGCGTTGTCACGACAGTTGAGCAGGTTAAAACCGCTAGCAACACTATAATGGATGGTATAACAGTGGTCCGTGAGCTTGCTTCTGAAAACAAGCATGGCTCAGATGTTGTGGTCGATGGGATGAATGAGCTTACCGGAAATAATGAGCAACTTCGGTCCCACACTGCTTCTTCCCAGGAAATGACTACCGATATAAGCTCACAGGTTGAGAATGTTGCAGCCATGATAAATGATATGGTTTCCCTGACAACCGAATCCGGCAAGCATGCCAAGGTAAGCTCTGAGGACCTTGAAGGTCTTGCCCAGACAGCAAAAACCATGTCAGAGCTTTCTACAGAGGTTGAAAACATCCTGACTACATTCAGAGATGAATTTGAGATGGTTAAAAATGAAACCGGAACAATTGATAATATTTCAAACCAGACAAATCTCCTCGCTCTTAACGCTTCTATCGAGGCTGCGCGTGCAGGCGAAGCAGGTAAGGGATTTGCTGTTGTTGCTGAACAGATCCGCACTTTAAGCACTGAGACGAGAGATTCATCCGGTCAGATCAGTGAGGCTCTCTCACGGCTTGACGAGATTTCCGGAAAGATGACCTCATCCATTGAAGAAACGCTCCGTCTCATCCAGCTCACTCTTGAAAAGGTAATGCAGACCAGTGAAAATGTAGAGAAGATCACAAAGGATTCCCATAAGCTCGGAAGCCATATCCGTGAAATCGATGCCGCAATGCAGGAGGTTGAAGCATCTAACCAGCAGCTTGTCGACAATATGGAAAAGGTATCTGACATCGTAGAAACCATGACCTCATGTATCGGTGCTTCTGACGCGATAAGCCGCAAGATGCTCAGTAAATATGATGAAAGTGCAACAAATATCAATAATATCGAGACTGTTATCCAGGCTCTCATGCACGAGCTCGGAGTTGGTGGATTTATGGGACTTGATGATATCCGCCCGGGTATGAAGGCCAAAGTGATCCTGACAGATGTACAGACCGGCAACGAGTTCCATTGCGAAGTAAAGGCTGTTGGCGAAAACGGTCTTAAGCTTGTATCAGACGGCTTATCTGTAGAGTCATCCAGACCTTGCAATCTGTATGTTACAGTTGGCAATGTAATGTACTGCTGGAAGGATCTCACAATCACAGATGACCTTATGATAACAGTCAATACGCAGCCTGAAATCTTGAACCGTAGGAAATACCCTCGCATGGATTTATCAAACAATTGCACTATCAAGCTTAAAGGAACCGACACAACATTCAAAGGAACTCTTGACAATATAAGTGCAAACGGCTTTGCATTTTTGACAAAGGATCCTTATTTCGTGGATAATAAGGGTGCGAATGTTACTATCTCGATAGAAGACTTTGCTCTTGCTGACCACTCAGTGCTGGATGGATATGTAATCCGCTGCTCAAATAATGAGGGAACGTATATCGTCGGCTGCCAGATGCCTGAGGATAATTATTATATCCAGACATATGTCGACGAACAGCTTCGTGCTCACTCATAAAAATAAAAGCTATGAAAGCCTTTAACCGGGCTCTCATAGCTTTTTTGATTGATAATCTTCTTATCCTATTATCTTCTATCTATTATCTTTATCTTCTATCTGCATGATGTTTTTCCTTCTCTGCATACATCCGGCTGTCTGCTATCTTTAGCAGACTCTCAACCGTGTCAGCATCGGACGGATAAAGTGCATATCCACAGCTTACTCCGATTTTTATTTTATGAGCATGTATGTTATATGGATTGCATATAACTCTTTGAAGCCTCTCTATGCTCTCTAAGCAATTTTCTTCATCTGCATTTCCATCTATTATACATGCAAACTCATCGCCTCCAATACGGAATACATAATCGGCTGTTCGTATGCTGTTTATAATGCGCTTTCCTACATTACAAAGGACCTCATCTCCGGCCGGATGACCATATGTATCGTTGACCGGCTTGAAAAAATCAAGATCCATAAAAATCAGTGCAAATGCTTTTCCTCTCTGGACTCTCATATTCATAATGGTCTCAAAATATCTCTTATTATATAGCTCTGTAAGCACATCCGTGTTTGCCAGATCTGCCATCTTATGCTTTTCGCCTATATTCTGCGAGACAAGCAGATACTGCGTCAGTCTGCCATCCTCCCATCTTGCCGGAATAACGGTCATTGAAAGAAATAACTTGCTGTTGTTCTCTGCACATTCAAATTTGAAAATTTGCCTTAAAAAGCTCATTGAATGCATCTTTTGCATTGTCAGCCACTCCGCTTCTGCCTTCTATGGTGATAAACTGATTCTGCTCATTAAACAGGTAAAAATCACTGTAATGCCACGTTTCCTTTTCCCTGACAAAATCATTCCACTGCAGATTACTGTCGTTATTAAGTATTTTGGTCAAATAAACATTCCAGTCAGAAAGAACATTCCAGTTGCGTTGCGCAAACATATTAAAGGTCTGGTTCACCTGACTGTATGAAGCTTTGATATTTGATGTACCCTCATTATATATCTGGAGGCTCATATATACATTGTAGCTATGAATGCTGAATATTATGATACCTAGCAGTGCACAGGTTATCACAATTGTACGGATGTTCTTCTTTTTTATAATCATAAATGTGTTCTCCATACCTTAGTACCTACATCGTATCTGTGCTTCATTCTCTATTCATATCACATATACTTGTATTTCTAGTACCAATTATACAACATATAGTGCCTAAAATCTATACTCTCGGCGTGAAATGTAGTTTTCATGGTGTGAATTGCATGTTGGCAGTCAAAAAAAGAGGATGTAAAAAAACTCGATTGAGTTTTTTCATATCCCCCAAAGTTCTTACTTAACTTACTAAGTAACTATTGAATCTCCATATTTTGAAATAAACTTTTCCAACAAATCAATATTGCTTTTGTATTCATTGTTATCAATCGTAATTAGGTTTAGAGAACGTATCATCATAATATCTTGATACAATTCGGCATAATCAGGGAATTCTTTTATCGTCTTTCCAATCTCATCTAATTCTAGTTTGAGCATTTTGTTTATCGAATCAATAGTTTCCGGTATGGAATACTTTGAGGTAACAAATAATGCCTCATTTATCTGAACCAATTGACTAGCTATATAGATAACACTTGCTATGGCTCCATTTCCCATATATGAAGGTGGCACAATAGTGTTTTGCCTATCTGCGCCGATTACATATTTATGTAACTGTTCAACATCTTTTGCCAACGTAAAACTATTAATTGGAATATTAATAAATAGAAAATCTTTGTATTTATCATCAGAAATAGCAAAACATATTTTTCTAATTCTATTGAATAAATATCCTCTTTCTGCAGAAATAGTACCACAATTGCCTACTAATTTTTGCACTTCATAGTATATTTTTTCTATTAATGTATCGCTCTCACTCATATTAACATGAAGAACAATAGTTTCTTCTATAAACTCTATTTCTTGGACTTCTGTATAATCACCTATCTCTTTCTTCAAATAATCATCAATGGATCGCTTATGCTTCTTAAAAGATTCGTATGCATCATATACAATACTATTTTCATGACGATAACCATTCAAATAAATCCACTTTGTCAAGGCAACAATTTTTTCGAGGACAATTAGTTCTTTTTCCTCATTAACCGCACAATCATAAGCAGCAAAAAAGCTTTTATTTGCCTCCAAAAACTGATAGTACAATTCGTACGACGAAACTATATTAAAAAATTGAAGTCTACAATACTCTTTAGGATCCTTATTATTTGCAAGCCCTTCCATCATACTGTATAACCCATTTATATAATTATTAACACCGCTGAAAAACTTATTACAAGCATCTCCAATCCACAGTCTATCGGCTCTTCCTAGTGTTCCGCTTTGTTCATTTTCAACTGCACTCTCCTTCAGGCTACTGACTTTCAGATTATCTGCATCATTACTAATTCCAAATTTATCTCTAGCACACTTAGGAATACTAAAATCTCTACCTTTATTTAGCTCCGCTTGTATTTGGTTGATTTGCTTTGGATCAAAGGTTCCTTTTCGGTAGAATTTTCCCAATTGACGTAACAATTCTTCAAACAAATCTATAATCTTATTTCGATAGGAATTGATATTATCAAAAACATCTTTCCAATCATCGGGAGAATTCTCATACTCCAGCATTCTATGGCATATACCATTCAATTCTGTAATCCACTTATCCGGCAAATTTTCTTTAGGAATGTGTTTTTCAGTGTCTGGAATATTAATATCTAAAGTTTTAGTTCCTAAAAGAGTTACATTATACCTTTCCAATTGAGGATACAAACATGAAAGCATATTAATTGCATACATACATTTTTCATTGTATCCAAAATCCTTTATAGCTCTATTTGCTTTAGATTCAGGATAATAATTTGGAACTACCTCTGCAAAGATTTCATTATCTTTTATATATAGAGAAACAATATTAGCATCACTTAATAATGTCTTTTCATATTTATTCTTTATTTCGTCGGCCTTTGAGTATAATCCTTGAGATATAAGTCCTTTTACAAGTCCTAATAATCCCATATAATCCTTTGGTTCCTTGACATCAATTTCCGAACTGATACTAATTGATACACCTAGTTTATTTGCCCAAAATAAAATGTAACCTAAGCTACGAGTATTTACGGTCTTCTTTTCTACAAATTCAATGATAGAATTTGCGATATTTTCTAAAAATCTTTTTGGATATTCATACTCTAGGAATCTCGATGTTTGTCTATTAATCAATGAGTTAACTTCATCAATTATCCCAGGTCTTTTTTTATCATAAATTTTAAGTAAGCCGCTCGTTGTTTGCCGAGTATCGATAAATCCAGTAATATCACCTAAGGCAATCATCACATAATTATTTGTAAAAATACGATTTCCTTCTTCAATTACCTTTTTATTTACCGACAAGTAATCTGTTATAGAAAGCCACAGCAGACCTCTAAGAATATCCTCAACAACAGATAAGTCCTCAAATGATATATTAGAAAACTCGTCAACAACCTCTTCACTTACTTTATTTTTACTGAAGTATTCCAATAACAAATATATTGTACTATTATCGATAACAGACAAAGCCAAAAGCAATGCTTGCAAATAATTAAAACCAAATTTTCCCTCTAAGCACTTTATTATCAAATGAGCCCTAACAGAGTGAAGACACTTTATTCTTTCTCCATTGTCTGAGATTTTCACAAAAAACTCTTTTTCAAATTGCTGAAGTAACTTGCTAGCATTTCTTAACTTAATTTTTTCAAACAGCACATCTAGTTTTATAGATAAGTCATACTGACCAGCAATTGCGATAACCGCTAATACATTAAACCACTCTCCTTCATCAATTTCACTGCCAATCCGTGTTATTTGATTATTTATTTTCGCTTCTAATGTCATTGAATGATTAATCAAATAAATAAACTCTAGCAATGGTCCTCCATTACCAAATGTTTTCCAAAGATCGTCAAATGAAATAAAAGTATTCTGTTCGTATTGAGAATAGATTTCTCTTGCCTCGTCTTCATATAGTTCCAGCGATATTTCTTCATAGCTGACACTTCCACGACTAATATTACTTGAATTATAATCATCCTCACGTATAGTAACTAATAAACGAGCATCCGGGAGATGCATGAAAATAGCATTTAAGATTATTCCCCAAAATGTATCACCAGGCTGAACATCATAATACAGTACATATTCTCTATCTTCTAATTCTCTTTTGAGAAAATTAAGTATTGCCCATATCGAATTTTCATTAGTCAGCTTTTGAATACATATAATCTGCTCCTCAGCATACCGTTCTAGCAAGTATCGATATGCTAAACTAGTTTTTCCTTGACCTGAAGCACCTCTTATTAAGACGATATTCGACTTTTCAAAGTTAATTTCAATTTGTTCTATCCACTTATTCCTTATTACATCTAGTCTTTTTCTAATATGCTCAGGTCTAGCACTAATTCCTTCTCGATATTCATTTTGAAGTTTTTCTAGCGAAACCTTCTTGGATCCCAAAACATCTATTGTTACTAAATGGCTCATGTACAAATCAGAGTTTTTAACAACATCTGATATAACATCATTCTGTACTAATACATCTTCATCTACGCCAAGTTTAACTAAAAGTGAAAAAATAACATCAACCGATGCACCACACACAGCATTATAAGATACACTCTTATTCAAAACATTTGTTTCAATACCGCATAATTTTACATTTTTTCCATTTATCTGATAAACACCACTACCAGAATAGCCATCCACCGTTTCTTTTTCGCTGGTATCAATTGAGCCGAGTTTCTCGTCAAGAGTCACAAACAGTTTGCCTGGAAGAATATCATTAACTTTCCCTTCTAGCATATATGAATGAATATCCTTGGAATCTTGCAGAACATGAGGAAATCCATACATCTTAACCCTTTGTTCTATAAACGGATAAACCAATCTCAATTCCGAAAATATAAATTGAGAATCTATTATAAATGCTGCCAAATCATTCTCTATATCAAATGAGCTTTTTATTACTTTAAAATCAATTTTCTTCTCTTGTCCTTTGTCAATTATATTTATAAATAAATCTTCGCTTGAAAAAGACTCCTCATTGATAATATGATACGCAGTTAAGACGATTATCTTATCATTAGTTCTAAACGCAATTCCCGAACCGTAATTATCACAATATGTAATTTTAACCGCATAATTCATTAAAGGATTATAATGATTCTCCACTTACATCAATCTCCATGTTTCCTATATTTTTAAACTGCATACCGTATTTTTGATATTCGTTACTAGTGAATATCTCAGTATATGGTTCATAATTACAATAAAAAGTTACCGGTTCCAATGCATTTTCTACTATACGCGCCAGGCATTCCTTCGTAGGCAATCCCTTCCAATTAGTCGAAATCAAATAATTCCTGCAATCCAAAATTCTAATCAATGAACCGCTAGTGCTATGAGAACTTCCATGATGTGAGACCTTGACAAAATCTACATGTAAGGGGTTATTCTCGCAATATCCTCTTATTCTCAATTCGCGCTCAACTTCAGATGATTTTGCATCACCCAAACATAAAATACTATGATCCTTATCTGAGACCAAAACGGCAACGCTACTCGCATTAGCCTTAGTTACTGAGGATTCATCAAAAGTTCTCTTTAATAAATCCTCTACAGAATACCCATAATCATTTTTTCTTGCAGCTGTTTGCAAGTCAGCGACTTCATCTTCTATAACTTGATACTCATCAGAAGATACAAATTCATCCATGCACTCTTCGCTTGGTGATATTACTTCCAAACACCATTGATCAGCCTGTTTCTTCATCCCTGAAATAATCGGTGCCACTAATGGTATATTCTTAATCTTTAAATACTCATAAAGTTCTTTTCCTTGCTTACACGAAGTAAGGCACGAATTATCCTCGACGTATAATCGCTTCTTCTCATTCGACACGGATCTTTCTATTTTCTCTCCGTAGTTAAACCACATCTCGGATAAATATTCATCATTAATTTTCTCATCCTTAATAAGTGATAAGAATCCGCTAATATGATCATTATCCATATGCGTCAAAACAGCTAAATCAACAGGACCATTCTTGTCTTTCCAATCACAAACATCTTTTTTTAAAATAACTCTGCATTCTTTGCCCATTCCTCCATCAATAATTACCATTCCAGGAGTAGAGCCATCAAATTTAATTTCAAGACAATCACCAGCTAATGCTGGCAACATTTTTAACCTCACTTACAACATACACCTCTTTTTACAGTCCATACTGCTTCAAAATATTAATGTCCTTATTAATATCCTTAGGTTTAATAGTTGAAAGAACCTTTTTCTCTACTTCCGGAGTCCAATATATTTTCAACTTCTTTTGAGCTCTTGTAATAGCCGTATAGAAAATATTATGAGTTATTAGTTCATCAACTTCATCTGTAATGACTATTTTTACAGAACTATACTCTAAGCCCTGCGCTTTATGAATTGATACCGCATATGCAACCTGAAATGGAATAACATCACACGCTGAATTATCATCATCTTCATCTGTACTCTTTAACTTATTAACATAAAATCTAATTACAGAATTTTCGGCATCTGGGTGTTCATCATCAACAAACATAAAATCCGCGCCGAGGGCATCCATACCATCAATAACCTTCTCAAGTTCTACATCAAAAACAATTCTTTCCTGTGGTTCATCTTCATCAACTATTTCAATACTTCTTATTTTCCCCTTCATATTATTGTATACTCCGGTTCCAAACCGCTCATTCTCATTAAAAAGAACAGGATCTCCAACCTTAAAACGTTGAATCCCCCATTCAATAGGCTCATTAGGATTACTCTCTTGTAAGAATCTATTGATATTATTTATGCCATAAAGGCCATCATAATTTAAACAAAGAATAATCTCATCATCTTCTGCAGCATCAAAAATTGACGCATCCAATGTTACTGAATAGTCTTTACGGATAATAGCCTCCAAAATTCTATCATCCATTGCTCGTACTCTTTCCCATAAGGTTAATAATCCGGTGTCGTTTGTTCTATACGGCTTGGTTAACTCAAATACTGCTGTTTCAGGTATAAACGCCCTAGCCACACTAAACCAATTACCAAATCTTATGGCAGAAATCTGATATGTATCTCCGACCAAAATTAGTATTTTGAATTGAGCTTTTTGCAATACTTGCCACATATCTTTATTACTAACTGTACTGCACTCATCAATAACCAAAACATCATATTCCGTTCTTATATTTGATCTTTTAATGAATTTGGCTATTGTCATGTACTCACTATCAGCAGCTGTAACCTTTCTTTTTAGATTATCGACAGCAGGATTTGTCTGTGCCAAAAACAATTTTGAATTAGCAGCAAAATAATGAGACAGATGGTTTATTAAAGTTGATTTTCCCGTTCCGGCAGAACCATAAATAAGTGCTACACATGATTGATCAAACATGTGTAACATAGCTTCTTTCTTCTCGTCACAATCCACTCCATTATTAGGATCTTGTAACCAGACAGCCATCTTATTTGAATAATTCTGTATTCCTGAAATAGTAAAAGCTTTCAAACGAGAAATAATGTTTACCGTATCATTCTTGTATCCATTAATGAAAATCTGGCCTTTTTCAATAACCAACTTTCCTGATTCAAAATGACCTGACCATAATTTGTCATTATATGTATCTACTAACTGCGGAATGTTTTCAAATCCATCCAATTCCTTTAATGAAGTAAATAATTTTCCTTCTATCTCCGTCTTGTTATGAACAAACCTAGCCAACAACTCATGCTGATGATTCTTCACCGGTATGCATTTAAAAATATCCGACAAGCGAGATGTATGTCGCATCGGAAAACTGATAAAAGGCATTTTATCAAAAGGAATACATCCATTCTGCAGATACAGATTCGAAAGATAATTATTACTTGAGCCACCTCTTTGATCTTTTATAAACACATTATTCATGTGCAGCAAAATGTATCTAAGAATATTAGCACCCGGCCTATCTCTTTTGATTATTTCTCGGCTCTTATCTAACGCATCCATAAAAGGAAATGCTCTAGCTGACTCAAGAATCGTACTTCTTGCCGCACTATACTTTTGATCTGAAAAACATACAAGCTCAACCAAATTAAACCCAGTGTATGTTAAAAAGCTTAAGAGATTTAGTTTTTCACTTTTTCCTGCATCCTTATACTGCCCCGATACAACAGAGATAAAATTCTTAAACTCACAATCACGAATAGAAACCGACCAGTTTGTGACAATCAAAACTGGCATTGTCATTCCAAGTATTTCGATATTATCTTCAACACAAGTGAGTCTTACGGCATAATCATCCGAAATATCATATTCCGAAAAAGCAATAATTCTGTTTGACTTATTTACATAATCATTTGCTGGCGTAAATGTTATTTCGTAGTATATCTCCCCCTCAACAAAGAAAGGCTTCTTTTTCAACATATAGTAACGTTCCGATTTACCATATCTGACACCATTATATGTTTTTATCTTTACAGCAATCTTTTCATAATACTCTTGAAGTGTTTTATCTAAATCAATTGGAAAATCTTCGAGATTATCAAGTATTTCCAAAGAATACTTATCATGAAGAAACTTCCTTAGTTTTAACAAATACTCATAGTATTTGAGCATTAATCGCTCTGAGTTTTCCTCATCCATAGTATAATGAGATGCAACAATCTGAAGAAAATCATGAAAGCGTCTTATATCCTTGTACTTACCCTGAGCTTCTACATATTCTATAGCCTTGCAAATGTTGTCATAATCATCAGGAATATCATTGCCTCTAGCATAGATTTTAAGCATAATATGCTCTACAAAATTCCTTAGCTGCGCTAAAATGTCTTGAGAAACCATACCTCGTGTTTCACCATTTGCTTCAGCTATATGCCTGCATATATTTCTGTTAATAACCAATATCTGCTTATCGATATTTGGAGTACCCACCAATAATTCCCCCGTCCTAAGTCTTTCTCTATAATCTAATTCCTGTTATATCCAAATTGTCGTATCTTTAATAATTCTTTCCACCATGTTTCCCTATCCATAGTTGCATCATAAGCTGACAGTGCTTTTATTGATTTCCAAGATACTAGATTTAAAGCCTTATCAGCTCTTATATGCATCAACGAACTTTTTATAGTTTTCTTCTAATGACATATCTATCTGTATCTTTTCATCTACCTTATCATTAAAGACTTTTGTACTCTTCTTGTCTCTTACCCATGTATTCAAATTTGGATATGTAACTGTCAATTCCTTAATTACAAGAATTGTACCTGTTAAAAATTCATCACGAAATCCATTAATCAGACTCAACTGAAAATCTTTATCTGAATAAAACTTGTCATACATAAAGACTTTCTTATCATCTACAGCTGGAAACTCCGACTTAAATGCATAGTAATAAGACATACAATAAAATGCACATACGTTACATATTGCTTTAAGCTTTTCATAATCAGCAATTCGATCCTCTATTTTTTTCTTTTGATCATCATCACAACTATCTAGACTAATCTTAGCCTGCTCAATTCTTGCTTTATATACTTTGTTAAGACTTTTTTTAGCTTCCTTATACAAATAATGTATAAATAAAAGTTCGTCTATTTCAGTCTTTTCCTTTTTAAATAAAATCCCCTTAGGATCATATGCATCATAGTGGAAAATACGATGGTAAAACTCATTTAACAAATAATCAGACTGCTTATAGTCTGTATCAAAAATAGCTGTTTTTTTATCTTTTCCTGTAAAAGGATCACGCATAAAACCAGCAAACGCCAACTGTGCTAATTCTTCATTTGTAGTCATTTGATGCTTATATAACTTTACATCAACAGGTGCTTTCATTCCTCGACGAATCTCCATATAAATATGAGGATCATCTCCATTAATCAATCCATTATGTAAAAGCAACTGTTCTTCTCGATTTGATGCCATATCTCTCGTAGTAATAGGATTTTGTGTATTATTATAAATAGCAATTCTCGACCGAAATTCAGAATCATTTACTTTCAAGATGCGCACTAAAACAAAAACTTTCTTAAGTTTTTCAATATCCTCCTCAGATGCATCCATCCTTGCTTCTTTTAAAAATCTACCTAATGCAGAAGTAGTTTGTGCACCATTAATGATAGAAAAATTCTTTAAAATGATTTTTTCTACCGCTTTATCATCATCCTTTAATCGTTCAGTGTCATAATCCTCTGCAAGAATAGTAATTCCATTATTGTAAAACCAAAACTTTTCCGGCTCTTCTCGTATCGTTTTAGCCATGCCGTCAAAAGTTTTAGACTTACCAAGTGCCTCTCGCAAATTTTGTCCAAACAAAATATTTCTTCCCAATGATGTATTTGTGTATTTTATGGCTAACTCAGCCAAGTCATAGCCACACAAATTCAGAACAATAGCTGGCTCATTTTTAGATTCTTCATATAAATTAAAATTATTAAACGAATCAGCGCCAAAGCTTTCTTGTGCAACTTTTGGAACCATTTGTAATGAACTATTGCGAATCACTTCCAATTCCGTTCCCGTAATAACCTGCTCTACGCCCTCTTTCTGTCCCTTAAAATAATTATCTACACCTCTATGAACAACAATATACCTACAGTTTGATTTGTCCGAAGAACTAAGTGATGTTTCTGCCAAGATTACTTTTAAATTATCATTAAGATCCTGCGGTTTCTTCATGTAGGTAGAAATAGTTTTTTCCATGTAACTTAAAGCCTGCTTTATCTCAGACTGTGATAATTCCGTATTTTTAACTTGAATAAAATCATATGTATTTTCATCAACATTTTCATGCTCAATCACAATATCAATCCCATCATCTGGTGGCGCTACAATATATTTTGCTAATGATGGAATATCGGAATCAGACATTTTTTCAATATCAATTTCTTTTTCCTCTCCATATAACGTTTCAAGAACAACGATTTCAAATGCATCATTCTTTTGATTTTGCCTTACAATTGGTTTTCCCGTAGGAAGTCCCACACATTTCTGATAATAGTTCTCAATAATCTCATCAAGTAATCCTTGTTTCATTATTAAACCTCCGTAAACTTATGATCTAATCTCTTCCAGCCATTTCTCAGTTACAACCTTAGGTGAATGCGGACTGAATGTATCATTTCCATTCACGCCATTCAAATCACTATTATTACAGCTAATCTTTGGCTCAGTGCAGCTTACTATCTCTACCTTAAGAACATAATAAAAATCTGCGGATCTTTCTTTACCATCGTTAGAACCACTCTCTGTCAGTAAATCATCAAGCTGTTTTTTCGAAACCAATTCTCTTGATCTTATGATTCCTTTAATCGGCTCTATTTCATATGTACCCGTAGCGTTAATGTCATTCTGATAAAAGCGAATATACTTTGCTTTTCCTATATCTTCATGATGTGAATACACTGATTCACCCTTGATTGCATAGCAATAAAAAACAAAAGTCCTGCCTTCAGATAAAAGATCTTCTCTGCTCAGTATCTCATAATAATCAGGTCTCAAATAACCGATAACACACAAATCATTATGGATATTCTTATTGTCCTTTTCCTTACCTGTAGTTCTTTTATCTAAAGTACTAATCGCAGGTTCACCAAGTACAAGGTTGCTATAAGACAACATACGGTTAAGTCTGCTGTATTTTCTGCTACGCGCTTCAATGATTTCATATATAAAATCCTTCAATGCATTTTCACTGTTCGTCTGAATACTTGGTTTGATTGCAAAAGCACCTACTCCTGGAAGAACCTCCTCAAAGAGTCTGTAATTCTTTGTCTTTGAATCAAAATCTCCAGGATACAGGACATAACTTCCTACAGTTCTTCTAATTGCATCATTGTATGTATGCATTTTCAGAAGATCTCCTCGCTTGTATGTATTCGTTACGCTATCCTGTTTATCATTTTCAACTTCTTCCTTTATCTGCTCCTCAGTCATTTCATTTTCATCAGGTCCGATAAAAGATCTTAGATCCGTTATCCTGTACTTCGCATCAAAATGAATGTAGCTTACCGCACCTTCTCTGATGGCATCTTCAGGTTTAAGATAATCCGAAGGATACACTTCTAGCGTGTAATCCGGTCTAAATGGTCTTGAATATGAACCTGCATACTTTGTATTGGAAAACTCTTCCCTTGAAAAGGTCCTGTTATAATACAGATTCACCCTTGTACCCAAATCAGGGAGAAGAAATGCCTGACAAGAAGTCTGACCTTCGCTTAATGAAATAGTTAGACCATTGTCAGTATTGATGAACGGCTTTTCAGAAGCCTGTATGCATTGGCAATTCTCGATTGAACTTATAATTTTTCTAAGCTCAAAAAACAGCCAATACTCATACAGCAATGCCGTATTTTTAGATTCGCCGCTATAAGCCACCTGCTCACCCTCCCAATTCAATTGAAGAGCAAGATCAACCATAGCTGCTGCATAAAAGATTTGTCTATATCCTTCTCTCTTTTCAAGTACCTGATTATTCTGTGGCATAATCGTAAGTTCTCTTACATCATCAAAGAAATGATCTCTCAAAATGTCATCAGTAATTCTTTGAATTTCTAAAGCCTCCCGATAGCACTCCGTATACATATTCTGTCCTGCATTTTTTCCTTTTGCGGCGTCAAGACTTGAACAGAGTTCTCTACATATCAAGTTAAATTTTTTCAAAGCAAACTTCACAAAACGGTTTGCAACTGTATCAAGACTGTCATACTTTCTCGTCACAGCAACTTCCTGAGGCATAGGCTTTCCATTTACCATCTGCCAGCCTCTACTATGAGAAAAAGGGCTGGAATAAAAGCTTGCACTTGGAGAACCCTGTCCAATTGGCTTAAGTACTTCATCCTTCATAAGCATTCTATCCGGATTACGCTTTATATGTCCGAAAAGAGCCTGTAGGTTATGTGAGTAACAGAATTCCCTCAAGAAAATAAACTGCTCCAAAAGCGTCTTGGCACTATTGGTATCAGATGTTTCAAATCTGTTCGATGTAACACCTGAATACTCCAGCAAGATTTCTGCGCACTCTTCAGCCAGCTTTTTAGTCAGCTCAATATAGTCCTCCTCATAATTCATCTTCTGAGGTACTATTTCAAAATCAACTACAGTGTCATCTGAAGAATTTTTTAAATGTGTTCTTCCAAGGTAGTTAATAAATCTAAAGGATAATGCATCTCTATCTCTGGTTACTTTGAGGAACTTATTATTCTTCTCATTTGGGAAACCGAGATTCTTACAAATCTGATCCGAACCAGTTTGAATGTCATCCTTTAATCTGCATGTATAAGTAGCTGTTTCACGTAGTCTTAATATTTTCTGTCCATCCACTGAAGTTGCAATATCAAGCTTTGAGAGCGCAGCTTTAGACGCAGCTTCTTTTTCTTCATAGGCAATCATATCTGTGCCTTCTTCTTCAGTAGCTACGTTAAAATCAATAGTATCCCACTCGCCCTGCGGATAAATCACTATCTCTATTCCATTTTTATCTTTAAATGAAACTGCTGCTATACCCATGAAAACACCTTCTTACATAAAGCTTGCGTACTGATACCTATCAAGTCTTTTCTTCATCTGCTCTATCTTTTTCAATGACAAAGTCATTTCTTCTGAGTCTTCCCCGAATCCACTTTGGCATTTTTCCTCAAGAGTATTTAATAACTCTCCTATCTGTTTCCTATCGCCATAAATTTTAGGAAGAATCTTCTGAACAATCTGTTCATCCATTGTTCTTGTGAGATTAAAATCTTCTTTCTGCAATTCACATGCTGCTGCAAAATACTGACGGATTTCCTTGACTGTACGATAAGCAAATTCAAATCCGCTCTCTCGAAGAATCTCATAAATACTATCTAAAAAGTCTTTTACTTGCTCAAGTGTATTCTGTTCCACATCACACACACCATTTCTAATAACAGTTGCAAGCCTTGTAAATCCCTCTGCAATTCCAAAGTCAGCTGGAGAAATATTTCTTACATCGCTTGCACCTGTCATAATTGCAAGAACATCATCCTTTTCAGGTTTAAATTCAATGACATTAGAGCGATCCAATACTTTAGGGCTAAACATATATGTTGTCTCGTCTATATTTACAGTTCCAGTGACAAACAAATTTTTAGGCAACCTTATACTTTCAGGAATTACTACATCAAGCTCCTCATCACTATCTCCGTCCTTCGATATCTTATACAGAGGGATTTCTTCATCCGACTCCATAGCACTAAGGAAATCAGAGAAATAACGTTCAACATGAGACAAATTCATTTCATCAAGTATAAGAAAATAAGGAACTCCTGGATTCTTACAAGCATCAAGAATAAAATCTAATGTAGGTGTTGATACATATTTTTTCTCTAGTGGATTATAAAAACCAAGCATCTTAGTATTATCCGTCCAATCTGCACCTACCGGAACTATTAACCAATTTCTCTTACCATCAATTATTCTCTCAAGGTACTGTGAAAATTGCTTAGCAATCCTAGTCTTTCCAGTTCCACTGTTTCCTGTGAGGATTACAAATGGTTTCGCAATAAGTGAATTAATGTAGCGTTGTGCAAAGCTAGCATCAAAACCATCTGGCAAGTCTTCAAGTTTAAATTCTTGCCATTCAGTACCATTCTCTTCTAAATCAATTTGGTAATCTACATCTAAATATGGTCTATTATCAAAGAAACGAATATAGTCTCTTATATAGTCTTTACGTATAGCCGCAATAAAAAAGCCCTTTGGTGTTAACACTCTCTCGAACATCTGACTCGGAATGAAATCATTTGGGATATTCACTTGAGTTCCTGTTGCACCTGTAGTCTCTGATAGTCTAAATGATATGTTTGAAATTGATTTTTCATCACTTTCAAGACTAAGCACATAATCTTTATATCTATCTTGTTCTTCATTTACGCCAAAGCAAAAATATCTAAGATTATTACTTTGCGCATATTCCCAAGTGACAGCTCTTTCTTTTGCTCCACTATCACGTGTATCAAAGAAATTCTGCTTATTCCCCTGTTTACAACTAATTGGGTAAATAAAAATTACCGTCCTTATCCCATCGAATTCATACTCTATTCCTCGTCCATTTGTATCAGGAATAATTTTAACTTTCGCAGAATCGATATCTAAGTAGTTATATATTGTTTTTATAGCATCTCTATACGTATAAGCCATATTAACCCTCCAAATACTGTTTTATACTTTCTCCAATCGCTTTTCCCAACAAAGGTGGAACTGCATTTCCAACCTGGACATAAGTCTCCTGCTGATTTCCAACAAATTCAAAATCATCCGGAAAAGATTGGATTCTAGCTGCTTCTCTTACAGATAGTGTTCTGTTTTCTGTTGGATGAATATACATGTACCCATCCATTCCGATATGAGCAATTATCGTCCAAGATGGCTCCTTCATAACCAATCTTTTTAATCTATCTTTAAAAATGTCTTCTCTAAAAGGTAGAATTTGTCTAATTTCCGGCGGTAAGTCCATATATATGCTTCCTTGAGCCATATGTGGGAACACACGCTTCGCTCTATCGTTTGACATTCTGCAAATATTATTCTTAATGGTCTTACCATTGCCATATGACTGCATTAATCGCTGATACTCTGTTAATCCCTCAGTCTTAGAATATGGCATTTCTGAAATTCGCCAATTATCAGTAATAGTTGGTAAATCTCCTATTGCATCTTCCACTGTATTGCATGGCTTAAGCTTCTTAGATTCTTCGTCTTCCTGATCGTAATAATGTGTTGGCTTTGGATATTCAAATACCTTATTTGATTTCTTGTGTGCAACAAGCATCATTCTTCTTCTTGTTTGTGGGACACCATAATACACAGCATTAACAACTTGAACTGGCTTTACCACTTCGTAAATACCTTCGCCGTTTCCCTCACCGTCTTTTCCAATATTCTCAATAATCTCAACTGCCGTGTTAAAAATTTTGCCTTTATACTTAGTAATGAAGTTTGGTACATTTTCAATCACGAAAATTTCTGGTCTAAAATAATCTACATACCTTAGGTACTCTAAAAAAAGCTGATTTCTTGGATCTTCAGAAACTGGTTTTCCTGTCACTGATCTAATTTTCGCATGACCGATTGTTGAAAACGTAGGACATGGAGGTCCTCCGATAATTACATCTACATGGTTTGTACCTATAACCTCTGCAAATTTTTCTGGCGGAATTTCTCTTATATCACCAAAGATAGTTTTTGATTTCTTATGGTTTAGCTGATGAGTCTTTGCTATAACCTCTTTTAATTCTATTCCACCAATACATTCAAATCCTGCTAATTCTAATCCCTTAGAAAAACCTCCCGCTCCACAAAATAAATCTATAAACTGATATGACATTTAGTTTTTCCTCGACTTTTCTTCTATAACATCTAGATATTTTCTTATTGTTTTGGCAAATGTTTCTGCCATAAGAGGTGGCACAGCATTCCCCACTTGTTTAAATTGATCTGTCCTTGAGCCCTCAAAAACAAAATCATCTGGGAAAGATTGTATTCTGGCCGCTTCCCTTACCGTAAAAGTTCTAGCCTGCTCTGAATCAGGATGAATAAAAAGATTACCATCCTTATACAAATGAGCCACAACTGTCTTGCCCGGCTTATCGCTCTCTTGAACCGTGTATCTATTTCCAAAGTGTTTCGGATCATGATGAATAAGATCAGGTCTGACTTTTTGCAAATCCTTCAATTGCCAATTCTTATGTGAACTTAGAATTCGATATCGCTCCCTATCGGCACCATTATGTTTTCGAGCCGAATGATTGTAGATAATTCCACTATCATTCTTTACTATCTTAAGAAAATCATTTGTCGGCTCAGTAACTGCCACCTTCTGGATATTGTCACCCTCTCCAGGATTTAATTTAGGTAAATCCAAAATAGCTTCACCAACTGTTACATAATTTGGTAAATGGGCATCAATATCAGAATTACTTTTTGGAATACTTTCATATACATCCTTGATATCAAAATAATTGATGTCTTTTCTCACACCAATTATAATTACTCTTTCTCTTATCTGAGGTACTCCGTAATCAGCAGCATTTAAAAGCAATACTTTGGGATCGGCAACAATATTATACGTTTTGCTCATCTCTCTAACTATGATGTCAAAAATCTTAACGCCCCTAGGTTTAGCTGTTAGTAATCCTTTGACATTTTCAAAAATGAACATTTTAGGTTTATAATGATTCAACACCTGCAAATAATTTTCAAATAGATAATTTCTCGGATCGCTACTCATCCCATCTGGTGATTGAGCTCTGCCCACACTTGAAAATGCTTGGCAAGGTGGTCCACCTATAATGATATCAACAGGTTCATGAATCCTTTCATCCATATCTTTTAATAATCCATCCCTGGTAATATCATCACACATCACTGCTTCTTCAATTTCTTTATCTGAATAACCATAATGTTTCATTCTAGTTCGCAAAGTTTTACATGCGGCTTCATCTATTTCCAGATGAAGTAAAGCTTTATAACCGTCTCTATAAAATCCTTCACTTAATCCACCACAACCTGCAAATAAATCTATAAACCTATAATCTTTTTTACTCATTCTCCAAATCATCCTCATCTATAAAACTTGCGATATCACCTAAATCACAATCTAGTGTTTCGCATATTTTTTCCAACACTTCAAGGGATACAATTTCGTTCTTTCCAAGCTTTGCGAGTGTGCTCGAACTGATGCCTGAAGCAATTCTTAGCTGACTCTTGTTCATCTTTAAATCGACAAGTTTATACCATAACTTATTGTAATTGACCATTCTGTTTCCCTCTTTTTTGATACGTTCTCTACCAAAGGTTCCGATATAAATGTGCAAAACAGCACAAAATTATCATACCATAAATATACCAACTGGGCAAACAAAATATTTGACAGGTCAAACATTTCTGCATCTCATCATATCTTATATTATACATATTAACTGTTACATCATACGGACTCTCAAAGATATCATCTAGCAAGTTTTTATATTTTTCAACTGATTCCGCCCATCGCGCGGCACCATCTTCGATGGTGTTAGGGCGCGTCTTCGCAAAGTGGCGAGCAGTGCTTTTTTGTACAAAAAGCTACTATCCGCTCGTTGGTGGCACATCCCCAATCCCCTTGAACAAGCTAATCGCTTGGCTACGCAATTCTTACGAATCGCTTTATTTTGCTGTTGGAATTTTCTTCAGAAATGAAAAAAGAAGGGAACCTATAAGTCTTAAACCTACAGATTCCCCAAATAGAATTATCGAGTGAAATTGTGTTTTCTGACACGTTCCTTTTTCTGTTCTTCATCGTCCTTCAAGAATTGGTCAATGTCGTATTTTGCTCTTTGAATCTCCTGCATATCTTTCTTAACCTGACGATATTCGCCGTACAGCTTTTTCTTTTCTGCAAGGATTTCAGCATACTCTGCACTTAAGTCTTTTACCTTAGGTAGCTTCTTCAGATGAAGCTCATCTAAGGCATTCTTGGAAGCTTTATGAAGCAGGATTTCCTGTTTATACTATTCCAGGAACTTCTTGCTATATCCGCATTTACGATAATCCGCATATACGTCTTTTGTCTTAAAATAATCAAAGATATGTTTCTTCAAGATCTGAATCTCAGCAAGTCGTTTCTCCTTTTCTTTAATGGAAGCTGAAATTTTCGTAAATCGCTCTGTTGCTGTTTTCACATTTTTCTCCAGATCATCATAGCTTCGGATGTCATGCTGCTTCAGATATAAAACTGCCTTGGCCACCTGCTTTGTATTAAATTTCTTGGCAAAGCGGACATAATATTTTCCTTTGCCCTGAGCCAGTTTCTTTTGAATATCGATAAGAAGGTCAAACTCATGATCTTCCTTTTTCCGCTGGTAAGTCTTTGGCGGATTTTCGGCTTTTTCATTATCGTAGAAAGCATGCTCCATCTCACCGGCAAGAATCTTCTTAAGATCATCTTCTGAATAGCCATCACCCAGAGAACGAAGCCGGATGAAGCGTTTCTGATCTTTTCCCTTTAGAGAAATATGCTTTCCACGCTTAATCTTGTATCCGGCATCTTCTAGTTTATAAAGTAGCTCATTAAAATCTTTTGCGCCGCCTTCCCTAAGAATCTGATTAATTACATCTCTAATATCATCACGAAAGGATTTTTTCTCAGGACAGGTCGTTCGTTTAACACGCTCACATGGCTTCTTCTTTTCTATGACAGACAAGCCATGCTCTAAGCAGATGATATCTGATAATCTCTGCAAAGCAAGACCAACAAAAAAGAAATCTCTAAACTTATGGGTGCAATCAAGACTCGTAGAATTAAAAATGATGTGATTATGAATATGCGCCTTGTCTGTATGAGTCGCTACGATAAAAGCATGATTACCTTTTGTAAATCGCATGGCGGTTTCATAGCCTACCTGATTCGCTTCCTCCGGTGTGATTTCTCCCGGTTTAAAGGATTGCCTGATCTGATAAGCGATGATATTGCCCCTGGGATGTCTTCCTATCATTCTTCTCCTCTCAGATTTTTACTGTTAAAGCATTATTCATGATTAAACACCCCAAAATTCTTTGTTTTAAAATAAAAAAAGGGAATAAATCCACGCTTTCGGATTTATTCCCAAACATAATACAAGGGAAAGTATTAAATACTTTCCCTTGTAAAATCTTATATATAGACTTTTAAATTAGAACCTTTGTCTATTTTGCCTGCTCTGCGATAGCAGCCTGTGCTGCAGCAAGACGAGCGATTGGTACACGGAATGGTGAACATGAAACATAGTCAAGTCCAATCTTGTGGCAGAACTCAACTGATGAAGGATCTCCACCGTGCTCTCCACAGATACCAACGTGAAGGTTAGGATTAACTGGCTTTCCAAGCTTAATAGCTGTCTCCATTAATTTACCAACACCTGTCTGGTCAAGCTTAGCAAATGGATCATTCTCGAAAATCTTGTTGTCATAGTAAGCGTTAAGGAACTTACCTGCATCATCACGAGAGAATCCGAATGTCATCTGTGTAAGGTCGTTTGTACCGAAGCAGAAGAAATCAGCCTCTGTAGCGATCTCATCAGCTGTAAGAGCAGCTCTTGGGATCTCGATCATTGTACCTACATGGTACTTGATGTCAGCATTTGCAGCAGCGATCTCAGCGTCAGCTGTCTCAACTACAATCTTCTTAACGAACTTAAGCTCTTTAATCTCACATACTAATGGGATCATGATCTCAGGCTCGATATCCCAGTCTGGATGAGCTTTCTTTACATTGATAGCTGCACGGATAACAGCCTTTGTCTGCATCTTAGCAATCTCAGGATATGTAACTGCAAGACGGCATCCTCTATGACCCATCATTGGGTTGAACTCATGGAGTGACTCACAGATAGCTTTGATTTCCTCTACTGACTTATTCTTAGCCTTTGCAAGCTTCTCAATGTCAGCCTCCTCTGTAGGAACGAACTCATGAAGAGGTGGATCAAGGAAACGAATTGTTACTGGGCATCCCTCAAGAGCCTCGTATAATTTCTCGAAATCTCCCTGCTGATATGGAAGAATCTTGTTAAGAGCTGTCTCTCTCTCCTCTACTGTATCAGAGCAGATCATCTCACGGAATGCAGCGATTCTCTCTGGATCGAAGAACATATGCTCTGTACGGCAAAGTCCGATTCCCTCTGCACCAAGATCACGAGCCTTCTTAGCATCTGCAGGAGTATCTGCATTTGTACGAACCTTAAGTCTTCTGAACTCATCAGCCCATGCCATAACACGTCCGAACTCACCAGCGATTGAAGCATCAACTGTTGGGATGATTCCAGCGTAGATGTTACCTGTTGTACCATCGATAGAAATCTCAGATCCCTCTGTGAATGTCTGTCCTGCAAGTGTGAACTTCTTGTTCTCCTCGTCCATATTGATATCACCACAACCAGATACACAGCATGTTCCCATACCACGTGCAACTACAGCTGCGTGAGATGTCATACCACCACGAACTGTAAGGATACCCTGAGCAGCCTTCATTCCTGTGATGTCCTCTGGAGATGTCTCAAGACGTACAAGTACGACTTTCTCTCCTCTTTCAGCCCATGCCTCAGCATCGTCAGCTGTGAATACAACCTTACCACAAGCAGCTCCTGGAGATGCTCCAAGACCCTTTCCAAGTGGAGTTGCAGCCTTAAGTGCAGCAGCATCGAACTGTGGATGTAATAATGTATCAAGGTTACGAGGGTCGATCATTGCAACAGCCTCAGCTGGTGTCTTATGTCCCTCATCTACTAAATCGCAAGCGATCTTAAGAGCAGCTGGAGCTGTTCTCTTACCATTACGGCACTGAAGCATATAGAGCTTCTTGTTCTCAACTGTGAACTCCATATCCTGCATATCATGGTAGTGATTCTCAAGAGTCTCACAAACCTTAAGGAACTCAGCGTATGCCTCTGGGAACTCCTGCTCCATCTGAGCGATTGGCATTGGAGTACGAACACCGGCAACAACGTCCTCACCCTGTGCATTGATAAGGAACTCACCCATAAGCTTGTTCTCACCAGTTGCAGGATCACGTGTGAATGCAACACCTGTACCTGACTCGTTATTTAAGTTACCGAATACCATTGGCATTACGTTAACAGCTGTTCCCCATGAATAAGGGATATCGTTATCTCTTCTATAAACATTTGCACGTGGGTTGTCCCATGAACGGAATACAGCCTCGATAGCAAGCTTTAACTGCTCTACAGGATCTGAAGGGAAGTCTGATCCTAACTGATTCTTGTACTCAGCCTTGAACTGCTCTGCTAACTCTTTAAGGTCAGCTGCTGTAAGGTCTACGTCAAATTTAACACCTCTGTCCTCTTTCATCTTGTCGATGAGCTGCTCGAAGTATTTCTTTCCTACTTCCATAACAACGTCTGAGAACATCTGGATGAAACGTCTGTATGAATCATATACGAAACGCTCGAATGCTGGATCTGGGTTACCAGCGATCATAGCTGCAACAACATCATCATTAAGACCAAGGTTAAGGATTGTATCCATCATACCTGGCATTGAAGCTCTGGCACCTGAACGAACAGATACGAGAAGAGGATTCTTAAGGTCACCGAATTTCTTTCCGTTAACCTCTTCCATCCATTTTACACCTTCCATAGTCTGAGCCATAATCTCATCATTGATCTTACGTCCATCCTCGTAGTACTGTGTACAAGCCTCTGTAGTGATTGTGAAACCCTGTGGTACAGGAAGTCCAATCTCTGTCATCTCAGCGAGGTTAGCACCCTTACCACCGAGAAGATTACGCATGGTCATGTTACCCTCTTTGAAGGTATATACCCACTTGTTTGCCATTTTGCAATTCCTCCTAAACTTTATTTCTGGTATGGTAAAAAAACCATCCATATACTTGATTAATGTGTGCCCTTATACAAGCGCACACATTAATAATACCATAATTTCAGCAAATATCAACTAATTTTTATTATCTTTTCCCTTATGTTTCATACTATTTTTTTGAACACGGACAGACTTAACATTCTTTACTATGACAAATATCATAATTGCAAAAATTGCAACTATCCCAAGTGCACCAACAGCCAGCGGAACGACCATTCCACTCTCACTAATCATGGTGGCAAGCGGTACCTTCTCATCAGCTATATCATGCTTATTGTCGTTTGCCGCCTGCGGTACCTGCTCATCTGCTATATCAGTATTTGGCTGTGCCTGCGGTGCCTGGATGCCATCCTGCGGATCATTCTGTCCATCAGGAACTACAACATCGGCAGCACCGTTTGCTCCACCTGCGGCACCATTTGCTCCTGCTCCATTAGCTCCGCCTGCAACTCCGTTTGCTCCTGCTCCATCGGCTCCGCCTGCAGCTCCGTTTACTCCTGCAGCATTGGCTCCACCTGTTCCGCCTGCAGCTCCGTTTGCTCCTGCTCCATTGTCACCACCATTTCCATTATTGGCCATATTAGTGGCGGCACGATTATAAACAAAATTAAATATATTTTTCGACGCATCTGAAACCAGCTTACCTGATTGGTTGTAGCTGCTTGGGATATATCCATCAATATAAAGATATGCAATTACAGGTTCATCACCTACATTACCATAATATGTTTTGCTCTCTGCAAGTTTATTTCCGTTTGCATCAACATAATTAACGGTATATTCTGCTAACTCTCCCGGTATACCGTAAGCAACCACATAATCCTGATCGCCCGATACAAGGAAAGCAGACTGTGCAACTGTATTATTATCACGACCGCTTAGTCTTATGCCCTTAACATAGTATTTACTGTTTTCATTTAAAGAAACATTTCCCTGAGCATCACAACTGATAACATCACCATATTCCAATCCATTGACAACTACCTTATCACCTTTTGATTCGATTGAAATGGACGAACTGTTACCGGATGCTTTTCTAACCTGTATACCACCATTTATGCTGCCCTGTCCTCCTGCTGAAAACGAAACAGTGTAGGTATACGAAAATGCTTTGGCATTAGTCGACTGTGAAAAAATACTGACTACCATAATCAAAGCAGCAGCGAAATATTTAAGCGACTTTTTCATTTTTCTTAGCCCCCTTCCTGTTACTCACAAATGAAGCTATAAGTAGGGCAATACCTACAACAAAAACAACTATAGAAGCGATAGACCATACGTCTCCTGTCTTTACTCTGGATGTCTTAGTTGTAAATGTTGGATGGGTAGGCGCGTTTGGTGTTGAATTATCTTCAACCGCAAAGTTCATCATAAGCTTTGCAAGCGTATCCTGATATACATTACCCTGGCTCTCACCATCCAGACCAACTAAAAGCTTAACATTTCCGCTCTCACCCGGCTCTAAGGTTTTAAGATAAAAAAAGTTGTCAAGTGAGTTTGTTGCCTCTTTAAGACCTTCACCGGCCGTTGTCGGTTTTTCACCACCAACACTGGTACTGCTATATATTGTGTCCTCTTTTCCATCAGGACCAACAAATGTAAGAATATATGAATATCCTCCATTAGCAGCTACAGACTGTGCATCCTCAAGACTGCTAAGCACATCATTTGACATGTACCATTTTGTTGAAATGTCGCTATCATTTTTGATATTTACAGAAAATGTAACCTCATCTCCGGGCTGCATTTCCGAAACAGAGACTGCCAGTTTATTTGAATCAAAAGAGCTGACCATCTCTTTGCCGGTAAAACTACATGAACCGGCGGCTGTTGAATTTTCATCTGCATATACAGTGCTTATCGAACCAAGGATAAACAATATGCATGCAAATAATGCAATTTTCTTTTTCATATTATCCTCCTTTTATTGTAAAGATAAAGCACCATTATCAGAAATACCAACATCTACACCCCATGCACTCTTTATTGCTGACTGTGCATTATGAGTCTGGACAGCATCAACCGAAGCTTCAAGCACGAACTGCGCACCATCGTATTCATATGTTGTCGTAATTGTAGTATAGCCATCATCATCAGTTGTTGAGGTACTTCCAACAATTGTTGCAATGTCACTGTTAATGCTGATTTTATCAGCAAAATCAGGTGAAGTCTGTCCTTTCTTCAAAATATTTGAATAATAAAAGACATTTCTTTCTGAAGTTTTAGCACTTGTGTCCTCAATCCAACCATCGTTTGTAAAATTAATCTCTATCTTTGACGGATCCAAATCACCGCGTTTTTCTCCAGACTCTTTGTCAACCCAATAGTGTCTCACTGTTACTCTGACATATTCATCAATTGAACCACTGTTTTTTACAGCAAGCTCTTCATTATATTTTTTGTCAAGAATGAGTTTCTCATCACCGGCATCCTTTAGCATGCTTCCAAGTAAAGTACCTGTTGCCTCACTCCAGGCATCATCCTTATGTTTATAATCACGCCAGCTGACATCTTTTCCGTTCTCGGTAAGCGTTACACCGATAGACTTTATATCAATCTGTGCAAGATAATTGTCACTCATATATGTCAGAGTTGCTTTAGTAGATCCAATAGTTGATGCTGCAAGCATAATAACTGAGGATGCTACAAGTATAAGTGGATATTTCTTCTTCATTACTTACCGCCCTCCTCATCATCATATTGAGCCTCGGCATCCCATTTCGCATCCGGAGCTACACAAGGATTTCCATTTTCATCATATGTAACAGGGGTACATTCCTGAACCACCACAACATTAAAATTGGTCTTTACTTTTTCACTAACCTTAATATAAGCGGTAATAGGCTCTGTCATTTCACCAACCGGTACAGCTTTACTGTAATACCAATATCCATCATCGGAAAGACTCCAATTATTACCGGATGCTGTAATTGTAAACTGACTTGCAGCTATTACTTTACATCTGACAAAACAATCTACTTTACCGGTATTCTCAATCTGAATAGTCTTTTTCCAATCCTTAAATTTTTCATTAACACGTGTCGTTGGTCCAATATCAATTGATACTCCACCCTTAGCAGAAGCATAAGTTGTAAAATATGCAAGTGTCGGTTTAACAGAAATACATCCAACAATTATTACCGACGCAAGGACTACACTCGCCAGAACACGATGCTTTTTATTAATTTTTTTACAAGACTCAAATATTTTTTTCATTAATTCTGCACCCATTCCCATCCGGTTCCGTCGTATTCAAAATGATTTACGACACCCGTACTATAAATAAGTTTGTTGTTATAATCGTTTGTAAAATCTGCATTTACTGTATCGCCTGCAACAATTGTTGTCTCAATATTATCTGATGATGTAACCTTGTAGCTTCCGGCGGCATAAACCTCCTTGACCACAACTCTAGAACCAGCCGGGATGTTGTCAATCACTACGCTCTTAAATCCAACACCATCGAATCTAATGGAAGCAATATCCGAAAATACCACATTTCCATCCTTATCATATGCTTCAATATCAAAAGCAAAAATCGGTTCACCAAGCTCTGTATTATAGGTTTTTAAAACCTTGTTAATCTGCAGACTTCCTGTCAGCTCCTTCTGCTCCGGCTTGAGCTCTATAGTGATATTATCGTATATCCATGAATCCGAACCTGATCCGGTCATTGCGAACTCATTATTTGGCGCCGAAACAAGATATGGTACAAATGAATATCCATATTGTGCTGAATTGACAGGCTTGGTATATACCAGATACAATCCTGTCTTTACTCCGGACACAGACCCCTTTCCGTTTTTCACTTCAATAGTTTTGTCGGCAGATAAACCTTCCTTATCGACAATCTCCGATGCACTCTTAGCCATTTTTTCATAATCATCAGCCGTCGTCTTACTATCTATAGACTCAACCATGCCTGACAGTTCTTTATAATCATCTGTCACAGTATAGGTACCGTTTTCGTCTACCTCTGCCACCCTGTAAAGATCAACGGGAAAATCCACAGTATCCAAATCATTCCAGGTATCAGGAATATCAACTGTTATAGAACAATCTTTATCTGTTTCAATATGTGTCCTTGCAAATATACTGCCACAAGGCAATGAAACAAATACCATTGCTGCTATCATTATGCTGGCAATCCTCTTAATGTTATTGTGCATTTTTCCTCCTTCCTGATTCTATCTGAATCTATACAATATTGTCTTACTAAGAATTTTACATATTATTATATACAAAACCAAAAACACAACGCCAAGTATAATTGCCTCGTGTAATGGCTGTATCTGCTTTGCATCCTCTACAACAAGTCCCTGCGCATCATTAGCAATCCTGTGGCCTCTGATAAGCAGTCTGTGTGAATTGACCCCATACGGTGTACATGTGATAAGTGTACAATAATCCTGACCTTCTTCAATCTTTAAATCATTAAGCTCATCAGGAAGAACTATTCTAATCTGATCAACTTCATAGGTCAATGTTTCACCAAGTATATATAATTTGAATGTATCTCCCTCTGCCATCTGATCAATATCAGTAAACAGCTTTGAGGAGGTGAGTCCACGATGACCTGAAATGGCACAATGTGTACTTGGTCCTCCCACCGGGAGAGATGATCCCTCAATGTGTCCTACTCCAATCTGGAGTATCGTATTGTCTGTACCATGATAAATAGGCAATGAAACCTTTATAGATGGAATCTCTACATATCCCATCACTCCGGTACCGGATACATCAAGAAGACTTTCATACTCTGCTTTATCCTGATCTGACATCTCATAACGATCCTGCTTACTTAAAAGCTTCTCATTATATTCCTGTGCAGCTTTTCGCATCTCATCAAGCTTTTGCTCATCCGTGTTGTCTACAGCATCAACGTAGCTGGCAATGGCTCTGGACTGATGAAATGAATTCCAATAATCACTTACTGTCGGATATAGCAGTAAGGACAACCCTGCGATAAACACTACGCCAAAAAGAATAGTAGATAAACGTCTTTTCATAGTGCTCTCCTTACTGTTACATAAACTCTAAATAAAATCTATTATAGCTGCCACAGATTTATAACCTGTGGCAGCATAATATTTAAAACTAAATAGTACCGGTCAGATATTAATTATCTAACACGCTTCTTTGTTACAAGAACAATTCCACCACCGATAACTAAGATAGCACCAATTACGTAGATTGCTACACGTCCGGCACCACCAGTTGAAGGAAGAACTGAACCCTTGTTGTTTACTACATCTGTAGATAACTCGCCCTTTTCAAGCATAACACCTAAATTAATAATTGAACCAGATGCTACATCTCCTGTAAGTGCTGTAAGCTTTGGATCATCACTATTCTCATCATGCTTTGCAGAAATAGTAAATGTCTGATCCTCGATTGAGTTGTATCCGTCAGGTGTCTTTGTCTCGCGTAATACGTATGTACCATCATCTAAGCCTGTGAATCCGAATACTGTTCCCTCTGCATTAGTAGAAAGAATCTTCTTAACCTCTACAAGCTCATCTTTTCCGTTAACCTTCTTGAAAAGTGAGAACTCTGCACCTGTAAGTGGCTTATTCTCTTTATCAACCTTGTTTACAGTTAACTTGTAAGTAAATACGATAACCTTATCTTCAGGAGTCTTACCTCTGTCTCCCTCACCACCATTGTTAGGGTTGTTAGAGAAATCAAGATAAACTGTATTTGGGTTTCCGGCTGCGCCGATTACTGCATTCTCGTTAAGCTTTGCTGTATACTCAACAACAATCTTATCTGAGTTTTTAGCGCCAAATGCTAAGATATCGTCACATGTAAATGTAAGTGTCTTAGCTGTTGCATCATAGCTAGGTGTAAAGTAAGATGTAACATCCTTGTCACCTAATTTAATTACTGCATCATTGTTATAGTCAAGTCCTTTTGAAAGAGTATCATTAAACTTGAGAGAATATGTCTTGTAGCTTTCAATGTTGTTTGCTAATGTAGCTGTGAGCTGGAATGGAACATCATCTCCGATATCGTAATCGGCTGAATCCTGCCAACCAGTTGTCTCACCAGTTGTATCATTTGTATCCTTAACTTTCTTCTCTACAGAAGGAACATCTGCCTTTACATTTGCATCTACATCATCTGTAACATGAAGGATGAACTCTGTGTAAGATTCCTGACCCTGTAAAGAATCATCCTTATCTTTGATAAGGTAGTAACCTGGCTTAAGGTTGCTGATTACATTCTTTGCATCCGGATCTGTTACTGTAACTGAACCTGATGCTGATGCTAAGTTTGCACCGATAATCTGAGCCTGCTCTTTAAGCTCTTTAGAATTGTTACCCATATCAGCAAGCTTCTTAGCATATCCTGCTGCATCACCGCCGAGAGCGGTCTGTCCTTCTGCTTTAATGCCCTCTCCCCACTTTATGTTAGAAAGAGTTGCTTTATCTGCTGATAAATCACCAGATAAAATCTGATAAGCCTCATAAGTGTGTCCTTTGACAGCCTTATTAAGTGTGAGACTGAATGTGTTTTGGTCTGCGTTTGGTGCTGCAAATACAGTTACACTCATTGCAAGTGTAAGTATCATAGCAAGCACTAAAGCAATGCTTCGTTTGATTGTTTTCATTTTGCATTCTCCTTTTTTATAATGTTTTTTGTTTTTTATAGAAAAGTGTTATTGTAGCTATTGCTATAAGTACAACTCCACTTAACATATACAACCATCTGTTACCGCTTCCACCTGTTTCAGGAAGCTCATACTCATTGAGCTTATTTGTAATCTCAATAATACCTGAATCAACAGCCATATCCTTTCCCGGTGCCACATTGGCATCAGTCCTATTAATCTCAGTTCCGTTTGTATCCTTAAATACATAGGAAACATCATAACCAGATAAGCTGTTATTTTTGTCTATTCCAACCTCTGTAACATAATACTTATAGGTTTCGTTGGTTATATGACCTATATCATCTGTCTTTGTCTTAGGAAGATCTTTAAATTTATAAGACCAGTTTCCATCTTTGTCCGGTGTCACTTCAACAGCGTCACCATACTTAACATCGTTTCCTGACGAATCCACCTGATGTAACTGTAAATAAATACTTCCATCCGTCTTATTTATAGGTTTGTTCTTGGAATCAACCCACTTTTTATCAACAGAAATTTCTGTTGTTGGAATAGCCTTATCACCGATATATACTATATCATAATTGTTTGCCAGACAGGTTCCCGTTAAGCTGTTATTTGGAGCTGTCACAGGATATTTAGCTGTATCCGGCGAACTAAAGTAGAAATAAGTCTTTGCCGGTTCTTCCGGAAGAACATAGCCACTAGGCGCCTTTGTCTCAACAACATAATACTGTGTGTTATATGTCATTGATTTATCAAAATCAATGACTATCTTGCCGGTTTTATCGGTAACATATTTTTTAACATGGACATATCCATCTGATGTTTTCGTAGAATCTGTACTGTTTGGATCATATTTGTAAACATCAAACTCTGCGTTCGGCAATAACTTTCCGTTATTTCCCTCTTCTGTCTTATAAAGAATAAACGAATCATTCTTATATACATAAAACGAAGAATACGATTTAGTGTACTTTAATTCAGTGTGAATCTCTGTTTTACTATTATCAACGCCTTCCAGTGAAACGGCATTAGATACATCAAATTTAGGTTTTGAATCACCCCACTCCTGTATCAAATCAGCCTTTACACTATAAGTGTATGTCAACATTATAGGCTTTCCATCAGGGACAGTAGCATTTATTGTTTTGCTTGAATACTGATAATCCTGCGATACTTCTTGTGAATCATATGTCCATTTGCAATCAGATATCACCTCACCAGGTTTGTATGTTCCATCATCCTGTTTGATAGCCTCTCTGAACTTAACTGTACCAGGCATCAAATCTACCTGCCACCTTGCCGAAGAATCATCATAGGTTACTTTTTTGTACGACAAAACATCTTTTAAATTTAATGTCTTATCAGCACCCAGATATGTCTTGCCCTCCGGGTTTATAAGAACAGTATAATTCAGCTTATGTTGATCATTATCCCAGCTTCCGTTTTTGCTTATAACTTTATCTCCTGAATCCGGAATATTTTCACTATCCTGCTTTGGTTTGGATATTATCTGTGTCTGGCTTGATTCACCAATCTTATCATTACTGTCCGATTTAGCTGATGCTTTGTTCTTGTACACAAGCTCCTTTCCTGCCTCCAGGGTTTCAGCACTATCAGCCTTACATTTATAAACAAGGAAAATTGGAGACCCCTCATTCCAACCAGCCACCTTTGCATCTTTTGGCTTTTCTACAGTTGTAGTTATTATCTCACGACCATTGCTTGTTTCTTTTTTACATGAAGTATCAATTCCCGCAGTAAAGTGAGTTTTGTTGTTTGAATTATCTACCGTGTAGCTCTTGCCATCCAATGTAGGGTATGTAAAACCCTGGTCTGGATTATTATATTGTAACTGTACAGTAACATTTTGTACGCTGATGCCCTCAGGCATATTATCAGTGATTGTATATTTGGTTGCTTTTTTATCCATTGTAACCTTTACAATCCATGTGAGCGTTCCGTCATATCCGACATCAGTAGTCTTGACATATGTATTTGCTGTATTATTGTTTCCATCAGTCTTAACAATTGATGATTTAATATCTTTTTTTGTTTTGAAAGATGCATATGCATTAACATCCCAGAAGTTTGCGTTGTTCTTAAATTCAATCTCTCCACCTGCCGAGTAGTCTGCATACGACTTATAATTCAAAGTTACCTTAAATCCATCTTTACTATTATTTGAAGGAACATACTTGTCTTTAAACTCAAACGAAAATCTTGTAAACTTAAGACCTGTGTTGCTATCCAAAGAGTAGAAATCATACTCCTGATCGCCGGATTTTACTTTAAAATTATATATCTTATCGCCAAAAATAGTTTTTGCCTGATCAAATACATCTTTAACCTGCTGATAAGTCATATAATGAGCCATCTTGTCTGAAGTAGTGTTTGTCAGTTCATCAACAAACTTTGCACCTGCATCCGCTCCGGTTGGAGGAATGGTAAATGTTGATTCCCAACTAAGCTCATACCTGTTTTTCTTAGGTTCTTCTTTATTAGCAGTCACTTTCTTTGTAACTTTTATATCTCCATGAGTTCCCGGGACATTTACTCCGGCCCATTTGTTAAACGATATCTCTTTGTTCTTAAAAACGACCTGATTATTAACAGTCTGGTCATAGCTTTGTGGTGTGACAGGTGTTTCATATGTAATAACATATGTACTGTCATTTTTATTATTATTTATAGCCACAAAACTAATACTGCTAATCTTGCCGTCTTTGTCATATTGGATTTGAGCACCTTTCCAATAGATATCCTGTTCAGAGCTCATTCTAAAATTCTTTGCATCCTTAAGGCAATTATCTGTCAGTACGGCTCCAACAATATCATTTCTTTCTTTATTAACAGTGATTGTCCACTTGACAGTCTGACTGTTTGGATCGTATGTACCTGTTTTATCAAGATCATCTCTCTTGTATTTAATAATACTGCTTGATGTATCAATAACCTTTTCATTAGATTTCTTATTTATTGATTCACCGGTAACCTTGTTAGATGCTTGTGATTCGTTTCCGCTATCACAAAGAGATGTATCATAATAATACTTGTATTTTATCTGGCAGCTTTCACCCTTATTAAGCTTAGGCAGTGTTGCTGTAAGATTATAATTATGATTATTATTGTCATTATTCTGAGAAGCCGTAACATTAGCAGTATATTCACCGACAACCTGCTGTCCGTTCTTAGTTATTGTGTAAGTAAACTTTGATGTATCGACAGACATTTTACCGGCCTGCAACACATCATTTAAAGTAATAACATCCGGTGTACCTTTTTCAGATGAAACATCAACAACATACTCAGCATATTTGCCATTGTCATCTTTCTTAAGCGTATTATCTGTTGTATTTGACTTTTTAACGGTAATATCATAATTAGCGCTGTGGTTCTTATCCCAATGGATATATTCCTTGCTTATATCTAATGTAGCATCTCCACCTATCTTAACAACAACATCACCATTGTCCTTAACTTCACTATAGCCGCTTGCGCCAAATGTCGCACCACCTTTAATTTCAGTAGTGTTGCTCTGTATATAATTATCAGCAAATTTAATCAATGCAGAAAATGTGCCATCATTATTTTTTACAAAGCGATAATTACAAAGCTTATTTCCACTTTCGTCTGTATATGTATGCCAGCCATCACAAACCGCATCAGGAATAGATATATCCTGTCCATAAGTCATATAATAATTCTTAATTATATTTCCGCTTTCATCCTTGAACTCACCCTCGCCTATGGCGAAAGACATATCAACCTTATAATTAAATGTCTTTCCATCCCATTCCACTTCAGGCTGATTACCTTCAAGCTTCACCACCGGAGGATTTTTAAGCTTCCCCAAGTTTTTATATGTTTCCTTCTGTCCATCCACCTCGAACTCGTACTTGTTCTGATCTTCTGCAGATGCAGGTTGTATAAGTCTGTACATAGTAATGCTCAGCACTATGACTGCCATAGAAACAACGAATGTAGCAAGCTGTCTACGTCTTTTTACTCTTTTCAGTCTCTCTTTGCCGAGACGTTCCATATCCTTATCCATTCTGCATCCTCCTTTCCTCAAATAATTATATTTGTTATATTATGTGATTTTTCTTTCTTTTGATAACAGTATATCATTTTTCGGTCACACAACGGTCACACGGGAATATTTTCTTCCTTTTTACTAATAGACGCACTCTGTATTTATGTATATTTTAGTCAATTTTACCAATTTTTGTAAGTGGCCATAGCCCAAAGCTCACTTTTCCAACCACCTGTTCCTCTGAAACACAGCCTATTGCCGTGTTTCTTGAGTCAAGAGACACACTTCTGTTATCTCCCATTACGAAAATTTTCGACTCCGGAACTTGATAAGGCAAATCAATGTTGCAGTCACCCAGTGACTTTTCTTTCAAATACGGTTCGTCTAGAGCAATGTCATTTACATACACGGTTCCGTCATCGGAGATATTTACCCAATCACCCGGCATTGCAATCACTCTCTTAACCAGAATTTTATTATTCAGGTAAAACGCTATGACATCGCCTGTTTTAAAAGCGTTTCCCTTTGATGCCATAAGTATCTGTCCCTCTTCAAGAGTGGGTGACATCGAGGTTCCCGTTACCTGAAGAATCGGAAGCCACAGATTTGCAACAAGAACCGCTATTGCAGCGACAACTAAAAGAGTTCCTACTGTATTAAACAGGGTTCCCGCAAATTTGCTGTTGTACTTCACCCTGCGAAGCTCCTGCCTTAATGCTTTGATTCCAAGCTCTTCGCTATATCTGTCATAGTCATCTGTCATTATGCTTCGATAACTGTATTTTTCATTTTCATCATTGTGTGTTTTATCATTATATATTTTATCATCAGATTCTGAATCCGTTTTATCGTCCGCATCATCATTTTTCAGTATTTCAAAATCTGCTTTTGCATTCTTTTCACTCTCAAAAGATTGTACTTTTTCAACAATTTTTTTTTCTAAATCAGTATATTCATCATTGTTAATATTATGTAGTTTATCAGAAACTTCTGTTGACTCATCAAATTTTACAACATCTTCCTGTTCATATGTATCTGCATATTCATTGGCAGATTTCTGTCCGGCTACATCAACAGAATCAATCGTTTCCGCTGGATTAGCCGTATCAACAGAATCAGCCATTTCCGTTGTATTATCTGCATTAGTCAAATTAACCTTAGTCGCCGAATCAGATGGGGACATCATCTGGCTCAACAGCATATCAAGCCGGTCTTCGTTGGTCATCGGCTTTGGCTCTGCTTCGTCCAGCTCTGTATCTTTTCCTAAATCTATAATATCAATATCGTTTTTCTTTCCCAAAAATATAGAATCATCTATATCGTTTATGTTTGTAACACTGCTTATATCCTCTACCGGAATATTATCAGCAATTGCTTTCTTATTATATTCAATATCCGACTCGGATTTTGTCGAATTAATGTAGTTAACCGATTTATTCTGTTGTCTTTTTTTCTTATATTCAATATATTTTACTGCTACGCGTGCAAGCGAATATATAACTTTTTTATATATTTTCTCAACCATTTTTATATCCATTTCATAACGTTATTCTATTTAAATCCCACAAAATTACTTTTTAGTAAGATTTTTAGAAGCCATAGATATTATGGCTGCAAATTTTTGAATCTCGCCAGTTGCTGATGTCAGCTTTTCTATTGCATCATTTATATCACCGGATTTTGCAACTTCACGCTCCAATGTTGCGATATGTTTTTTAGACTCATCCAGCTCTTTTCTCAAATGTTCAACCTCTTTACTTCTATCTAAAAGCATTTCCAGTAGTTCACTTCTGCTTAATTTTTTTAATTCTTTTGCTTCCATACTTTCACCGCCAACTCTCCCAAAATGCAGACAACCAAAGTGTATAAAATATACCTTCGGTTGTCTTAAATTAACTATATTATAGCGAATTGTCTATACAATTTCAATAGGCAATCGCAATTTTTGTGTGACTTTATTACTATTTTTATTTTTAATTCTAAAATTCAAATTTCTTTGCAAAATATGCATCAAGCTCATCAATTGCAATACGTTCCTGCTCCATTGTGTCACGGTCACGTACTGTCACGCAATGGTCTTCCTCTGAGTCGAAATCATATGTCACGCAGAATGGTGTTCCGATTTCATCCTGACGACGATATCTCTTTCCGATTGTTCCTCTGTCATCATACTCACAGTTGTATGTCTTTGAAAGCTGTGCAAATACCTTTTCAGCGCTCTCATTGAGCTTCTTTGACAGCGGAAGTACTCCAATCTTTACAGGTGCAAGTGCTGGATGGAAATGGAATACTGTTCTTACATCCGGTTTCTCCGGTGTACCGATATCCTCTTCGTCATATGCTGCACAAAGGAAAGCGAGTACTACACGGTCAGCACCAAGTGACGGCTCGATAACGTATGGCAGATATTTCTCATTCTTCTGGTCATCGAAGTATGTAAGATCCTGTCCTGAAACTTCCTGATGACGTCCGAGGTCATAATCTGTACGATCAGCAATGCCCCAAAGCTCGCCCCATCCGAATGGGAATAAGAACTCGATATCTGTAGTTCCCTTTGAATAGAAGGCTAACTCTGCAGGATCATGGTCACGCAGTCTCATCTCATCCTCCTTGATTCCGAGAGAAATGAGCCAGTCACGGCAGAAGCCTCTCCAATACTTAAACCACTCAAGGTCTGTTCCCGGCTCACAGAAGAACTCAAGCTCCATCTGCTCGAACTCACGTGTTCTGAAGGTGAAGTTACCCGGTGTAATCTCGTTACGGAATGACTTACCAACCTGTCCGATACCGAACGGAATCTTTTTACGGGATGTACGCTGTACATTTTTAAAGTTTACAAAGATACCCTGTGCAGTCTCCGGACGAAGATATACTGTATTCTTAGCATCCTCTGTAACACCCTGAAATGTCTTGAACATGAGGTTAAACTGTCTGATATCTGTGAAATTGTGCTTGCCGCATGATGGACACGGAACATTGTGCTCCTTGATGAAATCTACCATCTGCTCGTTTGTCCAGCCATCAACTGATGTCTCAAGCTCAATACCATTGTCCTGCGCAAAATCCTCGATGATTTTGTCGGCTCTGAATCGCTCGTGGCACTCCTTACAATCCATAAGCGGATCTGAGAAGCCGCCGAGATGTCCTGATGCAACCCATGTCTGAGGATTCATGAGGATGGCGCAGTCCACACCTACGTTATAAGGATTCTCCTGGATAAATTTCTTCCACCATGCTCTTTTTACGTTGTTTTTAAGCTCTACGCCCAGGTTTCCATAATCCCATGTATTTGCAAGACCTCCGTAAATTTCTGAGCCCGGATATACAAATCCTCTTGCTTTTGCTACCTGTACGATTTTGTCCATGGTCTTTTCCATAATTCTTGTTTCCTCTCTATCTTACTTATGATTTATTTGTATTCGTAACTGTTCAGTACCTTCCAGCTGCGAACTGCAGGCGCATTAGAATCAGCTGTGCTGAATAGTTACTTGTATTCTTAATTATAATTAAATAACAATTCACGCCTTAATCTACTTATATATAACATATGTGATATATGACACCGGCGCCGAATTGTCCTCCTCACTGTCAAAGTCAAATGTGACCTCGTTGTCTTGATTGACCGAGTTTAATATATCATCATCACTGACACTATCATCTGCTCCGTTTTCCGTTTCTTCAGTCGCATCGGCTTTTACTGCTTCCGTGCTCTCTGTGACACTCTCTGTCCCTGTGGTTTGCGATGCAAGCAGGCTGTACTTGTCACCAATCGCAACTGTTTTGTCATCTACAAGCTTTACTTTGTCGACAGATGCATATAATATTTTCCCTTTCACGTGCAAATTTGAGCTGCCTTCGTAAACAACGACCTTGTAGCCGGTTTCATCCAGAAACTCAGATGATTCACATTTCTTTGCCTTGCCATCATCTATCGCCGCGAAATCGGTCTTAAAATCATATCCGGCTGCCAGAGCCTCCGCAATCGTTCCTGAAAAAAGCTTTGTCCCATTGAAATCAGTGTATTCATCGGTTGACGCATAGCTCATGGTAAGAGATGCCTTCTTTTTCTCGACAGTCAGCTTTTTGAGCTTGACCGAACCGTCATTCTTCTTATTGTAGTCGTCTATTGACTTGTCCACATAGCTTTGTAAGTCATCCTGCTTGTATGTAGCTGTATCAAAGTCCTCGACATCTGTAGATACCACGCTGCCGTTTTTTGCAACAAACACCGTGCTGTCCTTGGTATAATAATCTGTACCGCACCCGGCAAGCAAACCGCATGTCGCAATAACAGGCAACAGCATTGATAGCTTTTTATTCATAGCTGCCTCCTAAAATATAATCTATGATATTATACCCTTTTGTATATATGATTTCAAGTATCATATTTTAAAGGGCAACGACATGCATAGTATCTATTAATTATTTCATGATTTAATTTCATGATTTAATTTATCACAGAAAAGCTGCTGATTTAAAATCATGATGCACATAGATTGAAAGATATTCCTTCATTATGCTTCTCAGCTCCTCAAGCACATCGTCTGACACTGCAAATGTGTACAGCTTCGTGATATCAGCTGAAACAATATACTGCATGGTATAGAGTGTATCGCTTAGTATATGCCTGCCCTGTACCTGCGTGCCACAGTTGTCGCAAAACACCCCTCCGCGTCTTGCCGAAAAGACATTAAGTCCTTCCATTGAATGACAGTGTATACACGAAAACAGCGATGGACCCTCGCCATTTATCGTAATAGCCTTAAGCTCAAAAACAGCCCTGACAAGCTCATTTTTATATGCCGGTGATTCAAGAGCCCGGAGTGATTGATAAAGGAGCTTTAACATATCCTTCTCGTCATTGTTCTCCTGACAAAAATATCCGCAGAACTCCAGAAAGTAAAACCCGGTATATACTGCTTCCAAATCCTGTGTCAGCTCCCTGAAATAGTTGCTGATTGTGACCTTCGAAAGAGAATATGCGCTTTTACCCTCAAACAGCTCAAACTCACCGAACGAAAATGGATTGCTTCCTGCCATAAGCTGGCTGTTTGGACGTCTTGCGCCCCTTGCAAAGGCTGTGATTTTCCCTCGTTCCTTTGTGAGAATCGTTATTCTTTTGTCAAAATCCCCTACCGGCATGGCTGAAAGCACCATACCGGTCAACACTACACTCTGTGACATCTTAATCTTACTTTCAAAATACTATTCTTCCTCTTTGTATCCAAAGTTCTTGATGAGGAAGTCGCTGTCTCTCCAATCCTTCTTTACCTTGACCCATAGCTTCAGATTCACCTTGCAGTCAAGCAGTCTTTCCATCTCATAGCGCGCATTGGTACCGATTTTTTTGAGCATGCTGCCCTGTTTTCCTATAATGATTCCCTTATGGGAGTCTCGCTCGCAGACAATTGTGGCATCCATATCTATAATAGAACCACTCTTTGTCTTTCTTGTCTTCATGCGGTCAATTCCTACTGCAATGCCATGCGGCACCTCGTCATTTAGTGCATGGAGCGCTTTTTCCCTGATAATCTCAGCACAGATTGCACGCTCCGGCTGATCTGTGATGGTGTCCTCGTCATAGAACTGAGGGCCATAAGGCAAATACTTAAATATAGAATTAATAACATCATCCGTATTCTGCCCTCTTAAGGCTGACGTAGGAATAATCTCTGCAAAGTCGTAAACCTTGCGGTAGGTGTCTATATACTCAAGCACCTTTTCCTTTTCCACTGTATCTACCTTGTTGATAATCAATATAACAGGTGTATTAACCTTTTTGAGCTGCTCTATGATATGCTGCTCTCCCGCCCCGATAAAGTTGGTCGGTTCCACAAGCCACAGCACAACATCCACCTCATTTAATGTCTTTTCCGCCACATTGACCATATACTCGCCCAGCTTATTTTTGGCCTTGTGTATGCCCGGAGTATCAAGGAACACTATCTGTCCCTTTTCCATATCCGTGTATACTGTCTGGATGCGGTTTCTTGTGGTCTGAGGCTTATTTGAGGTGATGGCAATTTTCTGACCGATAAGCCTGTTCATCAGTGTTGACTTGCCCACGTTTGGTCTACCGATTATTGTAACAAAACCCGATTTGAAATTCTGTATCATTTTTCCTCCTATGTGAATCTGTATTTATAAGGATATGAGGGTCAAAAAGTATTGTGACCCTTTAATCATATAAGCTTTTCAACATTCTCAAAGAGCCCTGCCGACTCTTTAATCATATTTTCATTGCCGATGACACATATACTGTCCTTCTTAAGCACTGCCTCTACAAGGTCTGCAAGCCTTCTGATATCCTCTGGCTGTGCATTTAGTATCTCATTTCTCTCCTTTTGAATCTGCTCGTAGGTAATACCCTCGAGATATGCAGACAGTGATCTGCTTCCCTTTGCTTCCGGATTCATAGGCGTATCAAGTGCACTGAAGGTACCGATAATATACTTGGTCATATCCCTCTCATCAGGCGAAAAGCTCTTTATATACTCAGGTATTCTGTCATAGACATCAAGTGTGTCTGAAAGGTTAGGGTCTCTATATGAGACAAAGTAGCTCTCTCCGCTTCTAAGGAATGTATTCATGCAGCCGTAAGCACCGCCCTTTACCCTGACATTTATCCAGAGATAATCATAGCTTAAGATGATACGCAGCAGTCTCAGTGCTCCGGTGTATTCATAGCCCTCGCAGATGAAATCACCTGTTTTTGCCACATACTGTATCTGTGATGCATCAATAAATGCTTCCTTTGCTGTGTTAAAATGAACCTCAGCCTGATTACCTACAACACTCATTTTATCAAATCCAGCTATAACTTTTTCCAACGAAGGCTTTGCATTGCCATATGCCTCGTTATTTCCGGTAAAGCTGATAAGCATTCTGTTTCTTGCAAACAGCTTTTTGGCTATTGCAGCAAGCTTATCTGACACACTCTTTGGTGACTCTGAAAGCTCCTTTTCTATGCGGCATATAGAGCGATAAAAAGCAATTCCTTTTAGCTCGTCCTGATAAAGCGCGTAGCGCGAGAAGCTCGACATACTTCGCATAGCTGCAACCAAATGACCGGAACTGCTAAGGTTAGCCTGAAGCCTTGCCTTAATCTGCGCTACAAGCTCACCCAGTCTTTTTGTATCTGTAAAATCCGATGTAAGAAGCATCTGCTCCATAAGCTCAAGTGCCTTGTCAAGATTTTTCTCCAATACCTTAAGCTTCACCTCAAACTTAAACACGAAATTATTTCTATCCTTAATATCCGGGTGACTTGCAGTACCTGTGCTGATTCCGCCGGTATATATGTTGGTAGCATTGGCTAAATCGGTATAGCTGTACTTTTCGGTGCTCACCAGCCCGAGTGCGTTTGTGAAGAAGCCAAGATAGCCAAGCTCACTCTGGGCAAAATCACCTGCATCAAATAAAAATGATATATAATCAATGCCGTTTGACTCTATGTCATGACGCACAACCTTTACATCCAAAAGCTCATCCTCAATGTTTGAAAAAGGCATAGCATTCTTTTTCATATCCGCTCTTGTAAGCATCGGAAGCTTGCGCAGATCCTCGTCTGACGAAGGCTCCTCCTGGTATTTCTTTAAATGCTCTGTATCCTCAATCAGCTTTTTAATCTCTTCATCTGAAAGAGATGCCTTGTAATCGGAAAGCTCCTTTGCCAAAGCCTCCTCCCTCTCATTGCCAAGTCCACGCTTCGGCTTTACTGTGACAGATGAACCATGGGTATTGTCAAGCAGATACTCCTGTATAAGCTTTTCAAAATAATCCGTATCTACAGCCTTTCGAAGCTTTGCAAAGGTACCAAGACACTCCAGATGTATAAAAGGCTTCATATCATCAAACAGCCAGCTGTCTAAGCAGTTTAATCCAAAAAGAAGTCCCTTAGGAAACTGTCCGAAGTCAGCCTCCCTGAATTTGAACTCGCTGCTGTTGATTCCCGCAAGCAATGCTTCTTTATTAATTCCTGTTTTAACAACTTCTTTAAGAGTGTTTTCTATAATACTTTCAAACTCATCTGCCTGAGATGCATTGGCATTCTTTGCCACAAACGAGAATACCGGCTGCAGAATGCCCGCATCATATGAGCCATACACATCATCACCGATTCCCGCATCTATCAATGCCTGCTTCACAGGTGCTCCCGGTGAGCTGACAAGTGCATAGTCAAGCACATCAAATGCCTGATAGAGCATCTCATCAAGCGTATCCCCTACCACACGGTTATAAGATAGATAAGTCTTATTCTCCTGTGAATCATCCATGGTAATTGAATACTGTGCCTCAACATTCTTTATTTCATCAAATGCAGGCTGTTTATTAATTTCTGAATTAACTTTTTTATAATCATACAGGCTCAGATATTCCTTATCCAGCCACTCAAGTCTCTCGACAACATCCATATCACCATACAGATAAATGTATGAATTGGACGGATGATAATACTTGTGATAGAAGTCCAGATATGCTTCATACGTAAGCTTAGGAATATACTCCGGATTACCGCCTGAATCCTTGCTGTAGGTATTGTCAGGGAAAAGCGAGCGGTAAATCTGGCTTGAAAGCACCTCGTCAGGCGATGAGTATGCTCCCTTCATCTCATTGTACACAACTCCGTTTATCTTAAGCTCATCATCCTTGCCTGTAAGCTCATAGTGCCAGCCCTCCTGCTTGAAAATCTCCTCGTACTTTGTGATATTCGGATTAAACACTGCATCCAGATACACATCCATGAGATTCTTAAAATCCTGATCATTGCAGCTGGCAACAGGATAAACTGTCTTGTCAGGGTATGTCATGGCATTTAAAAATGTATTGAGCGAGCCCTTTGCCAGCTCAATGAAGGGATCCTTTACCGGGAACTTCTTTGAACCGCATAGTGTGGTATGCTCAATAATATGCGGTACACCCGTCTCATCCTCCGGCGGAGTCCTGAAGCCTATATAAAAGACCTTGTTATCATCATTATTTGATAAAATGGCAATCCTTGCACCACTTTTTTTGTGTCTCAGAATGAATCCGTCCGACTGGACATCCTCCACTCTGTGCTCATCTAAAATCTCGTATTCAGCCAAATCGTGAATTGTCATCAATTATTCCTCCTAAAATGCGTTGATGATAGTATACCACATTTTTACATATTATAGTTAAATTATAAGTATATTTACCACAAAAAATCTGTTAAAGTAGTATCCTGCAGCATCAGGCTTTAAAAGTCAGAGTCTATGCTCCTCTTCTGAATATTAACATCCATCTGCGGAAACGGAATTTCGATGTTATTTTTATCAAATGCTGTTTTAATTTCTTCTGTAAGCTGCCATTTTGTGTTCCAGTAATCCTCGTTCTTCACCCAGATTCTCGCACCGAGCTCTATTGCCGAATCCTGCAGCTCACTCACAAACACATTGCTCGGCTCATCGCGAAGCATTGTATCTGCAGATGTGACAACAGATTCCAGCACACTCTTTGCAAATGCTAAATCTGTGCTGTAGGATACCGTTACTCTCAAATCAAGCATCCTCTTATCCATCATAGATACATTTGTGATACACGAATCAGCGAGCTTTCCGTTTGGTATCATAACCATCTTGTTATCTATTGTCAAAAGCCTTGTATAAAACAGATTTATATCCTTTACAGTGCCCTCTGTACCACTTGAACCGTCAACTATGTAATCGCCCACGCCAAACGGCTTCATCAAAAGAATAAGCACGCCTCCTGCAAAATTTGACAGACTGCCCTGCAATGCCATACCTACAGTAAGTCCGGCAGAGCCAAGAACCGCTATAACAGAGCCGGTCGCCACTCCAAAGCCCGAAAGCAGCGCCATGACAAGAATAAAATACAAAAAGTATTTAATCATATTTGCAAGAAATGATGCCACTGCAGCGTCCATTCTGCTTTTATCAAATCCTTTTTTAATTATTTTCACAATTGATTTAATCACCTTAATACCAATAAGCAGTATCACAATCGCAACAACAAGCTGCACCAGAAAGCTGATAAGCGATGGCATATATTTCTCCAGATATGTCTTTACAATGCCCGGGTTTTCAATAACCTGCTGTACCTCGGTATTTGCAACCGGCACTGATACTTCACCAAGAATTTGTCTGATCATATAATCTCCTATATATCTCTTATATATTTGTTATATTTGTTATTTCCTTATAACCCACTAAATCCCCCATATAAAATATGGGGGATCAGTATTTAAATCAAATATTAATTCACTATTTAATAACTCTCACTCTGAGCACTCCGTCAATGGCAGAAAGCTTCTCAACAGTAGAAGCATCAATAGCTGAATCAAGATCAAGAAGTGAATATGCATAGTCACCCTTGCCCTTGTTTGTCAGATCAGATACATTGATATCAGCCTCAGCAAGAGCTGTTGTAATCTGTCCAATCATACCCTTAACATTCTTGTGAAGGATTCCGACTCTGCCTGAAGCTGTGCATGCACCCATGCTGCAGTCAGGGAAGTTTACTGAATGAACAATATTACCATTCTCTAAGTAATCTCTCAGCTCCTTAACAGCCATAACTGCACAATTGTCCTCTGACTCTGCTGTAGATGCTCCAAGATGAGGTGTTACGATGCAGCCCTTTGCTCCAACAGTTGTGTTGTTAGGGAAATCTGAAACATACTTCTTAACCTTTCCCTTGGCAAGTGCATCTACCATAGCCTCTTCGTCAACAAGAAGATCTCTGGCAAAATTTAATACGATAGCGGTTGGCTTCATCATTGCAATAGCATCAGCGTTTACCATCTTCTTTGTTGAATCAAGAAGAGGTACATGGATTGTGATGAAATCACAGTTCTTGTAGATGTCCTCAACATTGCTGATATGCTTAACGCTTCTTGAAAGGTTCCATGCGGCATTTACTGAGATGTATGGATCATATCCGTAAACATCCATGCCCATATGTACTGCAGCATTTGCAACAAGTACACCGATGGCTCCAAGTCCGATAACACCGAGCTTCTTTCCTGAAATCTCTGTTCCTGCAAAGTTCTTTTTCTGCTTCTCGGCTGTCTTTGCAATATTTTCATCGTTCTGGTTTGCAAGACACCAGTCGATACCTCCAACGATATCTCTTGATGCATAAAGCATTCCGGCAAACACAAGCTCCTTAACACCGTTTGCATTGGCTCCCGGTGTGTTGAATACAACAATTCCCTGCTCGGCACACTTGTCAAGCGGAATATTGTTTACTCCTGCTCCTGCTCTTGCCACAGCAAGTACCTTGTCACCAAGCTCCATGTCATGCATAGCGGCACTTCTTACAAGTGCTGCATCTGCATCCTTAATATCATCAACCTTTTTATAATCGTCAGAGAACAGGTCAAGGCCTACTCCTGCGATTGGGTTTAAGCATGTGTAATTAAACATTATGCATTCTCCTCCTCAAACTTCTTCATAAACTCTACAAGCTTCTCTACGCCCTCTTTTGGCATAGCATTGTAGATAGATGCTCTCATTCCGCCAACTGTACGGTGTCCCTTAAGGTTTACAAATCCGGCTGCAGTTGCCTCCTTTACAAACTTGGCATCAAGCTCTGCATCTCCTGTTACAAACGGAACATTCATGAGTGATCTGTCCTCTTTTCTTACTGTTCCCTTAAAGAGCTTGCTCTGATCAAGGAAATCGTAGAGAATCTTGGCCTTCTCCTCATTTCTCTCCTTCATAACTGAAAGACCGCCCATCTTCTTGAGCCATTTGAATACCTTGCCACAGATATAGATGCCGTAGCATGGTGGTGTATTGTAAAGAGAATCATTATCGGCCTGAGTCTTCCACTTGAGCATGGTTGGTGTGCCCGGTAGACAATCATCTGTGATAAGGTCCTCTCTGATAATTGCTATAACTACTCCGGCAGGTCCTACATTCTTCTGTACTCCGCCATAGATAACAGCATATTTTGATACATCTACAGGCTCTGATAAGAAGCATGAAGATACATCAGCTACAAGGTTCTTTCCCTTTGTGTTTGGAAGCTTCTTGTACTTTGTTCCGTAGATAGTATTGTTCTCGCAAATGTATACATAATCCATATCATCTGTGATTGGTAAATCTGAGCAGTCAGGTATGTATGAGAAGGTCTCATCTGCAGACGAAGCAAGCTCTACGGCATCTCCGTAAATCTTAGCCTCGGCAAACGCCTTTTTAGCCCACTGACCTGTGATAATGTATCCTGCTTTTTTATTTTTCATAAGGTTCATCGGTACCTCAGCGAAGAACTGTGAAGCACCACCCTGAAGGAAAAGCACCTTGTAATTGTCAGGTATATTCATAAGCTCGCGGAGATCCTTCTCGGCATCCTTGATAATGTCATCAAACCATTTAGATCTGTGGCTCATCTCCATAACCGACATTCCGCTTCCCTTATAATCCATCATCTCTGCTGCTGCTTCCTGCAATACCTCCTCAGGTAAAACTGCAGGTCCTGCTGAAAAATTGTAAACTCTACTCACTCTAATTTCCTCCTTGTGTCGCATTGTAGTCCTCTTCATCGAAAGACTCGTCGATAGGCTTGCCCGGTGCAACCATAGGCCATACCTTGTCATCTGAATCAATGATACAATCAATGACAAACGGTGTCTTGCTCTTTAAGGCATCTGCAAATGCTTTTTCAAATTCTTCCTGGGTCTTAACACGTCGTGCAGTGGCTCCCATTGCCTCTGAAAGCTTTACATAATCCACCCCATCATCAAGTACGGTTGCCGAGTAATGCTTCTCGTAAAAAAGAGTCTGCCACTGGCGTACCATTCCAAGTACATGGTTGTTTATTATAACCTCGATAAGAGGAAGCTTTTCTCTTGAAGCTGTTGCAAGCTCGTTCATGTTCATTCTGAAGCATCCGTCACCTGCAATATTGACTACAGTCCTGTCTGGATTAGCTGTCTGGGCACCGATTGCAGCACCGAGACCGTATCCCATGGTACCAAGACCTCCTGATGTAAGAAGAGTTCTCGGCTTACTGTATTTGTAATACTGGGCTGCCCACATCTGATGCTGACCGACCTCAGTAACCATTATAGCATTTCCTTTTGTCATTTCATAGATTTTTTCAATAACAAATGGTCCGCTAAGTCCCTCTTTGTGATATGTAAGAGGAAAAGTCTTTGCATATGCAAGCACATGCTCAACCCATGAATTGTGGTCAAGCTGTGTGAGCTTTTTGTTGATGCGTGTAAGTATTTCCTTCACATCGCCTATAACACTCGATGTAACACGGATATTTTTATTAATCTCTGCGGCGTCTACATCAAACTGTAATATCTTGGCCTGGTCTGCAAACTTTTTAGGATTGCCAAGCACTCTGTCCGAAAAACGTGTACCAATCGCAATCAAAAGGTCGCACTCTGAAACTCCAAGGTTTGAGGTCTTTGTGCCATGCATGCCAAGCATGCCTGTGTAGTTATCACTTGTGCCATCATATGCACCCTTGCCCATGAGCGTATCGCAAACAGGTGCATTCACCTTGTCTACAAATTCCTTAAGCTCTTTGCTTGCTCCGGAGAGAACCACTCCGCCTCCTACAAATATATATGGCTTTTTGGATGCTTTTATGAGTTCAATTGCATTATCAATGTCACTGTCTGTAATTGTTTCTGTCACACGCTCAGGAAGCTTGATTTCCTGCCTGGTGTACTCTACCAGATCTGCCGTAACATTCTTTGGAATATCCACAAGTACAGGACCCGGTCTGCCTTTTCTTGCTATATCGAAGGCTCTGCGTATTGTATCTGCAAGCTTCTCTACATCCTTTACAATAAAGCTGTATTTGGTTACAGGCGTTGTAATTCCGGCAATATCTATCTCCTGAAAGCTGTCCTTTCCAAGTAACGAGACTCCGACATTACATGTGATTGCGACGATTGGAATCGAATCCATGTATGCTGTCGAAATTCCTGTGACCAGATTTGTCGCCCCCGGTCCGCTTGTAGCCAGACAGACGCCAACCTTTCCGGTGCTTCTCGCATAGCCGTCGGCCGCATGGCTTGCTCCCTGCTCATGTGAGGTCAGCACATGCTTAATCTCCGGATGCTTGTAGAGCTCGTCATAGACATTAAGGATGGCTCCTCCCGGATAACCGAATACTGTGTCAACACCCTGTTCTTTTAAGCATTCTATAATAACCTGTGATCCTGTTAACTGCATCTTGTATTCCTCTTTTTCTTATACGAATCCTTTACGATAATAGGTAAAAGCCTTATTCGTACTGAATTTTCTATCAAAATATATACTACGCGTTCTGCTCGCCCGGAAGTGCAAGGATGGCTCCTCTGTTTCCTGATGTAACAAGCGCTGCGTATCTCTTCAAATAGCCTGTTGTAACCTTCGGCTCCCTTGGCTGCCACTTTGCCTTACGCTCAGCAAGCACCTCGTCTGACACATCGAGTTCAAGCTTCATGTTTGGAATATCGATCTTTATGATATCTCCCTCTTCAACCAGGGCAATCGGTCCGCCTACTGCGGCCTCAGGTGAAACATGACCTATTGAAGCTCCTCTTGAAGCTCCTGAAAAACGTCCGTCTGTGATGAGTGCTACAGAGCTTCCAAGTCCCATTCCGGCAATAGCGGATGTAGGGTTAAGCATCTCTCTCATTCCAGGACCGCCCTTTGGTCCCTCGTATCTGATGACAACCACATCACCCTCTACGATCTTGCCGCCCTTTATTGCTGCAATTGCATCCTCCTCGCAGTCAAATACTCTTGCAGGGCCCTCATGAACCATCATCTCATCGACAACTGCTGAACGCTTTACTACAGAGCCGTCCGGAGCCAGATTTCCTTTAAGCACTGCAAGTCCTCCGGTCTTTGAATATGGATTGTCTACCGGTCTGATGACCTCAGGGTCTCTATTGACTGCATTCTTTATATTCTCTCCAACAGTCTTTCCTGTAACAGTCATACAGTCTGTATTTAAAAGTCCGATATCAGCAAGCTCTTTCATGACAGCCCACACACCGCCGGCCTCGTTTAAGTCCTCCATATATGTAGGACCTGCCGGGGCAAGGTGGCAGAGATTTGGTGTCCTCTCACTGATTGGATTTGCAAAGCTGATATCAAAATCAAAGCCTATCTCATGAGCGATAGCCGGAAGATGAAGCATAGAGTTTGTAGAGCAGCCGAGTGCCATATCAACTGTGAGTGCGTTCATTATTGCATCCTTTGTGATGATATCTCTTGCCTTGATGCCCTTGTTGTACATATCCATAACAGCCATTCCTGCATGCTTTGCAAGACGTATACGCTCTGAATATACAGCAGGTATTGTTCCGTTTCCGCGAAGTCCCATACCAAGTGCCTCTGTAAGACAGTTCATAGAGTTGGCTGTGTACATTCCCGAGCATGAACCGCAGGTAGGACATACCTTGTTCTCATACTCACATACATCATCCTCAGTCATAGTACCAGCAGCGTATGAGCCGACAGCCTCAAACATAGATGAAAGGCTTCTCTTTCTGCCCTTTACGTGGCCTGCGAGCATTGGTCCGCCTGATACAAATACTGTAGGCAGATTAAGACGTGCAGCCGCCATCAGAAGTCCCGGCACGTTCTTGTCACAGTTTGGAACCATTACAAGTGCATCAAACTGATGAGCGATTGCCATACACTCTGTAGAATCTGCAATCAGATCTCTTGTGACAAGGGAATATTTCATACCCACATGTCCCATTGCAATACCATCGCAGACTGCGATTGCAGGAAATACTACAGGCACTCCTCCTGCCTCTGCAACTCCAAGCTTTACAGCCTCAACGATTTTGTCTATATTCATATGGCCCGGAACAATCTCATTGAATGAGCTTACGATTCCGACCATAGGCTTTTTCATTTCCTCCGGTGTAAAACCAAGAGCATTAAATAAACTTCTTGCCGGTGCCTGCTGCATTCCGGCTCTTGCGTTATCACTTATCATATTTTATCTCCTTATTTATCTCCGACTATTTCTTTGAGTACTTCATCATTACTACTGTATACACAACGTTCTGCATATCTATAACCTATTATAAGTCATGCAGCTACACACGTTCTGCGATGAGATCCCCCATCTGTGCTGTGCCTACCTGTGTGATACCCTCTGTAGTCTCACCCGGCTGTGGCATGATGTCGATTGTCCTGTAACCCTCCTTAAGCACCTGCTTTACAGCATCCTCGATTGCCTGAGCTTCCTTGTCCAGATCAAATGAATAGCGAAGCATCATGGCTGCTGAAAGGATTGTTGCGATAGGATTTGCAATGCCCTTTCCTGCGATATCAGGAGCAGATCCGCCACTCGGCTCATAAAGTCCGAACTTTGTATCGTTAAGGCTTGCTGATGAAAGCATACCGATTGAGCCTGTCACCATACTTGCTTCATCTGATAAAATATCACCAAACATATTCTCTGTGAGGATAACATCAAACTGCTTAGGATCCTTCACAAGCTGCATTGCGCAGTTATCAACAAGCATATGCTCGTATGTAACCTCCGGATAATCCTTAGCGACCTCCTCGACAATCTTTCTCCATAATCTGGAAGAATCAAGCACATTTGCCTTGTCTACGGATGTGACCTTTTTTCTTCTCTTCATGGCTATATCGAAGCCACGCTTTGCGATTCTTCTGATTTCATTCTCATTGTATGTCAGTGTATCTGTGGCCGTAACAACTCCATCCACCTCTTTTGTCTCTCTGGCTCCGAAGTAAAGACCTCCTGTAAGCTCACGCATAATCATCATATCAAAGCCGTCTCCGATGATATCGGCGCGGAGCGGACATGCTGCAGCAAGCTCCTTGTACAGGTATGCCGGTCTAAGATTTGCAAACAGATTGAGCGACTTTCTAAGCTTTAAAAGTCCTGCCTCCGGACGAAGCTCAGGGGCCAGCTTGTACCATGGTGATGTGGCTGTGTTGCCACCGATTGAACCCATCAGCACCGCATCTGAATCAAGCGCAGTCGCAATAGCCTCATCTGTAAGAGGAACACCTGTAGCATCAATTGAGCAGCCACCCATAAGGATGTCTGTGTAGTTGAAGCTATGTCCATACTTGTCTGCTATTTTGTCTAATACCTTTTTTGCCTCAGTGACTATCTCCGGTCCGATTCCGTCTCCGGAAATTACACCAACTTTATATTCCATAATTTCTTACCTCTTTTACATAAAAATACATATTCTTATATTAAAGCATTAAAGTAGTTATTTCAATATGCCGGGATATTTTACTTTTTCATGCAATTTATAACTGCAGCTTATAATAACTGCATACTATAATAACAGTTTTTTATTATTATTGCAAGAGATGCGGATAATAAGAAAACCGCCACTTATGTGACGGCTTTACAAATCTGCATTATTTAGCTGAATCCTCTGCTTTCTCAAGGTCAGCGATAGCTGCCTTCTGCATTGGAATACGGCAGTTCTTGTTGTTACCAAACTCAACGATTACAGTATCGTCCTCGATATCGATAACTGTACCGTAAAATCCACTTGTTGTAAGAACTGTGTCTCCTGTTGCAACTTCATTAAGCATAAGTTCCTTTTTCTTCTGCTCCTTCTTCTGTGGACGGATCATAAGAAAATACATAACTGCGAAAAGTACTACTAACCAGACAACCATTCCAATTGTTCCTGCTGCCTGACCATTTGCTAAAATTGATGTCATCAATTGTTCCTCCTAAATATTCTATAATTGATGTGTTTTAAGCACTATTACCATAATACACGTTAAACGTGCTAACGGCAAGGATTTTTTATCATTTTCGAGATTTTTTATATTTATCTGCTAGCTCTGCTCTCCCTGTGTCATTCCATAGAGCTTTTCAGCCTTGTATGAGGCAAAACGGCCTGCATCAAGTGAATCCCTTATCTCCTCCATCATGTTGTTGTAGAAATACAAATTATGGAGCACGCACAGTCTCATTCCGAGCATCTCCTTTGCCTTTAAAAGATGCCTGATATATGCACGCGAATATGTGCGGCAGGCAGGACAGTTACAGCCCTCCTCAATAGGGCGCATATCCTTCTGATACTTCTGGTTGAACAGATTAAGCTTGCCGTGATTCGTGTATACATGTCCGTGACGGCCGTTTCTGCTTGGGTATACACAGTCAAAGAAGTCGATTCCTCTCTCTACACCCTCAAGTATATTGGCAGGAGTTCCTACACCCATCAGGTATGTAGGTTTATTAACAGGCAGATGAGGCACTGTTTCATCAAGAATATGGTACATCTCCTCATGGCTCTCTCCTACCGCCAGTCCGCCGACAGCATAGCCGTCCAGCTCAAGCTCAGAAATGCGCTTTGCATGGTCAATTCTTATATCATCATAAATAGCTCCCTGATTGATGCCAAATAAAAGCTGCTCCTTGTTGATAGTATCCGGTAAACTGTTTAAGCGTGCCATCTCCTTTTTGCACCTCTCAAGCCAGCGCGCGGTCCTGTTTACAGAGTTTGTCACATACTGTCTGTCTGCAACGCTAGATGGGCACTCGTCAAATGCCATAGCTATCGTGGAGCCGAGGTTTGACTGTATCTGCATGCTTTCCTCAGGTCCCATAAATATCTTTGCACCGTCAATATGCGAGTTGAAGTACACGCCCTCCTCCTTTATTTTGCGAAGACCTGCCAGTGAAAACACCTGGAATCCGCCGGAATCTGTAAGGATTGGTCTGTCCCACACCATGAATTTGTGCAGTCCGCCAAGCTCTTTAATGATTTTGTCTCCGGTTCTTACATGCAGGTGATATGTATTTGACAGCTCAACCTGACACTTTATCTCCTTTAGATCGTCCGTAGAGACAGCGCCCTTTATCGCACCTACTGTTCCTACATTCATAAATACAGGTGTCTGTATATCTCCATGCACAGTATGGAATGTACCTCTCTTGGCACGTCCCTCTTGTTTTAGTAACTCATATTTAGCCATATTTTCGTTTAATTCTCCCTCTTTTGCTGTCTTATTGTAGTCGTTGTTGCATCGCTTCATTGTGGTTCTGAGGACGGCACGTAAGTCGCGGCCACCGTGAGCGTCCACGCGCTGCCCTGTTCGCTACGCTGCGCTGTTAAGATTCTGTACGAATTATGCTTATAGGCTTTCTTTTGCTGACGAAACCGTCGCTACTCGCCCTCCGTGGCTCGATAGCTCCTTGCGCCGGCGTCCCTGCCGGTGCATTTCTGTGTATCGAAGCATAATTCTACAGACTCTAAACAGCTTCGCTATTCGCTCCCAGGGCAGTGCGGGTCACTAAGGTATACATCGAATTGCATGCAAGCATGCATTGATGATACCTTTTGACCCTTTAATCACATAATTATATACAAACATAGTTCGAAAGTAATCTAAATAAAATAATATCATAGTTTTCTTGACTATTCAACTTGGTATTACTTATAATATACCTATTATTGTAACTATAGGAGCTTCCTTGAGAACAAGAAAGACCGTTCTATTACCGTTCATCCTACCTAATAGTGTGTCCAGCAACGATTACAGCCCATTTAAAATGTCTTTTCGAGGCATAGGATGCAATCCCTCAATAATTAACACTATGGCGCATCAGCTTTTTTTATTCTCTAGGGTTCTAAATAGTTATATACTATATAAAAAGGAGACCATCATGGCAGGTTCATCATACGGAAATATTTTTAGGGTAACAACATGGGGAGAATCACACGGAAAGGGCTTAGGTGTCGTTGTGGACGGCGTTCCTGCAGGGCTTGAGCTGTGTGAGGAGGATATTCAGATATTTTTAAACAGAAGAAAGCCGGGACAGTCTAAGTTCACTACTCCACGCAAGGAGGATGATGCGGTTGAAATTCTCTCCGGTGTGTTTGAGGGAAAGACTACAGGTACACCTGTTTCTATGGTTGTGTGGAATAAAAATCAGAAATCAAAGGATTACAGTGAGATTGCTTCGTACTATCGTCCGGGGCATGCTGACTTTTGCTTTGATGAGAAATACGGCTTCAGAGACTACAGAGGCGGAGGTCGTTCTTCGGGACGCGAGACAATAGGCCGTGTTGCAGCAGGTGCTATCGCTGTAAAGATGCTCTCGAGCCTTGGCATAAAATTTCTTACATACACCAGATCAATAGGTCCTGTTACAATTAATGAGGTTAATTTTGATGCCCATGAGATTTACAACAATTCACTTTATATGCCTGATGCCGATGCAGCGCTAAAAGCTTCTGAATATCTGGAGGAATGCCTTAAATCACTCAATTCCTCAGGCGGTGTGTGTGAATGTGTCATCACAGGTCTTCCTGTCGGGCTCGGTGATCCTGTATTCGAGAAAATTGATGCCAATCTGGCAAAAGCTATTATGTCTATCGGAGCTGTAAAGGGCTTCGAAATCGGCGATGGCTTTGATGCAGCAAAGGCAACCGGACTTACAAACAATGATGCCTTTATTATGATGGATGGTGCTGTTTCAAAAGAGACAAATCACTCCGGTGGTACTCTCGGCGGCATGACAGACGGCTCACCGCTTATTTTCAGAGCTTCCATAAAGCCCACTCCTTCAATCGCAGCTACACAGCACACCGTAAATAAATCCGGTGAAGATATAGAGATTTCCATCAAGGGACGTCATGACCCGATTATCGTGCCACGTGCTGTTGTTGTTGTTGAAGCTATGGCTGCAATTACTATTGCGGATGCACTGCTTATGAATATGGGGGCACGCATGGACCGCATCACAGATTTTTATAAAAAATTATAACTTTGTCCTATATTAAAAAGCATCTATCCGGTTTTTACGGACAGATGCTTTTTATCTATTTCATTGGAACAATCTGTAATGTTTTTCCTAGTGAATTCAAAATATACTTTAGAATATATTTCCAAGAAGCAGCGGATTTAACAACATATACTGCGCATTCGTCACCCCAAAAGCCACAAGCGCCAGTGGCAGCACAATAAAAAGGATGCATGATATAATCACAGACATGCCGCTTCTTAAGTATTTAAACATCGCAAAAACAAACAGGCTGACCAGTAATCCCCCTATAAAGCGCATCAGCATTATGATAAGTATATACTGCCCTACCGATATATTCTGCGAAACACGCCACAGATGCTCCATACTTGCCGCCGAAGCATTAAGCCCCTGCGTGCCATATGCCAAAAGCACATTGCACAGCCGCACAATATATACAAGTGCAAATGCTGTGACAGTGCCCACAAAGCCAAGTATGCATTTGATTCCCATATGCTGCTTCCTGCCACGACAGGTAGTTCTTAAAAGACGGATTTCATGGTTTGCATAATCCGCTCCACATATACCGCAGGCTATTGCTATTAGAAGAATAACATACACAAATGCCTGTGCTGTATCACGGTTTTTGAAGTCTGTTCTGTCGGTGAGGATATCATAGCCCTTTTCAAAAAACAGCCAGCCCTCATTTAACGTCTTAAGATAATCCACATGTGCTGTAAGCTTGTTGAATGCCTCCTGTCTGCTCAGTTCATCCTTGTACTTTATATTGATATAGCTTTCACTCTTCCCCTGCTCCATATCGTAAGCAATGTTATCTGACAGTCTGTCGTATTTTGCTCTTTCTTCATCCAGAAGCTCATTGGTTTTGGCAGTTAAAGGTCCATAATATTTGTCCATATATTCCTTGTAATACACCTCATCAACCGAGTCATAGGAAAGCTTCTCTGCCGGATTCCACCATACCACAAAAAGAGCTGCTGCAATCAAAATAAGTAACACTTTTCCCGGAACAAGTGCCTTATAGCATTCGTGCAAAAATAAAGATGTATGACAGCCTGTATTTTTACCGCAGACAAAGCCAGGCAGTAAAAGCAGCCTCTTTTCATGCACCGAATTGAGATAATTTGTAACCGCAAAAATACATACAGCTATACACACAAACCAGAATAAGCCATACAATACCCCGGTATTAAGCGGATATCCAAACAGATTGATATTGACATAATCAGAAAAAAGTCTGCCTGTCCTGACTCCATACATGATATTTATGTACTTAAGGAAGGCTAGGAAGCTGGTTCCTGATATCGTTGTGTAGCAGATAGCCTCAATAACCACGGTCACTGCAGAAGCAACGAACACAAATATAATATTGTCAAGCGCTGCGCATATCAGCATAAAAAACATGCCAAGCAATATAAAGCTTATTATTTTCACAGGAAAATAGCATGCCAGAAATTGTCCTATACTAAGCTTAAACGGACTGCCATAGTACAGATAAACACTTTGAAGCGGACTTTTCAGATTTATCGGATTGTAAAAGCACATGCTTATGACTGCATTGATGCCATACAATAGCAAGGTGATAAGAATGACCGCCATAATCATCACAAATGACTTTGACGCCATAAGCTGCCTTCTGCCCCTTGCAGTTGTTCTAAGCAATGCAAGCTGGTTCTCGCTTTTTTCATAAAACACAAGATTGAGCGCAATGATAAAAAGTATAATCACAGCCACATAGTCGGTAAGCTCATTGTCTGTAATATTCAAAAGTCCCGATGCATCAATAACCTCAGGCACTGTACCATTAAGCTTACTGTAAACTCTGCTAGTTTTAGCAGCATTTTTCTCTGCGAAGCCTCCATTGCCGGAAAACTTATTCATAATCGAAATCTCGTCAGCCTTTTCATTGACGGAGTCGAGATACTCATCATAAGAAAGACATGCTCCTACTTCCTTGTATACCCTGCTACACAGACTAATCCTGCCGTAAGCTTCTGCAGTCACCTGCCTCTGTTCAATTTCCGGCAAAACATCCTCACGGCTGTAATTGCTTATTTCGCCATATAGCGCACTGTAGTCCTTATCTGTATACCCATCATCATTTACGGTATTCATGGTATACAGTCCAAGAACAGGATTAAGAACAAGCAAAAACAAAAGAATAAGCACTGTTCTTTTAGTCAATAGTTTACATATTTCGTTTTTTACTATATCCATTTTCAGTCCCCATTAAGATACAAATACAAGTCCTCAAGATTTGGCCGCACAGCTTCCTTCTGCCATCTGCCATCATACGAATCGGCAATAATGCGGGCTATGACACCGTCTGCATCCCTTGAAATATTGCTCACCTTGTATCCGGTGTTCACCTCATCTATCTCATTATCCGATAAAAAGATATTCCATACCTTTCCATCCAGCTCCTGAAGCAGCTTTGACGGAGAACCACTCCTTATTATTTTACCGTTGCTTAACATAACTATCTCTTTGGCGATAAACTCTACATCCGTAACCACATGAGTCGCAATAATAACAATCTTGTCCTTTGCAACCTCTGATATCAGATTGCGGATTCTGATTCTCTCCTTTGGGTCAAGCCCTGCCGTTGGCTCATCCAGTATAAGTATGCCGGGATTGCCTATGAGTGCCTGTGCTATCAGTGCTCTCTGCTTCATTCCACCCGAAAAAGCTCCAAGCTTTTTTCCAAGGACATCATCAAGCTTTACCATACGCACATAGTGATCTATATCTTCCCCGGCTTCACTCTTTTTTAACCCTTTCAGGGATGCCATAAAGTAAAGAAAACGCCTAAGGCTAAGCTCCGGATATATATTCTGCTGCTGTGGCATATATCCAAGAAGCTTCCTGTATTCACTTCCAAGCTCGTCTATGCCCCTTCCGTCAAGCAGCACACGGCCTTTTGATGGAGTCAGATTGTCAGAAATGAGATTCATCATAGTTGATTTACCGGCTCCATTCGGTCCCAAAAGCCCATATATTCCCGGTGTAAATGAAAACGACACATCATCCAGTGCGGTTTTATCCTTATAAACTTTTGTAAGCCCCTCCAATTCAAGTGTCATTTTCTGTATTCCTCCCACTGACTTCTCACGCTTTCAAGATAGCTGTCCATTCCATCAGCTGTAAGCTTTTCCTTTGCACCCTCTATACTCTCATCCACCGACTTTCCATTTAAGCCATTCATGAAATCTGAAAGATCATTTGAGATATTGTTCAAATTCTCTGTATCAGGCTCAAAACCGATAAACGGAGATACTCCGGCATTGTCATAAAGGGCAAAAAACGCATCTTTTCGATTTTCCATGTATCTTTCACCTGTTACCGGATATACGTTTATAAATAAATCCAAACAGAGCTTACTTAAATAATTATCCTCCAGATCAGTACCATCCGTATTGCATGCAACGCCATCTACAACCTTGTAATCCGTGCCTTCCTGTCCATACAGGAGAATATCTGCGTACTTTCCGTCCCCATATAACAGACCTAAAAACTCTACCACAGCATCGACATCCTTGGTGTTTTTCGCTATACCAATGGATGCGTTTACCCTTGATGTCAGATAATGCTCTACTGTTTTTACCGCTATATTATCTTTCTTGAAGTTCTCGTCTATCTCTCCGGAAGACAATGCTACAATAAAATTGCCGGACTTAATATTTTGTAATATTTCCTCATTATTTAATCCGATATTATTAAAGTAGGTTATCTCACCGGTCTCATCATCCTTCAGGTATCCGTCTTTTTTCATCTGATCGAGCACCTTAAGATATTCCGTAAATTTTTGCGATTCCAGCGGATTTTCGACTGACATCGTATCGTAATCGAAGCAAAGTCCGTTTCTTATCTCACAGCCGATCATATCTCCAAATACATATCCGTTTATGAGATATTGAAATCCCGGAGCTTTGCTGTTATCCCACTCAGAAGCCTTGAGTATCTGATAAATTCCATCTATGCTTCCATCCCACGAATTTATGACATCATCTGAGATATAATCCCTGTTAAATGCAGCATAAACTCCATTATCATCCGCAAGTGCAGATGGTATGGAATAAATATGTCCATCACATTTTGCCATCTCCCAAAGTTTCTTTGGGAAAGCATCATAAAGTGTCTTTCCCTGATCTTTCGACAAAACATCATCGAGATTTAAGACAAGATCCGAACTTATAAGATTATATGCCGGATTATTTCCATTCTCATCACCTAAACCTAAAAATGCAACATCTGTTTTCCCGGCAGCAAGTGTACTTTCAAGCTTCTGGCTGTATTCATCATACTCCAGATATTTTATATTCAGCTCATAGTCATAGCCATCATTCATAAGTGCAGCATTAAACTGCTTAACGTTATTCTCATCGATCCTGCAAATATCAGGTACAGCAAATGTTATGACCTTTGTATCTGACTTTTTGACTGTTGCCTCGGTCTGTCCCTCTTTAAGTTTTCCCGAATCACCAGCTTTTTTATTAATACATACCGCTGCTACTGCCACCACGATCAGGGCAATCACTACAACTGCTATTAAAACACCCTTTTTCTTATTCTTCATTATAGCACCTCAATTTTCTCGGATTAAAATTTCCTTTATTCAGATCATCAAGACTTAAAACTCCAAGTGAAATTTCGCCTTCATCATCAGTATAGTTGACATATACCGACTGACCGCATATGTTTTCAATACCAAATGCCTTTTCAGTAGACAGCTTCATCAGTTCTTCATTCTTATCATCCTTCAAGCGATAATATGTCACTTCATCACTGTTTTCTTCAGAAAGGGCATAATATAAAAAGTCTCCGCTCTTTTTTAATGGTCCATATTGTGTTTTTCCATCCGCATCTATCGGAAGCTGCCTTGTCTGTCTGCTTTCGGTGTCAAACACAAAATATCCATCCTTTGACGAATAATAACCATCGCCATCTAAGAGCGTAAGGTCATTAATATGATCTATTTCAGTTAAAAGTTCTGTTTTCTTCTCTGATATATCATAGCGGTATATATCATGAAGCATATTATCATAAGCAAAAGACTCCGCATCATCTGACGCTCCCTCCTCTATCATCAGCTCTGTAACATCATCTCCAAACCTCACAGTCGAATAGTACACTGCACCGTTTTCATAATATATATCCGTAATATTTGCCTGTTCGCTTGTTATCTTATCACTCATATACACCTTGTAATTATCAAGATCTATAACAAAAACACCTGCTTCCGGCTTATCATCATTTACAATCTGTCCTTCATCATTAAGCTCCACCCTGTTGCTGTAAGCTCCTATAACATAATTATCCCTGTACAAAACAGCCGTAACATATTGAACATTCTCTAATTTAGCTGTTTTTTTCCGATTCTCACCATTAGAATCCATCACATACAGATACTGTATTGTCATGTCTTCCTCTGACATATCCCCTATAAAATAGAGATGATCATTGTAAATTACCGCTCCAGCTTTTGACGAACTATAAAAAGCTGCCGGACATGAAGGATTCTGATTTGTGTGAGAATATCCTTCATGTGTGCAGTTAGGCTTATCACAATAGACCATGTCCTTGCCTGATGCCGTATCGATAAGATGCAATATTCCGGAATCATCAAGATATAATACATTATCCTCAGAGTAGTTATATTCCGGATCTACATTGGAATATGTGTATACCGTATTGGATGTGCTGCGATTTTTATTCTTTATTATAAAAACCGCAGTCACAATACAGGTGATAAGTATGAAGATAATGAATGCGATAATTATATGTTTTTTCTTCATACTACCTTTCCCCCAAAAAAAGATATTAATTAATATGTTGCTGATGTCTTTGTACTCCATGTTTGACCAAAAGCTAAAACTTTATGTGAGCTTACTATCTTAACACTATGACAATTACTTGGAGCTGAAAACGCAACTGAACAATGACTATAATGTCCATTATTCTTTGTACATGTCCCTGTAGCCAGAGTATTAACATTTACATAACTGTAAGTAGATGATACGCTAACAGATCCATTATAATCATATGATGTAGAGGCACTCGCCGTTTGTTGACGAATAGTTGATGAAGCTCTAGTTTTATATCCATTGATAGCACCTGTAGCCGCAAACACTGATATACTCATGCCTAAAGTCATTACTAACGTTAATGCTAATGCTAAACCTAATTTTTTAAAATTCGCTTTTGTGATTTTGTTCATATTTTTTCTCCTTCTTCTTTGAAATAATTAATTATATGTTTCTATTATTTGTTACCTGAAATCTTCCTTTTTCAGGTCTTTTATGTTGATATAAAATACAAGCGCAAAATGGATGGGTTTCATTATCTCTTTTTATCTCGAAAATAACTACTTTTTTGACAAGTTCTAATGTTAGTCTTTTCAAACTATTCATTTTCAAATTTCACCTCCTGTTTAATAATTTTTGCCAACCCTAAAAGTAATGCGCATAATATAATAGAAGCAGACTTATAACAAACACATAACCTACATATATCAAGTACAAAAAGCAATGCTATTATAATGCTTTCCATTGCTAATATACATCTAGCAGCTTTCTTTGACTCGTGAAGTTCAATATAATCCATTGCCAAATTAGGATGATTTACTGTTCCTATAAAACTAATTACTAATACAGAGCATATAACCAGTAAATAAATAACCATCATGTAACGAACTGATATTAAACACATATGAATAACAACTATACTAATAATTATTGTTTCTATATAACAATGCAAAAATGAACTTGCATGATATCCCCCAGTCCTTCTCCTTAATAATAGAAAAAAGAATAAAAATAACATCATTTGAACAACCTGTTTAAAAACCCCGCCAACAAATAGTACTGATATAATAGTAATCCATTTTTCTGTAATCATAGCTATACTATATGTGAAATATTCTTTCATCTCTATATTCAATAAATTTTCTTTTTCCATTTGTTCCACTATAGCATTAACTATATTTTTCACCATGTCTTTTTCTCCCCTTTTGTATAATTTTATCAAACATAATAGATAAAATCAATAATCCGTGCACAAAACGACCATTTTTTGCAGAAAATGGACATAAACTATGGTCACATATTATAATGGGATAATAATAGAAAAACTAAATTCATTGTTCTCATTTTTAATAACATATTCGCCATTGTATTTTTCTACAATTTGAATAATATTTTTTATGCCAATGCCATGCATTTCCGGTTCATCTTTTTTACTTGTTTTTATTTCATTATCACTGTAAATAATTGGATTACTGCATGTATTTTTCACTGAAAGAACTATAAGATTTTCCTCTATCACAAATTTTAGTTTTATAGTTTTCTTTTCCTCACATTTTTCACATGCTTCAATGGCATTATTTAGCAGATTTGCTAAAATCACTACCAGATCCTCATCCTCTATTACAATTTTTGATAAATCATTTACCTTAGACACAAAAACAATATTCTTACTGATAGCCTCCTGATACTTTGTATTAAGAATCGCATTTATTATCACATGATTTGTATTGATTACATTTTTTCTCCTATAAAAGTATTGCTGATATTTCTTACATATTTACTTGCCTTGTCATATTCATGATCTTTCAATAAGGATTCTATACACAATATATGATTTTTAAATTCATGTGACTTTTTCTTCTGAATTTCATAATTTTCCGAAATAGAACGGTACATATCAATTTGGTTTTTAAACTGTAGTCCCAATATTTCCTTTTCATGCAATTTAGCTTCACTGGTTACAATATCGTTAATCAGGAAATATACAAATATATTCATCACAGCCAATCCCAAAGAGATAGAATATAAAACGTTCGCCTGCACTTCATTTTTTGTATATTGAAACGTCATAATCATTGCTATAATTGTAATTATTGTAAATACAGGAAAAAACAAAAATCTTCCCCATATTTTGTCAGGTAAAGTCTCTGTTGATTTTTTTCCAAAGTGTTTTTTTAGCAGTAAGATACATAAAATTACGGTAATTTTCAAATAATCCGTATTTTTTAACGAAAAAATCCGCAATACTATAATTTAGTATAGCGGATTCATTCCTAAAAAACAATTATTTTAATCTAAAGCGATAGCCTCATTCTCCTGACGTCTTAAAATATCAAACTCATCAGGTGTCTCTGACAGCTTTACATAGAATACCTGCTGTGGATGTGGGCAGGATTCCATCTCATTGCCGTCCTCATCAACGAGCGCAAGCACTGTTGCAAGCACATTGTCACCGTTTGGCTTCATGATTTCAATCTGCTCGCCAACTGAGAACTTGTTTCTCTGCTCCATGCGGTAGAGACCTTTTTCATTTGGCGCACCAACTATTCCGAGATAGGTGTAACCCTTCTCGTAAGTATTGTTATCGTATATCTGAGTCTCCTCCGAAGGCTTTCCGTAGAAAAAGCCCGTGGTAAACTGTCTGTAGGTACAGCTCTTTATCTGCTCTAAGTACCATGGCATATTTGCCTCGTATTTTTCAGGTGACTCAAGATAATCATCTATCGCCTTGCGGTAGGTTCTTGCTACCGTTGCCACATAGAGAGCTGTCTTCATACGTCCCTCTATCTTGTAACTGTCTATTCCTGCATCAATCAGATCCGGGATATGCTCTATCATGCACAGATCCTTTGAGTTGAAGATATATGTGCCACGCTCATTCTCGTATACCGGCAGATACTCACCCGGGCGTTTCTCCTCCACAACAGAGTATTTCCAGCGACACGGATGTGTACACGCGCCCTTATTCGCATCACGGCCTGTGAAATAGTTGGAAAGCAGACAGCGGCCGGAATATGAGATACACATTGCTCCGTGCACGAAGGTCTCTATCTCCATCCTGTCATCTATATGCCCTCTTATCTCCTTTATCTCCTTAAGCGAAAGCTCTCTGGCTGTCACTACGCGGCTGGCTCCGAGATTCCACCAGAACTGATATGTGCCGTAATTCGTGTTGTTGGCCTGTGTGCTGACATGTCTTTCTATCTCCGGGCAGACCTCCTTTGCAATCATGAAAACTGCCGGATCTGCAATGATCAGTGCATCAGGTCTGTCCGGTTTCATGTTGTGAAGCTCTGTAAAGTATTCACGCACTCCGTCAAGGTCATAGTTGTGAGCTAAAATATTGGCAGTAACATACACTCTCACACCGTGAGCATGTGCAAAGGCAACTCCCTCTGCCATCTCCTCCATTGAGAAATTCCTAGCCTTGGCCCTTAGTCCAAATGCCTCTCCACCGATGTAAACTGCATCAGCTCCATATATAACTGCTATCTTAAGTACCTCCAGGCTGCTCGCCGGACAAAGTAATTCTATTTTTCTCATTTTTTCTCCCATACAGTTTTGTATTCATCAAATCTTTGTTGACACCGTAATTCCATCGCCTATAGGCATCACTGCCGTCACCAGCTCATCGGAGTGTGTAAGCTCGTAGAGATACTCCCTCATGCGCTTGTAGATGGTACGGTTTCTGCGCTCAACGATATAGTGCGATTCTATGATATCGCCATCCTGCAGCACATTGTCGGACACCAGCACCCCGCCTGTCTTTAAAAGGCGAAGCACCTGTGGCATAAAGTTGATATACTGTCCCTTTGCCGCGTCCATAAATATCATGTCAAACTGTCCTTCAAGCTGTGGAAGTATCTCCGTTGCATCGCCCTCTAAGAGTGTAATCTGCTCCTGCTTCCCGGCTCTTTCAAAGTTGGCCTTTGCGATAGGTATTCTTTTTTCGTAATTTTCAATCGTCACTATCTGACAACCCTTCGGTGCATACTCTGCCATCAAAACGGCAGAAAAACCAACCGCTGTTCCCACCTCGAGAATACGCATTGGTTTTTGCATTGCAAGAAGCAGCTTTAAAAAGCTCTGCATCTCTTTTCTGATAATCGGAACGAAGTCTCTTAAGGCTTCCTTCTCTATCTCATCTAATACAGGCGTGTTGCCTCTGTCCAAGGAATTGATATATGTGACAAGTCTCTCATCAACTATCATTCTTGTATTTCCTAATCTAATTATTGACACAAATGCGCTTAACGGATAATTACTGTGTATCCGAAGGCTCCGTAGTCTGTGTCTGTTCTTCATCGCTCTTGTCGGAGGACATGATTACCATCATATCCTTTGCCGTCATTGAAGTGTTGAGTGTGTAAATGCCCGGCTTTATATGTCCTGAGTAAGCAGACAGCTTAAGCTGGAGATAAAATAAATTGTGATCCCTTACAAGGCCCTTGTCCTCTAAAAGCTGTCCAAGCTCCTCTGCGGAGATGCCCTTTTCCACCTGAACGAGTACATCCTGACCATCGCCGTTTGTCATGGCAGGCTCCGTAAAAACTCTGTAGCCAAAATCATAGCAGATGCTGCAGATTTTTATGCCCGCAAACAGCACTAAAAGAGCAATCATTATTGAAAAAGCAACCCTTATAAAACCAAATAAAGCCTTGTTAAAATCCATAAGCTGTTCCTACACTTCCATAATTATAGGTATAATCATCGGTCTTCTCTTTGTTTCCTTCCAAACAAAGTCTCCCAATGCATCCTTTACCTCTGTCTTTATCTTGCCCCAGTCTGTCACATTGTTGTCTGTCAGACGCTCCATTGTGTCATCCAGCACGCATTTTGCCTCATCCATCAGGCTCTCAGAATTGCGCACATATACAAATCCTCTCGATACAATATCAGGGCCTGCAAGCAGCTGTCCTGAGCCTGCCTCAAGTGTCATCACAACGATGATGATTCCATCCTCAGCCAGACGCTGTCTGTCACGGAGCACGATATTTCCTACATCTCCTACACCGAGTCCATCGACCATGACATTGCCCACATGCACTCTGCCTGTCACCTTGGCACCGTCCTCATTGATTTCAAGCACATCTCCTGATGAAAGGATCTTGATGTGGTCTGTATCATATCCGAGCTGCTCGGCTATTTTGGCCTGTGCCACAAGATGCTTGTACTCTCCATGAACAGGGATTGCGTACTTTGGATTGACAAGAGAATAAATAAGCTTTATATCCTCCTGGCAGGCATGACCGGAAACATGGACATCCTGGAATATAACGTCTGCACCCTTCATCATGAGCTCATTGATGATACCTGTAACCGACTTTTCATTTCCCGGTATAGGGTTTGAGCTGAATACGATGGTATCGTTTGGCTTTATGGATACCTTTCTGTGGGTACCGTTTGCCATACGTGAAAGAGCTGCCATTGACTCTCCCTGGCTTCCTGTCGTGATGATGACAGTCTGCTCATCAGGATAGCTTCTAAGCTGTTCTACATCTATAAGAATATTGTCAGGCAGCGACAGATAACCAAGCTCTGAGGCTATCGAAATGATATTTACCATGCTTCGTCCCTCGATGGCTACCTTTCTGCCATACTTCTCCGCACAGTTGATAATCTGCTGCACACGGTCTACATTTGATGCAAATGTAGCAATGATAATTCTGTTTTTCCTGTGATCCTCAAAGATGCCGTCCAATACCTTTCCGACAGACTTCTCAGACTGTGTGAAGCCCGGTCTTTCTGCATTGGTACTGTCGCACATAAGCGCGAGCACACCCTTCTTTCCAATCTCACCAAACCTTGCAAGGTCGATTGCATCTCCAAATACAGGTGTATAGTCCACCTTGAAATCGCCTGTATGCACAACTATACCTGCCGGTGAATAGATAGCAAGCGCTGCTGCATCCTGGATACTGTGGTTAGTCTTTATAAACTCAACCCTGAAGCAGCCAAGGTTGATATGCTGTCCGTATTTTACGACTTTTCTCTTGACAGTCTTGAGCATGCCATGCTCTTCGAGCTTTCTGTCAATAATTCCGATGGTAAGCTTTGTAGCGTATATCGGTACATTTATCTCCTTAAGCACATAAGGAATAGCACCGATATGATCCTCATGTCCATGAGTGATAAAGAATCCCTTGACCTTATCGATGTTCTCCTTAAGATAAGTGATATCAGGGATAACCAAATCTATTCCCAGCATATCGTCCTCAGGGAATGATAATCCGCAATCTACTACAATAATACTGTCCTCATACTCAAAGGCAGTAATATTCATTCCAATCTGCTCTAATCCTCCAAGTGGAATGATCTTAAGCTTACCTGTATTCTGTTTTTCTGTTTTCTTCAAAATATTACCTCCAAATTTATTTCACGTACAACTGCAATCCTAATATTCAAGTGCAGTGTCATCATCCGTAAGCTCAGAAAATACCTTAGCAATAGCCGAAAACTCAACATCGTCTTCAACCATCTGATAAAGCACCTCTTCATCCTTTGTGCTTACTTCTTTTAAAATATATGCTTCACAGTCTCCGCTTTCTTCTCCTTCGGAAACTAAAAGATATCGTGTTCCATTAAGTGTTGTCTCTTCTTCAACCGCAAACTCGACAACATCATTAGTCTGCGGGTCAGTAAATTTAATTTTCTGCATAAAAACTAAGACCGACTATTTGACAGATAATCCAAATATCCCTGCAAAATAAAAATCGCTGCTATCTCATCAACAAACTCCTTGCGATTCTCCCTGCGTATGCCGGTTTCCATCATAGAACGGTCGGCTGCGACTGTAGTAAGACGCTCATCCCAGTATATGACCTCAAGACCTGTTCGCCTTGCAAGCATATCACCGAACTCCTTCGTCTTCTCGCAGCGTTCTCCTTCCGTGTTATTCATGTTTTTAGGATAGCCGAGCACAATCCTGTCCACCTTGTACTCTGCAATAATCTCCTCAATACGTGCCAAAGTCTGTCTGAGCTTGGATGGTGACTTCCTGCGCACTATCTCAACACCCTGTGCTGTGATTAAGAGCTCGTCGCTCACCGCTACTCCGACTGTCTTTGAACCAAAATCAAGACCTAATATCCTCATATTAATCCCATGCGCTGTTCTCAATGTATGTCTTGAGAACCTCCTCCACAAGCTCGTCTCTCTCAACCTTCATGATGAGACTTCTCGCGTTATTGTGGCTTGTGATATATGTTGGATCTCCGGACATAATATATCCAACAATCTGATTAACAGGATTGTAGCCCTTTTCCTTTAATGCCTTGTACACAATCTCAAGTACATCGCTTACCTGAAGCTCAGGCTCCTTTTGAACTGTAAAAAATTGTGTGTTGTTAATATTTTTTTCCATACGTTTCGCCCTTCTTGTAATATTATTTTATTATAAATGTAATAAAATTACAACCTTTTATTATTCGAAGAGTAATATTTCGTCTGTAAGCATACCCGATATACGGCCTGAAACTATCTGATTTTCAAGGTTTTCGGCAGTTTCCTTAGCGACCTTGACATATTCCTTAGTATATCCGACAAAGTATTCTTTATCACCGATTACGGCCTTTTCCTCAAAAAGCACCTCCTCATTCTTTCCGATATAGAATTTCCTGAATTCCTTAGACATGTCATGACCAAGTGCTATGAGCTTTTCGCTTCGTGACGCCTTAATCTGCTCATCTATCTGGTCAGGCATTACTGCTGCGCGGGTGCCTTTTCGCTTTGAGTACTTAAAGATATGCATCTCATAAAAATGTATATGCTCAAGATATGCCTTAGTCTGTTCAAACTCCTCCTCTGTCTCACCAGGAAATCCCACAATCACATCGGTTGTGATGGCCGGATGAACAAAATATTTACGCAAAAGCTCACAGCCTCTCTCGTACTCTTTAGTGGTATATTTTCTGTTCATCCTCTTAAGTGTTGCATCGCAGCCGCTCTGAAGCGACAGATGGAAATGAGGACAGATTTTATCAAGCTTTGACAGCTCGCTCGCAAAGTGCTCTGTCACAATCTTAGGCTCGAGTGACCCAAGCCTGATGCGCTCTATGCCCTTTACTGCGTTCACCGCCTGTATCAGCTCAAGAAGGCCTGTAGCCTCCTCAAAATCCACACCGTATGAGCTTAGATGGATACCTGTCAGCACAACCTCCTTGAAGCCGTTTGCCGCGAGCCTTTCAACCTCTGCTATTACATTTTCAAACCTACGGCTTCTGACACGTCCTCTGGCATACGGAATGATACAATAGCTGCAAAACTGATTACAGCCGTCCTGCACCTTGATGAAGGCTCTCGTGTGCTCCTTTGTCTGGTCTATAAAGAGCTCCTCAAAATCATGCTTTCCGTCATTTATATCGTCCACGGTATCGTTTACACTGTCCAAAGAGTATTCCTCAAGCAGCCTTACAAGGTCATGCTTTCTGTCATTTCCGATGACTATGTCCACCGATAAGTCGTTTAATACCTCTTTTTCACTTGTCTGCACATAGCAGCCGGTTGCCACAACTATTGAGTCCGGATTGTTTTTCTTTGCCTTGTGAAGCATCTGTCTGGATTTTCTGTCAGCCATGTTGGTGACTGAGCAGGTATTTATGACATACACATCAGCTTTTTGTGTGAATGGAACTATCTCATAGCCCGCCTCCTCAAGCAGATGCTGCATGGCCTCTGTCTCATATGCATTTACTTTACATCCTAAATTATGTAAGGCTGCTTTTTTCATTTTATTTTTTTACTCCTATTTAATTGACTTTTCCTTAAAAAACTATTACTATCTATATGACAGTAGTTATTTAAGGAGGTTTTCAATATGAAAACAGTACAGATTTCATTAAATTCCATTGGGAAAGTAAAATCATTCGTTAACGCTATTACTCAGTTTGATTTCGATTTTGATTTAATATCAGGCAGATATGTCATTGATGCTAAATCAATTATGGGTATCTTCAGCTTAGACCTTTCTAAGCCAATAGAGCTCGCTATACATACAGAAACCGGACTTGACGAGATTATGGAAGTATTAAAGCCATATATCATCGACGAAGCCAAGTAATACAGACACAATGATTTGATTAATTAGGACCTGAAGCTCAGGTCCTTTTTATTTTGCTCTAAGGTGGCGCTGATTACTCAGCATCCACCATAATCACTTCTGTAGTATCTATAGCTGTCTTCATAAGCTCATCTATCACATCGTTAAGTCTTTCCTCAGACTTCTTAATCCTGTTTATATTTGGTTTTGTAACAGGATGCTTTGCTACGAAAATAGTACAGCAGTCCTCATACGGAAGAATCGATGTCTCATAGGTATCAATTTTGTTTGATATATCAATGATATCATTCTTGTCCATGGCAATAAGAGGTCTGTATACAGGCATATGGCACACCTCGTTTGTTGCAGCAAGCGACTGCATTGTCTGGCTTGCAACCTGTCCGATGCTCTCACCTGTGATAAGGCCTAAGCATTTATCCTCATCGGCAAAGTGCTCTGCTATCTTCATCATGTATCTGCGCATGATGATGGTCAGCTCATCATGAGGACATTTCTCATATATTGCAAGCTGTATATCGGTAAAATTGACAACATGCAGCTTTATCCTGCCCGAATATTTAGCAACCTTCTTTGCAAGGTCTACAACCTTCTGCTTTGCTCTCTCACTCGTATATGGCGGTGCATGGAAATATGTGGCATTGATTACCACACCTCGCTTTGCAATCATGTATCCTGCAACCGGGCTGTCGATTCCACCTGAGAGCAGAAGCATTGCCTTTCCTGCTGTGCCAAGCGGCATACCGCCCGGTCCAGGAATCTCCTCTGAATAAATATTTATCATAGGTCTGATCTCGATATTGATCATAACCTGTGGATTATGAACATCTACCCTTGTCTCAGGAAATGCCTCCAGCACCTTTTCACCGACTGCGGCATTTATCTCCATAGAGGTCATCGGATAGTTCTTTCTGGCACGTCTCGCATTTACCTTGAAGGTAAAGCTCTTATCCTTGTATACATGGTTGATATGCTCGATAACTGCTTCACAGAGCTTGTCAAAGCCCTCATCCTCATGCAGCTCGACCGGACAGATACCCACGATACCAAAAATTCTTGACAATGTGGCAACTGTCTCGTCATAATCATAGTCTCCGTCTGTCTCCACGTACACACGTCCACTTTCCTTTCTTACCTCAAAGCTTCCATCCACATTGCGAAGCTGATATTTGATATTCTTAACGAGCGCGTCTTCAAAAATGTATCTGTTTTTGCCCTTTATCGCAATCTCAGCATACTTGATCAAAAATGTCTTGTACATGTAACTCTCCTGTTCTTGTTTTATTTACTGGTTTTATTTACTATTTTTATTACTAAAAATTTCATTATACGTAATACGTAACTTTTTAGTTTCTTCATGGTTACCGGCTATGCTAATACCTGCGATCTCTTTGCAGCTCATTAGCGCCTTGTATATCTTCGCAGCATTGGTATCACCTCTGCCATCACTGATACAGCGTAATCAATTTCCTCCTGTGTGGTATTCACGCAAAAGCTGAATCTGATTGTGGAATCCAAAAGTGACGGCTTAAGCCCTATGCTCTTTAGTGTTGAACTGATTGCCGGTTTGTTTGATGAACAGGCACTTCCTGCAGACACATATATCTGCCTGTCCTCAAGAGTATGAAGCATAACCTCCGCTCTCACACCATCTACGCTCACGCTTACCACATGAGGTGCATTTGTATGGTCCGTGCGTCCATTTACAGATACTCCGTCAATACGCTGCACTGACTCTATAAAATGATCCCTAAGCTCATACATATGTGCTATTTTTTTATCAAAATCCGTATAAATTTCCTCTGCTGCTACTCCAAGACCTGCATATGCAGGAACATTTTCCGTACCTGAGCGCATGCCCTTCTGTTGGCCGCCTCCGTATATAATCGGCTTGATTTTAGTCTTGTCCTTTATATATAAAAATCCGCTGCCCTTTGGTCCGTGAATCTTGTGTCCACTGACTGAAAGCATGTCTATATTCATGCGCTTTGGTCTGATTTCAAGCTTGCCGTAGGACTGTATGGCATCCACATGAAAAAGTGTGGCAGGATTTTTCTCTTTTATAGCTGCTCCCGCCTCCTCAATCGGCATGACTGCGCCAATCTCATTGTTTACATGCATAAGCGATACAAGAATTGTATCCTCCCTTACGGCATTTTTCAACTCTTCAACACTTATCACGCCGTCATGGTTTACAGGCAGATATGTGATTTCAAAGCCCTGCTCCTCCAGAAACTGCATCACAGACAAAACCGATGCGTGCTCTACAGAAGATGTGATTATATGCCTTCCTGCACGCTTATTGGCCATTGCAGCACCTATTATTGCAGTATTATTCGACTCTGTGCCGCCGGATGTAAATAGTATCTCCTTGTCCTGCACCCTGAGTGTCTTTGCAATCTTTTTCTTAGCATCATTAATATAATTTTCTGCCTCAACGCCCTTCATATGAAGTGATGAAGGATTACCGTAATCTTCTGTAAGCAGCTTATAAACCATATCTGCCGCTGCTTTTGAGCATCTGGTTGTGGCCGAATTATCCAAATATGCTTCCATTTTTGCTCCTAACTTCTACTTCTTAACTGTTAAGTATCTCTACTATCTATACATCCAAATTGTATACAAGCATGGAAAGTGCAGCAAGTCCTGCTGTCTCCGTGCGTAAAATCCTGCGTCCCAAGCTTATTCTGTGCATTTTGGCATGCTCATCCACAAGTGCTATCTCCTCCGGTGCAAAGCCGCCCTCAGGACCCACGACAACACCGATAGTCTGCCCCGCCTTAAGCTGCCCCATTATCTCTCTTGTCGCATCCATGCCACGCTCATTCTCATATGGCACCAGCGTGATGTCAAGCTCTGAAGCGATTTTCAAAGCTTCCTTGTATGTAACTGGCTGCTTCACAGTGGGAATCACAGTGCGCTTTGACTGCTTTGCTGCGCTCTCTGCAATAGCCTGCCATCTCTGCAGCTTTTTTGCTGCCTTTTTTTCATCAAGCTTTACCACACAGTTTTTCATGGCAACCGGTACTATCTCAGATACACCAAGCTCCACAGCCTTTTGAATAATAAGCTCCATCTTATCGCCCTTTGGCAGCCCCTGATACAGCACGATGTGATTGTCAAGCTCTGTGCCTGTCTCATCTGCACTGTCAATAGCTGCGATGACCTCATCATCCAGAATCGATGATATGTGACAGAAATATGCCTGTCCGGATTTTGAGCTTACTCTTATTTTTTCCCCGTTTTTCATGCGCAGTACATTCTTTATGTGATTTACGTCACCTCCGGTGATTGAGATGCTGTCAGAATGAACCTGCTCTTCCTCTACAAAAAACTGATACATAATCCACCAAACTATTTAGTCAGCTTCTGCGCAGTGATATTGACCCATTCACCCTGATGATTGATTTCTATCACCTTAAGCCCCGCTGCTTCGATAGCCTCTTTAACTTCATTTTCCTTGAAATCTATGATACCCGATGTGATAAAATATCCGCCTTCCTTTAACCTGTCAGGAATAACAGGTGCCATAGGAATGATGACATCAGCAAGGATATTTGCAACAACGATATCATATTTTTCTGTACCGACCTTCTTTTGAAGCTCTGTATCATCTATGAGATTGCCGACATAAAACGTGCCAAGCTTCTCATCCAGATGATTGACCTGCATATTGTCATGCGAAGAAATCATGCAGTCAGCATCAAGGTCAGTACCTACAACCTCCTTTGCACCAAGCTTTAAAGCTACAATTGAAAGGATTCCGCTTCCACAGCCCACATCAAGCACTGTAGGTGCTTCCTTTGCGCCCTCAATATACTTGATAAGCTGCTTGATACAAAGCTGTGTTGTCTCGTGCTTTCCTGTACCAAAGGAAATTCCCGGATCAATTTCTATCATAAATTTATCCGCATCCTCAGGCTTTACCTCTTCCCATGTAGGCTTAATCAATATATCACCGATTGTAAATGATGAAAAATACTTCTTCCAGTTATTAATCCAGTCGAGATCCTCTGTCTCAGATGACGAAATTACACCGCTTCCCACATCAACAGTATCTCTTAAATCCTCAAGTCCAAGCTTTACCTTTCTAAGCATATCTGACTGGTCACTGCCATCATCCTCCATATAAAAGCTGACATGGCTTATGCCCTCATCCGGAGGCAGCTCCGGCAGAAAATCAATAAACATATCCGCCTGGTCCTCTTTGGTCAGGGGAATATTGTCCTCAATCTCGATCCCCTCGATACCAAGCTCCATAAGCATGCTGCTCATGAAATCCTCAGCCGCGGTTGTTGTCTCAATCGTGTATTTCTTCCACTTCATATAAAAATCCTCTCTTAATAAAATAGATATATAGTATAAATACAGTTTTATTTCAAAACATTTCCGTACATTTTACAAGGCAGTCATACGACTGCCTCCACAACTTATCTCATATAATACCATAAAAATGTGCTGTATAAAAGCCCCATTTTTTTATACGTAAAAATAGCCTAAAAAATGCCCCGCCACACATGGCGGGACATATATTATAGGACATCTATTACAGATCATCTATTTACAGATCGTCCAAAGACTCCTTGAGCTTATCCATAAATCCTTTTTTCTTTTTAGAATCAGTAGAAGCTCCGCCCTCCTTGGTCAGAGAACCGCCTGAAAGCTCATCAAACTTCTTAAGAGCCTCCTTAGCATCCTTAGACAGACCTGTAGGCGTATTGACAACAAGTGTGACATAATGGTCACCTCTTATTGCTTTATTTCTTGTTGAAGGAACACCCTTGCCCTTTAAGCGGATACGTGTACCTGTCTGTGTACCCGGTGCAACTGTGTATATAATATCTCCATCAACAGTCTTGATTCTTATATCTCCACCTAAGGCTGCAATAGCATACGAGATGGATGCCTTTGAAAAGATATTAACATCCTGACGCTCAAAATCCCTGCTGCCTGAAACAATAACTTCAACAAGAAGATCTCCACGCGGTCCGCCATTTATGCCCGGCTCGCCGTATTCACGTATTCTGACACACTGTCCATTATCTATACCGGCTGGAATCTCAACAGTCTTTCTGACCTTCTTGGTATTGTAGCCTGTACCGTGACATGTAGGACACTTATCCTTTACTACCTTGCCCGAACCACCGCAGGATGGACATGTTGTGACATTCTGCACTACTCCAAACAGAGACTGACTCTGTCTGACAACCTTACCTGTACCATTACACTGGGTACATGTCTCAGGAGATGTGCCCGGCTTAGCTCCGTTGCCGCCACAGGTAGAGCATGTCTCCTTATAGTTGAATTCAAGCTCCTTTGTGCAGCCAAATATAGCTTCCTCAAAAGAAATTCTTACACTGAGACGGACATTTGCACCCTGTGCAGGACCATTTCTTCTGCCACTGCTTCTTCCACCTCCGAAGAAATCTCCGAAAATGTCCCCAAAAATATCCCCCATATCCATGCCTGAGAAATCAAAGCCACCGGCTCCGCCGCCTGTGCCATCAAATGCTGCATGACCGAACTGATCATACTGGCGTCTCTTATCCGGATCAGACAATACGGCATAGGCCTCCTGAGCCTCCTTAAACTTCTCCTCACACTCTTTATCACCCGGATGAATGTCAGGATGATATTTCTTTGCCTGCTGTCTGAAGGCTTTTTTAATCTCTGCATCTGTTGCGGTCTTAGATACTCCTAATACCTCATAATAATCTCTTTTTTCTGCCATAATTGAAAATTCCTTTTATTATACAACTAATTCGCAAGGCCGGCCAAGCGGCCAACCTTGCGAGTAATTTTACTTACGCAGCCATTATGATGCTTTGATTGATAACCCGGATTACAGGTTATTAATCCTCATATCATTATGGCAGCATCTGTTTAATTATACTTCCTTGAAATCTGCGTCGATGACATCATCATCTGCACCGTTTGAAGCGCCTGCATTCATATCAGGTCCTGCTCCTGCTGCCCCTGCATTCATGTCAGGTCCTGCTCCTGCTGCTCCCTGCGCTGCCTGAGCCTGCTCATACATCTTTGCAAATACCTTCTGAGCACTCTGTGTGAGCTTCTCCTGTGCTGCCTTAAGCTCTGCAACATCAGCCTCTGTCATAGCCTCAGCCTCTTTATGTGCATCAAGGAATGACTTAACTGCTGCGATATCAGCCTCAACTGCTGACTTATCAGCGGCATCAACAGAATCTCCAACCTGCTTTAATGCATCCTCTGTCTGGAATACAAAGCTCTCAGCATCATTTCTTGCATCGATTGCTTCTTTTCTCTTCTTATCCTGTGCCTCAAACTCAGCAGCCTCTTTAACAGCCTTATCAATCTCATCATCAGACATATTAGATCCTGCTGTGATTGTGATGTGCTGCTCTTTTCCTGTTCCAAGATCCTTTGCAGACACATTTACGATACCATTTGCATCGATATCGAATGTAACCTCAATCTGTGGAACTCCACGACGTGCTGGTGGGATACCATCAAGCCTGAACTGTCCGAGTGATTTATTATCGCGGGCGAACTGTCTCTCACCCTGTACTACGTTGATATCAACGGCTGTCTGATTATCAGCGGCTGTAGAGAATATCTGGCTCTTTCTTGTAGGAATAGTTGTATTTCTCTCGATAAGTCTTGTAGCAACACCACCCATTGTCTCGATTGAAAGAGAAAGTGGAGTAACATCAAGGAGAAGTACTTCGCCGGCACCGGCATCTCCTGCAAGCTTACCACCCTGGATAGAAGCACCGATTGCTACGCACTCATCAGGGTTAAGAGACTTGCTTGGCTCTTTTCCTGTCATCTGCTTTACCTTGTCCTGTACGGCCGGAATACGTGTAGAACCACCTACAAGTAATACCTGTCCAAGGTCTGCATTTGTAACGCCTGCATCCTTCATAGCGTTCTGTACTGGGATTGCTGTTCTCTCTACGAGGTCATGTGTCAGCTCATCGAATTTTGCTCTTGTAAGAGTCATATCGAAATGCTTTGGTCCCTCTGCTGTAGCTGTGATGAATGGAAGGTTGATGTTTGTAGTAGTAGCTGAAGACAGCTCCTTCTTTGCCTTCTCAGCAGCTTCCTTTAATCTCTGGAGTGCCATCTTGTCTGTAGAAAGATCAACACCCTCTGCCTTCTTGAACTCGTCAATCATCCACTGTGTTACCTTGTTATCGAAATCATCACCACCAAGGTGTGTATCACCGTTTGTAGATAATACTTCGATGACTCCGTCACCAATCTCGATGATAGATACATCAAATGTACCACCACCAAGGTCATAAACCATAATCTTCTGCTCTTTCTCATTATCAAGACCATAAGCAAGTGCTGCTGCTGTAGGCTCGTTGATGATACGCTTTACATCAAGACCTGCAATCTTGCCGGCATCCTTTGTAGCCTGACGCTGAGCATCGTTGAAGTAAGCAGGTACTGTGATAACTGCCTCTGTAACCTTCTCACCGAGGTATCCCTCTGCATCAGCCTTTAACTTCTGAAGTACCATAGCTGAAATCTGCTGTGGGCTGTAGCTCTTGTCATCAATCTGTACCTTGTAATCTGTACCCATATGTCTCTTGATAGAAGAAATTGTCTTCTCAGCATTTGTAACTGCCTGACGCTTTGCAGGCTCACCGATAAGTCTCTCTCCTGTCTTTGTGAAAGCAACTACTGAAGGTGTGGTTCTTGCACCCTCCTGGTTTGCTATAACTGTAGGTTTTCCACCTTCCATAACTGCTACGCAGCTGTTTGTTGTTCCTAAATCAATACCAATGATTTTGCCCATTTTATTTTCCTCCTATTAAATATAGTGTTTTTACATGTTTAATATATTTGTAACCATCCGTTGTCTCACATGAATCCCTTAAATGCTATCTGCATTCATATAAATCTGATTCACTGTCATGCCGGATAGATGTACACATCATTACTGTACTACCGATACCATGCTGTGGCGTACCACTGAATCCTTGTACATATAGCCCTTCTGAAGCTCCTGCGCTACGGTGCCTGACTCAAGTTCATCATTTTCAACCTGCATCACTGCATTGTGGAAATCAGGATCAAACTCCTGTCCTACGCACTCTATTGGCTTTACACCTGCAGCATCAAGCTCTGTGAGCATCTGCTTGTAGACCTTATCCATACCTGTGATAAAAGGATCATCCTTCTTATCATCCGGTACTGCTGCAAGACCTCTCTCGAAATTGTCGATTACAGGAAGGATTTTCTCAACTATTGTCTTTGCTCCCATGTCAAACATCTGGGATTTTTCCTTCTCACTTCTCTTGCGGAAGTTCTCGAACTCTGCCATCTGTCTTTTCAGACGGTCGTTAAGCTCTTCAATCTGCTCATCCTTCTTGTCTTTTTTCTTTTTCTTGAAGAGGCCTTTCTTTTCATCTGACTTTTCATCTACATCAGCTGAAGCATCATCCTCTGATTTGGTTTCATTCACATCTGTATCTTTTGCTTCTTCGGCTGTCTGAGTGCTTTCCTCATCAGCTCCTTCAATCTCTATCTCTTCTGCTTTGTTTTCTGCAGTCTCATTGTCGATTGCTTCTTTTTTAATATCCTCTGGCATTTTTGACCACCTTCCTATGTTTCATCCTCAGACTTCTTATAAATTCCATCTAACTGGGATTTAAGAGTCTTTAGATTATCCATTACTTTTTCATAATCCATACGCTTTGGTCCGACAATTCCTATCGTGCCCTTTACGCCCTCACCCAGATCATATGTCGCAGTGACAACACTGCAGTCCTTCATGGTCTGGATTGGAGATTCATTTCCTATATAAACCTGAATACCTGTTCCATTGTCCTTCTTCTCTGAATCGGATAGGGATTCAGTAACAAGGCTTGCTAGCTCTTCCTTTTCCTCAAATGCTGACAAAAGTGTCGCTGCATTATTGGAATCCGAAAGCTCAGGATACTTCAGAATATTTGTTGCTCCGCTGGTGTAAATCTTAAGATCCTCACTCTCAGCGAAGGTCTGTGCCAATGCATCAATCACATCAGAGACAATTCCTGAATGAATACCGGCTCTCTCCTTTATGCTTGCAATGTTTCCAAGATTAATCTCGTTCATTGCGAGTCCGTTTAATGAGGTGTTAAGCAGAATGTTGAGCTTAAGTATTGTCTCATTGTCAAGCGGCTCATATAAATCAAGCATCTTGTTTCTGACCATATTATTGTTCATAACAATTACTGCAAGCATGTGCTGGTCGTCAACCTGTGAAAGCTGGATGAATTTCACCTTGTTGTGATTGACATCCGGTGCAGAAACAAGTGTGGCATAATTGGTATTGTTTGCAAGTACCTTTGCCGCCTGCTTTAACACCTGCTCCATCTTCTCGGTATTTTCAATGACCAGCTCCTTCATATCAGAAAGCTCTTTTTCCTTCTTATCATTGGTCTCTATAAGATGGTCTACATATAATCTGTAGCCCTTATCCGAAGGAATTCTTCCTGCTGAGGTATGTGGCTGTACTATATAGCCCATCTCCTCTAAGTCGCTCATCTCATTTCTGATTGTTGCCGAGCTCAGATTAAGATCTGTATATTTTGAAATTGTACGTGAGCCAACCGGCTCTCCTGTGGCGAGATAATTGCGGATGATTGCATCCAGTATGGTAAGCTGTCTCTCGCTCAACTCTAGTTCTTTGTTTTCATTTTCCATTGGTCACACGCTCCATCTGAAGTATGCTTTTTAATTTGTTAGCACTCTGTATTTTGGAGTGCTAATTTTTTATCTGTACATAACATACCACCACCTATTAGCAATGTCAACCCTCGAGTGCTAATTTTTTTAATAAAATTTTTGAAACCCTTGATTTTACTGGGGTTTCAGGCTTTATAAATTTTCTATTAAATTGATTTTGGCGGTATTTACACCACTTTTACACCATTTTTCAATTTTTCATTTCAAGCTTATCATCAAATGAAACGAAAAAGCAGTCGATCCTAAATGTGAAAGACTGCTTTATATCATATTTCTTATTGCTTTGTGTGTATTTTTAGCTGATTGTCTATATCCCGTCCTGCATACATTACTCTAAGTATTGTTACAACCTTTTTATCATTATCTGGAATATAAAGAACAAGATAATTATCTACCGGCAATACACGAAGTCCACGGCTTTTCCATGGTTCTTTTTCATATTTTCGATAACGCTCCGGCATCTTATCTAGGCTTAATATCTGTTCCTCCAAACGATCAAGCTGTCCACTTGCGTTTTCCGGTGATTGTAATTCAAAAGCAATATATTCAAAAATTCCTCTCAAATCACTGTCAGCCTGTTCTGATACTTCTATTTCATATATCATAAGCCATAATCTTTGCGAATATCAGAAAAGGCTTTCTTAGCATTTTTTGTCCGTCCAGCCTGCATATCCGCATATCCCTTCTCTAATTCTTCATTGAACTCTACCTCTGATAATGCGCTGATATCAACAGGTCTGGCAGATGGTATTTTTACTTCAAACGGAAGACCTCTCTGTAAGATAATCTGCTTATAAAACATATTGATAGCATTGGAAGCAGGAATCCCAAGTGTAGCCAGAATATTTTCTGCCTTCTCTTTGACATCCGGTTCAATCCTTGCATATAAATTTGCTGATTTTGTAGCCATATAAAACATCTCCTTTCGTGAGCAGTATTTTATCTATCTTTATTATATGCAAGTGTCCGCACAATAGCAATACTAGTTTCACATAAAATATTGTTCAATACATCATAAAGGCTTTCAAAACATCCACATCTGAACGGCTGAAATCCATAAATCAGTTATTATTATTCCTAATCAAAATCTGTATGATTTTATCATAATTTTCCGGTCTGTGTGGAAACGTACAGTCTGTACATACCTTGATTTTTTTGCCATTCTTCTCTATGTAGGTCTTACTTCCGGGACAGTTTGGCATACTATACATAGGACAATAACAAAACAGACAATTAAAGTCATCCGAAAGTCCCTTGTGACACGGAAAATATTTGCAATCTGTGTTTTTAAAGTATTTATAAGAGTTTTCCATTTTTATTCCTTCTATATTCATATGCTTTTCTCACAAAGCTCTCTGCGAAATGCGGATTTGACGGATAATACAGGTGCGGAAATCCAAGCCAGTAATTATCATGGCTTATCACGCAGTCGTAGCTTCTGCCTGTGGCCGGCTTGGTCGCAATACAATCGGCTCCGTTATCGGTGCTGTCGTAATAATGAAATTCATGCGCCTTTATTTTTTCATTTGGCGGTAGAAAATTGCTATGCTTTTCCGCAAGCTCAATATATCCGAACCTGACAAGCTTTCCCTTAAAATGACACCCACCATCCAGTGCCCCCACAAGCTTCGACTTATTCATATCATTTTGTATATCTGCTTTATTTTGTACATCAGGCTTGTTTTGCTCATCATTATCATCACAGATATCATGTATATATTTGTGTAGATACATAAATCCACCACACTCGGCAACCGTCGGCATTCCGGCTATAAAAGCTTTTTTTATGGCATTCAGCATAGATACGTTTTTACTCAGTTCCTTTGCATACAGCTCCGGATAACCGCCTCCAAGCAGCATTGCATCACAATCCTCTGGAAGGCTTGTATCGTACAGTGGCGAAAAATACAGTAATTGTGCTCCGCATTTTTCGAGCATTCTCAGGTTATCTTCATAGTAAAAACAAAAGGCTTCGTCCATGGCAACAGCTATGTTTACGGTATTTATTGCTTTATTTTGCGAAAATCCATTTTGATCACAATTACCTATATTTTTTTCATTATATACATATGCATTTTCGCTGTCACTAATTTCATCTGCCGCTTCTGCTATATCTATAAACAAATCCATATCTATTGTCTTTTTTAGTCTGTCGGCAGTTTCATTGAGCTGTTTTTTTATATCTGAAAGCTCATCCGGCATGACAAGCCCCAGATGTCTGCTTGAAAGCCCGATATCCTTCTGTTCCGGGAAATATCCGACTACTTTTACGGAAAGCTCCTTCTCTATCAGAGGCTTTATGATGTCATAATAGCCATTCGACATCCGATTGAGCAGCACGCCCTTAATCAAGTGCTGAGTGTCATACTGCAAAAAACCGGCTATAAGAGCAAGCACTGACTTTCCCATTCCCTTTGCATCCACCACTAGTATTATCGGAGTCTGCGTCACCTTTGCCAGATGGTATGACGAACCCTGCTTGTATATTCCGCCAAGCCCGTCATATAATCCCATCACGCCCTCAAGCACCGCAAAATCACCATCGGCTCTTTCATCTAAGAAAAGCTGCACTGTTGTCTTTTCGTCCGTAAAAAACGTATCGAGATTTTTGGATGGTACGCCAAGCACCTTTTTGTGAAACATTGGGTCAATATAATCAGGTCCGCACTTATATGACAATACGTTTTTTCCGCTATCCTTTAATAGCTGCAGTAAAGCGCAGGTTATCATTGTTTTTCCACTGCCGCTTTTTGGCGCGGCTATCATAAAACGATTTATTTTCATGTGTTCATCCTTTATTCATCATATATCTTAAAATATCAGCCTTTGATGATTTATTACAGGTTGTAGCATAAAAGCCCAGGTTAAAATTCAAATGAGCATATCCACACCGGATTTTCTGCCTGCATCAGATGGTAATGTCCTATCTGCTTTGAGCGGCTGACCTGCAGCTGCACGATATCCTCATTTTTCACATCATATGCCGACAATATTTCTTTTATCTCACAAATTGTTTCCATGGAAATTGCATTTATCACTATACGGATATGTGGATTTTTTGCTTTAAGAGCCTCTATTATTTCCTTTAGATTGCCACCGCTGCCTCCGATAAATGCGTGTGTCGGCACCGGAAGATTGTCCATCCCGTCAGGAGCCTTTGCATTTATCACATGGATATTTTCAAGTCCATGCTTTTCTTTATTTTGTGTGATAAGCTGCACGGCATTTTCCTTCTGCTCGATGGCATAGACCTCCATATCATCGGAAAGTGATGCGGCCTCTACCGCTATGGAGCCGGTTCCGCTTCCCACATCATAAAGCACTGAATCCGATTTCAAATGAAGCTTGCAGATGCTTACATGCCTTATTTCCTCTTTGGTCATCGGAACCTTTTCACGGATAAATGCTGCATCACTTAGCTGCGGTGTAACATTTTTTGCAACCGGATTGGGATTTTTTATCATGCAGATATACAGTCCCTCCCTTTTAAGCTTTTTGCATTCCTGTGGCGAAAGCTGCGATATAGTTTCATCCGGATATGATAGCTGGTATCCCACAGTTACCGAGCATTTTTGTAAACCATACCTTTCGTCACTGCTTAATAGGTGTCCAAGCATATTTACGTCCCTGACTCCTGACATCAGCATAAATGTTTTTGCATGATGGCTAATCCGTGATGTGATATTAGACAGCTTTACTCCGTGGATGCTGCATATATACGCATTGTTGTAGGTTTCACCGACTGCCGCCGCCATATATGACACCGATGAAATTCCAGGAAGGATTGACACATCCGCATTTAATTTCCCTTCTATAATTTCATTTTTTATCGCCAGATACAGCTTTTTGCTTCCACTGTAAAAGCCTGTATCTCCCGAGAATAATATAAGAACATTACAGATTTTTGCAGTATCTGCACCAATTTCGTATAGATAAGGAATAATCTGTTCTGCAAGATAATACGGCTTTTTGTCTATCTTCGCACTGTATTTTTCTATCATGCGGCTTGCGCCAAGTATAATATCAGCGCTTTCTATTGCATCTGAAACAGCTTTTGTCATGCAAGCATCATTTCCCATTCCAATGCCGGCAAGCATGATATGAAGCTTGTTATATTTACTGTCAATATATTCACAAACAGCTTCAAATGACATTCCATCATCCTGCACGCTTTGTCCCACAATATAGACCGGAATATTTTTATTTTTTGCGGCAGTTATTTTCTCAATAAAGCCCCCGGCCGCACCGCTTTTTTTGGTGACCAGACATCTGATATCATACTGGTCAATAAGTGCCTCATTAAGCTGTGTGCTAAACGGTCCCTGCAATGCCAGAATGTGCTTTCCTGTAATATCATTGTGCATGCACAAGCTTATGCTCTCAAGCCCCGGAAGCACGCGCACATACAATCTTTCCCTGACGTCTGAGGTTTTACAATACACTGACAGCTCCTTGCTTCCTGTTGTGAGCAGTATATTTCCGTCTGTATTGTTAAGTGCCTTTGCACATGCTTCATTGTCCTCAAAATAGCGGATATTACCATAATCTGCTGATATATCCGTATCTCTTTTAAGACGCACATATTCGATATTATCTGATATGCTGCTATCCGCATGATTATCTGTAGCAACACATGCCTCGTTAAACGCATAAACTGCCTGCTTTATATTTTCGGTAACAATGGCTGCATACGGATGGGTTGCATCCACTATAAGCTTACATTTTTGTTCCGCAAAGAAGCTTCTCATGCCTTCGCTGTCCATACGCCCCATATGAACATGCGCGAACGGATTTTCATGCAGCACGATTTCACCGTATTCTGTTGCCACGCAAACCGTATGCTCTATGCCTCTTTCACACAGATGCTCTGATAGTTTACGTCCCTCTGTTGTTCCTGCAAAAATCAGTATTTTACTCAATCTGATATCCTCTCCTTGTGACAAGCTTTCCGTCAATTATTTGTGTACCCTCATTGCCGATAAAGACTGTCGTAAACATGTTAACCTGTGCACTGCGGAGCTCACCGAGAGTACAGACCGTATAGCTTGTTCCCTCACGTCCGATATTTTCGACATAACCGCAGGCTCTATCCGGCTCTATCGCACGAAGCAGAATATCACAGGCTCTCATCAGATAATCCTTTCTCTTGTGACTTGACGGATTGTACAGTGCTATGACAAAATCACCCTCTGCAGCAGCCACAAGACGCTTTTCAATCTTATCCCACGGCGTGAGCAGGTCACTTAAGCTGATGGTACAAAAATCATGGTTTAATGGTGCTCCAAGCACTGCCGCACCACTGTTTGCCGCTGTAATGCCGGGTATTACCGAAAGCTCTACGTTATCGTATTCCTGCCCAATCTCATACATAAGAGAGGCCAGTCCGTATATTCCGGCATCACCACTACATACAAGGGAGACTGTTTTGCCCTCAAGTGCCTTTTTAAAGCACAGGTGACATCTTTCTTTTTCCTGACGCATCGGAGTGGTCAAAAGCTCTTTTGTCTGGAATTTTTCTCCAAGCAGCTTTATATATACGGTGTATCCCACTATGACATCACTCGCTTCCAGGGCGTCAATCGCCTGCTTTGTCATCATGCTTTCAAAGCCCGGCCCCATACCTACTATGTAAATTTTATTCATGTTAATCTCCATCTCTACTAATTTTATGTAACCATGCAGCTATTTGCAATTTTTTAATGATATGAGAGTCAAAAGATATTTTGCCCCTCATTTATGATTAATCCGGATACCTTGCTGCCGCAACCGTTACACTGTCATATTTATGTTTTTTATAGATAAGTTCTCCTGCTTTATTGCATTCCCTGCTGCATGCAAGCACTGCTGCACGCTCGCACACGTTGTCCACTCCAACATGCTCCCTGACAAACTGCGAAGCACTGAATTCTCCCTGCACCGCCATGAGCTCATCCGCGGTATAAGTGACAAATTCTATCCTGTTTCTTTCACAAAATTCCTTTATTCCCGGTTCATCTTTTTTCACATCTATTGATGCAATCATGTCTATATCCGAAATATCTATTTGTAGCTTTAAAAGACTTTGTCTGATTGCCCTGTCAATATTTTCAAACGCTGTATCCCTTCTGCACCCAATACCAAGTACAAATTGTGTGGGTTTTAAGTAAATACTGCCATTTTTAGGGTCCTTTGCTTTTTCGCATGATACTACAATATCAGCTCCGTAAGCAGGTGGGAAGTCCACTGTTTTTATTGCATCAGCACTCATATCAGCTTCATCTAAAAATGCCTTTATAAGGCTTCTGTGCTTAGCCGGGATGTGCTCCCGGTCGACCGACAAAGTAACCACTTCCCCCGCCAATACCTTTGATGATACTCCGGCGATGCCATCTTTATTGACTATTGTAAGCCTGCATTTCTTTGCAAAAACATCAACTGCAAATTTATTATTGATATCAGTAGCGGTTGTTATAACAGGAGTGGCATTCATCAATGCTGCTAATAATACAGCAAGCTCATTGGCACCTCCCACATGCCCTGAAAGAATCGGAATAACAAACTGCCCCAGCTCATCTATCACAATAACAGGACTGTCTTTAAGCTTGTTATTTACAGAAGAAGCTATAGCCCTCACTGCAATACCGCATGCCCCGATAAAAATCAGAGCCTTTTTTTCACTCATCTGTACAGCTGTCCAGTCTGATATATTTTGTGATATGTAGCCGGAATTTCTAAAATTTTCATCGGTGGAATTTTTAATATTCTCATCCGATAATCTCGAGCACTTGGTAAAAACCTCCACCTCATATTCACTTTTTTCAAGCTTATAAGCTATGTCACATGACAGCTCATAGCCCTTTTTTGTGAAGCTTACAATGCAAATTTTCATATTTTCAGTTCCCATATATTTCCCATATTTATATATTCACGCCTTTTTTCAATCGTTATCCTGCGACTCTACAGAAGCCTTGCGATACTCTGTCGAAAAATCCGGTGCGTAAAGTCTTGATTTCTCGTAATGCCGGTGAGCTATGACATCCCCCACAAGCACAATTGCTGTCTTTGTGATATCGTGCTCTCTCGCGGTCTGCTCCAGTGTAGCGACAGTGCACACGTATGCCTCCTCCTGTGGCCAGGTTGCCTTGTATACAATTGCAGCAGGTGTCTCTGCCGCGTATCCTCCCTCAATAAGGCTTTCCGTAAGCTTTTCTAAAAGCCCGGTGCTTAAGTAAACCGCCATGGAAGCGTGGTGTGAGGCAAAGCTTGCTATGCTCTCCTTAGGCGGCACCTTCGTGCGCCCTTCCATGCGTGTGATGATGAGCGACTGGGAAATACCGGGAAGCGTGTACTCAATGTTGAGCGATGCAGCAGCGCCAAAGCACGCGCTCACGCCCGGACAGCTCTCATATGGTATTAAAAGAGAATCAAGCTCATCCATCTGCTCGCGCACTGCGCCGTATATGCTTGGCTCTCCCGTGTGCAGGCGCACAGTCATTTTACCGTCAGCCTCAGCAGCTTTCATGACTGCGATGACCTCATCCAGTGTCATTTTTGCACTGTTATATATTTCACAGCTCTCCCTTGCATAGTCCAAAAGCTCTGGATTAACAAGCGAGCCCGCATAAATTATCACATCTGCCCTTTGTAAAAGACGCATTCCGCGTACTGTTATTAAATCTGCTGCGCCTGTTCCTGCGCCAACAAAGTAAACCATTTTTCTACCTTTCTGCTTTTTGCAAGCTCACCAAATTCGTTTGAATACATGATACAGTCTATCTCAAGTCTGCCCTTTGCCCTCTTATCCAGATAAAAGCATATGCGCTCCATCGCATAATCCATCACCTCGTACAGCCTGCCGCTTTCCTTAAGTGCCGCCAATGCCTCCTCTGTCGTAAGGCTGTCCATAATGCGCTTTATGTATTCGGGCGCTACACCGCACTTAAACGCAAATGCCGTCAAAAGCTCTATCCTGCAGTCTGCCTCCCTCGAATGAGTGTTCATGATGCCTCCTGCTACCTTTATGAGCTTTCCTATATGTCCTGTCAAAAGCATCCTCTTAAAGCCCATATCTGCTGCCATATCAATTGTTTCACCGATAAAGTTGGAACATTTGACACTCCTGTCCAGATCATAGCCATAGCTTTCCTTCATAAAGTCAAGACCGTAATTTCCCGGTGCAACCGCCACATAATCATATCCAAACGAATATCTCTGCCTAAGCTCCACCCTTATCGTATCAATAAGGGCCTGTGAACTCATGGGCTCAACAATACCGCTTGTGCCGAGAATTGATATACCACCAACTATCCCAAGCCTTGGATTAAAGGTCCTTTCTGCAAGCTCCTTTCCCTTTGGAACCGAGATTGTGATGTCAAGTGTCCCCTTAAAATCCAAAAGCTCACAGACCTCCCTTACCTCTTTTTCAATCATCTCACGCGGCACATGATTGATAGCCGCGTTTCCGACAGGCTGGTCTAATCCGGGTTTGGTGACTCTTCCCACTCCGTCACCACCGTCAATATTTATGATAACCAAATCCTGCTTTTTTTTGCATAACGCACAGATATCGAAATGCAAAATCCGTACAGAAGCATATATATAGGCTCCGGTGGTCACATCCGGGTCATCCCCTCCATCCTTTATCACAGCACAGCTTACCTCGTTTTCACTTCTTTTTATGTCGGTGATATCAGCCGAGTAAGCTATTCCCTTAGGTGTCTGAATCGTTATTTTGTTTTTAGCCTTTCCGGTTAAAAGCATATATGCCGCTGCCTTTGATGCCGCCGCAGCACAGCTTCCTGTGGTAAATCCGTATCTCATAATCACTAAATTTCCTCATGCATCAGCCTCTATCAACCAGACTGTAAATCAGCGCATTGCATATAGCAGCCGCAATATTGCTGCCGCCCTTTCGTCCGACATTTACTATGTATGGCACTCCTGTCTCCATAATAAGCTCCTTGGCTGCCTCCACATTGACAAAGCCCACCGGCACACCGATTACAAATGCAGGCTTATATATTCCTTTTTCTATCATATCGTACAGCTCTATAAGCGCTGTCGGTGCATTTCCTATCGCAAAAATCACAGGCTTATCTATCCTTGATGCAAACTCCATGCTTACTGCCGCGCGCGTTGTCTTTTTCTCCTTTGCAATAAGAGCGACCTCATCATCAGCCATAAAGCAGTGCGCCTGTCCGCCGAATTTTGCCAGATATTTTTTATTTATGCCTGAAAGAGCCATGTTGGTATCAGTCACTATATCAGCCCCCTCTGATATCAGCCTTTTTGCGATAGCAACGGCGTCCTTAGAGTATTTAAGCGTCTGTATATAATCAAAATCAGCACTCGTGTGTATGACTCTTTTTGTTATCATCTCCTGATCAGCAGGCAGCGTAATCTGCATGTCAGACAGCTCATGTGAAATTATCTCAAAGCTTCTCTTTTCAATCTCCATCGGCTCTAACTGTTTAATTTTTTTCAATACACTCACCTATCACTTTCAATAATCTTACATTTTCATCATAAGTCTTTACCGCCACACGAAAATACCCTTCCGAAAGCTCCACATAGTTGGAGCAGTCCCGTATCAGTATTCCCTTATTAAGCAGTATATCATATAATGGAAGCTTGCTGTAAAACAGTATGAAATCAGCATCACTTTTATATACCTTAAAACCAAGCTTTTTTAGTCCATCTGACAGCAGCCTTCTTTGTCCGCTCACATACGATGCCGTTTCTTTAATATACTCTGATTCCATAATGCATGCCTCTCCTGCCATCTGTGCCAGGACAGACACGTTCCACTCCGGCAGATTTCTTTGAACCTTTTGTCTTACTGCCTCATTTTTACTGAGCATATATCCAAGCCTTACTCCCGGAATAGCAAAAAGCTTTGTAAAGGCTCTTACAACAATCAGATTGTCATAGTCACATAAAAGTGACAAAACAGAATGATTTTTTTCACAAAAGCCCATGAAGCATTCATCTGCCACCACATAAATATGCTTTTCTTTGCAATGCCCTATTATTTGCTTCATGAAAGTGCTGTCTGCAAGATACCCTGTCGGATTGTTTGGATTTGCGATAAAAAATATATCTGTATCATCTGTAAGCTTATCCATTAAAGCATCCAGCCGTGCAGCAGGAGAAAAATCACTCTGCTCATCCAGCAGGAAATATCCGATATCACAGCCGACTGCACGAAGCACATGCTCATAGCCGAAAAAGCCTGGGGCCAGAAGCACAGCTTTTTTGGGCTTTATGGCATGAACTATCGCCATAAAAAGCTCTGAGGCTCCGTTTCCGGGAATTACATCATCTCTTTGTATGCTGCAGCCTTGCTGTGTGAAATACTCTGATATCGCTTTTTTAAGGCCACTGCATGCCATGTCGGGATATCTGTCTGCATACGAAAGTGCGTCACTCATAGCCTCTTTAACAGAATGTGGTATGCCAAGAGGATTGATATTTACCGAAAAATCCATATTTACTTTATTGTTGTATATGTCACCGCCATGGATGCTTTTCATTCAAGTCCTCCATCTATTCTTACATCAATTTTTCATATTCAAAGCAATATTAAAACAAGACTCATAACCGCCACAGATAAAAGCTCACACAAAAACGCAGTAATATACATCAGCCTGTTTGCACGCTTTATATCCTCGTACTCTATCTCACGCAGACCGTCTCCTATGTATTTTTTCTTCACAAGCTTCCCAAAATACACTGCATCACCCGCCAGTTGCACCCTTAAAGCTCCCGCACATACGGACTCTGTCTGGGCTGAGTTGGGGCTTGCGTGATTGAAACGATCTCTTTTAAAGATGTGGTATGCATTTTTGCCATCAAACTGCCTGCCACCGATAAATGCCGCAGCAATCATCAGATATGCACTGATTCTTGCCGGTATGAAATTGACCACATCATCAAGCCTTGCCGCAAATCTGCCAAAATACATATATTTATCATTTTTATAGCCAAGCATCGAATCCATCGTATTCACAGCCTTGTATACAAAGCCAAGCACCGGCCCGCCGATTGCCGTGTAAAGCATAGGTGCAATCACTCCGTCAGATGTATTTTCAGCTATCGTCTCAACTGCCGCCCTTGTGACGCCTGCTGCATCAAGCACAGATGTATCTCTGCCAACAATCATGGAAACAGCTCTTCTTCCTGCATCAACTCCATCTGTCCTTAGCGCATCGTACACCCTCATGCTCTCCACACGAAGACACTTTGTGGCAAGAATCTGCCACGTCATGACAGCCTCTGCTATTACCCCGGCATATAAATTTATACTGTATGCTGCCACAATAATAATTACCGACATTGCAAAAGTTGCAAAAATTACAGTAAAAGCAAGAAGCATGCCTCTTTTATATTTTATTAGATTTAATTTTTTTTCAGAGATATTATATCCGGCATCACAATTAAGCCTCTTATCGAGAAAAGAAATGAGTGAGCCGATAAGCCTGACCGGATGCGGTATAAAATGCGGATCTCCTATTAATAAATCAAGCACAAAGCCTGCTATAAATGCAAAAATATGATAACACATATGTTAGTCCTTCTTAAATAAATCATAGCGATATGGGCTCTATTTCATTAAACACAATCTCATTGCCCTCAACCGCCACCTCACACGAGTAGCCACAGCCGTTTTTCACCTGGTAATCATAGTAATCCATATCACAGTAATGGCTCATTATCGCCATGATAGTCCCTCCATGCACAAAAAATACTATTTGTATCTCTTTATCAGGCATAGCCCTCTTAAGCTCTAATGCCTGTGTGAATGTCCTCTCAAAGCCACATATACTTCTTTTGCAAAACTCTTTTCTGCTCTCTCCGTTTGGAAAGGCAAGTGTTCCACCACTGTCAATCCACGCCTGATATGAGTCCCTGAAACGGATATCTGTGCTAAGTTCCTTATAGCTTTTTAGCTCCCATTCACCGAAATCCATCTCTGCAAACTCTTTTACGGTATGAATTTTATGGTGCTGTGCGACCGGCAAAATAATCTCTGCCGTCTGTTTGCAGCGCCTCATTGGACTGGTAATAATTATCTGCTCCTTTAAGCTATTTTCCTCCAAAGCCTTGTATACACCATTATTTAGCGCATTTTTAAGCTCAAAAACTCCGGCTTCATCGAGTGGCTCATCTGTCATTCCCAGATATCTGTGCTCTCTGTTTGAGACAGTGCAGCCGTGTCTTATAAATATACAGTTTATTTTATTTTCTGACCGATTCCACATATTACGCGAACTACCTCGTCTGCTTTTTTTGCAAGCAGTATCTCTGCTCTGCCTGTCTGCTCCCTGTACTCTCTCTCAAACGCATCAAGAGGCACTATGCCGTTTCCAATCTCATCAGCAATGACTATTGTATCCTTATTTTCCTCTGCAAATTGCATAAATTTTAAAATATATTCCTGCAGTGGAAGATTTTTCTCAAGTACCGCCCTGATAAAATAATGGAACTTATCAATTATGAATATCCGCTCATCATCAACTGCCAAATTCCACGGCCAGTCCTTGTATGATTCCTTATCATTGCAGGCATCATCCTTTAGGAAAAAGCAGTCATACACATCATATTTTTCTGTTTTTTCTATCATATTTTCGAGCACATAATCAAGCTTTCCCTGTGCCACTCCGCCTATCACAAGCTTCATATTTTCTCCAATTCCAAAGTTTAAAATTCATAGTACAACTTTTATCAAAATTCTTATCCGTACCATTCCTATATTCAAAACAAATATACTAAATAATAAAAGAGACACCACCCAGAGCCACTGCCATGGCGCACTCACATATACACACAAAATACCCTGCCGTATCGCCTGTGATGCCGCCAAGCTCCTTTTTTGTTTTCACATAATAATACCAAAAGCTAAGTGCTGCCGCAATAATCATGGCCACCGCATAAGGCAGTGACACAATGAGTAAAACAGCTATACACAGTGCAAGCTGTATGTATAGTGCTGCCCTGACAATCGTTCTGTGTGCAGTGTCTGCAAACATAAATAACAGTCCATCGCTTTTTGCCGATTTAAATGACACAACCGCTATTCCGCTTAAGCACCTTGAGATGAAAAAGCCTGCACAAAAAACAATAAATGCTTTATCATCCATTATCTGAGAAAAAGCTCCCATGAATAATAATCCGTAGGCTGCAAACATTATAACGGCAAACGCTCCTATATGTGAATCCTTAAGTATTGCAAGCTTTTCCTCCCGCGGTTTGTATGAATGAAACGCATCCATTGTATCCATAAAACCATCTATGTGAAAGCCTCCCGTAACCGCTATCGGAATCAGCGCACCTACGCATACATAGCATATATCCGTCACTCCAAAATGAGAGTATATATATCTCCAAAGCATAAGAAGCAATCCAATCACAGCTCCTATCCACGGAAAGAATACCAGCATGTACTTCATGTCATCATCATTCCATTTAAATTGTGGCATAGGTATCTTTGAATACATGGAAAAAGATACTATGCACGACCTTATTAACTTCATAATACACTTAACCTCCACACTACTTCACTTAACCGCAACAGGAATGCCTGCAACCACCTCAACGACACGTTCTGCCATCGCAGCAAGCCCTCTGTTTACAATACCCATTGCCTTTATGTAATTCATCGTTGATTGATCATAGTTGACTCCGTCTTCAAATACATTGTTTGTCACAATTACAAGCTCAGCAACATTTTCACTTAAGATACTTACCTCTTTTAACACCTTTTTACTCACACGGCTGATTTGAGCGGTATCATAATCCTTCATCTTTTCAGTGGCATCCAAAGCCTCTTTTTCAGCTTCGGCAGCCTGCATACCGGAAGCATCTACAGGTGGAAACATCTCATTTGCAACAAGGTTTGACATGCACTCAAGCAGTGCTGACCGCCCGGTTTTTAAACTGCTTTCTGATTGCAGCTTAGAAACCGCATTTTGGATATCACGAGGCTGCTCGATGGTAATAAAGCCTTTTCCGGCACGAAGTCTTCTGTGCCTGTCTATCTTCCGCTGCCCCTCATCATCAAATACCTGCATGGTGGCAATGTAATATTTTTCTTTGTATCCCTTTTCATTTGACGCGTGACAAATATACTTTTCTGCATATGCTGATTTGCCGCTGCCGCTGCCACCTGTTATAAGTGTAATCATCTATACGTACCTCTCATACTGTGATACCGAGATATCGTCGAAAGTTGTCCGTCCTTTGTATACGCTAAGTGCCATATCCAAAAGCGCAAACATCATCACGGCACCTGTTCCCTCTCCAAGCGCAAGGGATGCTCTTATGACAGGTCTTACGGAAAGTGCCTCACACAAAAGCGCCACTGCAGGCTCCCTGCCCTCATGGGATGGAATGATAAAATCAGTAACTCCGGAAAGAAGCCTTCCTGCTGCCAACGCTGAAACCATGCTTATCACTCCGTCGAGCACAACAGGAATATGGTATAATGCACCGCCTATACATACTCCGACAAGTCCTGCAATATCGAGTCCTCCGACTGTCATAAGTATCTCAAAGGTGTCCTTATTATATAAATCATACTTTTCTATTGCGCTCTCAATTACACGGATTTTTTTCTCAAGCCCACTGTCGTTTAAGCCTGCTCCTCTTCCTGTCACTGTGGCCACATCGCACCTTAGCATGGCGGCTGCCATTGCCGCGCTGGTGGTGGTGTTTCCTATACCCATCTCACCGGTTGCAATAATTCTGCAGCCGTTTTCCTTACACTCACGCACTATTTCTATACCTGCTGCAATCGCTTCAAGTGTCTCAGCCATTGTCATGGCAGGCTCTTTTGCAAAGTTTCTCGTGCCCATGCGCACTTTTCTTTGAAGCAGCCCTTTAACACTCTCGTCACTGTTTATTCCTATATCCACAGGAATTGTATCAGCCCCTGCCGTCATTGCCATGCGTCCGACAGATGAAGCCTTCCTTGCCATGGATTTTGCAACTGCAAGTGTCACATCCTGTCCGGACTGACTGATGCCCTCAGCGACCACACCATTATCCGCACACATCATTATGACCGCCTTTTTTGAAATATCTATATTTTCATCTCCCAAAACAGCACCGATTTTAGCCGTTAATAGCTCAAAATCACCCATGCCGTCGAGCGGCTTTGCAACCGAATCCCAGTTTGAACGGATTTTTTTGTACATTTTTACATCAGGTGGCGTTATTTTTAATTTTTTTAATTCTTCAACTGTAAAATGGTCAGAAATAATATTATTTTCAATCATATCTTGCCTCACGAAGCATGCCGTACACTGCATCCATATCCAGATACTCCCTCAGTGTATCCGCAAGCCTGTCATACTGTTTTTCCTTGAAGCTCTTATAGCTTACAATAGCGCTGTCATTCACATCAATGCCCTTTTTATCGGCAATATAATCCACTATCACTCTGGCGGCCTCTGCAGTATCAAAAATGCCGTGGATGTACGAGCCATACACATTTCTGCCATCAGATATGACATTATCCGGCTCATTTTTCCTGTCAACACAAGCCCCCTGCGCAACTGAAGCTGCGCTATATGCGCTCTTACCCATATGTATCTCATAGCCCAGAAAGTGACAGCCTGAAAGCCTGCTCAATACACCATCTACATGTGCTATTTCACCGGTTGTCTGAAGCCGTGTCTTGCTGTCTTTTAGAACGGTATCTATAGGAAGAAGCTCCATGCCACGCATAAAGCCTCCCTCCTCGACACCGTCGGGGTCGGCTATTGAAGCCCCAAGCATCTGATAGCCTCCGCATATTCCAAAAACCGGAATCTCACAGGAGAGCTTTTTGACAGCGGCCTCAAGTCCGTTTTGTCTCATCCACAAAAGATCCCCCATCGTATTCTTGCTTCCCGGCAAAAATACTATATCCGGATGGCGCAGCTCATTTACTGTTGACACATACCGCACTGTTACCTCGGACATCTGCTCAAAGACATTGAAATCCGTGAAATTTGATATTCTCGGATATCTGATGACCGCTATATCAATAAGCCCATCTGTCTTTTTGTCAAAGCGCTCTGTCAGGCTGTCCTCATCCTCAAGCTGTACATCCATATATGGCACCACTCCGGTGACAGGCACCCCGCCTCTCTCCTCAAGCATCTGTATCCCCGGGTCAAGGATCGTCTTGTCTCCACGGAATTTATTGATAATAAGCCCGCAGACACGATTCTTTTCCTCATCGGTTAAAAGCATAAGTGTGCCAAGAAGCTGCGCAAAAACGCCACCTCTGTCGATATCACCCACGAGCAGCACCGGTGCATCCACCATATGCGCAAGCCCCATGTTTACAATATCATTTTCCTTCAGATTTATCTCTGCCGGGCTTCCGGCGCCCTCAATCACTATGATATCCGCATATTCCTCAAGCTTTTTAAATGCCTTTTTTATATCCGGTATCAGAGTTTTCTTGTATGCAAAATACTCTCTCGCCGGCATGTTCTTAAGCACCCTTCCGTTTACAATCACCTGTGAGCCTGTATTATTTGTGGGCTTTAAAAGAATAGGATTCATGCAGACCATAGGCTTAATGCCTGCTGCCTCAGCCTGCATCACCTGGGCCCGTCCCATCTCAAGTCCTTCGTCTGTTATATAAGAGTTTAGCGCCATGTTCTGTGATTTAAACGGTGCCACTCTGTATCCGTCCTGTCTGAAAATACGGCACAAGCCCGCGACAAGAAAGCTCTTGCCTGAATTGGACATTGTACCCTGTACCATAATTACCTTTGCCATATCTATACCTGCTGTCTGAATTTATGTGGTAGTCTGTTGTTTTATCATGAATATTAAACTGTAATGTAAACAGTAACTTCCTTAAAGCTGTGCCAATTGTTCCTCATGAAAAGGAATTTTTATAATTTTTCCTGTAGAGACTGCATACTCATAAAGTCTGCTGTTAAACTGCTCATATGTGCCAAACTCTGTTCTGTCACATATGACACTCTCGCATGCATCAATAAGCTCCTTTGCCTTTTCAATAAGGGCATCGTCTACAGGCTCAAAGCTTCTTGCGCTGACAATCTCAGCAGAAAGCGCCTTTGCCGCAGGATAATCCAGATCATTTTCATAGATGATTCCTGTCGCAAACGGGATACCCTTTCGCTGTAAGCTCCTGAAGCTTTTTCTGCCCAGGCCCCCTCCTGCTATGACAAATATCCTCGCCCTTCCATCCGGTTTTTCCAGCTCTAAATCCTCTCCTGTTTCGTCAAAGCTTCCTGCCGTAATTCCAAAAAGCCCTGAAACATATTGGTCAGTAAATACCTCCTCGGGAGTTCCGTATCTGTCCACATATCTGCCATCTATACACAAAATATGGTCTGACACACGCTTTGCCATATCAAGCTCATGGAGCGACATGATAACCGTAAGATTCTTCTGTCTTTTAAGCCTTTGGAGTATTGATAAAAACTCAAGCTTGTACTTTATATCAAGATATGAGGTAGGCTCGTCTAACACTATAATCTCCGGCTGCTGACATATAGCCCGTGACAGCATGACGCGCTGTCTTTGTCCATCGCTTATCTTTGTAAAATCCTTATCTTTTATCTGTGATACATTGACCAGCTCCATCGCCTCATCCACAGCCTTTTTGTCCTCATCCGAAAGTACTCCGAACCGGCCTGTGTATGGATATCTGCCGGTCGCAACCACATCATAGCATGTCATAAGCTCCGTCTTTAGCTTATCGGTGAGCACAACAGCCATTTTCTTTGCAAATTCATTGCCATTCATCGTCACTACATCACTTTTATCAAGATATATCGTACCGCTCACAAGCGAAAGCTGTCTTGCAATACTTTTTAAAATAGTCGATTTACCGGCACCGTTTGGCCCGATTAATGTGAGAATCTCTCCCCTTTTCAGGGAAAAATCAATATTTTCAATAAGCGGCCTGTTATCATATCCAACGGCCAGCTTTTGAGCAGTAAAATAATATTCCATCAGACATTTTTCTCCTTGCTGCGTCTTATCATGATAAACAGCACTACCGGTGCACCAAATACTGCCGTAACCGTGCTGATACTAAGCTCCGTAGGCGCAAACATCATCCTTGCAAGCAAATCACAAAACAGGCAGAACACCGCTCCCCCAAGGAAGCAGGCCGGTATCATATATATGGGCTTTGTGCTTTTTAGCATGCTTTTTACTATGTGTGGCACGGCTATTCCGACAAACGATATCGGTCCCGCAAACGCCACTATACATGCGGAAAGCAGGCTTGAAAGCAGAACCAGAAGCACCCGTATGCGCTTTATGTTTACACCCAGATTTACGGCATATGACTCTCCGAGCTGATATGCCATAAGTGGCTTTGACATGAGAAAAACAAAAATAAATGTGATTCCCACCACAATGCTCATCACCCCAACGCTGTCCCAGGTCATGCCCGAAAAGCTTCCCCTTGACCAGTTATGCAGATTTACTATGTCAGAATCATCTGCAAATGTCACCACAAACTCAGTCACCGCAGAGCATATGTAGCCAATCATGACACCGCTCACCACAAGCATTGACATGCTGCTTACCTTTCTTGAAATGATAAGCACAAAGCCCATTGAAAGCATTGCTCCAAAAAACGCTGCTGCAATCATGGCCAGTGAGCTCACACGTATGGCATTTCCAAGTAAAAATACCATAACAAGTGCCACAATCATCTTAGCCCCCGATGATATGCCGAGCACAAAAGGTCCCGCAATTGGATTATGAAAAAAAGTCTGCAAAAGATAGCCTGCAAGCGCTAATGCCCCACCCAGTATCATCGCTGCGATAGCTCTTGGCATACGGATATCCCACACAATACGTCCTACCCTGTCTGAGTGGTCATAAAGTGTTGCAAATGCAGCCTTAAATGATATGTGTACAGTTCCTATACACACATTCATGATAAGCAATATGATAATTAAGATTATAAGAATAATAAATGTTGTAAAACACCTTATTTTTCTGGTTTTTTCCATGTTGTAGCTCCGATTTTTATCTTTTTGTGCTATTGATTTTCCTGCATTCTGTCATATCCTGTAACAATTCAGCTCACCACATACATTCCACAAATCACAGTTATTTGAGCTTAAACAGATATTTCATGCCGCTGTCGGGTGCACCTGTAATCATCGAATGCATATCATCAATCATATATCCGATGGACATAGACTGCTGATACATATCGTTCGTGGTGCAAAATACATTGCCGTCTTTGACTGCCCTAAAATCAGCAAGCACCGGGCACTTGTCCAAAAGCTCATTCAGATTCTTCACACCGCCGTCTATCGCACTGTTATATATCAGATAGTCAGCATCTATTGCTCCATTGTAGAAATCCTCTAGCTGCATATTCATGGTTGACCTGCCTGTATCGTCGTCATTTGATGCATCAAAAATATATTCTCCGCCGGCAAGCGAAATCATCTTTGGCACATAATCTGTGCTTTTGCGCACCTGAACCTGTCCATTGGACGTGATATAGAAAAATGCAACTGTATCACTTTTTGTGGCATCATCCGTATCGGTACCAGCTGTCTTTGCGATACGATTTACAATATCCACCTGCTCATTAAAGAGCTCATCGGCCTTTTCATCCCGGTCTGTGAGTGCTCCGAAAAACTTCACCCACTCCACTCTGCCGAGCGGCTCCTCCTCATAGCTTGAGTACTCGATTATTGAAGGGATATCAAAGCTTTTAAGCTTTTCCGTTACCTGCGGCGAATGGGTAATCATAGTATTTTCTATGGCAAGAGAACAGTTTTCTGACACCAAAAGCTCATAATCGGGCTTTGAATATTTGCCGGCATATAGCATTTTACCACTTTCAAGAGCCTTTCTTGCACTGTCAATGTACCAGCCATCACTGTCAAGCCCCGAAAATTTAATAGTGTCCACTGCATCAAGCTTGTCAAACATATCCATCACCCCTGATGCGACCAGATACAAATCACTTACAGGCTCCTTCAATACAATGATATCCTTGTCAATATCCTTTGGAGTCTTTCTGCCCTTTGGCACGGTAAGTATTTGGGTACCGTCCTTTGTAGTAAGTATCTTGTATCCACCCTCATAATAGTCAACAGAAAAATTCTTTGCATATAAAAGCTTCATACTGCTCTTATATATAAGACCATTTTGTGCCTCTGCCTCAGCCTTCGATTCGGTATTCCCTGAATCGGAAGAAGGACTGTCGCAGCCTGACAGCCAGAACAGTCCTATAATTGATATCAATATATATATAATTATCTTTTTTCTTCCATGCATAGCTTAATTATTCTCCATCCTCACCAAGCACCTCTGTAGCAGAATCTGAATGAAAGGTGAGTGTGTACTCAATCTCGTGCGGCTTGCTCATAGCAACTGTATCTCCGATAACCTGCATAGGTGTATCAAGCTTAACCGGAATTTCAAATACAGAATTGCCGTCTGTATTTACAGGCATGTATTTCTGTCCGTCAACTATCATATAGTCATAGTTTGGACTGCTCCACTGCACTGTTGCAGTAGCGGCTCCACCGCTTATAGTCACCTCAGCCGGTGATGCAATGCTCGCCTTACCGCTTCCGCCCTCGAAATCGAGATTAATATTGTATGTTCCGTCAGGAAGCTCTTTTCCTGCACTTTCAGATACGCTTGCATCTGCGTCCGCAGGTGTGGCATTTGAGACCTTTACCTTGTGGTCATACCATTTGCCCTTTGTACCGATAAGTGCAAGGTCAAATTCCTCATCCAAAACAGGAACCGGTATATCAAACGCATTGACCTCCTCAGTTGTGCCATCGCCATAATCGACAGTCTCAACAGTTGGCTCCAAAAGCTCAGCCTTGTCCTTTGAGGCATCCTTTGCTGTTCCCAAAAAGAGATTTACAATGTGTGTGGATGTAAGAGCAACATGTATTGTTGCCTTGCCATCCTTCACGGTGAGTGTACCTTTGTTGTCATATGTATCATTCACATGAAACATTGAGCTGTCTGTAGTAAACTCTGCTGTATATGTACCATCTGAAAGTGCTATCTTTTCTGTTTTTTCAGCCTTTTTTGTGCTCTCTGTCACGTCCTGCACTGCTTTTTTGCTTTCTGTTTCAGCTTTTGCATTCTTATTACCGCAGGCTGCCAAGCTCATGGCACAAACCAGTGTCATTGCAACTATATAAGTAAACTTGTTTCTGAATAATTTTCTCATGTCTGATATACTGCTCCTGTTATTTTATAGCTTCCCCACTATACATTTAAGTAACTGCTACTTGCTCATAGCAGCCGCTGTATGCTCAACATAAAGCTTCTGGATACCCTCAATCTCACCAAGTCCGTTAATCTGTGTATCGATTTTATCGAACTTTCCTGATGCCTTAAACTGTGAAAGCCATGAATCATCATCACTTCCCGCCATATCATTGTTGGCATGGTCTCCTGCAACAACCATAAGCGGACGAAGAATGACATTCTTGTAACCAGCGGCTGACACCTTCTCAATGACAGACTCACATGATGTATCCTCCGGCTCACCCTCTACAGTTCCGATAAATACGTTTTCATAACCCAAATCTGTCATCTGGCTCTGCATCTGGCTGTATGAAATCTTTGCTGTATGGCTTGTTCCATGTCCCATAAATACAAATGCTGTGCCCTCTTCCTTTGCAGCATCAAGGCTGTCATAGCCGGCCTTTTCTACTGCTTCCTCTGTAAGAATTTCTGCAACGGCCTTTTTATCCTCATTTACAACTGTTGCATCACTTCCAACCTCACCGAGGAGTGGCTCTGCAATCTTTACAGACTCAAATTTATCCTTATACTTTTCTACAGCCTCTGAAAGCTCATCATACTCTGCGCCATGCATCAGGTGTGTAGGCTGTACCACAAGATTCTTTACACCATTTTTGACAGCACGCTCAAGTGCCTGATCCATATTGTCAATCTTCTCGTCATCTCTTGCCTGTACATGATTGATGATAATCTGTGCTGTGAAGGCTCTTCTGACTGACCAGTCAGGATTTGCAGCTGCTATTGCATCCTCCACACCCTTGATATCAGCCACACGGCTGTCGTTGAAGGATGTACCAAAGCTTACTACAAGAATCTCGTTCTCGCCGATATCATCCTGGTTTCTCGGATCATCCTTTGAAGCATCGCCTGTATCTCTGCCGAAATAGTCAGGATCAGCATTTTCTCCCTCTACAAGCTCCTTCTGTGCGTCTGTGAGCTTGTCCCAGGCCTCCTTAGCCTTCTTGCACTGCTTGTCTGTATCATCTGTTCTCTCCTGCACGTAGATTGCATCGATTAAATCTGCCACATGCATTGCTGCCTCCTGATCTGCGTTTGCGCTTGTCTCACTCTCTGAAGCCTTAGATGCCTGTGTACCATTCTTTGCATCATCTGCCTTGCTGCCACAGCCGGTCACTGCTGTCATAGCCATAACTGCTGCCATCAGTACTACTACTAATTTCTTTTTCATGTTTTCTCCTTTTCATTCTCCTTGCAGCTATTAAGCTGCACATGTTTTAAATATGTAAGACGAAAACATTTAAAGCGTCAAAAATAAAAGCTCTTTGTACTATTATGTCAAAGAGCTATACATGTCAAAATCCTTCTAACCCAAACTATACGGCTATCATAACCTTGTCCGTAATTATAATTATTTCATCACGTACAGCCAGTTACTCGTGGCTTGAAACACTATTGTTTCCGTACAACACAAAGGCAGGTATCCCGGCTTATATATCATTGCTTCGGCCGTCTTCCCGGTTGCCCAGTGACTTATTGGCCTTCACTCCTTAATTACGGTGACGAGTTCGTACAGGATTTGCACCTGTTTCCCTTTTCACCGGAGCCAGATTCACATCGCCTGTCATAAATCAGATTCAAATGCTTGTCTGCTCCGACACCTTTATGCTACATATTCAGTTTCTTCGTGCGTTGCTTACGCAATCGCTTCGATTATTATATTACAACTTGTAACATTATTCAACAGATTTTTATCAGACGCTTTACAGACACATTTACAAAAGCGGTGCAAAAAGCTGCAAAATACTCTGCAGCAGCCTGCCTGCAAATGAGATATCATTTGTGCTTTCCTCATACACCTCCTCCGAAACCGCAAACGTCTCTATCGCATCCTCTTTTATTTTTCCGATGCACTGAGTCCTGTACATGTATACAAAATCCTCAAAATTCCAGTACATGCTCCTGAAATCCAGATTACACGTGCCAACTATCGCAGTATCATCATCTGCCACAATACACTTTGAATGTATAAAGCCGGGTGTGTACAGATATATCCTTACCCCCGCCTCGATAAGAGGTCTGAAATTGGCTTTTGTCTGCAGATAAATTAGCTTTTTATCGGGAATCTTAGGTACAACAATACGCACATCAACACCTGATCTGGCTGCCGATATCATAGCATGTGACAGCTCCGTTCCAAGTATCAGATATGGGGTAAAAATATAAACATATTTTTTAGCTCTTGAGATGATACTCACATAAAGATTCTCTCCTACATCATCATGCTCAAGTGGTGAATCGCAAAACGGCTGGACAAAACCGCTTTTCTCTGACTGGCTGAAGGTATTGTGTGGATTCAGATATTCATCATGCACAGCATTGTCCTTATTGATATAATTCCACATCTCAAGGAACATCGTCGTGAAACTGTTTACACACTCTCCCTCCACACGGATACCGGCATCCTTCCAATAACCAAACCTGATTTTTTTGTTGATATACTCATCTGCTATATTGTAACCACCGGTATGCGCCACACGTCCGTCTATCACCAGTATCTTCCTATGATCCCTGTCATTCATAATTACTGAAAGCATGGGCTTATATGGATTGAAGCGTCTGGTCTGTATTCCGATGCTCTCCATCTCCTTTATAAAATGTGGCGGAATGGCATTTATGCTGCCAAAATCATCATATATGATTCTCACCACAACTCCATGCTTTACCTTTTCTTTGAGTATATCAAGTATCTGATCAAGCATAACGCCACTGCCGATTATGAAATACTCCATAAAGATAAACTTTTCAGCTGACCTTAAATCTTTTAAAATGCTCTCAAAAGCCTCCTCACCTGATTTAAAGTACTCTGTGCAGTCCTCCGCATACAGTGGATATTTCTGATTCTGAGTGATAAGCCTGCTTTGTCTGTATGCATCCATATCTGTCTGTCTGAGTGTCTCATTTAGCAGCTCGTTCTCAGGCCGAAGTGGCGCATATGCTTCCACAATTCTTGCCATTCTTTTCTGTGTCTTTGACGTAAGCTCCGGTCTTCCGAAAAAGAAATAGCACGGAATACCAACGATTGGCACACTCAGTATCAAAAATATCCATGACATTTTTATATACATTTTCATCCGCCTGTTGACAATATAAAGCGAAAGCAATATGGCTGCCACATACAGCAGATCCTGAAACACCCTGCTGGCAACAGATGCCGTATAAAATAAAAAGAACCACCATATCATCTGTATGATTATTATTGTTGAAACGATAAATAGCTTTGAAAGCAGTTTTTGTAATATTTTCCTCATCTAAGCCCTACCATGAAATTACAATTATACAACCTAATATTTCCTATATTATCTATAATAAATCTCTAATACATATTATAATATTCCCACCAATTTATCAACATTTATAATCCCCCACGAGCCTTTGTGACTATCCCCTGCCCTGTCACATGTATTATACAGTGCTAGCTTAACCGCCTCCGGTCTCATATTTGGATTTTTTTCCAATAGAAGTGCTATGGCACCTGACACAATCGGTGTAGCCATTGAAGTACCTGTTTTTCTTACATATGTGCCATCTCTCGTTCCAAGGCTTATGATATCATGCCCGGGAGCCAGAATCTCAGGCTTTACAATACAACAGTCGGTAGGACCTTTGCCACTTCTTATATCATCAAAGCTTCCGACTGTTATTATTTTTCTTGAAATTCCCGGCACAGTTACAGAAAACGGTGCCGGGCCATAGTTGCCCGCTGCTGCAACAACTACTACTCCCATATCCCACAATTCATCTATCAGCTTCAATATCTTAATACGCTCTGCTGTATCAGAACATGGCAGATATCCTACAGAGAAGTTGAGTATTTTTATATTAAGTCTGACACAGTTTTCTTTTATATACTTAAGTGCACGAATTGAATCCGACGTCTGCCCCATGCCAAGATAATCAAGCACCTTAAACACATATAGTCCTGCCCCCGGAGCCATGCCTATATCTGCAGCCGATAATATACCGCACACATGTGTACCATGCCCGTTATCGTCATAACATGTCTCCTTTCCACCCACAAAATCCATAAAGTGCTTTATGCACCCATCAAGCTGTTTGTGTTTAAACACACCCGTATCAAGCACTGCTATATTGACATTTTTACCACTATATCCATTTTTATATACCAGATTTGCATTTATACTATATTTCGCATTTTTCATTATTATTTTATTTTTTAATTTAGTATATGATTCGTTTTCACAATATGACACAGACGCACCTGTTTTGCCTTACATCATATCACCTTACTATAATTTCATATATTAAAAGGACTGCACCTGCGTGCAGCCCTTTACTTAGATATTATTGTTATACTTTAACGTATATTAATTAATCCTCTTTTACATCCTTCATAGAGAAGCTGATTCTTCCCATCTTGTCCTTGCCAAGGCAAACAACCTTTACCTTGTCTCCAAGTGTGAGTACATCCTCTACTCTGTTGATTCTCTCTTTTGCAATCTTAGAAATGTGAACCATTCCCTCTTTGCCAGGAGCAAATTCGATGAAAGCACCGAACTCCTTGATGCTTACAACTGTTCCCTCAAGGATCTGTCCCTGCTCAAAATCAGTTGTGATAATCTTAATCATGTCGATTGCCTTTGCAATCATCTCTTTATCTGTTCCGCAAACTGAAACAGCGCCATCATCTGTGATATCGATCTTGACACCGGTTCTGTCGATAATCTCGTTGATTGTCTTACCCTTCTGTCCGACAACATCACCAATCTTTGATGGATCGATTGTAATCTGCTCAATCTTTGGAGCCCACTCATTTACTTCTTTTCTAGGCTCAGCGATTGCCTTGCTCATGACCTCATCCATGATGTAGAGACGTGCCTCACGTGTTCTCGCGATTGCTTCCTCAACGATAGGTCTTGTAAGTCCGTGAATCTTGATATCCATCTGGATAGCTGTAATACCCTTATGTGTACCTGTTACCTTGAAATCCATATCTCCGAAGAAATCCTCAAGACCCTGGATATCTGTAAGTACAAGGAAATCATCATCTGTATCGCCTGTTACAAGTCCGCATGAGATTCCGGCAACCATAGCCTTAATCGGAACACCTGCAGCCATAAGTGACATACATGATGCACATGTTGAAGCCATTGATGTAGAGCCGTTTGACTCAAATGTCTCAGATACGGCACGGATAGTATATGGGAACTCCTCAACGCTTGGAAGTACAGGAACAAGTGCCTTCTCAGCAAGTGCTCCGTGTCCAATCTCACGACGTCCCGGTCCACGTGATACCTTTGTCTCTCCTACAGAGTATGCAGGGAAGTTATAGTGATGCATATATCTCTTTGTTGTGATATTTGCATCAAGTCCGTCGATTTTCTGAATCTCTGATAAAGGAGCAAGTGTTACAACATCACAAATCTGTGTCTGTCCACGGGTAAACATTGCAGAGCCGTGAACTCTAGGAATCAAATCAACCTCTGCTGCGAGTGGTCTGATCTGGTTGATTGCACGGCCGTCCGGACGCTTATGATCCTTTAAAATCATCTTTCTGACTGTCTTCTTCTGATACTGGTAAATAGCCTCGCCAAGTACTGCAAGGTACTCCTCATTGTCAGCGAAGGCTTCCTCTAACTGCTCTGTAATTGCTCTTATATTTTCCTCACGCTTCTGCTTCTCATCTGTGAATACTGCCTCCTCCATCTGCTCAGGAGTAACAATTTTCTTGATATCCTCAAACATCTGCTCCGGAATAGCACAGCTCTCATACTCATGCTTTGGCTTGCCAATCTCATCACGGATCTGATCCATAAATGCGATAACTGTCTGGTTGATATCGTGGCACTTGTAGATTGCCTCAATCATCTGATCCTCAGGAATCTCATTGGCTCCTGCTTCAATCATGATGACCTTTTCCTTTGTAGAAGCAACTGTGAGCTGTAAATCGCCCTCATCCCACTGCTTCTGTGAAGGGTTTACGATAAACTCTCCATCAACAAGTCCCATCTGTGTCATGGCACATGGTCCGTCAAACGGAATATCTGATATATGAACAGCAAGAGCTGTACCGATCATTGCAACTATCTCAGGACGGCACTCAGGATCCACTGACATGACAAGGTTGTTTAATGTAACATCATTTCTGTAATCCTTTGGGAAAAGAGGTCTCATAGGACGGTCAATTACACGATCTGTAAGGATAGCGTTCTCAGATGCCTTTCCCTCACGCTTGTTAAAACCACCCGGAATTTTTCCTACAGAGTACATCTTCTCCTCGAACTCAACGCTGAGTGGGAAGAAATCCACACCGTCACGTGGCTTGTCAGATGCTGTAGCTGTTGAAAGGACTGTTGTATCACCATACTTGATAAAAACAGCTCCGTTTGCCTGAGCTGCTACTCTTCCGATATCTACAGTAAGAGTCCTGCCGGCAAGTTCCATTGAATAACTTTTGTACATATTAATTCTCCTTAAAAATTCTTTTGCAGAAGTGTATTCCTCTTCCGAAACTACTAAACAATACATGTATGCTCATGCACTCTTTAGTGGTCTCGGCTTACTTCTGCTTTTCAAAAAACAATAATAAAAACAATAATAGAGCGGAATAATAATTACTCCGCTCTAAAGAAAATACTATTTTCTGAGTCCTAAACGCTCGATAAGTGAACGATATCTCTCGATATCAATCTCCTTAAGGTATGCAAGTAATCCACGTCTCTGACCGATCATCTTTAACATTCCTCTTCTTGAGTGATGATCCTTTGGGTTCTGTTTGAAATGCTCAGTTAACTCTGCGATTCTTGCTGAAAGAATTGCAATCTGAACCTCTGGTGAACCTGTGTCATTTGGTGTTCTACCGTACTCTGCGATAATAGCCTGTTTCTTTTCCTTTGCGATCATTGTTGATCCTCCTTATATTATAATGCGCCCTGATAACTGTATGATGCTCAGCAATAGGTCGGAGTGTCCAACTACCGAACATGGGCAAAACCACACTTATGCAGTATAGCATAGTAAGCATTTGTTGTAAACTGTTTTTTTATTAATCCGGCAAATATCTTGCGACACAAATCGGATTTCTGTAATATGCATTTGAAACCTTGATTCCATCACGCTTGTTGCTGGCATGTACAATCTGTCCGTTTCCGATATAAATTGCAACATGTGAGATACTCCTTCCACTTCCGTAGAAGAATAAATCTCCCGGCTTTGCTTCAGATGCACTGATTTTTGTGCCGTATGAAGGCTGTGCTCTTGATGAATGCGGTAATGAGATTCCATACTTTCCAAGAATTCTCATTGTGAAGCCTGAGCAGTCAACTCCCTTCTCAAGGCTTGTACCACCCCACACATATCTGTTTCCGACAAACTGTAACGCATACGATACAACAGATGCCCTTACATCTGATACGCCGTCACCATACTTCACCTGCTCTATTGTCTTTGCTGTAGGAAGTGCCTGTGCCAGTGTCACATAATCCTGTGATATATATCCTACCGAATCATCCACACTTATCTCAACCCAGCCGTCAGCGACAGAATTAACCGTGAATGCCTCTGAATTTCCAACCTGCGAAAGCACCGCAGCCTCTGTTGACTTCTCTGCACGCACATTCAGTGTTTCCGTATTTACTGTGGCAACCGTCTTAATCTCCTGTTCTGCAATAGCCTCTGCCTCATCTCCTGTCACAAGATACTGCTTGTTTACATATCCTGTCACCTTGCCTGATGTGACCTTGTACCATTCTCCGGCATCCTCAAGAAGCTCACAGGCATTGTGATTGGTAAGTATTCCTATTACCTCGCTGTCTGTCGAAGCTTCCTGTCTGATATTTAAGTTTCCGCTGCTGATAACCGACATACCAAGATTTGTGTAACCACAGGTCTGTGCGGCTGTCGGTGTCTGGGATGCCTCATTTGCCTGTTCTGTCTCCTGTGCAGTATTGCCAACCTGTGCACCCTGAGCAGATGCAGTAACAACATTGCTGTCGTTTTGCGCTACCGATACGTCAGCTCCATAATAAGTAAGAGCCGATGTAACCCCTGCTGTGAGAAGCTCTGTGGCATCTGCCGCCTCTGTCAGACCAAGGGCCACCCCCGCATTGACTGTTCTGTTTTCCTTTAATGATGTTCTGGCATCTACTGTGCTGCTTGAACTCATAGATACAGCACCTATAATAATAGCAAACGCTACAACGCCTGCTGCCTGTCCTAATTTTAATTTATTTTTCATATAGCCTCCAGTTCATGCTATCCATAATCCCATGTTTACGAGTATATCACAAATTGTTAAAATGTCAATATTTCTCCGTAATATTTCCGTAATATTTGTCATTTTTTCGTTATTTTGGGTAATTTCGCAAAAAAACAGCCACACTAGAATGTGTGACTGCCTGCATAATTGATTGTATAATTGATATCTGCACTCATCTGGCTCTTTAACGCTTCTATTGAATCAAACTTCATCTCAGGTCTTACGAACTTATGAAGCTCTACCATGATATCCTGTCCGTAAACATCCTGCCCAAAATCTATGATATATGTCTCTGCACCGATTGGATTTTTGCCCTCTATAGTAGGCTTGCATCCTATATTGGTTACACCAAGGTACCAGTTGTCCCTGACAAGAACTCTTGACATATACACTCCCTTTGGTGGAAGCAGCTTATCGTGCGGCACTGAAAGGTTGACTGTCGGAATGCCAATAGTCCTGCCCAGTGCTCTGCCATGCACTACTCTTCCTTTTATGAAAAAGGGATATCCCAGCAGTTCATTCGCCTTTTTAATATGTCCTGCCGCAATCTCCTCGCGGATATAGGTACTGCTTATATCCCTGTCTCCATCCTTTATCTTGTCCACCACAATAAGCTCGTATCCAAGCTCTCCTGCCATCGCAGAAAGCAGCCGATGGTCTCCTGCCCTGTTGTGCCCGAAACGGAAATCATCTCCGACAATGATACACTTGACATTAAGACTTTTAACTATCCATCTGACAAACGCATCCGCCTCCATCGTCATCACCTGTGGCACAAACGGACACTCTATCAGATAGTCAATACCTGATTTTTCAAACACATACTCTTTTTCATCGTTTGTGATTATAACCTTTGACTCAACGCCAAGTACCTCCGATTTGGGAGGAATGTCAAACGTAAATATGATGCGCTTGTAACCATGCAGATTGCTCTGTTCAATTTGCTTTTCCATCAGAAATTCATGTCCTCTGTGAAGCCCGTCAAACTTTCCAAACGAGATGACGGACGGCTCCTTGACATGAAAATCCAGAGTTTTGCTTATATATTCCATAATATCTGTATACTATTCTATTCCATAAAAATCTTAACCGGCTTAAACTCACCGGTCTCATCAAGATACGAATACACCCCGACAAATATGCCCTCATGATTGTATACTCTGTATCTTATATCAGAGTCAGCACTGTGTTTTAAATAATCCGTAAGCACTGCCGGAATTTTATTTCCATTTCTGACAAGCTTATCAGCATCTGAAGCAGTATGCACTGCCGGCAGATTTTCGAATACTCCGTCAACAGGCATCACCATATCAAAGCAGCCTTCATCCACCTTTGACTGAATCTGTGAAAGTGTAAGTGCATGCTCTAAGTCAAAGCCTGCTACCCTTACTCTAAGCAGTGACTTCATGCAGCCATGGCAACCCAGCCTCTCTCCGATGTCATTGCACAGCGTCCTGATATATGTGCCCTTTGAACAGTGCACCGTCATCGTAACCTCCGGTAAATCAATGCTTTCAACCTTGATATCAAACACCTCGATATCCCTGGCTTTTCTCTCTATAACCTTGCCCTCCCTGGCAAGCTCATAGAGCTTTTTCCCATTGACCTTTAGAGCCGAATACATTGGCGGCACCTGCTTTTGTCTGCCAATAAACTGTGATATTGCATCATACACCGCCTGCTCAGTCACATTGACCTTAGCCTGATTTAAGACCTGCCCTGAAATATCCTGTGTATCTGTCTCCTGTCCTAAAAGCAGCACAGCTTTATAGACCTTGTCCTTATCTGTCAAAAGGTCACACACTCTGGTTGCCTTTCCAAGGCAGACAGGAAGGACGCCTTGCGCATCAGGATCAAGTGTACCTGTATGACCAATCTTCTTCTGGTGGAATATGCCTCGAAGCTTTGCCACAACGTCAAAGCTTGTATAGCCCTTTTCCTTGTATACATTGATTATTCCATTAACCATCTGCCCAAGAATCTCTCCCTAAATATTATCCTTAATTGCCGTAAGGATGCGGTCTGTTGCCACCTCAAGCGGTCCGTCAATCGTAAATCCGGCTGCCTTTACATGTCCACCGCCGCCAAATACCGACGCAACCTTTGCCACATCATAATCACCGTTTACGCGCAGGCTGCCCTTGTAGGTACCATCCTCATTTTCGTAGAGAAATACAGCAACCTTTATATCCTTTGTCACGCGCAGCTGATTTACAATACCATCAAGATGCTTTGGTAGCACATCATACTTCTCCATCTCAGCGCGCGATACTGCAGACAATATAACATCACCATTCAGATACAAAGCAGCATTCAAAAGTGCCTGCCCCATAATCTTGTTCTGAGCAAATGTCTTTGTATAAAATGTATCATCGATTATCCTTGAATAATCAATGCCCATCTCCATCAGGGAGCCTGCTATATCCATAGTCTTTTTTGAAGTACATGAATACTGGAACACGCCTGTATCATGCACCATGCCTGTGTAAATACACTCTGCTATCTGTATTGTGATGCGCTCCTTCGGCAGAAGTTCAAACACAAGCTCACAGGTTGAGCTCGCATCCGGAAAGATGTAATTTGCGTCTGCAAAGGCCCCGTTTGTGACATGATGATCTATGCAAAGTGTCCTTTTTGCAGACTCAAAATACTTAGCTGCACTTCCCAGTCTGCCTGTGTCACTGCAGTCACATGCTATGAACAGATCGTATACTGTATCATCCGCATAGCCGCTGTCAATCTCATCTGCTCTTTGCATGAACTTAAAGATGTTCGGGCTTGGCTCTAAATAAAGCCTTGCCTTTATATCAGGATAATAATCCTTTATGTAGTTGTATACCGCAAGTGTTGAGCCGACACAGTCGCCGTCCGGTCTCACATGACCGGAAACGGCAACTGATTGTGCATCCTTTAAAATAGAATCAATCTCTGTCATAATCAATCCTCTTTGTTAATCCTCTTTGAGATTTTTTGTTACTTCATCAATCTTTTTAGACATCTCAACACCATACTCTATAGACTGGTCTATGATAAATGTAATGGCAGGTGTATTTCTTAAATTGATGTTCTTTGCGAGAGTTCTGCGTATATATCCCTCCGCTGACTTAAGTCCTGCAAGTGTATCAGCCTGTGATTTCTTGTCACCAAGCACACTGATATAAGCCTTTGCTGTCTTTAAATCAGGTGCCACCTCGACAGCAACAACACTTGTCATGGGATTGATACGCGGATCCTTTATCTCACCGCGTATGATATTTGACAGTTCACGCATTACCTCTTCGTTGATACGAATATTTTTTATGCTGTTCTTTCTCATATAATCCCGCTTTCTTTTTATATTAAACCGTAACTATCCGAATAGCTGCATTAATTCAAGATAACCAATATATGATTATCTCGGAACCTCTACCATCTTGTAAGCTTCAACTATATCGAATTCCTGAATATCATTAAATCCGTCAAATACAAGACCACACTCGTAGCCTGTCTTGACCTCCTTGACGTCATCCTTGAATCTCTTGAGTGAAGCAAGGTCTCCCTCGAATATCTGCTCACCCTCTCTGCTAATTCTGACACGGCAGCCTCTCTCCATAAATCCGTCAAGCACATATGAACCTGCAATGTTTCCAACGCCTGAAGCCTTGAAAATCTGTCTGATTTCCGCATGTCCGATAACCTTCTCCTCAAATACAGGATCAAGCATACCCTTCATGGCAGCAGATACATCCTCGATTGCATTGTAGATGACCTTGTAAAGTCTGATATCTACGCCCTCACGGTCTGCTGTAGCCTTGGCAACAGGATCCGGTCTGACGTTAAAGCCAATGATGATTGCATTTGATGCTGATGCAAGGATAACATCTGACTCGTTGATCGCACCAACGCCGCCATGGATGACCTTGACCACAACCTCCTCATTTGAAAGCTTGACAAGACTCTGCTTAACAGCTTCAACTGAACCCTGTACATCTGCCTTTACGATGATATCAAGCTCCTTCATGTTGCCTGACTGAATCTGTGAGAACAGATCATCAAGTGACATCTTTGCCTTTGTATCCTCGATGAGCTTATTCTTCTCCTCTGAAATATATGTGTCAGAGAATGCCTTTGCCTCCTTCTCTGAATCGCATGCCACAAATGTCTCTCCTGCTGAAGGCACACTGTTGAGTCCAAGTATCTCTACAGGTGTAGAAGGCTTAGCCTCCTTTACTCTGCGGCCCTTGTCATCAATCATGGCTCTTACCTTACCATAGCTGCTTCCACATGCGATTGGATCTCCGACATGGAGTGTTCCTTTTTGTACAAGCACTGTGGCAACCGCACCACGGCCTTTATCAAGCTGTGCTTCAATTACGAGACCTCTTGCGTTTCTATCAGGATTAGCCTTGAGCTCGAGCACCTCTGCTGTGAGAAGAATCATCTCAAGGAGATTGTCGATACCCTCCTTAGTATGTGCAGATACAGGACAGAATATTGTGCTTCCGCCCCAATCCTCCGGGATAAGCTCATACTCTGAGAGCTCCTGCTTAACCTTGTCGATATTGGCACTTGGCTTATCTATCTTGTTGACTGCAACGATAATCTCAACACCTGCTGCCTTTGCATGGTTTATTGCCTCAACAGTCTGCGGCATTACACCATCATCTGCAGCAACAACAAGGATTGCGATATCAGTAGAGTTTGCACCACGCATACGCATTGCTGTAAATGCCTCATGTCCCGGTGTATCAAGGAATGTGATGTTCTGGCCATTGATTGATACAACAGATGCACCAATGTGCTGTGTAATACCACCTGCCTCACGGTCTGTAACACGTGTCTGTCTGATGGCATCAAGCAGTGATGTCTTACCATGATCTACGTGACCCATTACGCAGACTACAGGTGGACGAGGAACCATCTTGCTCTCATCCTCTTCATCCTCCTTGAGAAGCTCTGCAATCACATCGACCTTCTCCTCTTCCTCACATATGAAATTGAACTCTAAAGCAATCTCCTCAGCGGCTGCAAAATCAACTTCAGAGTTAACTGTTACCATCTCGCCCTTCATGAAAAGCTTCTTTACAATGGCTGAAGGCTGAACCTTCATCTTATCAGCTAAATCCCTTATTGTAATCTTCTCCGGAAGAGAAATTGTCTTAATCTCGTTCTCATCCTCTTTTGGCTGTGCCTTCGGCTGCTGTGGCTTTTTCTTACCGCCGTGCTTCTCGAGATTGATGTAATTCTCCTGCTTCTTTCCGAGCTTATCCTGCTTCTGGCTCTGATTGTGATTATGCTTATTCTTTCTATCGTTGCCTCTGTCGCGGCTCTCCTTTCCTCTTACATCATCAGGAGCTGCAACTGCAACTGTTTCTTTTCTGAAACGATTTCTGTCATCACCTCTGCTGCCTGTTCTATCGTTATTTCTATCATTGCTCCTGCTTCTGTCATTGCTTCTGCTTCTATCATTATTTCTGTCAAAGCTTCTGCCACCCTCTGCAGGACGTCTGGCGTCATTTCTGAAGCCTCGGTTATTGTCTCTATTATTGTCTCTGCTGTTATCTCGGTTATTGTTGTCGCGATTGTTTGTTCTTCTATCGCTGTTTCTGTCCGTATTTCTGCTTCTGTCGGCATTTCTGTCAGTGTTTCTGTTGTTGATTTTCTCGCCATTGTCCTGACGTCTGTCGCTTCTTCTATCAGCGTCAGCCTGACGTGCCGGACGCGAATTGGTTACCTTCATATCTGCATACGGATCCGCTGTACGCTCACTTATAGGGCGCATAGCTCTCTCTCCGACAGGTCTTGGCTTAATAATGCTGTGCTGCTCAGGACGTGATGACTGATTATCGCGTCTGCCATTGCCATTTCTGCGCTGCGAACTGTTATTTCCATTATTTCCGCTGCCGTTTCCACCATTTGTTTTCCTACCCTGCTTACTGTACTGGGCATTGAAAACTGCTGTGATGCTTGCCTTTTTCTTTGGTCTGTCGGCTGCCTTAGCCTCATCCTTTTTAGGTTCTTCCTTTTTAGGTTCTTCCTTCTTAGGTGCATCTTTTTTTACTTCTGTTTTCGCGTACTTCTTTCGTACAATTTGCTGTGCCTCATCCTCAAGACCGCTCTGCACATTTTTGACAGCAAACTGTGTGCCGTTTAATGTGTCTATGACTTCCTGCGACTTTATATTTAATTCTTTTGCAAGTTCATGAACTCTCATTTTTGCCATATATCTATTTTCCTCCATTATTCAGTTTTATTCGACTGCAGCTTTTTTATCACTGCATTTGCAAGGTTTTCATCCGTTACTGCAAGGGAAGCGCGAAACTCTTTGCCTATTGCATTCCCTAACCCCACCTTGTCACTATAAAAATAAATCGGAACCTCATAGAAAGCAGTCATATCCGAAAAATGCTTCTTTGTGTTGTCTGATGAATCATCTGCAACTATCACTAAAAATGCCTTTCCTGTCTTTACAGCTTTCTCGGTAGAAAACTCTCCGCTAACCACATTGCCTGACTTTGCTGCTAATCCCAGCATAGAAAGTACTCTATCTGTCAATTTGGTTCATCTCCTTTTCAAGCTCCTCATATACCTGTTCTGATACACTAACACCAAGGGAACGCTCAAGTGCCTTTGTCTTTTTAGCCTTTTTAAAGCATTCAAGACTCTTACATATATAAGCTCCCCTGCCGTTTTTCTTGCCGGTGTCATCGAGAATTATGTCGCCCTCCGCAGTCTTTACCACGCGAATAAGTGACTTCTTTTCCTTCATCTCCTGACAGCCTACGCATTTGCGCATTGGAATCTTTTTATTTGCCATTACTGCTCATCACCACTATCTGCCGCATCATTTTCTGTACCTGCTACTTCGTTCTCGTCAGCCTCTGTATCAAAAGCCTCTGCCTGTACATCTGCCTGTTCTGTATCAGCTAATCTCTCGTTCTCAGCAAGCTCCTCATCCGAATAATCATAATCGTCATCATAATCATCCTCTTCATAGTCATTCTCATAATCCATGAAGTCCCCTGACTCTCTGGCCTGTGTCTCGCTCTTGATATCAATCTTGAAGCCTGTAAGTCTTGCTGCCAGTCTTGCATTCTGTCCTTCCTTACCGATTGCAAGCGAAAGCTGATAATCCGGAACAACAACCTTTGCTGATTTCTCATCTGCATCTGCGATAACAGAGATAACCTTTGCAGGGCTAAGTGCGTTCTGGATAAGTATTGCCGGATTCTCATCCCATGTGATGATATCGATTTTCTCACCGCGAAGCTCATTTACGATAGCATTTACTCTGGCACCATTCATACCTACACATGCTCCTACAGGGTCTACGTTTGGATCATTTGACCATACTGCAATCTTTGTTCTGCTTCCGGCCTCACGTGAAATAGCCTTTATCTCAACTATGCCCTCTTTAACCTCTGTAACCTCTGACTCGAAAAGTCTCTTCACAAGCTCAGGGTGTGTTCTTGAAACAAGAATCTTTGGCCCCTTTGATGTGGACTTAACCTCAAGGATATATACCTTGATACGCTCTGTAGGCTTGAATACCTCACCCTTTATCTGCTCACTCTCAGTCAGAAGTGCATCTGCCTTACCTAAGTTGATGCTGACATTCTTTCCGATGTATCTTTGAACAACACCTGTCACAACATCCTTTTCCTTGCTGTTGTACTCGTCAAATATTACCTTTCTCTCCTCCTCGCGGATTTTCTGAAGGATAACATTCTTTGCGTTCTGTGTAGCAATACGTCCGAATTCCTTTGACTTAACCTCAACTCTCACGATATCTCCAAGCTGATAGTTACCGTTTACCTTGTGCGCATCTGCTAAGGAAATCTCCTCAACCGGATCCTCAACCGTATCTACAACCGTCTTCTCCTGGTAGCATGAGAAAGCACATGTCTCAGGATCTATTTCTACCTTTACATTGTCTGATTTACCAAAATGGTTCTTGCAGGCAGTCACAAGAGAGTTCTCAATTGCCTCAAGTAAAGTTTCTTTACTGATGTTTTTCTCCTGCTCTAATATATTTAACGCTTCTAATAACTCATTGCTCATTATTTTTTCCTCCTATTTGTGTTATCGTGCGCTTTAATTAAAAATCCAATGCCTGACGTATAAGCGCAATGTCACTCTTATTGAATGTAGTCTCATTGCCGTCTTCATCGGTTATTGTCACTGTATCCTTATCATAGGCTTTAAGCAGACCATAAAATTCCTTTGATTTGTTGATAGCCCTGTATGTGCGAATCTCTATCTCCTTATTCATATTGCGCACATAGTCCTTTTCCTTCTTGAGAGGTCTTCCAAGCCCCGGCGAGCTGACCTCGAAGGTGTACGAATCAGGAATATAGTCCTCTCTGTCGAGAATCTCATTCATCTGCCTTGCAACCACTTCACAGTCATCAACAGTTATGCCACCCTCCTTATCAATATATGCTCTCAGGTAGTTCATACCGCCTTCCTTAACATACTCGACATCAACAAGCTCAAAATTCATGCTGTCAAGAATTGGTTGTATAAAGCTCTCTGTCTTTGCCTCATATACACTTGCCTTTGACATTTTATCACCTCTCTTTTGATTATATGGCTGTAACTATTCACAATTGCTCTGAATAGCTGCCTGATGTTTATAAACGTGAATTGAGAGAGGACTTTTGCCCTCTCTCAATCTAGTCAACGTTGTTATCATAGGTATAATAGCACTATCAGAAAAAAAAATCAAGTTTTTTTAAAAAAGTACTTGCTTTTTTTAAAACTCCATGATAGTATAATACACGGTTCGTTGGTCAAGCGGTTAAGACGCCGCCCTCTCACGGCGGAAACACGGGTTCGATTCCCGTACGGACTGCTCACTGATATTTATTTAATTAAATACAGCCCAACCCGAAAGCATCGCATTTATGCGATGTTTTTTTATTGTTGTTGACACCGGACGCACCCACCGCAGTAAAATACACCTTGCATGCGCTAACGCTACGCTGTCAAGATACTGTACGAATTATGCTTTTTAGGCTCACTTTGCTTGACGAAACCGTCGAAACGCGCCGTCCATGGCGCGGTTCTCCTTGACTTGCCTTCCATGGCAAGTCATTTCTGTGTTTCATAGGCATAATTCTACAGTATCTAAACAGCTTCGCTAGTCACGCATGCAAGGTGTATTTTACTGCTGCGGGTGCGTCCGGCGTCTATCCCATGCTATGATAAATAAACGTTTCATATTTTATATCAATATCATGTAAAATGCCCGGAGTACACTCTGCGATGCACAATACCCCGCATAAGCGACTAGCGGTGCTGTTTAGATACTGTAGAATTATGCTTCACAAATAGAAATGCCCCACCATGGACGGTGGGGCAAGGCGTTACGCACCACGGACGGTGCGTAAAAGCCGGTTTCGTCATTCTGTGAAACTCTATATGCATAATTCATACAGCATCTTAACTGCAAAGCGTTAGCGCATGCGAGGTATTGTGCATCGCAGAGTGTACTCCGGGCGCCAATATTTCTGATAATTAATCATCATATCCGTTAGGATTGTTCTTCTGCCATCTCCATGAGTCGGCACACATCTCCTTAATACCATACTGTGCTTCCCAGCCGAGCTCTCTCTTGGCCTTTGATGGGTCACAGTAGCATGTAGCAATATCGCCAGGTCTTCTAGGCTTTATTGTATAAGGAATCTTAACACCTGTTGCAGCCTCGAAATTCTTTACGATATCAAGCACGCTGTAGCCATGTCCTGTTCCAAGATTGTAGATGCAAAGACCTGCATTCTCCTCAATTTTCTTTAAAGCCTTGACATGTCCAACCGCAAGGTCAACTACATGGATATAATCTCTCACACCTGTTCCGTCAGGAGTATCATAGTCATCTCCGAATACTCCAAGCTCTTTGAGCTTGCCTACTGCCACCTGTGTGATGTAAGGCATGAGGTTGTTTGGAATACCGTTTGGATTCTCACCCATCGTACCACTCTTATGAGCTCCGATTGGATTGAAGTAACGAAGAAGAATAACGTTCCACTCATTATCTGCCTTATAGATGTCCATAAGTATCTGCTCAAGCATAGACTTTGTCCAGCCATATGGGTTTGTACACTGTCCCTTTGGACACTCCTCTGTGATAGGAATCTGTGCAGGATCTCCGTATACTGTAGCTGATGAAGAGAAAATGATGCTCTTGCAGCCATTCTGTCTCATCACATCAACAAGTGTAAGTGTTCCTGCAATATTATTGTTATAGTACTCCCAAGGCTTTGCCACAGACTCTCCTACTGCTTTGAGTCCTGCAAAGTGAATACAGCTATCTATCTTTTCTTCCTTAAAAATCTTATTTAAGATGTCTCTGTCAAGGATATCTCCCTTATAGAACTTTACTTCTTTGCCTGTAAGAGCCTTAACTCTGTCAAGTGACTTCTCAGATGAATTTGAAAGATTATCAAGTACTACAACATCGTAACCTGCATCAAGAAGCTCCACACATGTATGACTTCCGATATATCCGGCTCCACCAGTAACTAAAATTGCCATAATAAATATCTCCTTTTCATTTTTGTTAAATTTATTGTAGCGCATTTGCTCATTTTTGTATAGAATAAAATGTAGAAGAAATATGTAAAAATGTTGTAAAGGTAAGCAATATGAACAATAAATACAAAAATTCCTATATCGTAAAAGAAAAAGAGCTTGTATCTCTGTCCGTATATAACGTAGGCTTCCAGAGCTGTGATAGCCTGTATCAGTGGGGTCCCGGTATCAGAGACCATTATCTGATTCACTATATCATAAGCGGTAAAGGCCGCTACACTGTAAATGGCAGTGTTCACACATTAACTCCCGGTGATGCGTTTCTCGTATATCCAAATACCGAAGTGATTTATCAGGCTGATGCAGAAGATCCTTGGGAATATACCTGGGTAGGCTTTACCGGCAGCGATGCTGCAACCATTTTAAGAGCCACTGATTTCACAAAAGCACATCCATACATACACAGTGTATCAAACGGAAACGAAATCAAAAGACAGCTCATGCATATATACGACGCCAGAGGCACAGAATTTGAAAATGCACTCGAAATGACCGGGCGACTCTACACCACCCTCGCTCTTTTTGTCAGCGCCGCCACATCAAAGCCACCGCAAAACAGTGCAAACTCCTATGTACAAAAGGGCATCGAATACATCTCCGCCAACTATTCATACCCTATCACCGTTGAGGATATTGCATCATATATAGGCTTAAGCCGAAGTCACCTGTTCCGTTCCTTCCAGAGCATCCTTGGTGTATCTCCAAAGGAATATCTGACCGATTTCAGAATCAAACAGGCATGCTATCTGCTTAAACACTCCTCATTGTCCATCACAGCAATTGCTGGCTCTATAGGGTTTGATAACAGCCTTTATTTTTCAAAGACCTTTCATAAAATAAAAGGCCTCTCGCCTAAGGAGTATCGCAGTAAATACAAAAAAGCTCAAGAATAAAAAAGCTGCCGGGCTTCACACGAAGCCCGGCAGCTTTTTCATATATCTCTTTTTGCTAAACTAAGCAAGCTTAGATTTAGCAACCTCTACTAATTTAGCAAATCCTGCTGCATCTGTAACAGCCATATCAGCTAATACCTTACGGTTAAGGTCAACGTTTGCTAACTTTAAGCCGTGCATGAACTGGCTGTATGAAAGTCCGTTGAGACGAGCTGCTGCGTTGATACGGGCAATCCATAACTGACGGAACTGTCTCTTTCTCTCTTTACGTCCAGCGTATGAGCTTGTAAGTGCTCTCATAACTGACTGCTTTGCTACTCTATACTGCTTAGATCTAGCGCCTCTGTAACCCTTTGCTAACTTTAATGTTCTGTTATGTCTTTTCTTAGCGCCTAAACCGCCTTTAACTCTTGCCATTTGTTGATTCCTCCTTAACTAATACTACCGATTACATGTATGGTAAAATCTTCTTCATATTCTTAACATTTGTCTCATCTGTCATTGTTGCTTTTCTGAGATTTCTCTTTGTCTTTGTTGTTTTCTTAGTTAAGATATGTCTCTTGTAGGCTTTATTTCTTTTTAACTTTCCTGTTCCTGTAACTTTGAAACGTTTTGCAGCTGCTCTGCTTGTTTTCATTTTTGGCATTGTGTGTTCCTCCTTAAATTGTTATCTCTTTTCTGCCAGCACCATACCGATGCTTCTTCCTTCAACCTTCGGTGCTTTCTCCACTACCGCTACATCTGAAAGATTCTCCGCTATATCATCAAGGATATGTTTGCTTGCATTCATATGAGCCATCTCACGTCCCCTGAATCTGAGTGTGATCTTTACCTTGTTTCCTTTTGCAAGGAATTTCTTTGCAGCATTCATCTTGGTATTCAAGTCGTTAGCCTCAATGTTAGGTGAGAGACGAATCTCTTTCAATTCAACGGTCTTCTGCTTTTTCTTTGCATCCTTTTCCTTACGGGCCTGCTCATAACGATACTTACCATAATCAATCACCTTACATACAGGTGGCTTTGCATTTGGTGCTATCTTTACTAAATCAAGTCCTGCCTCGTCTGCAATCTTTTGAGCTTCTCTTGAAGAAACAATTCCTAACTGCTCTCCATCCGCTCCAATCAGTCGAACTTCTCTGTCTCTGATCTGTTCATTAATCATTAATTCGCTAATGGTCTTGTACCTCCATAAAAAATAGTGGATAGGCAGACTATCCACTATACAATCTTCAACACAAATGTTTGAAAATATTAACGCTAAGTCGCGCCATTGCGCTTAGGTGAGAGTGGATACTCTACTTTGTTTTCATACAACTACTAGAATATAGCACAGACAATTTCTGTTGTCAACACTTTTATCTAAATTTCTATCATCTAATATGTACCAAGAATCTTAAGGGCAATTGCCTCTTCCCTTATGCCTCTTAACGCATTCTGCACCGCTGTATCCGTAAAACGTCCTTCAAAATCAACAAAGAACCTGTACTCCCATGCCTTATCAGATATCGGACGAGACTGGATATTTAACATATTGATTCCATTGTATATAAAGTGTGCCAGCATATGATACAGTGCACCACTCTTGTGAGGTGTCTCAAAGCATATGCTTATCCTGTCCGCATCTCTGCGGCATACCCTTTTAGCCGACACAATTATAAACCTTGTTGCATTGTTTTTATTGTTCTGTATGCGGCTCTCAAGCACCTGAAGCCCGTATATATCAGCCGAGATATGACTAGCTATGCCAGCCTGTGTGATATCTCCGTCATCCTTTACCTTCTTTGCAGAAAAAGCTGTATTCCTGACAGCCACCTGGTTAATATCCTTATGCTCATCAAAAAAATCTGAGCACTGCATAAGTGCCTGTGGATGCGAGTACACAGTCCTGATATCAGAAATCTTTGCACCCGGAAGCCCCATCAGACTGTGGTCGATGCGTATAATCTGCTCCCCAACTATATAATTGTCATATTCAACAAGCAGATCATAGTTTTCAGATACAATACCGGCTGAAGAATTCTCTATCGGAAGCACTGCATAATCAGCCTTTCCGCATTTGATATCCTCCATGGCATCCTTCCAGGAATCCACGTTGTAGCCATTACAGTTCTCGCCAAAGTATGTCTTCATGGCAAGCTGTGAATATGCACCCTCAACTCCCTGAAACACAATCCGTGCATTGGAAAAATCCAGGCTGTCTACCTCAGTAAAGTTTTCCTTCTCCACTATGCCATGCTCAGTCATAAGCTGATACTGCTTCTTTCTACTGGTCGACATAATCTGTTCAAAAAGCTCAACTATACCATGCTTCAAAAACTCATCATCTGCAAGAGACGATAATTTCTCAAGCTTTTCATCCTCTCTCGTCTTGTCAAAGACCTTTTTGCCGATGGTTATCTTATACTCGGCAACGTGCTTTGAGATATCCATTCTTTCCTTATATAATCTGACTATTTCACTGTCTATCTCATCGATAGACTCTCTCAATTTCATTAAATCTTCCATTATTGTCTCCTAAAAAAGATATAATAAAATATTATTACAAATTTTATAGAAAGGCAAGTAATCCTTGAAAGATTTATCATATATAGATATAATTTAGTTAATATCTAAGCATAAATATCAAATACCCTCGGGAGAATTACATGAAAAAATATCTAAAAATAATTATTCCACTAATTTTAATATGCATCACAGGCCTTGTTATATACCATTTTGTATCAAAGGTAAAGCTTAATTCATCCTATGTAAATGGTAATACTGCAGGTAATCTGTACAATGCCGGGCTCTTCTGTGAAAGTGACGGTGAAGTATTTTTCTCAAATACAAACGACAACGGCAGGCTGTATGCCATGAATATTGACGGCAGCAATATACATAAACTGAGCAATGACACAGCCATGTACATAAACGCAGATAAAAACTATGTCTATTACGTAAGAAACAACAATCAGAAAATCACAAGTCAGACCTTCTTTTCATATGACAGGAACAGTCTCTGCCGTATAAAAAGAAATGGCCACGACTCCACCGTGCTGGATCCTGACCCATGCATCTATGCATCCCTGATAGGCAATTATATATATTATCTGCACTATGACACACAAACAGCTACCTCTCTATACCGCATCAGAATAGATGGAGAAGAAAAAAAGAAAATAAAAAATCACTATCTGTTCACCTGCAACACATCAGACCGGTATTTTTATTATAATAATCCAAAAAACGGACAGCTATACAGATATGACACTGCTTCACAGAGTGAAGCCTTATTCTACGACTGCAACTGCTACAAGCCGGTTGTGCTGGATGACACAAATATATACTACATGGATGTAAATCGTGACAATGCGATTGTCCATGTCAATATCAACAATCCAAATCCTGTAGTTTTAACAGAGGCCAATATTGAGCATTACAATGTATATGGCAGTCTGATATTCTATCAGCGCGGTGGCAATAATCCGGCACTGTGCGTTGTTAAAAATGACGGCACCGGCTTTAAAGAGCTTGCTAAGGGTGAGTTTTGCAACATAAACGTAACATCACAGTATGTGTATTTCACAGATTTTGTCTCGAACAAAGAGTACTGTACATCAACACAGAATCCGGATACAATAAAGGCTTTACAGCCATAACAGATAATTTCATTAAAAAGAACACGCATGATTAATCAACTCATGCGTGTTTTTTATTAATTCATATAAAATTCAAATCTTGATCTGTATATATCACTGCACTTTCCGGTATTCTGGTCTATCGCAATAACAGAAAGCACATTATTTCCCTCAGGAACAGGTATTGGAGCTGTATACTCTGTTGATGCAGCACTCGGATCTGACGAATCCCAGGTATAGTATACCTTGCAATTTTCAGGTACTGTGATTGTAATGTCTGTCTGTGCACCAAATGTACCTCCGTCAGGATCTATCTCCGGTGCATCCGGCGCCTCAAACTCGATTTCATACTTGGCAGATGCCACCTCGCTTTTGATTCCTCTGTCATCAACCGCAACAGCTGTTATCTCATATGTGCCTTCCTTGTCCAGGGTGATCGGGCTATAATATCTTTCTCCTCTGGTCAAAGGATTATCCGAATCATATGAATAGTATATTTTGGTATCGCTGTCTGCATCTATAGAAAGCTCAATAGTCTCTCCATACTTGCCACTGCTCTTGCTAAACTGCGGTTTAGATACAGTATAATCCGCAAAAAGCTTTAAAACAGATGTATCCTTAGCACTATCACGCAGCGCAACAATTGCATCATAATCCTTTTTTGATTCATAAATCGAAATAAGCTTCTTATAAGCCTCTTTGCTCTTTGGATCAATATTGATAATTTCCTGATACAGCACAAGAGCGGCATCATAATCCTTCTTCGACATATATATATCAGCCAAAGCAAATCTGACATCTGTATTATCCGAATCAATCGACAAAGCCTTCTCATAATAAGAAACCGCGGAATTTATATTCCCCGCCGAATAAGCTGCCTTTGCCTGCTTCACCTGATAATCAAATGAATTGTCATGTGATCTGCTTACATTACGTGTAATAGCTGCAATAAGTATTACAATTGCTACAGCGCACACTACAGCTGATATAATAATTATCTTCTTCTGCTGCGCTCTCTTTGCCCGCTGACCGTCAGACTGTGGCTTCTCACACGGTTGTTTCGTCTGAGACTGCTGCTTTACAGACTGTGGTTGTCTCGCCTGTTTATTTTCATACTGTGATATTCTGTCCGGTTTTTGTCCGTTCCGCTGACCGGCACTATGAAGCTGTTCCCTCACCGGCTCATCAAACCTGATTGTCCTATCAGACACGGGCTTTGCAGTCTTTTGTCCATCAGTTCGCCCATCATCATTTCCAACCAGATTATCAAGATAATCATCAAATTCGTTGTAATCAGGCACTATCTGAACCGGATGCCCACAGACATCACAGTACAGACTGCCCGCCTTCAATTCATTACCACAATTGGCACATCTCATACATCTAATCCTCTTACATATTGTCTAATTGTCTAATTATCTCTTCATAGCCTCAACACAATTGCTCATGAGCATCGCAATTGTCATAGGACCTACACCGCCCGGTACGGGTGTGATATGTGACGCTTTAGACACAACAGAATCAAAATCCACATCACCACACAGCTTATTTTCAGCATTTCTGTGGATTCCAACATCAATGACAACCGCACCATCCTTCACATATGAGGCATCTATAAACTTAGGCTTTCCTATTGCCACTATAAGTATATCAGCATTTTTACATACATCTTTTAAATCCTTTGTATGTGAATGACATACCGTAACAGTTGCATTCTCCCTAAGCATGAGAAGTGACATAGGCTTGCCGACTATATTGCTTCTGCCAACCACAACACAGCTTTTACCATCAATATCTATATTGCTTCTCTTTAAAAGCTGAATGATACCGGCCGGAGTACACGGCAAAAAACCAGGCTTTCCTATAACCATCGCTCCAACACTCTGTGGACTGAAGCCATCAACATCCTTCTTCGGATCAATAGCATCAATAACCTTGTCCTCATCAATATGCTTTGGCAGTGGAAGCTGACAGAGAATACCATTTACAGAAGCATCAGCATTGAGCTTTTCGATAAGTTTTAATATCTCATCCTCTGTAGTCTCCTCTGCAAGTTCATACGAAAGTGATTTGATTCCGACATACTCACATGCCTTTTTCTTGTTGCGCACATACACTGATGATGCAGGGTCATTTCCGACCTGAATCACCGCAAGGCACCCCTCGATACCCTTTTTCTTAAGCTCTGCCACTTCTTCCTTAAGCTCATCCTTAATCTGCGTTGAAATTAATTTTCCGTCTATTAGATTAGCCATATTTCCTCCTAGAATAATCCTGTGATTACACCATTATCATCCACATCAATGCCGTATGCAGCCGGCTTCTTTGAAAGTCCCGGCATAGTCATGATAGAACCGTTTACTGCTACCACAAAGCCTGCACCTGCTGACGCATAAACCTCACGTACATTGATTTTAAAGCCGCTCGGTCTGCCAAGCTTCTTTGCATCATCAGAAAGCGAATACTGTGTCTTTGCCATACATACAGGGAAATCTCCCATTCCAAGGTCTGTAATCCTCTTAAGCTCTCTCTCTGCTGCCGGAGAATATGTAACACCATCTGCTCCATATATTTCTTTTGCAACAGTTTCAATCTTTTCCTTAAGTGACAGGCTGTCATCATAGAGCACTTTGAAATTGCTTTCCTTGTGCTCGATTGTTTCAAGTACCTTATTGGCAAGGTCAATTCCGCCTTCGCCACCCTTCTCCCATACCTCTGAGAGTGCAAATTCACAGCCTCTTTCTTTACAGAACTGCTCTACAAAATCAGTCTCAGCCTTTGTATCTGTGACAAATGAATTTAATGTGACAACTACAGGCACTCCAAACTTGTGAAGATTCTCAATATGCTTCTCAAGATTTACGATTCCGGCCTTAAGTGCATCAAGATTCTCTGATGAAAGCTCATCCTTCGGCACGCCGCCGTTATATTTTAATGCTCTGATTGTTGCAACAAGTACAACTGCATCCGGCTTAAGCCCTGCCATACGGCACTTGATATCAAAGAACTTCTCTGCGCCAAGATCTGCGCCAAAGCCTGCCTCAGTGATAACATAGTCTGCAAGCTTTAATGCTGTCTTTGTAGCACGGACACTGTTACAGCCATGTGCTATATTGGCAAAAGGTCCACCGTGAACTATTGCCGGTGTATGCTCAAGTGTCTGGATAAGGTTCGGCTTTAAGGCATCCTTTAAGAGAGCTGCCATAGAGCCTGTAGCCTGAAGATCATCGGCTGTGACAGGCTTTCCGTCAAAGGTATATGCCACAATAATTCTTCCAAGTCGCTTCTTTAAATCTGCCATATCATCGGCCAGGCAGAGTATTGCCATAATCTCAGATGCTACAGTGATGACAAAATGATCTTCTCTGACCATTCCGTCCATCTTGCTTCCAAGACCAACAACGATATTTCTAAGGACACGGTCATTCATATCCATACATCTCTTCCATACAATCTGGCGTGGGTCGATACCAAGCTCGTTTCCCTGCTGGATATGGTTGTCAAGAAGTGCTGCAAGCAGATTGTTCGCAGATGTAATTGCATGAAAATCTCCTGTAAAATGAAGATTTAAATCCTCCATTGGGACAACCTGTGCGTATCCGCCACCGGCTGCTCCTCCCTTGATACCAAAGCAAGGTCCAAGTGACGGCTCACGAAGTGCGATAAGTGCTTTCTTTCCCAGGCGTCCAAATGCCTCTCCAAGACCAACGCTTGTGGTTGTCTTTCCCTCTCCTGCAGGAGTCGGGTTTATAGCTGTAACGAGTATGAGCTTTCCGTCAGGATTTTTCTTTGTGCGATTGATGAGCTCATCAGAAATCTTTGCCTTATACTTTCCATAAAGCTCTAAGTCATCCTCTTTAATCCCTATAGCTGCTGCTACATCCTTGATTGGAAGCATTGTAGCTTCCTGTGCGATCTGAATATCTGTTTTCATTTTTCTCTGCTCCTTTGTGTTAATTATTCTCTAATATAGTATCTAATTCCTCTTTAGTCACCAGAACCTTGCGGGGCTTTGTCCCCTCCTCAGGTCCCACTACACCGGCCTCTTCGAGCTGATCCATGATGCGGGCCGCCCTATTGAAGCCAATTTTAAGGTATCTTTGAAGCATTCCGATTGAAGCCCGTTCCTTATCTGTGATAATTGACGCTGCCTCCGCAAAGTAAGAGTCCCTGCCATCATCCGTGTTTTCCACATCTGAAATGGTAACGGTTGTATTTGTCGTATCATTCGACAGGCTCTCCATCTTTTGTGCCACATCATTACTGTACTGTGCATTCTCATTATTTTCAATAATAAATTTCACAATATCGGAAACTTCTTTATCTGAAACGAATGCGCCCTGTACTCGAAGGGGCTTCGGAACACCCTGTGGGTCAAATAACATATCTCCCTTTCCAAGGAGCTTTTCCGCACCATTCATATCAAGTATGGTACGACTGTCAACACCGCTTGTAACCGCAAATGCGATACGGCTTGGCATATTCGCCTTGATGAGGCCTGTAATAACATTAACAGAAGGCCTCTGTGTAGCTATAATCAGATGTATACCGGCTGCTCTCGCAAGCTGTGCCAGCCTGCATATTGCCTCCTCTACATCCTTTGATGCAACCATCATAAGATCTGCAAGCTCGTCAACTATAATTACAATCTGTGGCATCTTTGGCGGTTTTTCTGTATCCTTGCCATCCATTGCATCAATCATGGCATTGTAACCGTTTATTTCCCTGACACCGCTGTTTGCAAACTTCTCGTATCGGTCTGTCATCTCTGAAACCGCCCAGTTTAATGCTCCTGCAGCTTTTTTAGGATCTGTAACAACCGGAATCATCAGATGAGGTATGCCATTGTATACACTAAGCTCAACCACCTTCGGGTCAATCATAATCAGCTTTACCTCATCCGGCTTTGCCTTGTATAGTATACTCATGATAATTGTATTGATACAAACTGACTTACCTGAGCCGGTAGCACCTGCAATTAAAAGATGTGGCATTTTTGCGATATCCGTAACCTTAACCTTGCCTGCAATATCTTTTCCCACTGCAAAGGTAATCTTTGATTTGGCATTTTTAAATTCTTCAGACTCCACAAGCTCCCTGAAGGAAACAGCAACACTCTGGCTGTTTGGCACTTCGATGCCCACAGCGGCTTTTCCCGGAATAGGAGCCTCGATTCGTATATCCGCGGCTGCCAGATTAAGCTTTATATCATCTGCCAGATTCACAATCTTTGATACCTTCACTCCAAGCTCCGGTGTGATTTCAAACCTTGTAACAGCAGGACCGCAGCTTATATTATTCACCTTCGCATTCACCCCAAACACATTAAGAGTCTGTTCAAGCTTTGCCGCCGTCTCACGCAGATGAGCCTGCGAATCACCGGTTTTCCCCCTGTCAGGAGCCTTAAGCAGATCAACAGCCGGAAATACATACGGCTTCTGCTGGATTGCATTTTCTGCGTCATTTATCGCTATCTGCTCGCTGACTTTTTCAACCTCTTTGGCGAGCTCATCCTTGTCTGATTTGACATTTTTCTTACTTGGCTCTGCTGCAGGTGGTTTTGTCATTACCGCATCTGCAGCCGGAGCTGATAATTTTGATTGCAGCTCATTATCTTTTTGTATGCCAAAATCATCAGATATATCAGGCTCCACACAGCCCGATATAGGTATCTGCGACACATGGCTTGCAGCTGCTGCACCCGAGCCGTCCGGTTTCATGCCATTAATCTGCTGCAGGGTCTTTCTGCCAAGCTCATCTGCACTATCACTATCGGCTGTGCCACCCAAAACCGAAACAGGCTCCGATGCCACACCAAAATCCGGTGTTTGCACTATTTCCCCTGCATCCCCTGATGTAAGGCTTGTCGTCTTTTTCTCCTTTATTGCAGGTGAACTCGGGTAATTCTCTATAGTTATCTCACCAAGCGCATCTGTAGCTGCTGCACCTTGTCCAAATATCCCCACATGCGCTGTATCACTACCTGCCATGCCTGAATCCAGCGCGTTTTCACTGCCATCAATTTTTGTATCAAGTGACACGCCTGTTATCTTATTGTCCATCCTTCGGCCGGCACGCTTACTCCTTCTGCCACCTTTTGCAGCCTCCTTTATGTCACTGCCTGTATCATCTGAAGCTAAACCATCTCTTGTCCGACGCTCTCTTGACTTATACTGCCGATACTCCTGATATCTCTCATTATTCTCACGCGCTGACTCGTATACCTTTCGGCCGCCGTTTCTCATGCCCTTCATAAATGATTTACCGGTAATGAGCACAAGACAGATAATCATCACAACTATCGTCACCACGTATGCACCTATAATTCCTACCGCCGGGACTAAAATGCAGCCTATAAGAGCACCTATAAAGCCACCACCTGAATGCCTTTCAACACTGTCAATGTATGACTGCACCGGCGAAACCGCGAATTCGCCATACACTGCCAGGTACATAAACACACATATAAACCATATGAGAACTATGGTCATAACAAGCTTCATGATAGCATATGAATTGCCCTTATTGGACACGGCAAAAAAGCTGCCCACCAGAAGCACAAGCGGAAAAATATATGCCACCATTCCAAATAAACCAAAAAGGAAACCGCTTACTGCGTTTCCCAAATTACCGCCTATTCCAAAATTGCTTATAAATAAAAGGATTGAAACAGCTACTACTATCCAGAGAAATATTTCCTTTTTAAAGGCCTGCTGCCTCTCTATCTGAGCCATTCTCTCCTTTTTCGTCTGTCTTTTTGCTGAGGATTTCTTCCTCGTTGCCATGTAACTAACCTCCGTATTTTGATTTACAGAGTATATAATAACATATTTCTTCTGTTCTGTGTAAATTTTCTAAAGTAATTTTTCGATTTTGTGATTAAAGGGTCAAAAGGTATCATCGATGCATGCTTGCATGCAATTCGATGTATACCTTATTGACCCGCACTACACCGAGAAAGTAGCAATTTGCTGCGGGGACGTAGCAAATTAGCGGATTTCGAGGTGGAGTCAGATTACGGGAATGCGTAGCATGTAGTAATCTGATTAATCATAAATGAGGTGCAAAATACCCCGCCATAAATGGCGGGGCAAAATGTTATGCAAAAACCACAATTTCACCAAAATATTTTATTCACCAATAAGGTAATTGTATAATCCCTCATATTTGAATTTCGAAGCCTTCCAAGAGAAATCATTGGCCATGCCCCTGTCCACAATCTGGTTCCACTCACGCTTCTTATCGAAGAAGATGTGCTTAGAATAATTGATGACTGCAAGCATCTCATCGGCATTGTAGTTTGAGAATGAGAAGCCATCTCCTGAATTCTCATACTCATTGTAAGGCTTAACCGTATCCTTGAGACCTCCTGTCTCACGAACAATCGGAACTGTACCATAGCGGAATGAGATAAGCTGTGTCAGACCGCAAGGCTCAAACCTGGACGGCATCAGAAATGCATCAGCAGCCGCATATAGCTTGTGAGCCAGATCATCAGAGTAACATATATTTGCTGAAACTCTGTCAGGGTATTTCCATGCATAGTGTCTGAACATATTCTCGTACTGAGGATCTCCTGTACCGATAACAACAAACTGTGTGAAATCGTCCACGATACCCTCAATCACATGATTGATAAGGTCAAGACCTTTCTGGTCTGTAAGTCTTGAAATGAGACCTATCATATACTTCTTCTTGTCAACCGCAAGGCCAAGATCCTGCTGAAGCTTTGTCTTGTTGTTGAACTTCTTCTTTCTAAAATCGGAAGCATTGTAATTGCAATAGATTCTGCCATCAGTCTGTGGGTCATATACATTGTAATCAATACCGTTTACGATACCCTGCATGTCAAAATGTCTGGCACTTAAGAGTCCGTTTAATCCCTCACCGTAGTACTCTGTCTGAATCTCGTTTGCATATGTATCACTGACAGTGGTGATGTAGTCAGCATATACAAGACCACCCTTAAGCATATTTGCGTCCTTCTTGAACTCAAGCTTGTCCGGTGTGAACAGATTGTCTGTAAGACCTGAAACACCCTGTACCCACTCCTTGTCCCAGATACCCTGGAACTTAAGATTGTGGATAGTGATAATTGTCTTGATACCCCAGAAGAATGGATTTGCGGCAAACTCATTCTTTAAGTATACAGGCAGAAAGCCTGTCTGCCAATCATGACAGTGTATAATATCCGGCTTAAAATCAATAAGCGGGAGCATTGAGAGTACAGCCTTGTCAAAGAATGTATACTTCTCAATCTCAAACTTAGTGTCAGAAGTATATGGAGAAAATCCTGTAAAGAATTCCTGATTGTCAATAAAGTAATATGTAACGCCGTCCTGCTCATATTTGAGCACGTCGACATACTTGTCCTGCACGTATGGACCTGAGCTCATGTAAAAATGGGTAACATACTCAAAATTATTGCGATACCGCTCCGGTATACAGCTATAATCAGGTATTACAACCCTTACATCCCAATAGTTCTTGTCAAACTCTTTAGGAAGTGCACCGCACACATCTGCGAGACCTCCTGTTTTTATAAATGGTACACACTCTGAAGCTACAAATAGAATCTTCTTCATATTCTCCTCCCGCTAAAACCCGTGATATATAATATTTAGTTTACTCTTCCCAATTGTGGTATACTTCCTGGACGTCGTCATCATCGTCAAGAAGGTCTAAGATACGGCCGATATTTGTGATGTCAGCTTCATCTGTCAGTGTGACATATGTCTGTGGAATCATTGTGACCTCTGCTGAAGCCATTGTGATGCCAGCCTCCTCCAGAGCAGCCCTAACTGCATCAAAATCAGCAGGTGCAGTTGTAATCTCGTAGCTGTCATCCTCATCGGCAAAATCCTCAGCACCTGCATCGAGTGCCTGCATCATAAGATCATCTGCATCTATATCGCACTCTTCCTTGTCAATGATGATCTGACCCTTCTCGTCAAACATGTAAGATACACAGCCCTGTGTACCGATGCTTCCCTGTCCCTTTGTAAAGGCATTACGGACATTGGCCGCTGTACGGTTCTTATTGTCTGTAAGACACTTTACGATAATAGCTGTGCCTGATGGTCCATAGCCCTCATATGTAGCTGTCTCATAGTTTACACTGTTGCCGTCTCCTGCTGCCTTCTTGATACCTCTTTCGATTGTATCGTTTGGCATGTTGTTGGCCTTTGCCTTGGCAACTACCTGTGCAAGCTTGAAGTTATTGGCAGGATCCGGTCCTCCCTCTTTAACTGCAACTGCGAGCTCTCTACCGATCATTGTAAAGATTTTGCCCTTTGCAGCATCATTTTTCTCTTTCTTATGCTTGATATTCGCAAATTTAGAATGTCCTGACATAATTTGTATCCTCTTTTCTACTTTTAAAAATAATCCATACCTTATAATATCATTTTTTCTCTTCCGGCGCAAGTTTCTTAATCATTACCTGCTTAATCACCTTATCCTTGACGCTCATAACAGAAAATCTGTAGCCATATGCGCTAATCACAGTCTTATCCCCCTCCTCCGGAATCTTATCCGAAAGCGATATGATAAAACCGTTAAGCGTCTCGTAGGCATCATCATCAACAGGCAGTGACAGCGCCTCCTTCACATCGGAAAACTCAGTCATGCCGTCCATTATAAATGTCTCGTCATCATTCTTTCTGATGTAGTTTTCTTCCTCATCGTGCTCATCCTCGATATTTCCGACAAGCTCCTCGAGTATATCCTCCATCGCGATAAGTCCCGATATCTGTCCGTACTCATCCACAACCATCGCAAGATGACTCTTTTTAGACTGCATCTTTTTAAACAGATCATTGATGTTTACCGTCTCGGGTATGAAGTCCACCGGCCGGATAAGCCCGTCTATGTCCTTGATACTGCTGCGGTAAACCTCATTTTTTTCAAAAAATGTAAAAGCATCCTTGATATGTAAGACTCCGATGATACTGTCAACATCGTTTTCATAGACCGGAAAGCGAGATTTGCCTGTATCTATGATAAATTCGATGGCATCGATAAAGGACATATTACCGTCGAGACTTACAATATTTTTGCGGTGAGTCATGATATCTTTTACTTCCTTATCATCAAACTCAAACACATTGTGTATCAGCTCTGCCTCAGATGCAAGGATTGTTCCCTGCTCATGCCCCTCCCTGACCATGGAAATAATCTCTTCCTCTGTGACATCATCATTTCCAAGTATTCCATCGAGAGTCTTTTTGTTGTTTTTCATTCCATAAAGCAATACTCCAATACACAAAAGAAGTATCACTACAAGTATCGATAAAATTATAATTGCATATAACATAATGTTTTATTATCCTATGTAATAAGTTCTAAGCTGATTTCAAGCGCCCTGTCTATTTTAAGCAATGTGTCCTCATCAAGATGGCACACCTTATCCTTAAGCCTTTTTTTGTCGATTGTGCGAAGCTGTTCTAAAAGCACAACCGAATCCTTTGCAAGCGCATACTCCTTGCAGGCAAGCTCCACATGGGTGGGCAGCTTTGCTTTATGCATCTGCGAGGTTATTGCTGCGCAGATTACCGTCGGGCTGTGTCTGTTTCCGACATCATTTTGTATTATAAGGACAGGTCTTATCCCACCCTGCTCTGAGCCTACAACAGGCCTTAAATCAGCGTAATAAATATCTCCTCTTTGAATAATCATACACGAATACACTCCATATTATGGTATACAAAAAGTATCTCCAGATTTTTCGAGTGTATTCTTAAAAGTTACACTTTTTTAGTTTTTGTGGTAAATTCTTGGAACACGCGGTGTGATAAGACATGCAAACTCATAGTTGAATCTGCCTGACATCTCGCCTAACTGCTCCATTGTAATTGTCTCATCCTCGTCTTTACCGAGCAGAGTAACTGCATCGCCTATTTTCACGTCAGGTATGTCTGTCACATCAACCATAAACTGATCCATGCAGACTCTGCCGCATATAGGTGCTTTTTTCCCTTTTATGAGAACCCAGCCCTTGTTTGAAAGTCCTCTTGAATATCCATCACCATATCCCACCGGGACAGTTGCTATCCTCATAGGATGCTCTACCGTAAATGTGCCGCCGTAGCTTATGTGCCTGCCCGGCTCAAGCTCCTTTACATAAGCAACCCTGCTGTGCAGTGACATGACAGGCTTTAGGGAGATTTTACTCTTGTCTACCTCCTCTGACGGCCACAGACCATAAAGTGTGATGCCGGCTCTGACCATATCCATATTGCACTCAGGGATTTCTACTATTCCCGCACTGTTTGAGCAGTGCTTAATTGGGATCTCGACTCCTCTTGCCTCAACAAGAGCTATCATTCTCTTAAAAAGATCAAACTGCTCAAAGGCAGGCTCCTTTGACAGCTCATCTGCCCTTGCAAAGTGAGTGAATATTCCCTCTATCATAATATTCGGCAGCTTAGCAATCTGTGCAATAATATCTGCACTTTCCTCTGTCACCTGAAAGCCTATACGGCACATACCGGTATCTATCTTGATATGTATCTTACAGGTTTTATTCTTAGCGACAGCGATACGCGATAGCTCCTTAGCTGTCTCATATGTACATACCGCCGGACGCACATCGTTGTCCACTATCTCCTCAAACTGTTCCGGGAAGCTGAGTCCTAAAATAAGTATCGGCTTTTTTCTGCCTGCTGCGATAAGCTGCATTGCCTCGTTGCTTGTAGCAACGGCATAGCCCCACAGATACGGAAGTGGCTCCAGTACCTCTGAAACAGCCTCAGCACCGTGACCGTAACCATCAGCCTTTACGACTGCTGCCATCATTGTCCCCGGCTTTAGCTTATTGTGCATCGACTCCATATTATATAAAATTGCATCCAGATCTATATCTGCTCTGATTCTGTTAATTGCCATTTTTTTCCACCTTAATCCAAACTTTATCTAATCCATCAATAATATCACTTGCTATCATACCATAAGAGCCGGTATTGTCAAATACCATATCACCGGCAAGTCCATGAATAAATGCACCGTATGCCGCGGCCTTTTTCGTGTCACGCCACTGTACCAGAAGACCTCCCACGATACCGCTTAGCACATCTCCGCTTCCGGCTGTTGCCATACCGCAGTTGCCGGACAGATTGATAAACTTTTCGCCATCAGCCGCTGCAATAATCGTACGAAAATCCTTAAGCACACAAGTCACATTGTACGAGCTTGCAAACTCTCCTGCCACACCGATGATATCCTCCTGTATATTAGCAATGCTCTTTTTCATAAGTCTGGACATCTCGCCCAGGTGTGGAGTCACGATGACAGGCATTTTATGCTCATTAAGTAAAGTCATGTTGTCTGATATGATATTAAGCGCATCCGCATCAATCACAAGAGGTATCTCTGCTGTTTTTAGTACTGTTTCAACTAACATTTTGGCATTATCAGACTTTGAAAGACCTGGACCTATCACCACTGCATCTGCCCAATCAAGCTCTGTCTCAAGTGCTTTAGCTGACGCGATATCAGTGCAAAGCAGTGCTTCCGGCAAAGCACATTGGATTATTGAGCGGTTGCACTCCGGCGTTATAATTTTCACAAGCCCTGCTCCGCTTTTGTATGCAGCCTTTGCCGAAAACACCGCCGCACCGGCCATATTGCGGCTTCCTGCTATAACTAACAGTTTTCCGAAAGTTCCCTTGTTTGAGTGTGCCGGTCTGTTATCAAGTTTCTTTAAATCAGACTCATCAAGAGCCCTTACTGATGGCAGATTACCACAAAAGCTGTGGTCATCTATGCCTATAGGCACCACCTTAACCAGACCGCAATAATCACAGCCCGGCCACAGGAGAAGGCCTGTCTTCTTATAAGAAAAAGTATATGTGAAATCTGCTTTAAAAGTGCATCCCGTCACATGTCCTTTATCAGAATCCACTCCCGACGGCACGTCGACCGCCACCCTGTAAGCATCTGTCTTGTTAACGGCTGAAATAACATCTGCTAAAGAGCCTTCTATGGCTCGCTTAAGCCCTGTACCAAACAGTGCATCTATTATTACGTCACTTTTACACACACACTCAATATCAGAGACCACCTTAAAGCCATACCTTGCGTATATATTTTTCTGCAGCTCAAAGAGCTCACTTCCTGCCTCATCTGTGCCAAAAGCATAGTACACCATGCATCTGTATCCGGCCTGATTTAAAAGTCTTGCTATCGCGATACCGTCTCCTGCATTATTGCCTCTGCCACATATCACGGCAAACTGCTTTGATTTATCAAAACATGCAACAAGCTCCCGGACAACACCGGCCGCAGCCTGCTCCATCAGCACCACCGAAGGAACCAAAAAGACCTGTGATGTTGTATCGTCCAGAAGCTTCATTTCATTACCTGTAACAATATATTCCAATATCAATTCCCCTTATTCTCATTGTTTGCATTATCAGCATTTGCATTATTGGCATTGAAAACCATAGGATCGTCATATTCAATATCAAAAAGATCTAAAACCTCAGCGCCAAAAATATCATGAAGATACGAATAAATCTCCCTGTTGTTAATATCTCTGTTCTGTTTTCTGATTACATTTTTCTTAAGTTCAACTCTTATATTTGCAATCCAGTCGTCAATTTCTTTTGATTCCAGTTTATTTTTCTCGATTTTTTCACTGAAATAATCCATCGACAAAAGCATCAGCCTGTCATTTACAGCTTTTATATTCTTCTGGATTTCAATAAGCTCTCCCTCAATGTTGTCAGCTTTCTCATTTATCTCATCTATAAGCTGCTTATCCTTGTCACGCTTTTCATCGCCGTCATCTCCCATGTTGGCAACAATATTAGACATAATTTTCGACTTAAGCTTTTTTAAATTCTTAAGCTCATTGTTGTACTTTCCCTGCAGCTTTAACAGCTCATCCAGTTCTTTTTCCGTGGCTGATATTTCGTCAGTCTTACCATGAATGGCAAAAAGTCTGTGCCACTTCTGGTCTAAAACCAGTAAAGGCACCTTTTTCCCTTTTAATGCAGCCTCAAAATCTTTTTTATCATTCATAAGACTCACCTTCTATTTATTTTTGGAGTTTTTAACAATATTATAGCTGAGCTGCATAAGGCTGTCAGACAGATGAACACTCTCCACAACCACATCTTTATTTGGAATTTCAAGATCCACATGTGCAAAATTCCATATAGCCCTTATTCCTAAATCCACAAGCTTTGACGCAATAGAGTCAGCCTTTGACTTTGGCATGGTGAGCGCCGCAATATCCACCCTGTGTGTTCTGCAATACTCATCCAGCTCACTTAGCATAAGGATTGGAATACCTCGCACACTCTTTCCTGAAAGCTCAGGATTTACGTCAAAAAGCGCTGTTATGACAAAGCCAAGCTTTTCAAACTTTACATAATTGGCGAGTGCCTGCCCCAGATTGCCTGCACCGATGATAATTATTCTATGCTCTGTGTTAAGTCCCATTATCTTTCCGATTTCCTCGTAGAGAAACTGAACATTGTATCCGTATCCCTGCTGTCCAAAGCCTCCGAAATTATTGAGATCCTGTCTGATTTGTGAAGCTGTCACTTTCATTCTGTGACTCAGATCGTTTGATGAAATACGCTCCACTCCCTCATCCAAAAGCTCTCCGAGATATCTATAGTATCGTGGCAGCCTTCTGATAACCGCCTGTGATATTTCTTTACTCAAGTCTTATTCCTCCAATCATCAGGATATCATTTCTCTTTTAAAGACAAAAACCCAAGATTAATTATAATTTTTTGAAGGTCATCTGTCAATGTGTTAAGAATTTAACATTCAAAAAATTCATAATTATCCCCGGGTTATATCTTATTCTAAGGCTAAAAACCAAATTTCAGATTAAATTGTCTTCTCAAGCTCCTCTCTGATTGCCTTGATGAAGCCTTCGCTGTTTAAAACAGTAGGATTTTCAATTGTTGTGATGAGTGCGAGATCCTTTGTCATCTTTCCGCTCTCAATAGTCTTTATGCAAGCTGCCTCAAGCTTGTCTGCAAACTCAGAAAGTGCCGGAATCTTGTCAATCTCTCCTCTTTTTCTGAGTGCTCCTGTCCATGCAAAAATAGTAGCTACAGAGTTTGTTGAGGTCTCCTCACCCTTTAAATGCTTGTAATAGTGTCTCTGAACTGTTCCATGTGCTGCCTCATACTCATAGTATCCGTGAGGGGATACAAGCACTGATGTCATCATGGCAAGTGAGCCGAATGCAGATGAGATCATATCACTCATTACATCTCCGTCGTAGTTCTTGCATGCCCAGATAAATCCACCCTCAGATTTCATTACTCTGGCAACTGCATCGTCAATAAGTGTGTAGAAATATGTAATTCCAGCCTTCTCAAAAGCATCCTTGTACTGTGCATCAAAGATTTCCTGGAAGATATCCTTGAAGGTGTGGTCATATTTCTTTGAGATGGTATCCTTTGTAGCAAACCATAAATCCTGCTTTGTATCAAGTGCATACTTAAAGCAGCTATGTGCAAAGCTCTCGATTGAATCGTCTAAGTTATGCTGTCCCTGAATAACTCCTGCGCCCTTAAACTCATGTATTAATTCTCTAGTCTCAGTTCCGTCTTCTGCTGTAAATACAAGCTCAGCCTTTCCGGGACCAGCTACCTTCATCTCTGTTGCCTTGTACACATCACCATATGCATGACGAGCGATTGTGATTGGTTTAACCCATGTCTTTACGTTTGGCTCTATGCCCTTTACAACGATTGGTGCTCTGAACACTGTTCCGTCAAGCATGGCTCTTATTGTGCCGTTAGGACTCTTCCACATCTCCTTTAAATTGTACTCTGTCATTCTGGCTGCGTTTGGTGTGATTGTCGCACATTTTACTGCGACACCGTATTTCATGGTTGCCTTTGCTGATTCAACGGTCACCTGATCATCTGTACGATTTCGCTCCTCTAATCCCAGATCATAATACTCTGTCTTTAAATCGATAAAAGGTATTAAAAGCTCATCCTTTATCATCTGCCAGAGGATTCTGGTCATCTCATCTCCGTCCATCTCTACAAGGGGTGTTGTCATCGTAATCTTGCTCATTCTTAAATCTCCTTTACTTAATAAGGTTTTCCCAACCAAGGTGTTCCATATTTTTCTTTGAATTGTTTATATGCTCTCTGGCGCATTTTTCTGCCAGCAGTGCGTCATGATTCTTAATTGCCTCACATATCTGTTTATGCTCGTGAGTGGAGTTTTTGGCTCTTTTTGTCTCACCGAGTGTCACCTTTCTCACTCTGCCGACATACTCATGATAGTCCTTTAATACCCTCATCAGCTCCTTGCTTCCGCCGGCCTCATACAGCAGCTCATGAAACCTATTGTCCAGCTCAAGAAGCTTCTTTGCATTGCCCTTTTTCTCGTGAAACTCCGTGAGATAAATATTCTCCTCCATGGCCGCCATAAGCTCATCCGATATCCTCGTTGCAGCCCATCTGGCACAAAGTCCCTCAAGCAGAGCTCTTATCTCGTATATATCCCTAATATCGTCCGTGGAAACACCCTCCACGAACGCTCCCTTATTGGGGATGATGGACACAAGTCCCTCAAGCTCAAGCTGACGCAGTGCCTCCCTCACAGGGGTCCTGCTCACTCCAAGCTCATCACCGATATTCTTTTCCTTAAGCTCATCGCCCTTTGCAAATGTTCCTGCAAGTATACCATCCCTGATATGATTGTATACCCTGGCACTCAGGCTGTAATTATCATGTGACATGTACTAATCCACCTCACTATAATACTATATTAAGCTTTTTACAGCAATCAGTAATTTGAACTACAAGCTCATTATCTGTGATGGTAGTCACACGGCCCTCGTCGTACTGCTCATCTACCCATTTCTTTATCATTGTCACAAGCTTTGAGTTCTTATCTACTTTTCTGTCATCCGGCAGGCGGTAGTAAGTGTTTATCCACAGCGCTATTCCTGCAAGTCCTGATGTATTGGACACAGCTACAAGAGGTGGTCTGTTTAAGAATTTACCTGTATCGAATATGTTGTAAATTTCCTCATTTTTGAGAAGTCCATCAGCATGGATTCCGGCTCTCGTCACATTGAAGTTTCTGCCGACAAAAGGTGTACGGCTCGGCTGCACATATCCAAGCTCCTTCTCAAAGTACTCTGACAACTCTGTGATAACCGTTGTATCCATTCCATCGAGTGTGCCTTTAAGCTGTGCATACTCAAATACCATAGCCTCAAGTGGTGTGTTTCCGGTTCTCTCTCCGATACCAAACAGTGAACAGTTGACACCGCTTGCTCCGTAGAGCCATGCCGTAGTCGAATTGTTTACTGCCTTGTAAAAGTCATTGTGTCCATGCCACTCAATCTGTGATGAAGGCACACCTGCATGTGTGTTAAGTCCGTATATGATACCCGGAACGCTTCGAGGTATAACTGCTCCCGGGAAGTTTACTCCATATCCCATTGTATCACAGGCACGCACCTTAATCGGAATCTTGTACTCCTCCTGCAGCTTCATGAGCTCAACACAGAATGGAATAACAAAGCCATATATATCAGAACGTGTGATATCCTCCAGATGGCACCTCGGGCTTATTCCTGTCTCAAGACACTCCCTGATGACTGACAGATACATATTCATTACCTCGCGTCTGGTCATCTTCATCTTATAGAAAATATGATAATCCGAACAGCTTACAAGTATACCGGTTTCCTTGAGTCCTATATCCTTTACAAGCTCAAAGTCCTTCTTGCTGGCACGAATCCACGATGTAACCTCCGGGAACTTATATCCTCTCTCGAGACACTTGTAAACAGCGTCCCTGTCCTTTTTGCTGTAGAGGAAAAACTCGCTCTGTCTGATTATTCCCTTAGGGCCACCAAGCTTATGTAAATAATCATAAATGGTAACAATCTGCTCCGTTGTGTACGGTGCTCTCGACTGCTGGCCATCTCTGAATGTAGTATCTGTAATCCAGATGTCCTCCGGCATATTGTGAGGCACTATTCTGTCATTGAATGCTATCTTAGGAACTTCTGAATAAGGAAAGAGATTTCTAAAAGTATTCGGCTCATCTACATCAACGAGCTGGTAAAAATGCTCTTCAAGCTGCAGTAAATTTGTTTTTTCGTTCATCAAAACTTCTCTCATCTTCGCATCTCCTGTGCTTAATTTTATCTTTTGAATAATTGTATACAATTATACTTTTTGTGTCAATAAAAAAATTTAAATCTTAGTGTAACACTTTGTTATGTCTATCATAACCTAGAGTGTAAATAAATTTTATTGGAGGTCACTTATGAGTGATTTAGCAGCAACAAACTGTTCATGCAGCAATACAGATAACGGATGTGGATGTTCTTCGATTTTATGGATTATCCTGTTACTGTGCTGCTGTTGTGGAAATGGTAACGGAGGCTCTTTCTTCGGAGGAAACGACTGTGGAAGCGGCAATAACAGCTGTATCTGGGCTATCATCTTACTTTTCTGCTGTGGTGGCTTTGGCTGTGGCGGCAGCAGCAATAACGGCTGCGGATGTGGCTGCGGCTGCTGATTTACATTTTTACTGCGGGTCTTTTCTGGCCCGCAGCTTTTTACGATTTTTCAGTATTCTTTTTTTGCCTGCGCTGCTCTTTTTCTTTGAGCTTTTCAAGGACTTTACATTCGCCCTTCACTCTGTGCTTTTTGATGCATTCTTCATCTATCTCGTATACGTCGTGACCATCTATGATAAGCATATATCTTTTTTTAATAATATATGCTGTAAACATGCATAATGTGAATCAGGTGACATATTATATAGAAATATATTTTAAAGGATTTTTATGGACGAGAACAGCCTGTTTACACCATTCGATGAAATAACCCAGACAAGGGAGCTTCAGATGCTTAAAACCATAATTCCATATATGCCGCATGACTCACAAAAGCAAATGACTCTTATGGTTCACTACATATCACTTATGAATTCAATGAGAATGATAGATTGTGCACCGGCACTGTCTGTTGCGGAGACTGAAAGTATGGCAGACAGAAGGCTTTCAATGCTCAATGCCTTAAAGAAATACTGCAGCAAAAGCGAACAGGATACGATAGACAATCTGTTAAATATTTTTTCAGTTTTGGACAATAGGGAGATTTATGACAAAGCAGGAATTTTTAAATAATTTTGCACAAAAGGAAAAACCGAAAGATACAACGAGCGCCATGCCGTTTCTCATGGAAAGTATTAAGGAAGCAAAGCGTAACGGCATAGAATTCACCAAAGAAGAGGTATATTCCATGTGCACCGAGCTAAGCAAAAACCTGCCTGAGAAAAACCGCAGGCAGGTTGAAAGGCTTTTAAAAATGCTATAGTTAATTTTTAAACGAATCTGTATTTATGCGAAGTATCTTGTCTATCGGTGCAGGCGAGTTTCCCTTGCCATCCGTGCCCTCAAGATACTTCTCCCCCGCAGATTCAAAAATGACATACAATCTTTTATCCACGCTGGCAAGCTCCTCTGAGCCCGGCGGCATCTCTATTGTGATGTCGGGTCTGTTTGGCCTTGACGACAGAGCTATGAGTGATTTGTAGCACTTGATATACGATGACTCATTCCTGCCATAGGAGGTGCTCAGATATACCTTTCCTGAAGCATCAAATGTAACGCCCTGCACTCTGGCAGGTATCGTATATGTGCTCAGGCTTGTGAGCCTGTCGTCCTTTTTGTCATAATAATATGCTACCATCTTTGACCTGAAAAGGATATTGTGAGTGGCTATCCACAGCCTGCCTCCATAGTATGTGATGCACGACGGCTTGTTTCCCACATCAAACACATCTACCACACCTGTCGCATCGATGACCTGCTTGGAATTCGCAGTGGCCATTAGAGAGAGAAAATCATACGAGATGCGCTCCACAGTTGTGTCGTAGGAATTGCACACCCATACATTTTCCCCGTCAAAGGCAATTCCTCCCAGGTGACTGTTTGCATCCATGCCAAGTGTCACAAGGTACTCTCCGTCCTCCCTGTCAAATACCATAAGCTCCCCGAGTGAGCCCTTGTCATCAGAATAGCTCGTGATAAGCACGTATTCGTCCGTGATACAAATTCCCTGAGGACACTGTGCCTCACTGAAAATATAATTATTGAGAAAATCATTTTCCTTCGTCTCCGGCATGCCCGGAATATCTATTTCATCTATAAAATCGTAATCGCAATCCTTAAGCGCCAGTGTATGCGCTTTTTTATTACTCCTGTAATTGTAATGCTCTACGCTGTATTCATTGTTAATCGTCCTGACCCATTTGGCATATACCACATATCCATTTGCTTTTTCGTAGGTCAGAACATCCGCCTTTTTTGAAAAATGCTCATCCAGATACCAGCCATCAAATTTATAACCGTATTTGTGTGGTTCTCTTAATCCCATGAATTTCTGCTTTGGCGTGATGTATCCATAATTATTGATATTGTTTGCCGCACCGCCCAGATTATAGTAAATATATGAAACACCATCACTTTCTGACATATTGTCAACCAGTGTATTTAGTGATGGCCCGGAAGCAAAAGAGGCAGCTTCTGCCTCTTTTATCTCCGATGCAAACACATGAGTATTGGTAAAAATCAATGTAAGTAATATAATTAATGCTATTCTACTCTTCAACTTCAACAAGCTTGCTTGCCCTTTCTTCTATCTGTTTTGCAGCCACATCATCCGGTGCCTGCTCATATCTGGCAAACTCATATGAGAATGTACCGCTTCCGCTCGTCATTGAGCGAAGTGTGGCATTGTATCCATAAAGCTCCAGATACGGAATATCCGCTACTATCTCCTGATATCCATTGTCTGTCGGGTTCATGCCCATCACTCGCGCACGTCTCTTGTTAAGCTCACCCATCACATCACCTGTATAGCCCTCAGGCACCACTACCTTAAGAGTGGCAATCGGCTCAAGAAGCACCGGCTTTGCCTCCATAATACCCTTTTTAAAGGCCTGCTGTGTTGCCACCTTAAAGGCCATCTCAGATGAATCAACCGGATGATAAGAGCCGTCATACAGCACAGCCTTTATACCTGTCACAGGATAGGCTGCAAGAGGTCCCTTTTTCACGGACTCTGCAATACCCTTTTCAACAGCCGGGAAGAAGTTCTTCGGTACAGCTCCTCCTACGACCGTCTGCTCAAATACATATGGCGTATCCATATCACCTGACGGCTCAAAGGTCATCTTGACATGTCCGTACTGTCCGTGTCCGCCCGACTGCTTCTTGTACTTATACTCTACGTCAGATTTTTTCCTGATAGTCTCCTTAAAGGCTACCTTTGGACGCATAAGCTCTATCTCCACCTTGTACTTTTCAAGAAGCTCACTTGCCACTACCTCAAGCTGCATATCACCGATACCATATAGTACAGTCTGTCCATTTTCGCTGTCATTTACACTGTTTAATGTCAGATCCTCCATTAACAGTTTCTGTAAAGACTGGGAAATCTTGTCCTCATCGCCCTTTTTCTTTGCCTTGTAGCGCATTGCCACATACGGCTTTGATATGCTTGTTCTAAGATATGTAACCGGCATATTTCTGGTGGAAAGTGAATCTGTCGTAAGAGTCTTTGCAAGCTTTGCAAGCGCTCCGATATCACCTGCATGAAGCTCCTTCACCTCCTCCACCTTACTGCCTTTCATCACATAGAGCTTTCCGATTTTCTCATCGCAGTCCCTGTGATAATTGTAAAGTACATCATCTGTCTTTAGTACACCCGAATTAACCTTGATCAGTGAATACTTACCGATGTACGGGTCAACTATAGACTTGAACACATAAGCGCTCTTTGATTTTGCAAAATCATAATCAGCATTATACACCTCATTTGTCTTGGTGTTAATACCGGTACAGCTTCTCTTCTCAGGACTTGGCAGGTATTTCACAATATCAGCCATAAGTGTATACATGCCTCTTGCGAGAATATTTGAGCCCATGAGCACCGGCACAATAGAGCCCTCAAGCACGTTTGCACGAAGCGCAGCCCTGATTTCATCATCAGAAAACTCCTCTCCGCCGAAATATCTGTCCATGAACTCCTCACTTGTCTCAGCTACAGCTTCAACTAAAGCCTCACGACATATTCCCAGGTTCTCCTTTGAGTACTCAGGCACATCAAACTTATCCACGCCTCCGCTTTCATTCCATCTCTTTGCCCTCTGCTGGATGACATTGACATAGCCCACAAACTTCTCATTCTCTCTGATCGGCAGATGGAATGGAGCTATTTTCTTGCCATAAAGCTCCTGCAGCTTTAATACCACATCCTTGAAGCTTGCATTGTCGATATCCATGTCTGTCACGAAAATCATCCTCGGCAGCTTGTATTTCTCGCATATCTCCCATGCTCTTTTTGTGCCTGTCTGTATGCCTGCCTTGCCTGAAACCACGATGATTGCAGCATCTGCAGCCGATACAGCTTCTTCAACCTCTCCCACAAAATCAAAAAAACCAGGAGTATCGAGAATATTTATTTTGACATTATCCCACTCAATCGGTACAACCGATGTATGTATAGAGAACTGACGCTTTATCTCTTCTTTGTCAAAATCGCTGATAGTGCTGCCATCCGCTACAGTGCCCATTCTGGTGGTCTGTCCTGCCAGATATGCCATAGCTTCCACGAGTGATGTCTTGCCACAGCCGCTATGGCCTAAAAGCACGACGTTTCGAATCTTCTCAGTAGTGTAAACATTCATTTCAAGTACCTCCCTGACATTATTATAGTATGTAAACATTGTACTAATATTTTATATAATTTACAACACTTTTATGCAATCTGACGATTATTTTTTTATTGTTATATTGAAATAAATATGCCAATAATTTATTGCTTTATAGTGTTAAATTGGATATAATATATTGTAAATATTCCGAACCACTATAGTGCGATTTTGAGAATGTGCGTGTGGTGATTCTGAATAGTTACAATAAAGAATTAGGAGATACACATAAATGCATTTTGATAAAGTTGGCTTTATAGGGCTCGGTCTGATTGGCGGCTCGATAGCCAGAAAAATGAAAGAAAATAATCCAAAGGTCTCAATTATCGCAACAGCCGGGCATCAACAGACCATAGATGATGCCTTTGGGCTTGGCCTGATAGATAATAATGAGCTTTTAGAGCTTAACTCTTTTAAAGACTGCGACGTAATCTTTCTGTGTGCACCGGTAAACAAAAATATCGAATATCTCACACAGCTTAAGGATATCATAAAGGATGACTGTATCATCACAGATGTAGGCAGCACCAAAACCCAGATTCACGAAAAGGTTATAGAGCTTGGCCTTGAGCGCAATTTTATCGGCGGTCATCCTATGACCGGCTCTGAAAAAACAGGCATACTCAATTCAGACAAGCAGCTTTTGGAGAACGCCTACTATATTATCACTCCTACTGCAGCAACTAATGAAGAAAATCAGAATGATTTCAAACAGTTTGTACTTTCACTAGGCTCGATAGCTCTCATTTTAGACTACAGGGAGCACGATCATGCTACTGCAGCCATCAGCCACCTGCCACATATGATTGCATACTCTCTTGTCAATCTGATTGAGCATATTGATTCCGAAAAAGAGACCATGAAAACTATCGCTGCCGGAGGCTTCCGCGATGTGACACGTATCGCTGCAAGCTCCCCTGTCATGTGGGAAAACATATGTGAGTCCAACAAAACACAGCTGCTCTCACTCATGGACCAGTATGAAACCAATTTCCATAAGCTTCGCGAAATAATTTCAGAGGGCAGTTCTCAAAAGATGATTGATTATTTCCAGGATTCAAAGAATTACAGGGATTCACTCACACTGCCCGGTGCCAAAATCCGCAAGGATTTCCACGAGATATTTGTCGATATTGCCGATGAGGCAGGCGGTATTGCAGTGCTTGCAAGCCTTTTAGCCTTCAATAGCATCAGCATCAAGAATATCGGCATCATAAACAACCGTGAGTTTGAGGAGGGTGTACTGCGCATAGAGTTCTATGACGAAGATGCTCTTGAATCGGCTATCAACGTACTTAAAGAAAGAAACTATACTATTCACCGCAGATGATTTATCCTGTTATATGGTTTTAATCCCAAAAACAAAGAGCCGTAAAACGAATTTGATTCGTTTTACGGCTCTTTTTATACCGTCCAATGCAGCACTGTTTACAAATAAGCAGAAACCAATAACACTTTATTAATATACGCTCTCCTCAAGTACCTCATAGAAATTCTCAAAGGTCTTGCGGCAGCAATAAGGGTCTATTATCTCAACACCCTCTGCCTTAAGCCCCGGCAAAGTAAAAGACATGGCTACGCGATGATCGTCATACGTTTTAATTTTACAAGGCTTAATACTCTCTGCCGGATAAATCCTTAAGCCATTTTCAATTTCTTCAACCCTCACACCTAATTCCGTCAGGTTTTCCTCGATGGCGTTTATCCTGTCACACTCCTGCAGACGAATATGCGAAATGCCTTCTATCCCTACAGGTGCATTTGCAAACGGCGCAATCGCAGCAAGTGTCAGCGCCTGGTCTGAGAATGTTGACAAATCCCAGCTTCCGCCATGTATATGAGCATTCTTTGGTGGCATACACACTATGCCGTCTGCCTCGTCGGAAATTGTGCAGCCCATATCCGCAAGCACATCAAGAAATGCCACATCTCCCTGCAAGCTGTTTTGGTGCACCCCCATCACCTTTGACTTAACATGTAAAAGCGGGCTCATTGCATAAAAATAGCATGCAGCCGACACATCCGGCTCTATATCATAGTCTAAGCTTTCATACGCCGCTTTCTTAGGGATAATAAAGCTGTTATTCTTTTTGTCCTGCATCACATCAAGCCCAAACTGCTTCATCATAAGACGCGTCATCTCAACATATGCCATACCATGCGTTCCTGTGACATTAATCGTAAAGTTCTTTTCCATCACTATAGCCGAGATAAGAAGGGCACTCAAAAACTGGCTGCTCTTGTCTACGTTTATATCAACAGTATCAGCATACTCCCCTGTATTTCCGATGGTAAAAGGAAAATGATATTCGTTCTCATCATACTCAATATGGGCACCCAGCTTTTCAAGCGATACAAGCAGATCCTTCATAGGACGCTTCTTCATCTGCTCAGAGGACACTATATGGTATCTGCCCTTTGACAGTCCAAGAAGAGCTGTAAGAAAACGCGCAGCGGTACCTGCACTTCCCACATCTATCTCAGCTTCATTCTTTGGTATCCTGCCTCCAAAGCCTGTTATTGTTATTTCTCTTTTATCCTCATCCACCAAAACCGGAAATCCCAGACGAATCAGTGCATCTATAAAATGTCTCGAATCATCACTAAAAAGACACCCTTTTAAAACGCTGCGCCCGCTTGCGAGTGCAGCGATTAAAAGGGCCCTGTTTGTGATACTCTTTGAGCCAGGTACACTGGTTACTATATCATGTGGATGATTTACTTTTTTTACTTTATAAATCATTGAAAATCTGATAAATATCAATCTTGAGTGCATCAGTGTCTGTCATACCGATAAACACAGCACCATAGTGATATACTCCTTCTTCACTGTCTGTTCTTCGTACAATCTCGATAACCGCATCCACAATCTCCTTGGTCCAAATTTGGATCTTGGTGTCATAATATGTATGTACATCGAGAGGTACCTTTGCATTAAATCCGATACCGCTTCTGGAAATATCTGTGACATCCACATGACAATACTTAAGTGTTGTCACTCCGTCCTCATCCAACCGCTCTAACTGTACCGATACATCAATGTCAAGTCTTTTATGTCTTCTCTTTTCTTCCATGCACTTTACCCCATCTATTATATTATTGACTAAGGGAACAAATTACCCTCAAACAACATATTAGTATATATGACTGATTTTTACAAGTAAAATTTATTCAGCTGCCTCATCGTCCATATGCATATCGTTTGTTATAAACATCGCATCACCAAAGCTGAAAAACCTGTATCTTTCCTCTACAGCCTCTTTGTATGCATTGAGGACATGCTCTCTGCCTGCTAATGCTGACACAAGCATGACAAGTGTAGACTGTGGCAGATGGAAATTTGTAATCAGACAGTCAATCACCTTAAAGCTGTATCCCGGATAAATAAAGATATCCGTCCATCCGCTGCACTCTTTTAGCATGCCGTTTTCATCTGATGCAGCCTCTAAGGTACGAGTGCTTGTAGTGCCGACAGATATTATTCTGCCGCCATTTTTCTTTGCATTATTAATCTTGTCTGCTGCCTCCTGTGACACCATGTAAAACTCAGAATGCATATGGTGATCAAGCACATTATCCACCTTTACCGGTCTAAACGTGCCAAGCCCCACATGTAAAGTCACCTCTGCAATATCTACGCCCTTATCCTTTACCTGCTGTAAAAGCTCCTTTGTGAAATGCAGTCCTGCAGTAGGCGCAGCGGCCGAGCCGTCATATTTTGCATATACTGTCTGGTAGCGGTTCTTGTCCTTTAGCTGATGTGTGATATATGGAGGCAGCGGCATCTGTCCGAGCTTATCAAGTATCTCCTCAAAAATACCCTCATAGCTGAACTGAATCAGCCTGTTTCCATCATCAACCACATCTATTACTTCACCGGTTAAAAGTCCGTCACCAAATATAATTTTTGTGCCCGGCTTTGCCTTTTTACCCGGCTTTACAAGAGTCTCCCATACGTCATTTTGTCTGCGCTTTAGAAGAAGTATCTCTATCTTTGCCATAGTTCCTTCCTTCACGCCAAACAGACGCGCAGGAATGACCTTTGTATTGTTGAGCACAAGACAATCGCCCGGTCTTAAATATTTAACAATCTCCTTGAACACATGATGGCTGACTTCTCCTGTCTTCTTGTCAAGCACCATGAGTCTTGAGCTGGAGCGGTCCTCCAGAGGATCCTGTGCTATTAGCTCCTCCGGAAGATTATAATCAAAATCTTTTACGTCCATAATTTTCCCATTCCTAAAACTATACTAACGTCTAACCACGAAGTGTGATACCTGCAGTCTCTTTAAGATGAGCAAGTATATCCTTTACAAAGCCCTCGACCTTCTTAGCCTTAAGCTCCTCATCCTTTGGTGTAAATACTACACTGTACGCCATGCTCTTCTTATTCGGAGGGAGCTGTACACCCTCGTAAACATCAAACAATGTAACATCTGAAACATAATCACAGGCTTCCCTGATACCGTTTTCAATCTGCTCACATGTGATATCCTTGTCCACAACAAAAGCAAAATCTCTCTTCTCATCATCAAATTTTGAGATTGGAGTAAATACTCTGTCCTTTCCATACCACTGTGAAAGAACTCTTAAGTCAAGCTCCATCACATATGCCGGTACTCTCATGTCAAGCTCATCGCATATCTCATATCTTACCTGACCGAGATATCCGATTTTTTGTCCGTCACAGAATACCTCTGCTGTCTGATATGGATGAAGGAATGGCTTTTGAGCCGGCTTGTATGTAAACTTCACATCAAGCGCATCTGCTACAGTCTCAGCCAGTCCCTTCATAGTAAAGAACGATTCATCCTCACCGAATACGCCTGCGCAAAGTGTCTCTCTCTCATCCGGATACTCTGTAAGCGGAAGCTCCTTTGCGATAAAGATATTTCCCAGCTCAAAGATTCTTCCCTCCAGGATACCCTTCTTCTGGTTTCTTGCTATGGCATAAAGCATCTCAGAAGCAAGTGTTGTTCTCATAAGCGAGAGGTCAACATTGATTGGGTTTATAAGCCTGATAGCATGTCTTTCAGGTGCATCCTCCGGGAATCTGAGCAAATCAAGATCAGCAGGGGAGAAGAATGAGTAATGTATTCCTTCATACGCGCCCGCTGCACAGAGCACCTCTTTTATCTTGCGCTCTGTCTGCTGTCTAAGGTTGAGTCCTCCGAGTGTCACCTGTGCCGTAGGCATGAATGCAGGAATGACATGGTCATAGCCATACATACGAATAACCTCCTCGGCCACATCCGGATAATCCTCCATATCCTCACGGTATGCAGGAATCATAAGTGTCAGCTCATCGCCACTTACAACCGGTGCAAAGCCTAAATTTGTGAGTATTCTCACGATATCCTCTGTAGGAACCTCTATTCCAAGCACACCGTTTACCTTTGCAATAGAAACCTTCATCTCTTTTGGCTCAAGTGAGTTTCCAGTAGTCACCTCAATGTGAGTTGAAGAAACCTTACCACAGCCAAGCTCCTCCATCAGGTGAAGTGCTCTCTTCATAGCCATCGCTGTTGTGTACTCGTTTACTCCCTTTGAGTAAAGTGCACTCGAATCAGATGACTGTCCCAGCGCACGTGAGCTCTTTCTGATATTGTCTCTTGCAAATTTTGCAGACTCAAACATCACCTCTGTGGTTCCGTCGTTAATCTCAGAGTTTAAGCCGCCCATGATACCGGCAAGCGCAACTGGCTTCTTTCCATCACAGATAACCAGGTTATTGCTGTTTAACTCAAATTCCTTCTCATCGAGTGTGACAATTTTCTCTCCATCGTTTGCACGTCTTACTACAATCTCATCTCCCTCAAGGTATGAATAATCAAAGGCATGCATTGGCTGTCCGAGCTCTTTTAAAACAAAGTTAGTGATGTCTACCACATTTGAGATAGAGCCTATTCCAACAAGTGCAAGACGCTTTCTCATCCATGCCGGTGACTCAGAGATTTTTACATCATGCACATAGTGAGCTGTGTAGCGAGGGCAGATGTCCTGTGCCAGGACAGATACCTTGAAGTTTTCCTTCTTCACATCATCTGCAGTATAGTCAAGTGCAGGCTCCTTAAGCTCTTTTCCCAAAACAGCAGCAACCTCTCTTGCCATGCCATATATACACTGGCAGTCAGGTCTGTTTGCTGTGATTGCAATATCAAAAATCCAGTCATCAAGGCCGAGGATAGGTTTTACATCATCTCCCGCCTTAGCATCCTCAGGTAAAACCAAAAGTCCGTTGTAGCCTGCACCCGGATAGAGGTCCTCATTTAAGCCAAGCTCTACGCCTGAGCATAACATTCCATATGAATCATATCCACGCAGCTTGCCCTGCTTTATCTCCATCACGCCCTCTATTGTAACGTGATCCTTTGCTGTGGCATATACTGTTGCGCCGATAAGTGCAAGAGGATATTTGCCCCCTGCCTTTACATTGTCCGCTCCACAGCAGATCTGGAATGTGCCATGTGCTCCGGCATTTACCTGACACAGGCTTAGGTGTGTCTCCGGAATCGGCTCACATTTTTCTACAAGGCCGACTACTACGTTTGAGATATCCTTTCCCACCTCATATGATTCCTCAACCTCGAAACCACATGAGAATAATTTTTCCTCTAACTCCTTTGGTGTTACATCTATATCTACATAATCTTTTAACCAGCTAAGTGGTGTTAACATAATTTTTGCCTCCTGTTATATATTCAAGAAATGAATCTATTTGTCATCAATCTGGTCTAATACCCTAAGGTCTGACTCGAATAAAAGCTTGATGTTGTTAATTCCGTATTTGAGCATTGCAATACGCTCAAGACCGATACCAAATGCAAAACCACTGTACTCATTTGTGTCTATGCCACAGCCCTCAAGCACCTTTTTATTTACTACGCCTGCACCAAGCACCTCAATCCAGCCTGTGCCCTTGCATAAAGAGCAGCCCTTGCCGTGGCACTGGAAACAGCTTACATCAACCTCTACAGACGGCTCTGTAAATGGGAAGTATGAAGGACGAAGACGTGTTGTGACATTCTTTCCGAACATCTTCTTTACAAGCTGATCAAGCATACCCTTTAAATCGCAGAGTGTGATGCCCTTATCCACCACAAGTCCCTCCATCTGTGTGAACATAGGAGAATGTGTCGCATCATCATCCGAACGGAAAACCTTACCCGGTGAAACAACCTTGATAGGCGGCTTCTTTGCTTCCATAACGTGAATCTGTCCTGCTGAGGTCTGTGTACGAAGTAAGAACTCAGGTGATAAGTAGAATGTATCCTGCATATCACGCGCCGGATGATCCTTTGGAGTATTTAAAGCTGTAAAATTATAGTAATCATTCTCAATTTCTGTTCCCTCGTAAACCTCAAAGCCCATAGATGTGAAAATCTCTGAGAGCTGGTCCTTTACCTGTGTTACAGGATGAAGATTACCCTTTTTGCTTCTCTTTGCAGGCATAGTGACATCTATTTTCTCGCTCTCATACTTGCGCTTAAGTGCCTCTGCCTCAAATTTCTTAACCTTCTCATCAAGAAGCTTCTCAACTGCCTCACGTGTCTCATTGACCCACTGGCCTACCTTTGGTCTCTCATCAGGAGCAACATCCTTCATGCCCTTTAAGACTGCTGTGAGCTCACCCTTCTTTCCAAGAATTGCAGCACGCACATCATTTAATTTTTCAAGACCGTCAGCCTTATCAATTTCAGCAAGTGCTTTTTCTCTGATCTGTTGAATTTTGTCTCTCATCGAATTTCACCTCATAATATTTTTCTTAATTTGCATAAACTCGTAAATCCAAGCTTGAATTCGCCGTTTATGCGATAAAAAACGTCCCTGCATGGCTATTAAACCATGCAGGGACGAAAATTCCGCGATACCACCCTGATTTCCATTGAAGAAATATCCAATGGACTCTCATTGATATGTGTAACGTACATAACACGTCATGAACTACTGTGCTTCATCCATGCAGCTTCAGTGTGAACTTCAATCAATAGCCTTTTTGTAAGACTGCTTTCAGCCGGTGACAATCTCTCTCTGGTCAAAGTACTATAATCTACTATGCACCTTCATTGCTTTTATTATATATAGCTGCGACATATATATCGCAAATGCTTATTTCTTAATAATACATAAGTCATTTTAGCACAATCTCTATATTTTGCAAGTAAAAATTTTTCTATTTTCTTTATATTTTATTTCTAAGCCCCTTAGGATAATGGTTTTTAACCTGTGCACCATTCACCTTGCCCCAGCCGACCGGATATCCATCTACACATACAAGTGCCCAGCCCTTTTTGCATTCAGCCGCCTGCTCATCAGATAACATAACTGACTGACCATTGAAAAAGCCGATAGTCTGCGGATTGTCACATGTAAGCTTTACTACGTTTTTAGCCTCACTTAACTTAAGCGCAAGTGCAAGCGAATGCGACGGCTCAAAGCGCTGTTTTTTGAACTCTCCTATATGAAGCCCTGCGCGCTGCACCTTAAGACCTTTAATATCAACTTCCATATCAGGCAGCCTGTAGAGCTGCTCCCCAAACATAACAAGCCTTGAGTTTTTTATCCATGCTGCCATATCCTCTGATATGGTCTCATCAAGAAACTCTGAGAGAAGCTTCATATTTTCTTTTGTAAGAGCCGGCTTTGTTTCATTTTTCCTGTTCTTACTATTTTTGTTCTTTTTAGTTTTCCTGTCAGCTTTAAGGCCTGTGTCCTCTACTTTATTACAACTATCCTCGCATACATCATAACCCGCACCAAGCTCATTAACACTGCCTCTTCTCACAAGCTTTGCCACAAAATGCCCTTCTCCGTCCACCTTATGCGGCCAGAAGCGCTCCATTTCTTCAAGTGTAAAATCAGGATGTCTCTCCAAAAAATACTCAATTACATCCTCATTTTCTTCCTTCGAGAAGGTGCAGGTGCTGTACACTATCGTACCTCCCGGCTTAAGCATCACCGCAGCATTATCCAGTATTTCCTTCTGCCTTGCCGCACAGATTGCCACATTTTCCGGGCTCCACTGCTCCACGGCATCAGGCAGCTTTCGAAACATTCCCTCTCCTGAGCATGGTGCATCCACCTGTATAGCATTAAAAAAGCCTGGGAAATGTGAAGCAAGCACAAAGCTGTCCTCATTTGTCACAATCGCATTTTTGATTCCCATACGCTCTATATTCTGCGACAAAATCCGGCTTCTTTGTGTGTTAATCTCATTTGATACCAAAAGTCCGCTGTCTCCTAAATATGTGGCAAGCTGTGTGCTCTTTCCACCGGGTGCCGCACACAGGTCAAGCACTCTCATACCCGGCTTTGGAGCTAAAAGTGCAGCCGCCGACATGGCACTTGGCTCCTGTATGTAGTAAAGCCCCATCTCATGATACGGATGCTTTCCCGGACGCACATTCTCATCAAAGTAATATGCCTCATTTGCCCACGAAACCCTTTTATCTGAAGAAATTCCAAGTACCTTCAATATCCGCATTATTTCTTCATGGCTTTGCACCTTTAAGGTATTGAATCTGAGCGCCTGAAATCTGTTATTATCATAGCTGTATAAGAAATCATCCCACTCGTTGCCCAGAAAGGCCTTCATCTTTTTTTCAAACTCTATCGGTAAATTCATTGTCAAATCCTCTTGTTCTCTTACGAAATAATTACAATGTATCTTACTATTACACACATAATCATGTATCTAAGCACTTCGATATTACCACATTTCTACTATCCATGCTATCAATTTTTTGTAGACATATCACTGCTCACTACGTACACTGCTTATATCCACCACAGTCACATCCTTATAATAATATCCGATTATATCCTTATAGCCGCTTCCTGCCTTTGCCAGCTTGTCTGCACCATACTGGCTGAAGCCTATTCCATGACCGAAGCCTCCGCCGGACAGTGTATAGTGACCATTTGCACCGGCACTCAAACTAAAGCAGGCGCTTGGTATCATCGACATATTCTCCCTCACAGAGCCATCGTTTAATGTAACTTTTTTCTGATAATGTCCCAGTGACTTTCTTATATCATTCTCCGCCGTAAAGGTCTGCGATTTGTTTCCGTAATTTATTGTGAGCGAAAGTACATAACCAGCATCCGACGTCTTATCGACAGAAATACCTGTTGCTGTGCCGTACTGAGGATCATTGTATGCCGATAAATCAAGCTCCGAGGTCCATCTGTAGTATGGCGAATTGTCATCCACCGACTCCACCTTGTGTATGAAATCCGGTGTGCTCGAAGACCAGACCTCCATATCCTCGGTTTTTCCGGCAGACGTAGAAAAATAATAACATGTTATTAAGCTTCCTCCACATGAGACAACCTGTCCTGCTGTAGCTTTTACAGCCTCATCGGTCGACTGCTTTGCTTCTGAAGCGTTATAGACCTGAAAAGCCGTGGTATTGTCAATATTTGCTCCGTATAGCGCATACTGTGTATTTTTCATCTGTGAATATACAAAGGTTCTCGCGCAAACAGCCTGCGCTTTAAGTGCCTCCCCCTCAAATGTGGATGGCATCTCCGACGGCAGCACATAGCGCACATATGTCTCCACATCGACTGTATTCACCGCCACAATTCCTGCATCTGTCCCGATAAACTCAAATGAGCCCGGATAGCTTTTACCGTTTATGCTGACATAATTGTCCGCTGAGCTCACCTTTATCTTACTTTTCTGTACATTTGCCATATATGCACCCACATCGTCAATAGCATTGCTTCCACAGTCAACATCATCCACATAAAGGTTAGCTGCTGCACCTGCTGCAATTGTGGGAAACTCATCCTTTCCATCGTTTTTTATAAGCACCCTTATGTATGTAAGGTCTGGTGCCTGTCTTCTGACGATGGCACATATCCTGCCTGAATCAAGTATGTAGGAAAGTGTTTCACTTCCTATTATCAGGTCAGAAACCGATATTTCCTTAGGTGAAGTGCCTGTCTCATCATATACCGGCAGCTTGTCTGACTGCATTGGAATGTCACCCTGCCCTGCAATCTGCATGGTACCGTCTCCGTACGACAGCATCACCCCTGATATATCATCCGGCTTTATCTGTATCTTTTTGACCTTAGAGCCAGAGATTTCAATATCACAGACCCCTGTAAAGCTCTCCTCCATGGTTCCCTTAGCCCTGTAAAGTTCTCCATCACATATGAAAATCAGCCTTCCATCGTCATTTGACACAATATATGCATTCTCATACATCATATCCTTCGTCACTGCCTTCGCCTGTTTTACAAGTGCCCCCTTTTCCTTTTGCGCCATAACAATTGCAAAAACAATAACCACGCATACCATGGTTATCGCAAGCATTATCCAGACCATCTGATTCGGCTTTTGCCGTCTTCGTCTTCTATTTGCCAAATTTCTGTTCTCCTTAACACCCAAATAGTGGTTACTGCTCAAAAAATGGGAGCTGCAAAAACAGCTCCCTTTATCATCTGTACCTAAGAATCCTTTGTGCTTTAAAAATCTTTTGTATCTCATAAATCTTTTGTGCGTCCGGAGTTCTTTTGTACATTATTATTCTTTTGTAAGAACCCAAAATGCCGGTCCTGTAATTTAGACTCCTAGCGCTCTTGCTAGGTGGGTAACCGCAGTCTGCCTTCTGCCTTCCGCTGCATAATGACGGCCTGACATCCAACAGCTCATATAGGAATCCCGTTTAAAGTAAATGTAGGTTCTAAATACACAGGGTTGTCGAACATCTCAGGTATCTTTGTAAATTCATTATACTTTATTATGTCTCATGTTGCAATGCAAAATTCATGTTAGAATTTAACAAATTTTTCCCTTGCATTTCGTAACATATTTGAAAACCAGATAATTACTGCGACAAATATAATCATCTCCACATATGACCAGTATGGTATCTTTTTGAGGCAATCCGAAACTATCGCAACTATACTGATAACAAAAATCACAATGCCGAATACAAGTGACTTTGGATAAATATAAGCTATATATCCGGCCGTATCCTTTATCTTTTTCATCTCATCCTCAGCCACAAAGGTACTTTCAATTTTGCCGCTTTTCTTCATTCGTAGTGAAACAAATATTATGTAAATTCCCAGTATCAGCGTGACCGCATCTATTATAATAAAATAGTTCATGCTTCTTTCTCCTGTATTTTTATTTATTATTCCTAAATAGTTATCACGGATCTTATATATACAAAAAATATGTAAAATCACCAAAATTAGTATAACCTCATGTAAGGAAAAAATAAATGGTAAATAAGTCCCAACTATTTCTTGAATTTCTATTATTAATGTAGTAAAATGTATTTATATTTTCAAGGGGAAGGAGTTTTTTAAATGCAGCTTGACGATTTAAAAATACTTATATGCGATGATTCGATTCTCGCAAGAAAACAGATGAAGGATATAATCAATTCCATTGGTTCACCGACTATCATTGAGGCGGCAAACGGACAGCTCGCCATTGATATGTACAAGGAGCATAAGCCAAATCTCACATTTATAGACATTGTAATGCCGGTAAAGGACGGAAATGCCGCTATCTCAGAAATTATGGAGTATGACAGCAGTGCTACCATCTTCGTTGCATCATCTGTCGGCACACAGTCCGAGCTTAAAAAGGCTCTTGCCGCCGGAGCATGTGACTTCATTCAGAAACCAATCGACAAGGATCAGGTCATAAGTCTGATTAAGAAGCACATAGGAGGAAATTAATATGTATACTCAATTTTTTGGCAATTTTCTCCTATCAAAGGGGTATATCACTAATGAGCAGCTTTTTGACGCTCTAAAAGAAAAAGCACAAAAGCACGCAAAGCTCGGTACTCTTGCCATCCACTCAGGGCTTATGACAGCTGCCGAGGTTGATTCAGTAATAGTCGAGCAGACCCATCAGGACAAGAAGTTTGGTGAGCTTACAATAGAAATGGGCTATCTGACAGACGAGCAGGTAAAGGATCTCTTAAACATCCAAAGCCCTGACTTTCTTCTTTTAGGACAGATTCTTTTAGACAAAGGCATAATTGACAATACCACTCTCGAAAAGAGTATACATGATTACCGCAGTGAGAATGCTATTTCCGATCTTGACATGGTACTCGAGGATAAGGACAGTATAAATCATCTGATAGGTCATTTTTTTGCCAATACAGGCATAGATCCTTCTGCCATTGACATTATGTATCTTGAGCTTTTGTTTAACAGCTTTATCCGATTTGTCGGTGATGACTACACTCCGCTCTCCGCCGAGATATGTGACAGCTTTAGTGCGGACTGCATGGTACGTCAGGACATCGAGGGCAGCTATGCCATATCCACATACATAGGCATGAGTCAGACAACAGCCATCAATTTTGCATCACGCTATGTAAAGGAATCATTTTCAGTATACGACGAGTATGTACAGGCATCTCTCGATGATTTTCTGAACCTGAACAATGGACTGTTTCTGGTCAACTGTTCAAATGATCAGGCACTTGAGCTTACTCTCACTGCACCTGAGCATTTTGATGGACAGACACGCAGCTTCAATAAAGCCTGCAAGCTCAAGCTGTTATACCCTTTCGGAGCCATTCACTTTATTATTGAATTCTAATATCTCTGCAAGGCAGTTTCAGTAATCTGATAATTATTTACTCTATAATTAAAGCACAAAAAGAACATCTGCAATCAGCAGATGTTCTTTTATGTTGCGCTATATATAATTATATATCAAACAAATTACAATTATATGATTAAATGGGCAAAAGGTAACATTATATTATTACTGCACACCGAGCATTTTCTTAACAGTGTTTTCCATCTGATCCACATCACAGACTGTGTTGTGAAGAATCTTTGCATCCCTGATTTCCTCAATGGCATTTGGTACCTTGACCTTTCCGAGCTTTGAAAGCTCATCTACAAGCTCAAAGTCTGTCATAGAATCGTACTTAGGATCAATTGCATCCATTACACTTCTTGTGAATTTGAATGGACTTGCTGTAGATGCGATAACAGTCTTTGTGGCTGTATCACCTGTAGCATCCTTATACTTGCTATATACACCTGCTGCAACTGCTGTATGAGTATCAATAATGTATCCTGTATCCTCATAAAGCTTTTTGATAACCTCAGCAGTTTCCTTCTCACTTGTGTAATTTCCATAGAAGTCAGAAAGCTTTTCCTTCATCTCAGGTGTTACAGTGTATTTGCCATCCTTAGCAAGCGAAGCCATAAGCTGAGCATTCTTATTTGCATCATTTCCTGCGATACGGTAAATGAGTCTCTCAAGGTTTGAAGAGATGAGAATATCCATAGATGGTGAATTTGTGAGGATAAACTCTCTGTTTTTATCATACTCTCCTGTTGTGAAGAAATCGTAAAGCACCTTGTTCTCGTTTGAAGCGCAGATAAGCTTTGCAACGGGAAGTCCCATATTCTTTGCATAAAACGCTGCAAGTATATTTCCAAAGTTTCCTGTAGGAACTACGATATTTATCTTCTCATCCTTTGCGACAGCTCCCTGTGCAAAAAGCTTTGAGTAAGCATATACATAGTACACAATCTGTGGTACAAGGCGACCTATATTGATTGAGTTAGCGGATGAGAACTGATAGCCTGCGGCATCCATCGTCTCTGCAAGAGCCTTATCATTGAACATAGCCTTTACTGCTGACTGTGCCTGGTCAAAGTTGCCATGAATGCCGACTACATGTGTATTGGCACCCTTTTGTGTAAGCATCTGCTTCTCCTGGATTGGGCTGACACCGTTCTTTGGATAAAATACAATAATCTGTGTTCCCTCTACATCCGCAAAGCCTGCCATGGCTGCCTTTCCTGTATCTCCTGATGTAGCTGTGAGAATGACAATTTCATTCTTAACATTATTTTTCTTTGCAGATGTGATAAGTAAATGAGGCAGAATGGATAATGCCATATCCTTGAAGGCTATTGTAGAGCCATGGAACAGCTCAAGGTAGTAAGCCCCGTCAGCAAACTTAAGCGGTGCAATCTCAGTAGTATCAAACTTGCTGTCGTATGCCCTGTTGATACAACTTTTAAGCTCTTCCTCTGTGAAATCCGTAAGGAAAAGCTTCATAACCTCATATGCTACCTGCTGGTATGACATCTTAGAAAGATCCTCAACAGAAACATCAAGTGCCGGAATGCTCTCAGGTACAAATAATCCTCCGTCATCGGCAAGGCCCTTAAGGATAGCCTGTGAAGCTGTTATTTTCTTTTCACTGTTTCTTGTGCTTGAATATAATAAATCCATTTTTTACCTCATTTCTCTTTTTATCTTATCTAAATCCATATTGCTGCATCTATATGCAGACAATTATTATCCTTTATAGTATAATAAATTTCATATATCAAATCAATAACAAAAATGCTACAATTATATAAATGTTTTAACAAACAATAACAAATATATGTGAAAGGGACACAATACATCTATGCTGCAAGGAGTTTACACCGCAACAAAAAAGGACAAAACACTGTACTACCGCTCCAGTATCACCTATAAAAATAAACATATAAGCCTAGGAAGCTTCGACAGTGAACCAAAGGCCGGCCGAGCCTACTCTGCTGCCTCATCCATACTAAATGGTCATGACAGCATTGAAGACTCATTTTATCACACATATGCCCTATCCTTTGACAAGATTGTTACACTGATTAACTACCGGGACAACGACATGTACATAAAGACGCCCATATATCTGCGCAAAAATTATTTCAGCTATTTCATGGATATATCGTGCGAACTCAAATTTAATATAGATGACCTGTTCTACTACTCAGGGCACCGCATACTAAGGCGGCAGGGACATCTGTACGTCAACGACTACGGCATGCAGGTCACCCTGCTTAGCCGCTATGGCATACAGCCTCATGCTGTTTGCGGACGGGACTATGTATTTGTAAACAACGATTCAACCGACATGCGCTACGAAAACATCAAGCTGTTAAATCCATACCATGGTGTAGAGATTGTCAAAACTGCAGGGCTCGACAAATATAAAGCACGCATACACATAAACGGCAATTTTGTAATAGGAACCTACAACACAATCGAAAAGGCCGCTATTGCCTACAATAAAGCTGTCGATATGGCACATGCACATGGCATAGAAAAAAACTATCCCGAAAACTATATCGAAAGTATATCAGGCAAGGAATACGCGGATATTTACACTTCTGTGACAGTTTCCGATAAATATGTGCAGTATCTGCAGCAATTTGATTTATAGAACGCATATCCCACAGTTTGCATATTACCATTACTTTTAATATTGTACTAAAAACTCCCGCGGTTATATAACCTCGGGAATTTTTATAATTACTTCTGATTTATATAGTTTACAAGTCCCTCGCAGTCGATAATCTTCTGCATGAATGGTGGGAAGGCCTGTCCCTTAAACTTCTCTCCTGTTGTCTCATCTGTGATGATACCGGAATCAAAGTCCACTGTCACCTCATCACCGGCATTTATTGCCTTTGCCGCCTCAGGGCACTCAATAATAGGAAGACCTATATTGATTGCATTTCTGTAGAAAATTCTTGCAAATGTCTCTGCGATAACACAGCTTACGCCGGCAGCCTTGATGGCAATCGGTGCATGCTCTCTTGATGAACCACAGCCGAAGTTCTTGTTGGCTACCATGATATCTCCGGCCTTTACATTATTTACAAAATCCTTATCGATATCCTCCATGCAGTGTGTTGCAAGCTCCTTAGGATCAGAAGAATTCAGATATCTTGCAGGAATGATTACATCTGTATCGACATTGTCTCCATATTTAAATACACGACCGTGTGCTGCTTTCATTGTTCTTCCTCCAATCTTTACATAACATCCTTTGGTCCTGAAATCTTACCTGTAATGGCACTTGCAGCTGCAACAGCAGGGCTTGCCAGATAAACCTCAGAATCCACATGACCCATACGTCCGACAAAGTTACGGTTTGTGGTAGATACGCATCTCTCGCCCTCAGCGAGCACTCCCATGTATCCGCCAAGACATGGTCCGCAGGTAGGTGTGCTAACAATGGCACCCGCCTCGATAAATGTCTTAAGAAGGCCCTCTTCCATAGCCTGAAGATAAATCTTTTGTGTGGCAGGAATCACGATAACCCTGATACCATCCGCAACCTTTTTACCCTCAAGAATCTTTGCTGCAATACGCAGATCATCCATACGGCCGTTGGTACATGAGCCGATTACTACCTGGTCAATCTTTACATCCCCCACCTCATCGATGGTACGTGTATTGTCAGGCAGATGTGGGAATGAAACTGTAGACTTAAGTGTGCTAAGGTCGATTGTATACTCCTCATCATACTCTGCATCACTATCAGCCTCATACTCTGTGAACGGACGCTTTGAATGCTCCTTCATGTACTCTCTTGTGAGATCATCTACAGGGAAGATACCATTCTTGCCGCCGGCCTCGATTGCCATATTGGCGATAGTAAATCTGTCATCCATAGAAAGATATTTAAGTCCATCTCCGACAAACTCCATTGACTTATAAAGTGCGCCGTCCACACCAATCATACCGATGATATGAAGGATGACGTCCTTGCCGCTGATCCACTCAGCCGGTTTTCCGACGATATTGAACTTGATAGCAGAAGGTACCTTAAACCAGGCCTTGCCTGTAGCCATTCCCGCTGCCATATCAGTGCTTCCCACACCTGTAGAGAATGCTCCTAAAGCTCCGTATGTACATGTATGTGAATCAGCTCCTATAATCACATCACCTGCCACAGTCAGTCCCTGCTCAGGTAAAAGTGCATGCTCAATGCCCATTTTTCCTACATCAAAGTAATTTGTAATCTCGTTTTTGCAGGCAAACTCGCGAACACATTTACAGTGTTCTGCTGACTTGATGTCCTTGTTTGGTGCAAAGTGATCCATAACGAGTGCGATTTTATCTTTATTAAACACTCCCTCTACCTTCATCTTATCGATCTCATGAATCGCTACAGGTGAGGTAATGTCGTTTCCAAGCACAAGATCTAAATCAGCCTCAATGAGCTGTCCTGCACTAACAGAGTCAAGGCCTGCGTGTGCAGCAAGAATCTTCTGTGTCATTGTCATTCCCATGCTTATATTCCTCCTAGCATATAAAAATATTGTATTATGATTGTATCTGAATCAAGTTTACTTAAGACATCATAACATATGATTTACCATAATAAAAATACATAATAAACATATTTACCATAACTAAATCTCATGGTATAATAAACACAGATTTGTTGATGTTCACACCTTTTTGTGACAAGCAACGATTACAGCCCATTAAAAGTACAAACCACAGGAGGTACAAATGAACCAGAATCTCTCATCTTACTGGATTTTCTATACTGTCGCCAATGCCGGCAATATATCAAAGGCAGCCAAGGAGCTCTATATCAGCCAGCCTGCCATCAGCAAGTCAATTCAAAAGCTCGAGGACGGACTGGAATGCAAGCTTTTTTCCAGAAGCTCCAGAGGTGTCGTCTTGACCGATGAGGGCAGACTTCTTTATGATCATGTAAGCGAGGCCTTTGAGGCATTAAATGAGGGTGAGGAAAAGCTGAAACGCTCAATAGAGCTCGGTGTCGGCCAGCTTAAGATTGGTGTCAGCTCAACACTCTGCAAATATATGCTTTTGCCATATCTCAAGGAATTCATACACAGAAATCCTCATATAAGCATCTCAATCGAATGTCAGTCCACCAATGAGACCTTAAAGCTCCTCGATGATGACAAAATAGATATAGGTCTGATTGGAAAACCAACATCCCTTAAGACTTTCAATTTCTATTATCTGGACAACATCGAGGATATATTTGTCACTACAAAGGACTATCTGCGCAACTTAAGCGCCCGTGGTGTCAAAAAGAGCGAGATTTTGCAAAACTCTACTCTCATGCTTCTCGATAAAGGCAATATGACACGTAAATATATTGATGATTATCTGCAGGAGAACCAGATACACGTAAAGGACTCTATAGATATATCAAATATGGACCTGCTCATCGACTTTGCCAAAATAGGCGTAGGTGTGGCCTGCGTCATAAAAAGCATAGTTTCAAAAGAGCTTGCTGACGGTACCCTGATTGAAATTCCTCTCGGCATACCAATCCACAAGCGTGAGGTTGGCTTTGCTTACAAGGAGTCTTCAAAGCTTTCCACCTCTCTGCAGACCTTTATCAAGTTTTATGAGAGCTACACACCAGAGGATTTTTAAATAACAAATATGACCCCGGAGGTATTACCTTGAAAGAACAAATACACACTATCCCCATATCAGACGCCTTTGACAATGCCGGTGAATGCCCCTTCTGCTATATAGAAAAACGCACTGAGGATCACGTCATGGATTTTGTACTTGGTCATGGTGCCTCTTACATGGAGGCTGACATACGCGATATGACCGATAAGGAGGGCTTCTGCCGTGCACATTTCAAAAAAATGTTTGACTATGGCAATTCACTCGGAAACGCCTGGATACTAAAAACCATGTACATGCGCCATATTGAGGAGATGGATAAAGAATTTAAGAACTTTAAGCCTGATTCAGTGCAAAGGAGCGGTCTTTTCAAAAAAGCAGACGCCTCCTCCAATTCCATCGTGGACTGGATTAACAAGCGTGAATCAACCTGCTTTATATGTGACAGCGTAAACAAGACCTTTAATGCATACATGAAGACCTTCTTCACTATGTATGAAAAGGATCCTGAACTAAAAGAAAAATTAAAGAACACAAAAGGATTTTGTCTCGATCACCTGAAAGTGGTTCTGGAAGGAGCTGACACTTATTTAAAAGGTGATAAGCGCAAAGATTTTTACGATATCGTGCTCCCTCTAATGCACGAAAACATGAACCGCATATATGAAGATGTTGCATGGTTCATCGAAAAATATGATTATAAAAATAAAGATGCCGACTGGAAAAATTCCAAGGATGCGATCCAGCGCGGTATGCAGAAGCTTCGCGGAAGTGATCCATCTCTTCCACCACATGTTCTCAAAAAATAAAATCACCCGGTATTCTGCCGGCCATCTAATGGCTGTGCAAAATACCGGGTGATTTTTTATTTCATTACGATGTTTACAATACGTCCCGGAACATAAATCTCTTTTACGATATTTCCTGTCAGCTTATCTGCAATAACATCCTTTGCTTTTGCGATAACCTCATCCTTAGGATCCTGTTTTCCGATTGCAAGAGTGCCCTTAGTCTTTCCGTTGATCTGTACAGCAATCTCTACTGTATCCTCAACAGTCTTTGCCTCATCGTATACCGGCCATGGCTCAAATGCGATTGTATCGTCATGTCCCATTCTCTGCCAGATTTCCTCACCAACATGTGGACATACACAAGAAAGCATCTTGATAAGTCCCTCTGCAAACTCTCTAGGACATCTGCCTGCCTTATATACTTCATTGACAAAAATCATCATCTGGCTGATAGCTGTATTGTAGCCAAGTGCCTCGAAGTCGTTTGTGACCTTCTTTACTGTCTGATGATAGATTCTTGTGAGCTTTCCGTCATCCTCTTCGATAATATTCTCAGGCTCTGTAAAGAAATTCCATACACGTGTGATGAACCTCTTTGCTCCCTGTACGTTGCTGTCATTCCAAGGCTTTGAAACCTCAAGTGGTCCCATGAACATCTCGTAGAGACGAAGTGTGTCAGCGCCGTACTCCTCGACTACATCACTAGGATTTACTACGAACTCCGGGAATCTCTTGCCCATCTTGATACCGTTTGATCCAAGGATCATTCCCTGATGTACGAGCTTCTTAAAAGGCTCCTTTACTGGAGATAAGCCCTGATCAAATAGGAATCTGTTCCAGATTCTTGAATACATGAGGTGTCCTACCGCATGCTCCGGTCCACCAACATAGAGATCTACAGGCATCCAGTGCTTTAAGAGCTCCTGATTTGCAAATTCCTTATCATTGTGTGGATCGATATATCTCATATAATACCATGAGGATCCTGCCGAGCCAGGCATGGTGGATGTCTCACGAGTACCCTTTACGCCGTTTCTGTCATACTGCTTCCACTCTGTAGCGTTCTCAAGAGGTGCCTTGCCATTCTTGCCCTTGTAATCCTCAAGCTCAGGAAGGACAAGCGGAAGCTCATCATCAGGAAGGAAATAGATTGAACCATCCTCCTTGTATACACATGGAACAGGCTCTCCCCAGTATCTCTGACGTGCAAAAATCCACTCACGGAACTTGTAGTTTACTGTTCTCTTTGCCACTCCCATCTTCTCAAGCTTGGCTGTGATAGCTTCCTTAGCATCCTCAACTACCATTCCGGTAAACTCCTCTGAGTTGATGAGCTTGCAGCCCTTTCCAAGGTAATCGTGCTTCTCAAATGCATGCTCTGATACATCTGCACCATCAATTACCTGAATCATCTCAATATCATGAGCCTGTGCATACTCGAAATCTCTCTGATCATGGGTAGGAACTGCCATAACAGCACCTGTACCATAGCTTGCCAGTACGAAATCACCGATGAACATGCGCACTTCCTTGCCGTTTACAGGGTTGATACAATGAAGTCCCTTAAGCTCACAGCCTGACTTTGTCTTGTTAAGCTCAGTTCTGTCCATATCGCTCTTCTTTACAGTCTCATCTATGTAAGCCTGAACCTCTTCTTTGTTCTCGACTCTGTCCATGAGGCCCTTTACTATATCTCCGTCTGGAGCAAGCACCATAAATGTGATACCATATATTGTCTCGATACATGTAGTAAAGATAGAGAACTCTCCACCGCCTACAATCTGGAATTTGACCTCGACACCTGTGCTCTTGCCAATCCAGTTTCTCTGCATTTCCTTGGTAGACTCAGGCCAGTCTATCTCATTAAGCCCCTCAAGGAGCTTTTCTGCAAATGCCGGCTGGTCAATAACCCACTGTTTCATGTTCTTGCGGACTACAGGATAGCCGCCACGCTCTGACTTGCCATCTATAACCTCATCGTTTGAGAGAACTGTTCCAAGCTCCTCGCACCAGTTTACAGGCATATCAATATGCTTTGCATATCCGGCCTCATAAAGCTTCTTGAAAATCCACTGTGTCCACTTGTAAAACTCAGGGTCACTTGTAGAAATCATCTTTGACCAGTCATAATCAAAACCAAGCTCTCTTAACTGCTTTGAGAAGGTCTCTATATTCTTCTGAGTGAAACCGTTTGGATGATGACCTGTGTTTACAGCATACTGCTCTGCCGGTAAACCGAATGAATCATATCCCATCGGATGAAGTACATTGTAGCCCTGCATTCTCTTCATACGCGACATGATATCTGTAGCTGTATAGCCCTCCGGATGTCCAGCGTGAAGGCCTACTCCTGAAGGGTAAGGGAACATATCAAGTGCATAGTATTTAGGCTTTGAAAAATCCCAAACATCTGTCTTGAATGTCTCGTGTTCTTTCCAGTATTCCTGCCATTTTTTCTCTATGGCCTTGTGATTGTATGGTTCTGACATACTTGCCTCCTTATATCAAAAACGCTCCGCCTCTCAAAGAGACGAAGGCGTATTTTTAATCCGTCTGATTAACATTCATAATTTTACACATCACACTATATTTTGTCAAGTTTTGCTATATAAAAAACCCGGTGCATCACTGCCCCGGGTCTTATTGTCATATATATCTGACAGATTAGTTGTTGATGAGCTTGTCGCTCTCATCATTCCAGCTGTAAAGCTTGCGGATTTCCTCACCAACCTTCTCTGAAGGATGCTCAGAAGCAAGCTTTCTCATAGCCTTGAAGTGTACCTGACGTCCTGCTGGTGACATATCAAGTAAGAACTCCTTAGCAAATGTACCATCCTGGATGTCAGAAAGAATCTTCTTCATAGCTTTCTTTGTCTCAGCTGTAACAATCTTAGGTCCTGTTACATAATCACCATACTCAGCTGTATTAGAGATAGAGTATCTCATACCTGCGAAGCCTGACTGGTAGATAAGGTCTACGATGAGCTTCATCTCATGGATACACTCGAAGTATGCGTTTCTTGGGTCATAACCAGCCTCACAAAGTGTTTCGAAACCAGCCTGCATAAGTGCACAAACACCACCACAAAGAACTGCCTGCTCACCGAAGAGGTCTGTCTCTGTCTCTGTACGGAATGTTGTCTCAAGAAGTCCGGCTCTTGCTCCGCCGATTCCAAGACCATATGCAAGTGCAAGGTCCCATGCCTTTCCTGTAGCATCCTGCTCTACAGCGATAAGACAAGGTGTTCCTTTTCCTGCCTGGTACTCTGAACGTACTGTATGTCCCGGAGCCTTAGGTGCGATCATAGCTACATCTACATCCTTTGGTGGCTTAATGCATCCAAAGTGGATGTTGAAGCCGTGAGCGAACATAAGCATGTTGCCCGGCTCAAGGTTTGGCTCGATGTCCTTCTTGTACATATCTGCCTGTAACTCATCATTTATAAGAATCATGATGATATCAGCCTGCTTTGCAGCCTCTGCAGCGACATATACCTTGAAGCCCTGCTCTTCTGCTCTCTTCCATGACTTGCTGCCCTCATAAAGACCGATGATGACATTGCATCCTGAATCCTTTAAGTTAAGTGCATGTGCATGTCCCTGGCTGCCGTAACCGATAATGGCAATTGTCTTGCCCTCTAATAATGAAAGGTTACAATCATCCTGATAAAATAATCTTGGTTCTGCCATTTTGTTTTCCTCCTGTTAATTTAAGTAAACTATTTATATGTAAGGATTGTCCTGTGACTAATCCAACATAACTACATCATCGGAACCTCTGGTAAGTCCTGTGATTCCCGTTCTTGCGAGCTCTAATATTTCATAGCCGCTAAGTAAGTCTATGAACTTATCAAGCTTGTCCTGTGTACCTATGAGCTCAATAATCATAGAGTCATGAGTGACATCAACTATCTTGCCGTGGAAGATCTCAGTCACATTCATAACTGCCTGTCTTTGTGTATCGAGTGCTCTTATCTTTATCATAATAAGCTCCCTGCACACTGAGAGTCCCGGCTCAAGCTTCTTGATATCAAGTACATCCTCAAGCTTCGCCAACTGCTTCTCTATCTGCTCAAGCACCTGCTCATCACCGCTTGCAACAATTGTGATACGTGTGTAGCGCGGATCTGCTGTAACCCCTGAAGAGAAACTATCAATATTAAATCCCCTGCGACTGAACAGTCCTGAAATACGACTGGTCACTCCGGGATTGTTCTCAACTAAAAGAGATAATGCCTGTCTTCTCATCGAAAAACCTTCCTCACAATTTCTATTATTTCTGTTCACATGATGATAATATTACTATAATCTGTATTTGTCAAGCAATATCGTTAATATAACTTAAATTCATATTATCAATAACAATATTTATACATCCATAACCTCGATAAATGCCTGTTTTATAACGTTTTATACAGTATCTTCAAAAAAAGCCGGGCGACATACAACCGCCCGGCTTTAGAATTATCTAATATAATTCTGTTTAATATATTATAACTGTGGTCCTGCTGCAACAAGTGCTTTACCAGCCTCATTTGTTGTGTACTTAACAAAGTTCTTGTTGAATCTCTCTGCAAGATCTTTAGCCTTTGCCTCCCACTCAGAAGCATCAGCATATGTGTCACGAGGATCAAGGATTCCTGAATCAACTCCTGGAAGCTCTGTAGGAACCTCGAAATCGAACATAGGGATCTTCTTTGTTGGAGCATTAAGGATATCACCAGAAAGGATAGCGTCGATGATTCCTCTTGTATCCTTGATTGTGATTCTCTTTCCTGTTCCGTTCCATCCTGTATTTACAAGGTATGCCTTAGCGCCTGACTTCTCCATCTTCTTAACGAGCTCTGCAGCGTATTTTGTAGGATGAAGCTCAAGGAATGCCTGTCCGAAGCAAGCTGAGAATGTAGGTGTTGGCTCAGTAATTCCACGCTCTGTTCCTGCAAGCTTTGCAGTAAATCCTGAAAGGAAGTAGTACTGTGTCTGCTCAGGTGTAAGAATAGATACTGGTGGAAGTACTCCGAATGCATCTGCTGAAAGGAAGATTACGTTCTTTGCAGCCGGTGCTGAAGATACTGGCTTAACAATATTTGTGATGTGGTTGATTGGGTAAGATACACGTGTATTCTCTGTTACACTCTTGTCCTCGAAATCAATCTTTCCATCATCAGCAACTGTAACGTTCTCAAGAAGAGCATCTCTTCTGATTGCGTTGTAGATATCAGGCTCAGACTCTTTGTCAAGACCGATAACCTTTGCGTAGCATCCACCCTCGAAGTTGAATACGCCGTTGTCATCCCAGCCGTGCTCGTCATCTCCGATAAGAAGACGCTTAGGATCTGTAGAAAGTGTTGTCTTACCTGTTCCTGAAAGACCGAAGAAGATTGCTGTGTTCTCTCCATTCATGTCAGCGTTTGCTGAACAGTGCATTGAAGCGATGCCCTTGAGTGGGAGGTAGTAGTTCATCATAGAGAACATACCCTTCTTCATCTCTCCGCCGTACCATGTATTGATGATAACCTGCTCTTTTGATGTGATGTTGAATGCAACACATGTCTCTGAGTTAAGACCTAACTCCTTGTAGTTCTCAACCTTAGCCTTTGAAGCATTGTATACTACGAAATCAGGCTCGAAGTTCTCAAGCTCCTCTGCTGATGGCTGGATGAACATGTTTGTTACAAAATGAGCCTGCCAAGCAACCTCAACGATGAAACGAACTGCCATACGTGTATCCTTGTTTGCTCCACAGAATGCATCTACTACGAAAAGCTTCTTGTTGCAGAGCTCTTTCTTAGCAAGATCCTTAACTGTTGCCCAAACATCCTCTTTCATTGGATGGTTGTCGTTTGGATACTCAGGTGTATTCCACCATACTGTGTCCTTAGAATTCTCGTCCATAACGATATATTTATCTTTAGGAGAACGTCCAGTGTAGATACCTGTCATAACGTTAACTGCACCAAGCTCTGTCTCCTTACCAACCTCGTAACCCTCAAGGCCGGCTTTTGTCTCTTCCTCGAATAATGTCTCGTAAGAAGGATTGTGAACGATCTCTGTTGTTCCGGTAATGCCATACTTTGTTAAATCAACATTTGCCATTTGAATAAACCTCTTTTCTATAAATTATGGATTTACATCCATTTCTTTTGTTAGTATATATGTTTGTTAAAAAAAAATCAATATCTACTTTTCAATTTACACTAATTTCACACTTTTTCGACATGTATAATATATTTCTCACACATCAGCCGTTCGCATATCTAGTGAGGAACTGCCTGGTACGCTCCTCCTTCGGATGGTCAATCACCTCATGTGGGTCGCCATGCTCAACAATCACACCACCGTCCATAAAGATCACCTGGTCTGCTACATCGCGCGCAAAGGCCATCTCATGTGTAACAATAATCATTGTGGTATTCTGCTGCGCAAGGGAACGGATGACCTTGAGCACCTCTCCAGTAAGCTCCGGGTCAAGAGCTGATGTAGGCTCATCAAAGCAGAGTATATCAGGCTTAAGTGCCAGCGCCCTTGCTATAGCAACACGCTGCTGCTGTCCACCCGAGAGCTGATGCGGATAATGGTTCAGCCTCTCAGCAAGCCCCATTCTGTCAAGAAGCTCCTTTCCATGCTCATCAATACGTGCAAGGATTGCTTTTTTATCCTTTTTAAACTCAGGTGTCTCCTGTGCCAGAAGGCGCTCTGCCAGAGTGACATTCTCAAGTGCTGTGTACTGTGGAAAAAGATTAAACTGCTGAAACACCATACCAAAATGCAGCCTCTTTTTGCGAAGCTCCGCGTCTTTATCCTTGCCCGCTTCGGAAGCATCAAAAAGAGTCTCACCATTTACAATAATCTGACCATTGTCAGGCCTCTCAAGGAAATTGAGACACCGTAACAGCGTAGTCTTTCCTGAGCCTGATGAACCGATTATGGCAAGAGCATTGCCCTCCTCCATGGAAAAACTGACATCCTTAAGCACATTAGTCCTTCCAAAATGTTTTTCTATATTTCTAACCTCTAAAATTGCCATGTCTTCCTCCTACCTGAAATAATCCAGCTTTTTCTCGATATAATTAAATAAAAGTGTAAGGATTCCGACAAATACGAGATAAAATACACCTGTATAAAACAGCGGCCATGTAAGTCCGTCAGACTTCATAAACGCCGCTCCCGCAAAGGTAAGCTCGTATGCCGCAATAATTCTGGCAAGAGAAGTATCCTTTACCAGAGTGATTATCTCATTTGACATAGGCGGAACAACACGCTTAATCATCTGAAGCAGAGTGATTTTAAAGAAAATCTGCTGCTTTGTCATGCCTAACACCTGTCCTGCCTCTCTCTGACCGGCCGGGACACCCTCTATGCCACCTCTGAATATAACAGAGAAATAACATGCATAGTTGATGACAAACGCTACAACCGTTGCTGTAATACGTCCGGTCTCGTCACCACTCCATATAGCCTGATGAAGCCAAAGCCCCGGTCCGTAGAATATGATGATAAGCTGAAGCATAAGCGGTGTGCCGCGGATAACCCATACAAACACATTCATGACAGCCTTGACAGGCTTAAACCTGCTCAAAAGCCCAAATGCAAATATAAGCCCCAGTGGCAGTGCAAATATAAGTGTGAGTATAAATATTTCAAAGGTGGTCCACAGACCACTCATAAGTGCTTGTGTAACTGTCCAGAACATTTTATTTCTCCCGCTCTACAACTACCTGTGCATTGTTACAGTATGCATTTGTGCATTCCATAGACTTTGTAACCTCATCTGTGAGTGTCATACCATTCCAGACAACGTCAATCTTCTTTGAATCAAGCTCCATAACCTTGTTGTCCCAGTCGATAACTACAAATTCAACATCCACACCGAGCTTCTCACCGACAAGTCTTGCCATATCAGCATCAAAGCCAATCCATTTATCGTCCTTATCCTTATAATCCATAGGCTCAAACTCTGTGATACCGACAATCAGCTTGCCCTGTGACTTGATATAATCCACATCACTGTCGCTTTCAGACTGCTTGAACTCGCAAGGCTCCTGCTCAAGAAGTGAATCCTGTACTCCGTATTTCTTTGCAATCTCCTGCGAGCTGCCATCAGCATATGAATCTGCGAGTACACTGTTGATATATGAAGCAAGATCAGAACCCTTACGGCATCCGACACCATACTTCTCTGATGTAAGCTCTGTTGTATGTACTAAATCAGGGTAGCTTGTGCCCTCTCCAATCATGGCTCCTGCCATTAAAAGGTCTATGATTGCCGCATCAGATGTACCTGATTTAACCTCCATAAGCGCATCAGCCTGTGATGAAACCGAATTGTAATTAAAGCCCTTTTCCTTTGCCACAGCCTCTCCTGCTGAGCCTGCCTCAACTGCGTAGGTCATGCCGTCGCCCTTTTCGCTTTTTTGTGTTCCTGCACCCTTGCTGCCACCACAGGCAGTCATTGAAAGTGCTAAAGTTGCTGTCAAAAGAAGTGCTAATCCTCTTCTCATGCTCATTTCCTCCATATGTTAAATAATCATTGTAATTATTCAAAATCATCCAATAACTACAATCTTTTAACATATTAGCAAATTATCACGCTAAAGTAAAGAGGAATTATCCACCAAATCAACAGTTATGTTCTTCCATTTTATACAAGCCCCAGACTTTTAATTATATAAAGCCAGAGTGTCAGCGTAAACGCACTGAGCAGTGTCGTGAGCATTATCGTGGTCGATGAGATAACGCCCTCATGCCCCATATTTCTTGCCATCACAAAGCAGCTCACTGTAGTAGCTGAGCCAAGCATCACAAGAATTGCAATAAGCTCACTATCCCTGAACCCGAAGGCTACCGCAATAGGAAGAAATACAGCCACGAAGCCTACAAGCTTGATAAATGTGGCTGCAAATGCAGGCTTCGCCTTTGCTGATGCTTTTTTCAAATCAAAGGTGGCACCCATAGCCATAAGTCCCATAGGCGTTGCCATATTGCCAATGCTCGTCACAGCCTTTGCCGGTATTCCCGCAAACGGCAGACCAATAGCTGACCACAAAAGACCTGCAACAATTCCTAAAATAATAGGATTGGTCACTATTCCCTTAAATGTCTTTTTGAGTACTGCCCTGTCTATGCCGTTTTGCCCCGGCTTAAAAAATGAAAGCACTATAACAGCCATCACGTTGTAAAGCGGTACGCTTCCTATAATCATGACGGGTGCCATGCCTGCGTTTCCATAAATGTTCAGGATAAAAGCAATTCCAAGCAGCGCAGCACTGCTTCTGTATGAGGCCTGTATAAACTCGCCCCGTATGGATTTATCCCTCCACAGACAGGAAACAAGTGTTGAGATTGTGATGCTTATCAATGTAACAACAAAGCAGAATACTATAAACTTAATATTCCACACCTTCGAAAAATCAACTGCGGCAAGATCACCAAACAGTAAAAAAGGTAAAGGAATCTTAAACACAAACTTATTCATCCTGTTTGCAAAGTCTTCGTCCAAAATCCCCACTTTGCGAAGGAAAAGTCCAAACACCATCATCAGAAAAATAGGTCCTGTGGCATTTAGACAAAACATTAGATTTTCCATCTGCGGGCCTCCTTATTATCTCTTAAAGCATTTTGTGCAAACCTTTTGTTGCAATGTCTTCTACCACAATAAGCTTTGGACTTAGATATGTCAACCTTTTATTGCACTGTAGATTATTTTAAAAAATTATGGTACACTTATCGCATATTTTATTTAGGAAGGAATTAAACGGTTTGAAAATTCTTATTTTATCCTGTGACACCGGCGAGGGACACAACAGTGCCGGTAAAGCTATAAAAGAAGCGGCAGAGCATAAAGGACATTCTGTGACAATGATAGATATGTTTCTCTTATCGGGTAAAGGAACATCGCACGCAGTATCAGGAGCATATATAGGCATTGTAAAGCATATTCCGTTTTTCTTCGGACTACTCTATAAGGTTGGCATGCTGATATCGAGTGATAAACGTAAATCCCCTGTTTATTTTGCCAATGCCCTGCTTTGTAAAAAGCTATCAGCATACATTGAATCAAACGGCTTTGATGCTGTCGTCACACCTCATCTGTACCCTGCTGAGACCCTGAGCTGCATGAAGCGAAAAAATCTGCTTCATATCCCTGCCGTCGCTGTGGGAACCGACTACACCTGTATCCCATTCTGGGAAGAGACAAATATGGATTATTATGTTATTCCACACGATGATCTGACCGATGAATTTGCAAAACGTGGTATTCCTGAAAACAAGCTGCTGCCATTAGGAATCCCGGTGAAACAGGCTTTCTGTACAAGAACAGCTAAAGACACTGCAAGAACAAGGCTACATCTGCCATCCGATGTGCCTATCTTTCTTGTGATGAGTGGCAGCATGGGTTTTGGCAAGCTTGCTGTCTTTGCCGCAGAGCTTGCAATAAGATGCCATAATAATGAGCATATTGTAATCATTTGCGGCAACAATACTAAAATAAAACGCATACTGCAAAATGAGTTTAAGTTCAACAAACGTGTACACGTAATAGGCTACACCAATCAGGTTTCACTTTTCATGGATGCCTGTGATGTAATCTATACAAAGCCAGGCGGCCTCACATCAACTGAGGCACTTGTAAAAAATATACCGATTGTACACACTGCTCCAATACCGGGATGCGAGGCAGCAAATGTTGCATTTTTCAAAAAACGTCATCTGTCTGTCTCATCAAAGCGTCTGTCAAAGCAGATTGAGCTTGGAAAAATAATGATAGAAAATAAAGAACGCAATGCAGAAATGATACGTGCACAGCGCCGTGAGCAAAAGCCCGATGCTGCCATGCAGATTGTCAGCCTGCTTGAAGAACTGACTCACACTGATACAGCTGACTGATTATAAAACTATGAAACTATAAGGAAATTATCATGCCATATTTTTTATTTACACTCTTAGGCTTCGTACTCGGAAGCACTCTTTTTGCTTACTGGATACCTAAAACATTAAAAAACATTGATATCTGCACAATTCCTGAAGACCACAATCCCGGTGTGAGCAACGCATTTATGTATGGTGGCTTTTTATGTGGAATACTCTCACTCATATGTGAGCTTGCAAAGGGATTTATCCCTGTGTATCTGGGTCAGAAATATTTAGATATTAACTCCCTGCTGTTCGTACCGGTTTTAGTCGCACCTGTCTTTGGACATGCATTTCCTTTTCTACAAAAAGAAAAAGGCGGCAAAGCTATTACCGCCTCCTTCGGAGTCCTTTTGGGCCTGTTTCCGGAATTGCATCCGGCTGTCTATTTGGCATTTTTCTTTATATTTTTTTCAGTTGTAATAATAATAAATCCACATTCGCTCAGATCTATTCTGACATTTGGTTTTTTTGCATTCAATGTCCTTTTGACTATAAAAACAGCCTCAATCCAGATTGGTTGCTTCATAATCGCAGGGATTGTGATATACAGACACCTGATAAAGCACAATAACGGACCGGTAAAGATAAGTATACTGCATCAGCGGTAATTATGGTATCTGCTTTTACTCATTGATTTTGCTTCTTACATAACTGTTTATTTTCATACATATAAGAATCAGCACTATCAAATAATATTTGTATTGTACTCTCCTTATAATCCTCCGATATCGCCCATCCGCAAGCGTAATCAATTTGCAGTTCATTTGCGGTGTTGTTTAATTTATCTTTTTCCAGACATAAGCATTTCAGGATTTCACCAACCTCCGCTTTATCTGTGTCATAAATGACTGCCATAAATTCATCGCCGCCATATCTTCCCACAAAATCTTTTTCAGGAAATACGCTGCGCAAAAGTCCGGCAAACTTTACTATCAGCCGGTCTCCTGCCGAATGCCCCATTGTATCATTAATAAACTTCAAATTATTTAAGTCAAAAATAATGCATGCCGTAGGTGAACTGATTATCTCATTATTGTTCAGAATTTCTTTACAGGCACTTCTATTAGGCAATCCTGTACGGGCATCAGTATATGCTCTTTGCTCTAACAGTTTATTTTGCCTTGCCATCTTCATTGCCATTATGGTCTGTACAATAATCAATATCACAAGACACAGCATATCAAGTGCTGACAAAAGCTCTATCGTGCGGATCTTTGTAGCAATCTTTTCTGAATAATTTTCCGCTGCAGACACAGTATCATCAGCCATCTTAAAATAAGTCTCACTCATATTGACAATATCAGTATTTTCATATCCGTTACTTCTTACAGCTTCAATTTCTTTTTTTATTTTATTCCAATAATCAATCTGGACCTGCAATTTATCCTGATATTCCTTGTCCTGAAGCTTTACCAGATCATAATTTCCATCCTGATATTTTAATCCGCTCAAAATATCATCCAAATATTTAATCAACTCATCATTTTGGGATCCTGTAATCTCCAATTTTACTTCACGCTGTGTTGCTCCACGTACCAGACCTGCGTAATTTATTACCCTTGCCGTTCCTTGCAGCCGGTTAATCTGTATCATCATAAAAATAACAAGAATAACCAATGCAAAGATGAGACAGCTTTGTATAATACCTATTATATTTCTGCTTTTTTTATTCTTTAACTTCATTTTCCGATTTATCCTTATGAGGATTTTTATGGAAATTATATAGTGTATTATAAGTTATGTCAACCGTTGGAAGGCCTTTTTAATCCGAATACTTTTGTATACTCTTTAACGCATCTTACACATGTTTTTTCGCCACTTACATCCAAATGCGAGACATTATATATGAAATATTGTATGATTAACTCACCAAAAAGAAAGGAGAATTTTACATGAAGGTAAGTATAGAACTTTCCCCTGAATACAGCGAACCATATGCCATCATATATGCAGATAAAATCACTGACAGCATCCAGCGTACCCTTGATATATTTGGTTCAAATGAAAGCCCCATTACAGCTTTTCAAAACGAAAATGATATTGTCATTTTACAGCCTAAAGAGATATACATGGTAAGGGTAGAAAACAGGGATACTATTATTTATGGCAAAGAACACCGCTACCGTTCCCGAAAAAGACTGTGCGAAATGCAACAGCAGCTTGGTGCCGGATTTATGCAAATTTCAAAATCAACTTTGGTCAATCTGTCTTATATGAGCAATGTCGAGGCTGGTTTTAGCGGCACTCTTCTTTTGAAACTAAAAAACGGATGTAAGGATTACGTATCAAGAAAATATCTGCCTGAGTTTAAAAAATATCTGGGATTATAGGAGGACAAAAATGAGAGAAACTATGAAAAATTTGATTAAAAACACTATAACCAGCATTGGTATAGCATTAACCGTTTTCTGCGTTACCGGAATGGTATTTGACATCGCCTATGACGGTAATTTCAGTTTAGATAATTACCAATTTTCAAAAATGGTTATCGGATGCATAATTGTAGGTCTGGGTTTTGGACTTCCTGCCATGATTTATAACAAAGACAATCTTCCAATGCCTTTTAAAATAATTATTCACATGGGAACAGGCTGTATTATTTATACAATCGTCGCATATACTGTCGGATGGATAGGAGGAACAAGTTCTATCCTTCATGGAATTATTGCAGCCATATTTCAAATAGCTTTGGCATTTATAATTTGGGGAGGCTTCATGCTTCACTATCGCAATGATGTCAGAAAAATGAATAAAAAAATCAAGGAATTATAGACTTGTTCACGGAATTTAAATCCAAAGGAAGAGAGGGCTCATTGTCCCTCTCTCTTCTCAATCAACTGCCTGTAAAATAAATAATTTCTTGTAAAAATAATTCCCGTTGATGCCAGTGCCAGACCCAGCCCGGAATAAAAAAATGCCGGCAATCAGCAGCAACGTTTTTTCTTTACACAAAATTTATCTTTCATCTGCGTTCTCCCTATACTCTCTTAAATACTCCATTTACATAATTCGTTTCCCATCATATGATTATCTTAAGCTATTTCTTTTTTCATTGCCTTGTAGCCAATTAATACTGTCCAAACATATGCACAGGTTTTTGGAATCATCAGCATGCCGATCATCGGAATTACATCAGCCAACAGTACAACCGGAATATAGAATGCAAAGCTCAGGACAATTGTCAGCCACATCCAACGAAAAGAGCTATCGTTATTTTCTTTTGCACTTTTATAGAATAAAACTATGATAATTAATCCCATCAGTGCAAACGGAATATTTCGGTAAATTCCCCATGAAAGCGGAGCTTCTGCACTGAGCCAGGCATTCTGAGGCATCATACACAGAACAATTCTTAATCCTGCAAGACCATAAATAGCTGCTGTAGTTGCTTTATAGCCTTTAATCTGATAACGCTCACGCCATATATGATAGAGAACGACATAAAAAATAGTCATAGTGACAGAGGTTATCCACTTGCCTAACCCAAGCTGTACGGTAAAGTCCTCAAGACCTGTTGTACAAAGCGCTGTTGCACGAGGAACCAGATGAAATGCATCTCCACTTCCTAAAATAACTGCCATAATTCCAAACATGGTAAACTGACGGTTTCCTTTGCTTTTTCGAATCATTAAAATTCCGATTGTGATTACCGAAAACAAATATACGGTATCAAATAAAGTTTCTACAATTGCCTGCATAATAAAAATCCTTTCTACTACTTAGATACATCTTTAAATGTGTAAATGAACATCGTTCATTTTGTTTCAAAAATTTTCCCACACTCTAATGTGGGAGAATTTTAATATAATGTTTTGTTAATCAACATCAAAATCGAAGACGGATTATAATCCTGACGAATCATTGATACTAATATTAAAGAAAATAATATATCTGCAAACTGTTTTTCCGTGAATTGTTCATCAAATACATCTGGACGAATCTTAGGATCATTCTTTAATATATCACACAATCCATTAAGAATATGCCCCCATGTCTGCAGCATTTTCTTCTTTCCATCCGTTTTTTCATCCTTCATAAATCCAAGCGAATGCAGAGAAAAGAAGCCCGGAAATTGCTCATTTCCATATTCCAGTCTTTTATAAATCCATGAGATACAGGCAGCAACATCGTTAAATGCCTGCTCATCCTCAGGGTTAAAAAAGATTTCACGCCAAATACTCTCAATTGTATCCCCAAGCAGCTCAGCCTTGGATTCATAGTAATTGTAGATTGTCCCCGCCGAAACAGAACATCGGGATGCAACAGCTCGTATGCTTACAGCAGTCCATCCGTTTTCTTTTATCAGTTCTCTGCTTGCAGCTAATATGTCTTCTTTTGAAGTTGCAAGATGGTTCACGAGTTCACTCCTCTCCAATGTAATGTCATTAAGTTATTCCATTAAATGAACGGCGTTCATGTTTAAAATATACACCGTTCATTTTATTTTGTCAATAACTTTTTTAGTAATAGGAATTTAAGCCACTCGCCATTTTTAAATGCACAGATTTCTACCTTTGGGTTTGCGTGAATCTGCTTTGAAACAGCCTTTACCCTGCCAGTTTGAATATACAGCTTGCCTTCAAAATGTATGCTGTTCCAAAAGGTCTTACCCTTGTTATATCGTTTCGAACAATCTTAAATGGCATTGTGGCACCTCCTATAAAAATACTTAACCAAAAAAGTTTTCTTCTTTATATTTTTCAATCAATTTTATCAAAATCACCGGCATCATAAACATCCACTACCGATACAAGCTACTCTTTCATTTTTTGAATGGCATCTATGGTATTTTTATACTCCTTTTGTACATTCCCATATAATGCCTCGTATCCATCGAGTTCTCTTCCACGCAGCTTCTCTGTCAGCTCCTCGCTGACTTTATACAGTCTATCAAAGCCCAGATTCAGACAAAGTCCCTTTAGTGTATGCGCTGCGCGAAAAGCTTCTTCCGCGTTCTGCTCCTGTATAGCCTTTTCCAGATTTAAATAACTGGGATCATCCAGAAATTTTAGGGCAAATCTTTTAACCATTTCTTCACTGCCCATTCTGCCCATTACTCCTTCGTAATCGGATTCCATACTCTCATAACATTCTTTTACTGTCATCATTCTACTATTTCTCTCTAGTTCATTTTTCTTGTTGCCTTATTACTTCTGATAAAATCGACTGCAGCTTATCGACCTGGATTGGCTTTGCAATCTCTACATTTATTGTTCCACAAATCTATGAATTATTTTTATCAGTAATTCCACATCAACAGGCTTAGATATATGTTCATCCATGCCTTTGTCACCTCAGCACCCTCATTCTGGAGCATAAATTCTGCAATTTCCATATTCAGCTCATTATCTTCCACCAGAAGAATATGCAGCCCCTTTATAGATTTTTCGGATACATCCGTCTGTTCTTCACGTTTATCCACATCCAGATATTTCTGTGGATCATCCAGATATTTTCCAATAATTTTCAGGGATGTGCCATCCTGACGCATTTCTTCCAGCGTCTTGCTGATCTGCTCACAGATTCCCCCGTCATCATCTTTTGCAAAAGCAACTCCTATTCCCACTACCATCAAAGGGTCTTCTAGGATGCGAAAGCTTGTATCATAATCCTTCATATACTGGACAACAGATTCTTCATGTGCGGCAACTTCATCTACATATCCTTTTCCCAGAAACGTATAGATTAGCTCTCTGTGTCCAAGACTGATCAGATTTTCAAGCTTTGTTAATTTTTGCATCGTCTTTTTCAGTATACTTTAATATTTCAGAAATCAGCTTATCTATTTCTACCGGTTTTGCAATGTGTCCATTCATGCCGGCATCAATTGCCCTTTTTTTGTCTTCTTCAAAGGCATTTGCTGTCATGGCAATGATCGGAATCTCTGCCTTCTTTTTATCATTTAAATGCCTGATACACTGAGTTGCCTTATACCCATCCATGTTTGGCATCTGGATATCCATAAGTATCAGATCATAAGTATCCGATGGCAGCTGCTCTATCCTGCTCACGCACTGGATTCCATCCTCCACACGATCGATAACAAGCCCTGTTTTTTCAAGAACTGCCACTGCGATTTCCGCATTCAGATTATTATCCTCTGCCAGCAGAACATGTTTTCCACGCAGTTTTTCTACACTATCGGATGATTCTGCTGTTTCTATCTTTCGACTGTAATATTTCTTGTCAGCTATTTTATGCATCAGTGTAAACGTAAATATGGTTCCTTTTCCAGGTTCACTTTCTACTTCAATACTGCCACCCATCAGATCGACCATTTTCTTTACGATTGCCATTCCAAGACCGGTTCCTCCGACTTTTCCGGTTGTTGTATTATGTTCACGGCTGAACGGTTCAAATAACGTTGGAAGATATTCTTTGCTCATGCCAATACCGGTATCTTTTATCTCGGATTTCACCTTCATATATCCTTCTTTTTCACATGGCAGCTCTTCTACAGTAATCGTTATATTTCCACCACTTGGAGTATATTTAATAGCATTACTGACAAGATTTACATATATTTTCCTGATTTTTGTACTATCGCACAGGATATTTTTATGTGTAACCTGCATACTGCTGCTTAGATGAATTTCTTTTTCTTCCGCTTCAGATGAAAATGTACTTAAAATTTCATCTACTACCTCACCGACAATCTCAAAATTTTCATCTACTTTCATATTTCCGCTTTCAATCCGCGCCATATCAAGCACATTATTGATGATGGATAATAACAGTTTCCCGGATTGTTCAATTTTCTTCTGATAATCCAATTGCTTTGGTTCTGTCAGCAACGATTTCATCAGTTGATTATATCCCAGTATCACGTTCATTGGAGTACGGATGTCATGAGACATATTATTCAGAAATTCCGTTTTGGCTTTATTTGCACTTTTTGCGGCATCATATGCTTTTTTTAATTTTTCTTCCTGCATACGCTCTTTTTTTATCAGGCTGTCAATATTTCTTGTTCCGACTACAGCCATCCTTGTTCCATCTTTTTTCTTTACATATGCAACTCTCACCTGATGATAATTAATCCCTGTTTCCGACTTGAACTCGTATGTCATTGAATAATCCTTTTCCTGTGAACGCAGAGCCTCCAGCCCCAGCTGCTTTTCAAATTCTCCGTTGGTGGTATCAGATACCATCACCTTGGCATATGAAGGAATTATTTTTGACCATCTGTTATCACATTCTCTACAGAAATCTGAAATAATCCTTCCATTTTCCTCAGACTCACGATAGGAAAATACCTGATCCTTGTCCAGATCTACTGCGAGAACAGAAAAGTATTCTTTTCCAAGACCAGCGATAATCTCTCTTTGAAGCTCTATCTCTTGCTCTTTTTTAATAATTTCATCCACAGAATAGAAACTAAGGATAATCTTAAAATGCTCTTCATCATAGGATAATCTTATTGCCCTTGCCAGAAAATGTTTGAAACCGTTCTCATTTGGTATGGTCTTATGATAAAGCTCTATAATGTCCGTTTCTTTTAACTCTTTCATAAGATTATCCGGCAAAAGTTTTTCCAGATACTCCGGAGCAGAATCCTTGATAAGGACATTTTCAAAAAAATACCGAATTCTCTCTGAATAGCAGTTACTTCCACGAACTAGCTCCTGCTTTTCTTCATGGTCATTGTATGTAAATGCATCAGCTTTTATAATTTCAAAAGTATCCTGCTTTAAATCGCACAAAAGTACCGTTGTATAATACCTGGATAAAGCTGATAATACCTGATTTCGTTCATTCATAATCCGGTTACTTTCTTCCAGTTCCCCCATGTTCATAAAATCATTAAGCTTTTCTTTTTGTATTTCCTCTGATAGTATTAATTGTTTCATTTTTCACATCCTATATCCTTTTATCACTCTTCAGGGGCTTGCGTTTCGATACTCCCCCAAAAAATTTTATATTTTTCTTCTTTTTCCCAAATATTTTTTGTTTTCACAATCTTACCTTACTTTCATTAAAATGAAAATCATTCAAATTGTTTTAAATTCAAAGTTATTTCAGGCTAAAAAATAGCACTGTCACACAGACAGCGCATATAATTTCATGCAACTGGCTGCCATTTTACAGGCCCTATAGCTTTGCGTCACAGACTTTCATCTGCTTTGCTCTCCGATATTCAGTTATTATAGCACCACATATTTCCTTATGTCTACCTTTTTAGTATGAATAATCAAAAAACTGATACATTTATTTGACTTCAATAAAAATGGTGTATGCCATACTCACTAAGTATAACATACACCATTAATATTTAATTATTTTCTATATTTATCATCACCTGACAACCATCATCCGTCCATACTTTAAGAACAGCCGGCTCCTTCGATTTGACATCCTTCCATCGAACTACTGCCAGAGCGCTTCCATCAAATGTTGTTACTGAATCAGAAAAATAGTCCTCCTCACTAGAAGGATTAGCTGTACCAAATCCTTCCAGCACACCATTTCCTACAACACTAGCATGAAGCAGTCTTTTTTCAGCTTCCTGTGAATTAATTGTGCCATTATCATCTACAAGCCATATCTTGATATATGCTATATTCCTCTCATTCTCAGTTACACGACACACTTTTAACTTTGTTACTGATTTTGCTGTAGAAAGCTCATATTCCCCCAGTTTCCTATCTTTCTTATATGCAACTGCCTTTAAAGTTCCCGGTTCATATGGCACTTCATAAGATGCTGTAAAATGATTTTCTCTTCCTGCCGGTTTTCTTCCAAGCGATTTATCATTCAGAAAAAGCTCTACTTCATCACCTGATGAATAAACATCCACATTTGCCGTTGTCCCTTCAAATCCCTTCCATGTCCAGCTACTTATGTTATCCTTAAACATCCATGCAGTTTTACCAGCTGTCTGTCCTGCGTGTTCAAGTCTCTCGACCGCAATATATGGTTTATCTGTCAGACCATACACTATTTCCCTGAAATAGCTGATTGGTCTTCGATTTCCAATCAAATCAATATCCCCGATATATCCCAGTCTCTCAGGATAAATACTTGTGAAATTGGCATTTCCATCATAATGGAATATTCCTACACCAGCCTCGCCTATATAGTCGTAACCGGTCCATGTAAAGTCTCCAATTACGTGTGGATAAGTTTTAACAAGCTTCCAGAGATTTTCTATATCGGCCGGATATGTTTCCGTACCGAGGACCGTTTTAGCAGGATGTAGTTCATGCTCCAGCTCATATCTTCCACTTAAATAGTTGAGTCCTGTTATATCGCAGCTTTGCGAACATTCTTCAAGTGCTTCTGAAACAAGCGGATGCTTTGCAAAAAACTCTCCTTTTTCACCTGACATCAGACTCATAAAACTGTTTAGGGCATTGCTTCCTCCTCCGCTTCCACTTCCATGTGAATCCATTCCAAATTTTTCTGCAACATCCCTCATAATAAAGCCAAGACGCCTGCCTGCACAGTTTAATCCATTCAATGCATTCGTTGTATATCTGGTATTATCGAGCTCATGGAATTTATTGCATAGCATTCTGTTTATCCAGGCTCCCTGCTTAGTTCCTGCTTCCTGTATCTCATTTCCAACTGAATAAATAATAACCGATGGATGATTATAGTCTTTTTCAACCATATGATTAATCCACTGATTATATTCATCTTCAAAAATCTCGGAGAAATCATATGTATTTTTTTCCTTGTCCCACATATCCGTCAGCTCGTCCATAACCAGCATTCCAATATAATCACACGCATCAAGCATTGCTCTGCTCATTGGGTGATGTGCACTTCTTATAGCATTAAACCCCGCTTCCTTCAATCTCTTGCAACGGTACCATTCTGCCTCCTTAAATGTCTCAGCACCTATCACGCCATTATCATGATGTATACAGGTTCCTCGCAGCTTAACTGTCTCACCATTTATCTGTAATCCACGTACAGGATCTAGCGCCAATACACGTATTCCAAAATTAGAAACTGCTTCATCACATATTTTATCATCAAACTTTGTCGTTATATGACACTCATATAACGCCGGCTGTTTTGGACTCCATTTCTTCGGATGTTCAATCGGTATTTGTACACGCACTGTCTGCATTTGCTCTGAGCGAAATACTACTCTTTGCGTATCCGATGCAGTTTTCTGCCCATCTTTTTTTATCTCAATCAGACATTCTGCCTCTAATCCATGTCCAATAATGTTTTTCAACTGCGCACACACCTCTATAACCGCCATGTCATCATTCACTGACAATGTTGTAATACGCAGCTTATCATGTGAAATATATACATCTTTTCCGGTCCACAGATTGACATCTCTGTAAATTCCTGAGCCTGAATACCATCTGCTGTTAGGCTGTTTACTGTTATCGACATCTATTCTTATAATATTCTCATGCTCATAGCTTATCCATGGCTTTAAGTCAACCGAAAAACCCATATATCCATTACGATTCACTGCCGCTAGCGATCCATTAATCCAGACTCTTGCAATTCCATAAATTCCTTCAAATTCCAGAAATACATCCTGCTTTTTCCACTCATTTTGAGCCATAAATTTTTTTTCATATGTATACACACCTCCTGGATAAAATCCACTCTGTGCTCCTGAAGGACAGTCCTTATCTCTTTTTTCACGAATCATTGCATCGTGAGGGAGTGTAACAGCAACTGCATTACTGTTCCCATAAAAAGCTTTTAATCTGTCAGCCTGATCAGCTTTTTCAAATGTCCAGTCCTCATTAAAATTATGACACTGCATACTTCATTCCTCTTTCAATCTGTTAGTCTGCTTGTTCTGCTCTTTCCATGTCAATTCTCTTATTTTCCTTTTCCACCTTCATTAAACCAAGAAGAATAGTAATTACGACGCCAAGAATTACAGGGATTGTGATATACATACTGAAAATCATATTTGTAGCTGCTGCGGTCTGAGTTGCAGCTTTTCCGGCATATCCTGCTGCATGCAATAGCCAGCCTACAGCCGCAGTACCAATTCCACCACCAACTTTTACTCCAAGTGATGAACAGCTAAACATCATTCCATCAATATGTACCCCTTTCGTACGATAGGTATATCCGCTGATTTCAGCAATCAGGGCATTTAATGTTCCCGACATTGTTCCGGCAAATGTTCCCTTAAGGAACATAAAAAGCAACATCATCGGTAAATTCTTCTGCATCGCAAAAATAATTAGAAATATTCCTAAGATATCACTGATTACATATCCCCAGAAATTAACCTTTTGCATGCTTCCAGTCTTCTTTACAAGAATCGGAGTAAAAATAAGTGCAATTATTACAGGGAACATCTTCATCATTGAGAACAATCCAAGTAATGAACCATTTCCAAGCACATGTTTCATAAAGTAAATAGCTGAACCTGTTGTAAGATTACTCATGAAATAATAAACAATATAAATTGCAACAATTAAAATATAGTATTTGTTACTTATAAGTAACTTCAAAGACTCAACAAAACCTATTTTTTCATCCTTCGGTTTTTGAGTATCCTCAACTGCTGCACTACCTTCTTCCGGTAACTCCTTAACACACAGGCAGCTTATTGTGTTGACAACAAGTCCGATTACACCACATATAACAGCAACCATACGCCATCCTGCAGCTCCACCGCCAAAGGCATCAACTGCACCTGTTACTGCAAATCCCATTACAATATTTGTAGCAACTGCAAACATGAAACGTATTGATCCCAACTGAACCCTTTCATTCTTGTTTCTGGTAATAAGGGCTGATAATGCTGAATATGCTATTCCGTTTGCTGTATAAAAGATAGCATTGAGTGCTGTATAAAATGCGAAGAAATACGCATATTGTGCAGTTTCACTCATTCCACCCGGAATTGAAAACAGCAGCACGAGACAAAGTGATACGCCTATCTGTGCATACAGCATCCATGGTCTTGCCTTTCCAAGCTTTGACTTAGTGCGATCGATTAAATTTCCAAATATCACATCTGAAATTCCATCAAGAAATTTCGATACCAGCATTAAAGTTCCAATAATTCCTGTGTTAAGCCCCATTGTATCAGATAAATATAAAAGTACAAAGCTTGATACAAGTCCATAGCTGGTATTTGAAGCCAGGTCTCCTGCTCCATACGCTATCTTCTGATACCATTTCAGGTATTTCTTTTCCGTTTCCTGCATAATAAATGCAACCTCCTTTTTCCTGTTAACAATAATAGTTTGTATTGTATTTTTCATAAACGCTTATGTTTTGTATACTGTTACTTTAATAAATTATTGCTTACAATTCTATAACATATGTGATAAAATATCAGTTAGTTTTTATCATATTCGTGGATAAGGAGAAAAATATACCATTATGACCTCATCATATACTGTCAAAAACATCATAGAGCAGGATAATATAAACAGTACAATCAATTCATACATCAAAATACTTACACCAATACAGTTCACACTCGAAACATGTAACAGAGCTAACGATGACAAATATCTGAATTTTTTAATGACTTCACCACGTGAAAATACATTTTACAGCTTTAAAACAGAAAAGGAAATCAATCATTTTAATATGAGGCCTCCACATATTCATGATTTTTACGAGCTTCTTATTGTATTGGATGGCGAAATCCATCAGCTGATTGAAAAGACTGATTTTGTGTTCCACAGTGGAAGCTGTTGTCTTATGAACCACAATATAGTACACAAAGAAATTTTTTCTTCCGATGCAACTCTTTTGTTTATCGGAATGTCAAAAGAGCTAGTCCAACAGCTTTCAGAAGATGAACCAAAAGTTTATTTTCCGGATATAGAAAGACCCTGCCATAACCCTATTCTTAGATTTCTTTCAGATAATCTCGATAATCCTGACACAAAGGAATATCTTGATTTTATGCCATCGCTAAACAACAAGGACTGGCACCATACTCTCCACGCCATAACTGACAATATACTTCGTGCCATTATGTATCCAAAGCTTGGTTCTACTTATGTCATCAAAGGAATGCTTTTAGAATTGTTTGATTATCTGTCCAATCCAGAACACTTTCATTTCACGCCTGTCCATGTAGAAGCAGACAATGATTTTCTTCTTTTCACACACATAAGTCACATTTTAGAGGACACCAATGGACGCATTACACGTTCGGAGCTTGAACAATTATTAAATTACAGTGGAAATTATTTAAACTCTATAGTTAAGAAATATACAAATTCATGCCTATTCGATTACAGTCAGACTTTCTGTATGAAAAGAGCGGCTGCTCTCCTGCTTGAAACGACCGCTTCTATATCTGAAATTATGGATGAACTGCATTTTACGAATACAACACATTTTTATAAGTGCTTCAAAGAACATTATCATATGACACCGAAGCAATATAGGATTTCAATGAAAATAAAACTTGTGCCATAGTTGCAAAATGTTCCAAATAAAGAAAAATACCTGAGCTGTTAGGCTCAGGCTTAACTTTTCTTTTCAAACAAAAGATATGTGATAAATCTATCAAGATTCTCCTCCGCATCCCTCATTAAAATAATCTTATAATCCATACTTCAACCTCATATCAGAAACCACAAGATCTGCATCTCTGAACATCCCCTGTTCTCTGGACTTTTCCAATTTTACAAGCATTTCTGCCTCCGTCATAGGTGCATCTGATTTACTCTTTAACTCATCTTCTACTCTGACCTGAATTGTACTAGACATATTTAGCACCTCACTTCCATCTATTTTCTTCATTATAATGCTAAATCATTTCTATTTCAATACATATGTATTGTATATACACCAGCCCGAAATCGAAAGACTATACAAGAAAGAAGAGACCCATACCAAAAATGATATGAGTCTCCCAAAAGCGTATTGATTGAGACATCAAATTCTTTCGATAAGAGCTTAAGTGTATCATTATATAACTATTCTCTCCTAAGCCAGTCTCTGTGAAAGTTCTATCTCCTCTTCGTCTTCCTCGCCGGTTTCCACAAATCCCGCTTTATGATAAACTTTTAATGCTACTTGATTATCTTTATTACATGTAAGTGTTACTCTGTTTGAATCACTAAATGGCTTTGTTTTTATATACTCCAGCACCAATCGCAGAGCTTCACTTCCATACCCTCTTCCCTGTCTGGAAGCATCTATCATCATATGCCAGATATCATATTCCGAAATATCATAATCGTAAATTACCATAACATAACCTACCATCTCATCTCCATCATATATTCCAAATGGCTGGCATTGTTTACGATATACATATGCCTGCGCTAAGCTTCGGATAGGATTGGAAACATACTTTTCCTGCCCATCTGCTAGTTTTAATTGGAATGCATCCAGAAAATTGTCTTCATTAATCACTTTCAAATTAATCATTCTATTCTCTCCACTTCTTCACAATTCTTAAATATTTCCAAAAATTAATCAGTGCCCTGACACCTTCATCCAACAGAACTGCCAGAAACACTCCTAAGATTCCCAATCTACAAACAAATACCAAGACTGATGCTACACCCACGATCCAAATCGTTCCAAAAATCTGAGTAAACAACATCCACTTTGTATTTCCGCTTCCACGAATGGCATTTCCGATAATAATATTTCCGGATTTCGAGAACAGATTTATACCAATCAGCAGCAAATAGCCTCCACAACTGGCAATAACTGTTTTATCACTGGTAAACAATGATAAAATCTGTTCCGGGAACAACACTGCTCCAACAATCATTACCACAGTTACGATTGTACAGACAGCATAAGCGCATAATGTAATTCCTTTATACTGTGCAAGATCTTTTCTGCCAGTTGCTTCCGAAGTCAGTGTCATAGTACCACTTCCGATTGCACCAATAATAACAACTGCAAGTACTTCTACTCCAAATATAATCGTATAAATACCTGCAGCATATTCATTTATTGAATTGAGAATCCGAATCAAAATCAGATTTCCTATATTCCATGCAAAATCCTCTAATGCAATGTTAATTCCAAGCTTTGCAGCATTCAGGTAGCTCCGGAAATGTCCTTTTTTCACATCATTCCAGCTTGGTCTTGTAGGAAGCTTTTTACTGGTAAAAAATATAACGGATATGTATATTGCTCCAACATATTCAGCAATTACAGTTGCAATTGCTGCTCCCTCAATTCCTAGAGCAGGCATTCCTAAATTACCAAAAATCAACATCCAATCTAAAAATATATTGAGTCCCGAACGAACGCACCCATACACCACAAGCGGTTTTGTATAATTTGATGTCTGCAGGATAACTCCGAGCGATCCGCCAAGTCCTGTAAGTAAAAATAATGGTGCATACCATCTTACATATCCTAAGCACAATGGCATAACATTATCTGATACGCCCAGAATCATAAATACCGGTTTGGGAAATATCATCCAGAAAAAACACAGAAAAATCGGAATAATATTGTTATACTTCAACATTGCTCCGGCGTATTCTCCAATATCTTCCCGCTTTTGAGCACCTACACTCTGACTTATCAGTATGGAAGCTCCCATTACAAGGGAATTGCAAAATGACATGGTTGTCCATACTGGTGATGAAACATTTCCCAGTGCACTCATATACAAATCGTTGGCATGTCCCAAAAATATTCTGTCAATAATCATCTGAAGCTGCGCTATAATATTGTTCATGACGATTGGAAATGCTAATATAAGCAGCCTCTTTCCGTATTGTTTATAACTTAATTTCATAATTTTCCTACTTTCGTTTCTTTTTTTGCACAATGTAAAAATCAAAGTTCTGCAAATCTATCACAGCCTTTTGTTTTAAGCCAAATATACAATGTCAGACCAGCCACGACATTTACTGCTATAAAGATTCCTATATAGAGCATATATCCCGGACTCGATGTAAAATGCTTAAACTCCCTAAAAAGCAGTGCCTTTGTTACACTTTCCTGCTTCATTGTCTTTTTATGATATACCACTTTGCTGACTTTTCCTGTAGATGTTGCTACCTGTAAAAAGCTTTTTGATATCAAAAACCAAATCATTAAAATTCATGTTCTGAAAAGCAACCTGCTGTTGCATACTCTGTCCTGATCAACAATACCTGGTGGGTGAAAAATGAAATGCTACATTGAATGCTGTGCAAAAGTCACCTCGAAAATCGTTCCCCCGGTCTTGCCTGATTTAATACAAATACTGCCATCATGTACTCTAACGATTTCATTGACAAGAGCAAGTCCGAGTCCTACGCCGCCCAGCTCCCGGCTTCTGGATTTATCCACACGGAAGAATGGCTCGAACACTCTCTCCCTAAGCTCCTTTGGTATTCCGCTTCCCGTATCTTCTACAGACAGATAAACATGCTTGTTTCTCTGATATGCGGTTACTGTAACCTGTCCGAGCGGATGATTATATTTGATGGCATTCTCAACCAGATTGTATACAAGCCTGTAAATAAGGATATCACTGCCTATCATAGTGGCATCCTCACATTTTCCAATCAGCTTTATATTCTTTTCCACGGCAAGAGGCTCAAGGTCTGCCAAAACCTCTTCAACAATAGCATCCAATATAATTTTATCATCCCTTCCCACCGTCTGAAGCTCACTCATGTCAAGAAGAGTCTTTACCATCCTGTTTAATTTATCATTTTGTTCCGTAACCATTTTTATGGTCTGCAAAGTGTCTGCATCATTCCCAGGGTGAGAGGCAGAATTATATAAATCAAGCTGTACCTGCATTAACGCTAATGGAGTTCGCAGCTCATGTGCTGCATTTGCAGTAAACTGTCTCTGTATCTCAAATGCATCCGACAGACGCTCAAGCATCTTATTATAAGAAATACCCAGCTGGTTCAGTTCCTTAACATTGTTTTCCTCTATTCTTGAATCAGACAGATTCTGAGCCTGTACCTCTTCAATTTTATCTGAAAACTCCCTGATTGGTCTGAGTGCATGCCCGCTTATAAAATAAGTGACGACACCTCCCAAAAGCGCCAGCAAAACCGTGATTATCAGACTGTTTCTTTTATAGTCGGCCTTATTATTGTACACCTGAACCGAAAATTCATCCGCAAACTCATCCCACTTATCGTCCGGTATGCTGATATATATTTCATCTGATTTGTTTCCTTTTTCATCCCCCTGTGACTCTACCGCATCCTGCAGAGAATCGATGTAATGCACACCATTTTTATAGACAAACATAGTCAGGCAGCCACATATAATAGCAATACACAATGTAGTAATGCACGTAAGTCTCCACTGTAACGACATTCTTTTCATCTGTCAGACTCCTCCCGTATTTTATAGCCTTCACCTACCTTGTTCAAAATGGGATCATATCCCAGCTTCGCCTTAAGCTTTTTTCTAAGTGAAGACATATGTACCCTGATTGCTCCGCTAAAGCTGTCTGCCGTGGCATCCCACACATGCTCTATCAGCTCCTCCTGGCTCACCGGTCTGCCTATATTGATAAGTAAATATTCCAAAATACCATTCTCTTTTCTTGTCAGTGGAACCGGCTCTCCCTTTGCATATGCCTCGCGTTTAATCGTATCAAACTTTATTTCTCCGCATTTAAGACATATATCATTCTGTACAAATTTCCTTCTTGTCAGGCTTCTGATACGTGCCTCAAGCTCCTGCAGATGGAATGGTTTTTCCATGTAATCATTTGCTCCTGCATCCAGCCCCTCTACCTTATCAGCAATCTGGCCTCTTGCAGATAATATCAAAACCTTAGTTTCATCATTGTATTTTCTAAGCTCCTTAAGAAGCTCCATGCCATCAATCCCCGGCAGATTCAAATCTAAAACTATCAGATCATAATTCTCCGACAGTATACATTCAAGAGCCTCTTTCCCATCATAACAGGTATCCACCTCATAACCGGCAGCATACAGACTCTTTGCAACCATATCACATATTTGTTTCTCATCCTCAACAATTAATAATCTCAAAATGTTCTCCTGCTTCTTAACAATAATTTTACAACCTATATTGTATAATACCAAAGTCAGCTGGTCAACAATACAAAAAAAAGGAGCAACATTATGTTGAAATACCAAAAAACATGTCAAATCATTCTGCTTATCCTTGGTGTATCCATGATAAGCTATGGTGCAGTCAGAGGTGAGGCGGCTACAGTGCTTGGTAAAGCAATAAAACTATGTCTGGAGTGTGTCGGAATTGGATAAGGAAAAGAAATTACTATCAAGAAAACTGGCAAAAATACGTGGCTGGATACAGGCCGCAGCAACGCTGCTGACCAATATTCATATTCCAAATTTATTTAAGGGTAAAATATATCAGGGCAATGCAAAAACAGTATGTGTACCCGGATTAAACTGCTACTCCTGCCCTGCCGCGACAGGAGCCTGTCCAATAGGGGCATTTCAGGCAGTCGTCGGATCATCAAAATTTAAGTTTTCATACTACATAACCGGATTTTTTATTTTACTCGGTGTAACTCTCGGCAGATTTATATGTGGTTTTTTGTGCCCATTTGGATGGTTTCAGGATTTACTTCACAAAATACCCGGAAAGAAATTATCCACAGCCAAACTAAAGCCTCTTAGGTACCTAAAATATGTTATTCTTATTGTTTTCGTTATACTTCTTCCGATGCTTGTAACGAACTCTATAGGAATGGGAGACCCGTTCTTCTGCAAATATATCTGTCCTCAGGGTGTTTTAGAGGGTGCTATACCGTTATCTATTGGAAACGCTGCTATCCGTTCTGCGCTGGGAAAGCTTTTTTCTTTCAAGTGTATGATTTTAATTGCAGTGATTGTACTAAGTATCTTATTTTACAGGCCCTTCTGTAAATGGATTTGTCCGCTTGGAGCAATCTACTCATTATTTAATAAGGTCAGCCTGCTCAAAATCACCGTTGATAGCAGTAAATGTGTCGGATGCGGTCAATGCTCAAAGGCATGTAAGATGGATGTGGATGTGTGTAAGACACCGGATCACCCCGAGTGCATACGCTGCGGTGCCTGCATAAAGGCCTGTCCGAAGGACGCCATCTGCTACCGGTTTATGGGAAAATCATGTCAAAAAAATGACAACAGATAACTATTAAACATTTTACTATTATTTTTAAAGGAGAAATTACTCATGAAAAACAAATTATCATTTATTTCTATTTTTACACTCTGCATAGCATTATCACTTACAGCATGCGGTGGAAAGCAATCTTCCAACACAGATTCTAAGAACACTCAGACTGAAGCCGGCACAGAAGCATCCGGCAAATCAGATTCAAGACTTGATGATTTATATCAGCAGGAAAATCAGCTTTTTGCAGATCACGCTGATGAGTGGAACAAGGCATTTGGCATGATGAACAAAAGTGACGCCGATCCAAACGGAAATTATGCTGATTATCTTGCCGGTACCGTAGAATCAAACAAGGATTCATTCACAGACGATGAGCTTAAAACACTTAATGAGGATATTGAAACCATACGAAAAATCGAGGAACAGATAGCAGAGCTTGAAAACAAAAATACATCATCAGACGATAACAAGAAGGACAGCTCTAAAGCCTCATCTGTATTCAGTGATTTTTCCGGTGAGGATTTTGATGGCAATAAGGTTGATGACAGCCTGTTTTCCGGTAATGCAGTAACAGTCGTCAATTTCTGGTTTACCGGCTGCAAACCATGTGTCGCTGAGTTATCCAAGCTTAACGAATTAAATGATGCTATCAAATCAATGGGCGGAGAAGTGGTTGGCATCAACACTGAGACCTTCGATGGCAATAAAACAGCTATCAAAGAGGCAGCCTCTGTTCTTGAAAGCCAGAGTGTCAAATATCGTAATCTGTCAATTGACTCCTCTAGCGCTGCCGGTAAATATGCCTCAGAAATCATGGCATTTCCAACAACTATACTTGTTGACAGAAATGGCAATATTGTAGGCGAACCAATGCTCGGCGGAATCGATAACCAGGACAACTATGATGCCCTTATGAAGCAGATTCAGTCTGTAATTGATGCAGACAGCACAAATAAATAGAGGTCTACATATAAAAAGCTCCTGTGCATTGCACAGAGAGCTTTTTAGTCAAATTTGTAATTTATTTCTATACTCGCTTGGTGTCAATCTATATTTTTCTTTAAAAACACGATTAAAGGTTCTAAGACTTCCAAAACCACTGTCCATCGAAATTTCTGTCAGGGTATCATCTGTAGTTTCAATTCTCTGACAGGCATACCCCAGACGCGCCTCATTCACATATTGATTAAAACTGCTGTGAAATGTCTTTGAAAACAATCTGGATAATGCAAATTTGCTCACGCCAAGGTCATGTGCCATTCCATCAAGTGATATACTCTTATTAAAATTGGCAGAAATATATGATACGGTACGGTATATTATATCATCGCTGCCAATTTTGCTCTTTTCCACCAATTTCATCATCGGAATACATCTTGCTAGTATAATCTGTAAATAAGCTTGAACAACCCATATATCATTCTGCCCGGTATCTATTATGGATTCCACTGCTCTGTACACTTCATCCGGAATAACATCACTTTTTACAACAGGATATTGTGGAGCATTATTCCGCAGTACATTTTCAAATCTACCAAAAATCATTTGTGGAGCATTAATAAAAACCGCCTCATTGACTTCTGATGAAAACACCTGATAATGATGTATAACATCAGGAAATACTACTCCTATATCACCTGTTTCCATGTGATACAGCTCCTGTCCTACACCAAGCTCTAATGTTCCTTTCGTAACGCATACAATTTCCATTGCATTATGCAGATGTGGTGGCTGGTGCCGTGGCTTCCGCTTTACTGCAATAATCTCTTCATTTGTGTTTTCATACGTTAAATGCACTCAGATCATCTCTCCCATATTACTACGATAATTATTCAATTCCTTTTTCTCTTCTAAGCTTTTCATTTGCAGCTTCTACATTCATCTTTGAAAGAAGAATTGTAATAAGAATCTCAAATACAAATGGTAACCATAAATACATTACCTGAAGCATAGTAATTGCAGATGCCGGCTGAGTCGCATTTGTACCTACATAACCACTGATTTCAAGCAGCCATCCTACAATAGCTGTTCCAATTCCACCACCAATTTTGATTCCAAGTGATGTGCATGAATACATAGTTCCATCTACTCTCTTTCCCTGAGTCAGGTAAGTATACTCAGAGCACTCGGCAATTACTGCATTCATGTCTCCCTGCCAAGGTCCCTGTCCTAATGCTGCAACTGCAGTAAACAGCATCATCAGTGGAACGCTTCCCATGTATCCTGCTACAATCACAAGTGCTCTTGCTATCGTAGCCAGAATATATCCACGTTTATTAAGCTTATACATTCCTTTCCACTTTCCAACAAGAGTTGGTGTGAAAATAAGTGCTATTATAAGAGGAATATTTACAGCCCACGCAAATACACCAAACAGATTTTTATTCTTAAGAACCCATGTACAATAATAAATACCTGCCCCAATCATAGCACTGTATAACTGCTGCAAAATATAAGTTCCACAAATCATCATATAGTACTTATTCTTAACAAGCAGCTTAAATGCCTGAACAAGACCATACTTCTTATCTTCATCGTTCTCTATTCCGGAGTTAAGCTCCTCTTCCGGAAGCTCCTTAACCGACAATCCTGAAATCGTATTTACTACAAGACCTATCACTGCATAAATAATAGCTACAAATCTCCATGCAGCAGCACCTCCACCGCATACATCAACAAATGCAACTGTTATAGACTGAATTATCAGACTAGTTGAAAAGGCAAAAATAAAACGGTAAGAGCCCATCTGTACACGCTCTTTGCTGTTCTTTGTTACCAGCGAAGTAAGTGCAGAATATGCAATATTATTTGCTGTATAAAATACACCATTCAATAATGTATATGCTATAAAGAACCATGCATACTGAGCAGTCCTGCCCCAGCTTGTAGGAATTGCAAAAACTGCTACAAGTGTCAAAGCACAACCTATATAGCCATAAATCATCCATGGCCTTGCTTTTCCAAGCTTTGTATGTGTTTTATCAATAAGTGACCCAAAGAAAATATCTGTAAAACCATCAAATAATTTAGATGCTGCGATTAATGTTCCAACGATTCCTGATGCAAGTCCTATAGTATCTGTAAGATATACCATAACAAAGGATGTCAGGAATGCATATACTACATTTCCTGCAATATCACCGGAACCATAACCAATTTTGTTGTACCACTTTAAGTACGTCTTTTCTTCCATGAGAAACCTCCAATTAAGTACTTTGTTTTATCTTTAACAGCTATACCAATTTTATATATTTGTGCAATTTTTGTCTATAAACATAATAGGCTGTAATATGCACAAAATGATACTTTTCAAACACTACAGTTTCACAGCTATTTGACTCAATTCCATTTGAAACGTAATCAATACACAATATCATGCTCTAAACATTTTGTCCATAAATGCAAATAGACAAAGCATGCATAAAATGATATAATTCGAATGGAGGTGTGTAATGTATATCAACACGGGATATTTGAATCATTCACATAAAGATTTTAAAGATAAAAGCCGCCCTCTGATTGTAGGAAGCTGCGGAACCTATCGCCTGTCACAGCATCCTAAGATGCCTACATACAGGCCCAGAGGAAGACTGGATTACCAGATTATATACATATCATCCGGTCTTGTTCATTTCCACTTTGACAATCCTGAAAATGAGACTATCATTCCAGCAGGACATATAGTGTTATTTCGCCCAAAAGAGCTTCAAAAATATGAATTTTATGGTAAGGATAAGACTCAGATATATTGGCTTCACTTTACCGGAAGCGACGTAAAAAACACTTTAAGAAAATACGGATTTACAGACAATAAAAGAGTCTTTAATGTTGGAACGTCTCTTGAATATGAACAGGTTTTCAAAAGGATTATTACAGAGCTTCAAAGATGTCAGGACAATTATGAGGAAATGCTCATGCTTTTGCTACGACACCTTTTGATTATATTTAACCGTAAAATAACAACTGAGCATGTAATCAGAAATGAATTCCTTGACAGCCAGATGGATACAGCAATTACATATTTCAATACAAACTACAACCGCGCTATTAACGTGGAGGAATATGCTTCATCAATTGGTATGAGCATAAGCTGGTTTATCAGGAGCTTTCGGAAATATACCGGTAATACACCAGTACAATTTCTCACAGCACTAAGGATGACAAACGCACAGGTGCTGCTTGAAACGACATCCTACTCTATAAACGAGATTGCAGGCATTGTCGGATACAATAATCCACTATACTTCAGTCGATTGTTCCATAAACAAAAAGGATGTTCTCCTTCTGAATACAGAGCCAGAAATACATAATAAAAAGACAAAAGCAATATTATAATGCTAATTTTATCACTGTACTTTTCATTTTAATGAATGACTAACAGATTGTAAAAGAATAATCCTTATCAGTCTCCGCACTGATACGATAATCCTCCTCCACATCAGTTCCCCAGCTGTCGATACCTCCAACACCTCTTACTGCGCCATATATGCATAAAACAGTTCTTCTTGCCGGTGGCAGTTCTTCATGGTGAAGAGCGTTTTCAATCTCAGATGCGGTATAAGGCAGACAAGAAAATGCAAATTTTTCATCATTCTTTTCAATGCGCAGTGTCTGTGATGAGCTATCTGTCCTGCTGTTATCAAGAGCCGTATGTCTTGTAATTTCAAGCCACTCTGTATCCATTCTCATACCACATTCCTGCGGAACAAGATATTGTGTAAGACTCAGATCACCGATCTCATAGACGCCTTCTTGTGCACCTGCTTTTCTGTCAGGATATGTTTCCCCGGAGAGTCCCTTATATAAATATTTGTCAGCCAATGTTGGCATAATAAATCTCATTCCAAATACAGGAAATTCAGGGAGCCCCTGTACTCCATTATAATGTACATCCACGCGAATCTTTCCGGACGCATCAACGCTATAGCTCACAAGAACAGTTGTCGCCGGAGTTGTTATGGTCTCGTATGTATATTTTACAATAATTTCATCAGCATAAACATCACCGCCATAGCTGTTATTATCAGGTGCATATGGTTTTTGCTCCTTGCCATCCATGATCACCTGTATTCCCTTACAGTCAATAAACATATCTGCTGAAAGCCAGCTTCCGCTTTTAATATGGAACTTGCTTCCCCTGTCATTATCTGTCAACGCTCTCCAGAAAGTAGGCTTTGGGCAACGATACAGCCACTCATATCCATTTTTAACGATAGATTCCAGTCCACCCTGTGCATAAGAGAAAATATAATCAAAGCCTTCACCATGTACACCTAATGTATAGTCACCATAGACCACTCTTAATTTATCTGTATAAGCCATAGTAATACCTCACTTCCTGCATTGCCGGTTTTTCTTTCCTGTCAGCAAATACAATTCCATTTGCTGAGAATTCATAGTCTGCCGGTTTATCATCAAAATCTCCACCATAGCGTAAAACATCTTTTCCTGTAACGGAATCTTTTACCATAATTGCCTGATCAATAAAATCCCATATAAATCCGCCATGATACATATCGTATTTGTCAATCAGCTTCATATAAGAGCCAAGTCCACCCATTGAATTTCCCATATCATGCATGAATTCGCATAAAATATACGGTTTTTTCGGACTGTTATTCAAGTATTCCTCTACATCCTCCGGTTTTGCATACATTCTGGTCTCAAAATCAGAAATAGTATCCTCATATGCCCTATTATAATAAGAGCTTTCATAATGAACTAATCTTCCATCCTTCTTTTCGGCAAAATAAACGTTCATTGCCTCAATGTCGTCTCCTGCATAGGATTCATTTCCTAACGACCAGAAAAGGATGGATGTATGGTTTTTAAAAGTTTCGAAATTGTTTTTTGCACGCTCAAGCACTGCATCTCTCCACTGTGGAATAGATCCCGGTACATTGCATGACGGTTCGATTGCCCCTAGTTTTTGGAATGAGCCATGGCTCTCCAGATTCGTTTCTGCCATCACATAAATACCTGCATCGTCGCACATATAGTACCATGGTATCTGGTCAGGATAGTGACAGGTACGCACAGAATTAATATTGTTTCTTAACATACATGATATATCTGCCTTCATGTCTTCTATACCAATGCATCTTCCTGTTCTTGCATTCCACTCATGACGGTTTACTCCCGTGATAACAAGACGTTTTCCATTCAAATAGACTACTTTATCTATAATCTCTATTCTTCTGAAACCGATATCATAAGGAATTACCTCGGCCAGTGAACCATCCTCTGTTTTAAGCTCAACATAAGCATGGTATAAATATGGATTATGATTATCCCACAGCTTGACACTTTCCAAGTCAACACAAATCGTGCCTTCCAAATGGTCGTTTTCTTTATTTAACTGTAATGACTTCTCAACTAATATATTTTCTTCTCTATCTTTTAAAATAAAGCCAGCAGTTACATTCTGACTGTCAGTAGTAGATACCTTCATACTGACAGATACGCTTCCGCTTTCATTATCTTGATTTAACACAGGTTTGAACCATACATCCTCCAGATGAACATCCGGAATTGCCTTCAAAGTAACATTTCTGAAAATTCCAAAAAATCTGAAAAAGTCCTGATCCTCTAAAAATGCCGCCGTGCTCATCTTATGTACCTGCACTGCCAAAACATTTCCCTTTTCCTTAACATATGGTGTCAGATCAAACTCTGAAGGTGTGAAGCTGTCCTCTGCATAACCTATAAACTGACCATTAAGCCACAGATACATAGCCTCTTCTACACCTTCGAAGCAGATATGTATTCTTTTTCCACACATGTTCTTATCCAAATCAAAGTATTTGATATAAGAGCCTACCGGATTGTACTGTGCTTCTGAGAACATTCCTTCTTCTGCTCCGGTTGCCTCCATACTATATGCTCCTCTGTGGTACTCTTTTCCTTCCCACGGATACATAGTGTTGATATAACGTATTTTATCATATCCAGCCAGTTCAATATGTCCGGGAACCATAATTTTATCGAATCCTGATGCATCAAATGTTTCCTTATAAAAATCAACAGGTCTTTCCATCACATTTTTGCTGTAAGCAAACTCCCATTGACCATTTAATGACTGTAATAACGGATTTTTTTCTTTTTTCATGTCTGAATAATCCAGATAATAGCAATGATCACTATGTGGTTCCAATTGATTTACCTTAAACACTTCCGGATTATCAAGCCATTTCATATCAGCGTTCATATTTTTCCTCACTTTCCAATTATTAATATATAAAACCGAGAACAATAACTGCTTTGTTATATCTAAGATATAACAAAATCCTTGCAAAGGGCAATGTATTAAATTGTACAAATCATGCACTAAATGATACTGTTATAATTACTGTATTATAAAATGAGGGTCAAAAAAAGCTCCTGTGCATTGCACAGAGAGCTTTTTAGTCAAATATACTACTTCTTTAACGTTGCAACATAGTCTCCATTATTATATACAAATGGTCCTGCTTCTTTTTCTTCTCCGAAATACTCAGGTCTCAGAGAAAGGATATCTAACAATTCATCCATGTTGCTTACCTTTGTTGCCTGATATGGCTGCTCAAATGCTATTTTTTCTACAAACAGATAATAGTCACTGTACTTTATCAATAGGCCTGTATGCCCTACGAAAATCGCATCAGAATCCGGATCATATATTGCTATGCTAATAAGTGATATACGGTCACTGTCTATTTGAAATCCATACTTCTTCCAGTTGTCAGAGAATGTCTTTTCAGGATGTTTATCATCCGTAATACTCTTTTCTCCGTATAATGTAGTAAACATGTCCTTATTCTGCCTTATGATTTCATATCTATCTACATTATCTATTGCTTGTGTATCAAACATTAAATACGTGCCGATATAGCTATCTTCCACTGACTGTGCGTGAAGCAGCCCATCCAGCAAAAGAAAAGCTGTCATTCTGCAATCGGCATCTGAATAGTCATGCTTTGCCTCCCAGCCATCCATACATTTACCGGTATCTGCTTTCATTTTATTCGCATCTGCCCAGGTATCCTTCAGCTTTGCATTCTTCCCGGCTGAATCCGCAAAATCAGTTACCCATTCTTTAAAGGTATCTACATGCGACACACCAGCTGAACTCAGTTCCTTACACACCTCAGTAATGGTATTACTTCCACCCATATATGTTGCAGTTGGCAGCTCCTGTTTTTTATCTGAATCCTGCTGTTTTGATTCCTCGGTAGTATCCATAGCAATATTATCCTTGTTTATATTCTCGTTTCCACAACCGCCCAGCAGTTCTGCACAAAGCATCATTCCAACTATTATTGCGATTAATTTCTTCTTCATTGTTATCATATCTCTTTCTGATTATTTGTACTGTCCTGTACTTTTTTAAAGTACATTACTATTTGTACTATGTAAATAGTATGCTGACAAAATTAAAGAAATATTAATCATATATATTTTCACACATACATCCTCCTGCTTCTTTGTAACTGATATTATGTATCACTACTCTATCAAAAGCATTCGTTTATTATGTTGCATACTTGTGTCATAGTTGTAAAATGTTCCAATATTAAATTGTATAAATAAACTGACCAATGGCAGTATTGCAGGATATTTTAACCTGTCACTGTATTAAGCAACTTTTGACTATATATTCTTTTATTTTGGCAAGTAATAATTCTTTTCGTATTCTATAATGGCATCGTAAACAGAAAGGAGATGAATTTCCATGAGAAATAAATTACACAATTTTATTAATAACTTACTTAGCTTTTATGCAAGCTTCTTTACTCACAGTTTTTATCAAATGTAATGTGCATAGCATACATAAAATACCTGATGTCCCCCATATCCTTCCACTAAAGCTATGAGTTGCATTCCAGTTTTCTTCATCCTGCAATGTCAATACGATCCTGATTCCTATCGTATTGTTCTGCTTAATCTTTGGCAGGTAATTTCCTATAACAATAAACAATAAACTTGTTCCATAATATATTAATCCAATAAATTCTTCACACCTGCATACAAAATTTACTTCATGCTCTGTACGGGTCTCACCTATTCTGTTTTGTGGAAGAACTGCGTTTCTTCTTAATACTTCATCCGTCACCTTAAAATCTGAATAATAATATGAATAGTACTCGTCATAATATTTACATATGGCGACTTGAGGGCAGCGTGCAGCTATTTTTACACCAAATCCAGAAAATGAGCTAAAAAAAGAGACCCATACCAAAAATGATATGAGTCTCCAAAAAGCCTATAAAATCAAGCTTTCTATTTAGAATTTGCCCTCATCAGCAGCCTGCTGAACAGAAACGGCAACTGCTACTGTAGCACCAACCATTGGGTTATTACCCAGAGTGATTCTCTCTCTCATATCCTGTCAAATCATATTCTTTTTTATTCTATTATCCTTTATAAAATAAGGATTACACTGTTCTACACATCTCCTATCATGTATATTACTATTTTATTATAATCATTAGTATTTTACTCAATTGGCAGCTTTTGGGCGACTTTTTTTATATTTTACTTTAAACATACTAACAAAAGTGCCATTTGTAATAATACTATAATGAATAATACCACATCTCAATTACAATTGACACTCTGAATTTGTCCATCAAAATTCTATTATACATCCATTTATAAGCACTAATAATAAAACAAGGTCAGTTCTGCAATCATTAATTGATTACAAAACTGACCTTAATGCAACACTCCTAATGTTCTACTATATTTCCTTTATATTGTCCAAATCAGACAAATCCATGCCTTCATATTTCTCAGTAAACTCAATCAATACCGTTTTACGAACCTTGAGACTCCCCAGTTTAAGTGCAGGTAAAAGTTTCCTCTTAATTAGTTCATATACCATATTAACATTCACCCCTAATACCGCTGCCGTCTCACGCACATTGTACAAAAGCTTTTCATCATTTAAATCTTTCTTTTCCATATTTTTCACCTCACTATTCTATCTCCAACTGCCGTTTAATCACAGAGTTTATTTTCCCCATCACACCACTATCCTTATTAACACAGCCAACTTTCATGAGTATATCCTGTCTGTCAACTGTAACAAGCTGCTCTGCCATAAATACAGTAGTCTTTGCCATTCCACCTTTTGTATCATATTTTCTCACTGTCACATGTACCGGAAAGTCAGCTTTTTCAAGTTTGCTTGTCCCTGGCATCACTGTAAAAACTGTATTGTTTCCCTTATCCGTACTTACGATCAGGCATAGTCTGCGTCCAGCCTGCACATGTTTTTCGAAATGGTGTCCCAGGTCTACCCATACCAAATCTCCTCTGCAGTATCTTTTGTCCTTATCTTTTTTCTTCAATGTTCTGCTCCTCCTTGAATCCTATCAGATTAAGCTTCAGTTCTCCTTCATCTACCGAAAAGATTTTGAACCCATTTTCATTAATCAAGCCTATTTTCTTGTATGCATCACACATTGATGACGATATGCTTGCCATGTTTGCTACAACGACTGCCCTCGCTTTTCCTTTATACATAAGGCTTAAGCATCTCTCAAACATCTGATTACATACATTCTGTGACATGCAGCCTCTACGGGCGATTCTCACCGGTACAAGTCCATGTGCCTTTGCATAATCATAAATATACTTGAACTGTCTGTTTTCCTTTTTCTCTGCTAGTTCTTCATCCTTATTTTCGTTTGACGATAAAAATACAATACAGGGTATTTCCTCTCTCATCATATTTCTTTTCTTTTTTGCCTTGCCCATTTTATGCCATTCCTCCTAAATGTGTTCCTAAAATCGTATTTGCATCAGTTTTGTAAAAATTTATAAATCTAAAAAGCATCTGAATACTCATTCCCTTTGAGCCTTCCTCAATTCGTGCATAATGACATAAACTCATATCCATTTCCTCAGCCGCCTTCATCTGTGTCATTTTTCTTTTTTCACGTAAATCTCTTATATTATTTCCAATCACATATGGATCAAATTTAGTTCTGCTCATTTCCGCTACCTCCATCAATTAACATCCATAATCCTCAGCGTGTGAAATAGTTACTGGAACCGGGCCGATTGCTATGCAGTAAACCGCAACTCCCTTTGCAGCAAGTGTCAAAATGAACTTTTCAAGATCAGACACATTATCGGTTATCTCATTAAGGCTTCTCACCACAACTACCTGTGCACATTCGCTGTCAATCATCTCAAAGAAATCATCAAGCTCACGTCTGTCAAAATCCAGCGAAAAAGATGGATCATGATAAGCTCGTGTAAGTGTGATTCCGTTTGCATCAGCCATGTTGTTCATATCGTTTAAAATAGTCTTTACATTATCAATTGATTTTCTCGACTTGATAAATGCTACTCCTCTTGCATTGACTCTGTTGTTTACTCCTGTGAAATTGTTTCTCTTACTCATAATGAATGTTCTCCTTTACATTTGATGTATTGGGGAGCTCTGGCGCCTTCACTCTCGTGACGTGCTCTCTCAAGCACATGTTTATTGTATATTGTCACGAATGAATTGCCGACCATGTTTACGCGACAATTTTGTCGTGTTAACACGACATTTGCATCTGCCACTAAACACTCATCATTGCCTTCATCATCGCCACACACTGTCTGAGCTGCATCTCATCCATATCAGAAAGCACCTTTACTGCTTCTGCAACGAGCTCAGCCTCTGTACTTCCTGCTCCATATATGATAAAGTCTGCGGATACCTCAAGCTCCACAGCCAGGCTGTCAAGCGTCTGTGCCCTGAAAGAGCCTCCATTTTCAATCGCAGATAATGACTGTCTGCCTATCCCGATACGATGAGCCAGCTCATCCTGTGATAAGCCAAGTGCCTTTCGTCTGTCTGCTATTCTTGCTCCTCTCTCATAGTTCTTTTCTTTTGTCTGTACTTTAGTCTGCATAAATCCTCCCTGCCGTTCCCCTGAAACGAACAGGTAAGGTACAACTGCATATTCTGACTCTCTGCACACAAAAAGACGCACGAGGAAACCAGTATCATAAATACTGTTCGTTTCCCCTGCGTCTCTGGTGCTTCCATCTTACGATGTGCCCTTATCAGGTGGGCTGTAATTTAATTTTCAATCGTTATATTCTGAAAGTTCCATTCTCAGAATGTTCCTTCATCATTCCCTCGGAATACTTCTTTAGTATTATTACCCTCTTGCAGCGGCTGCATTTCATGCCGATATTCTGCAGAGCCACAGATGATTCATCACCACATAGATAGTATTCCATCCTTAATTTATTGCATTTCTTACATCTTATTTCTATAACTTTTACCTCATTTTTCAATTCAGTTCGCTCCTTATTCATACAAAATCATTAATCTACACAATTCTGCACTCGTAAAGGAAAGGGAAATCACCTTTGCAAGCCTTTGCCGGGAGTTCCGATGAATGTATGCACATTCCCCGGCCTGCTGATCTATCGCCAACTGATATGCCATATGTCAATCGCAAATGGTCATATCAGGCTCCGGCTCTTTCCATAAACCACATATTATTATCTTCATAGAATAAATGGACCTCTTTCCCATTCACTATGCATGTATAACGTTCTCCAACGCCGCCTGCTTTTGTACTGGCGGCTCTTCTTTTGTCTTTCACCCATGAGATTTCATATTTCTTTCCATCCTCCCAGGTAATCTCTACCGGAAGAAGCACTCCATCCCTGGAGAACTTTGCCACTACATCAACATATACCTTATTGGACCTCATATGTCTGCCTCCTATACGATTACTATAGCTTTACTGTTACTAGCCTGAAAAAAATCCATGTGGGTGAACCGTGTGTTCTTCCTTTGCATTTACTGATGAAAGCTGCCTGTCCCGGTACATGAGCCCTCTCTGGACACTGTAAAATCCAAACCTCTTTCGTATCTCGTCCATTGCCGAATCCATCTTCATCTGCTTTTCACGCTTCTCCACACTTGAGAACAAATCTATCTGTTCCCAGTAATTATCTGTCACCAAGTCTGCACCACGTACTCCTACACTGCGGATTGGTCTGCTCCAGTGATAGTTTGCCTTAAATAACTGATAAGCGTATGCAGCTATCTCTCCAGTGATGTTTGTTGCATGGTCAATCTTTTTCTGACGGGTAAAAGAGAATAACTCATTATCCCTGACACTTATCTCAACCACTCTGCACCGGAATCCATTCTCACGAAGTCTTGCTGCAACACTCTCAGCCAGAATATAAAGAACAATCTTTACATCCTCATCGCATACTAAATCCTTTGGTGTTGTTGTGCTGTTTCCCACCGATTTAATTGGAGCGTTGGTATTCTCCAGCTTGACAGGTGAATCATCATAGCCATTAGCAAACGACCATAAGATACTGCCCATCTTTCCAAGGTGACTGTTAAGCACATCTTCATCTGCTCTTGCAAGATCACCTATGGTTTTGATACCAAATAATGCAAGCTTTCTGTTCGTACTTTTGCCAACGTATAGAAGATCTGCCACCGGAAGTGACCATGCCTTCTGCTTAAACTCACTCTTATACATAGTTGTGATTGCATCAGGTTTCTTATAGTCTGAACCAAGCTTTGCAAATATCTTATTGAAAGAAACACCAACACTTACTGTGATGCCAAGCTCTGACTTCATTCTCCTGCTGATTTCCTGTGCGACAAGCAATCCATCTCCTTTAAGGGAACTGCTCCCTGTCACATCAAGCCAGCACTCATCAATCCCATATGGCTCCTGCCTGTCCGTATATTCTGCATATATCTCATGTGCCATTCTTGAGAACCGAAGATATAAGTCCATTCTTGGTGAAACAAATGTTATGTCCGGGCAGACCTGCTTTGCCTGCCAGAGTGCCATTCCTGTTTTCACACCGTACTTCTTGGCAATATAGTCGGCTGTTAAGACAATCCCATGTCTTGCCTCCGGGTCACCGCCTACTGCCAATGGCTTTCCTGCAAGCTCCGGATGATGCAGATGCTCAATCGAAGCATAACAACAGTTGATATCTGAATGAAGTATTACCCTGTCTGCCATCATACTCACCTCTTTCCATCCGCAAGCAAACATTTGTTCCTTTCGACAGGTGTTATTATATATCTCTATTATAGAGACTGTCAAGAGACACTTATGTCCGCTTTTCTCTTATATAGCGAAATTGTGCTTGATTTATTTATTCATGCAATATATACTATATGGGAGAACAAGACTCAAAAGATAAAGTATTAATAGTAGAAAAGAGGCTGATTATGAACTCAGTTGGCGAAATTATAGCAACAAACAGGAAACGACTAGGCTGGTCACAGACCGAGCTTGCAGAAAGGCTTCAAGGCGAGGGCTTTAACCTAACCAATAAAGCCATCTCCAAATGGGAGAAAAACGACACTGAGCCCAGCGTGACAATATTTCTAACGCTCTGCCGTATCATGGGTGTCACTGATATATACGAGGCATATTTTGGAAGTAATCCGGACAGTCTGGTAAACGGACTCAATACTGCCGGACGTGAAAAAGTGCTTGACTACATCGAGCTGCTACACGATTCAGGCAAATACAAATCACATGTATGTGAAATACTTCCATTTACGCGCAGTATAGACGTATACGAGACTCCGGTATCTGCCGGTACCGGAAATATGTTCCTTGATGGCTCCAAAGCAACAGTCAATATGGACTCATCTGTCATTCCAAATGAAGCATCATATGGTGTAATTGTCAGTGGTGACAGTATGGAGCCGGAATTTCACAGCGGAGAGATTGCGTGGGTATCACAGCAGGATACCCTATGTGATGGTGAAATAGGTATATTCGGACTTAACAATGAGGCTTACATTAAAAAGCTGAAAAGATATGCAGACAGACTCTATCTCGTATCACTAAACAGCAAATACTCTCCTATTGAGATAAAAGAGTCTGACCGTCTGGATGTATTCGGAAAAGTGGTCGGCAAAATTAATTCTAATGATATACCAGATTACCGGTTTTAATGAATTATAATGAAAGAAGTGATTGAATGAAAATAATTAATAATCTTAAGGGAATACGGACACAGCGAAAAATCGCCCAAAAGCAGCTTGCCATGGACACTGGATATGATCCCCGCACTATCCGCCGCGTTGAGCTGGGCGAATGCTGTCCGTCCGCAGAATTCATGTTTGATATGTCCGACTATTTCGGAGTCCCGATCGAGGAAATATTTGCACTTGATAAATCTACAGAATCAGTACAGAGAGGAAAATAAAGATGAGCGATGCAGAGGTCAAAGATTTAAACCAGATAAGTAAGAAGGATATCTACCACACTCCATCCGGAAAATATATCCAGTTCATCCATGATCATTCGGAAAAACATTTGATGCGTGGGAACTCCTACCGGACGGAAGTCATCGGCTACTCGAGAGCCAGAGCACTACTATTGAGACATTTGATGAATTTAAAGAAAAAATTATAGGTAAAAACTAACATTAATCGTTATTCTTTGCTTATTCTAAACTCTAAAATGTATATACATGTGTATATCAATATTAATACATATGTATATACATAAATTAACAAATAACAGAACATTAAAGCAGTCGATTAGTGGCAACCGGCTGCTTTAATGATTTTTTAGTATGATGTCTTTTATAGTTACAATAATTTTTTGTATGAAACAATTATAAATAAAGTAACTGTCTCTTAGTATATCACTTTAAATAGGAAAAACAAATAATTTTATTTAAAATAAATACCAGCC